>Ga0182013_10000349_pt1:0-57500 | contig 63529 bp, 50 predicted proteins | sample 612S2MmetaG_FD_120487 | JGI IMG/M metagenome (GOLD analysis project Ga0182013, IMG submission 120487) | Permafrost microbial communities from Stordalen Mire, Sweden - 612S2M metaG | ecosystem: Environmental > Terrestrial > Soil > Wetlands > Permafrost | place: Sweden: Stordalen...
CGGCGACGTTTTCGGTACCGACCCATAAAAGACAGGATAGTACTCGCTGCGCTCGGGAGACGGCGACATCGTGCCGTCATCTCCCATCATTTTGATCTGATAGTTGGGAATACCTTGCGAAGCGGCTGCCCGTTCGTAATCGGCGCGCTCGTTACGCGACACCCGCGGGATCCATGACAGCGTCGCGATGGCGGTATCTTCGAGGAGCAGCGGCCGGACAAAGGCCTCGAAACCGTCCCGCGTTACCGGCGCCTCAGTACTATCAAACAGCGAGCGAACCGCGCGGAGTCTGTTGACATACTCGTTCAGGCCGTTTTGCACGCCCAAGACGAGGTTTTCGGCGACGACGTTGAATCGCTCTTCAGCATACCGGCTCTCGCGGCTTGCCGTCATGCCGGCGGCCGTCACCGATACGCCGATGCCGAAAGCGGCCGCGAGCATACACGGAACGAATTGTCGCAATTTAACGATCGCCGCCGTGGCGGGCTTCATCTTCATTGCACGCGAGGACCTCCGATCCACCGCATAAAAACTCTTAGGCTGTATCGCATACTCAACGCACGAGAGGCGTGCAGAGATGTTGAGCGATGTCAAAAAGGTGCCGCGCTTGCGCGCAAAGTAATTGCCATGCTTAAGATTGCATTATGAATTGCATCAGGATTTCATACGTAATGGAACCCCGAAGCTGCAATCGAGGAAATACCCTGAATGTCCGACGCCCCGCCCGACCGCCTGTCGACCGATCCACGCAGCCCCTATTACGACGACGCCGTGCTCGCGCGCGACGTCGGCATCCGCTTTAAAGGCGTCGAGAAGACCAATGTTGCGGAGTATTGCGTGAGCGAGGGCTGGATCCGAGTCGAGGCCGCCAAGACCAAGGACCGCCACGGCAATCCGCTGACGATCAAGCTGACCGGAGAGGTCGAGGCGTATTTCAAGGGCGAGAACAAAACTTAAGTGCGCCGCATCAGTGGAGCGTCGGACGGTCGGAAACGGGGCGAAGTTCCATCTGGTCGATCAGCGCCGCCCGTTCCGCCTCGACGGCCGCCAGATCGGCCGCGGCCTCTTTTGCGGTCGCGGTGTTCGACCCGTAGATGACGATGCCGCCGAGCACCGCGGCCGCGGCACCCGCCATGAACGCCGGGTCGAACCGCATCGCGCCAACCAAAAGAGCGACTAGCACGATGGCGCCGGCGGCGATCCCGATCCGCGACGCGAAGATCAATTTGCGGCAGCTCTCCAGACGGCTCGCAAGTTCCTCGATTCTCGCCTCGAGGCGCTCGATCTGTCGGTGTGGATCGCCGTCCATCGCGGCGGCGGCGCGCCGGTAAGGCGGCCGTTATTCCGCCGCCACCTGTGTCGCCGGATCAATCGCCTCGACCCGCGCCGCGCAATATTTGAATTCCGGAATCTTGCCGAACGGATCGAGCGCCGGATTGGTCAAGAGATTAGCCGCCGCTTCCACATAGGCGAACGGAATGAACACGACGCCGTCTGGAATGGCGTCGTCCTGGCGCGCGGCGAGTTCGACGGTGCCGCGGCGGGTCGCAACGCGGATATAGTCGCCCGGTTTGATGCCGAGCTTGGCGATGGTGCCGCGCGACACCGAAGCGACCGCGGCGGGCTCGAGCGCGTCGAGCGTCGTGGCGCGGCGCGTCATGGCGCCGGTATGCCAATGTTCGAGCTGACGGCCGGTGGTAAGAATGAACGAGTAATCGGCGTCCGGCACCTCGTCCGGCGCCCGGAATTTGGTCGCCACCAGCTTGGCGAAACCGCCCGGGCGCGGAAAGCCCTTGTCGAATACGACATCGCGGCCCGGCACGTCGGGACCGTCGACCGGATAGGTGACGTGATCCTCGCGCTCGACGCGCTCCCAAGAGATATTGTCGAGCGCCGGCATCAACGACGCCATCTCGGTAAACACTTCGCTGACGTGCTTGTAGTTCCAGTTGCAGCCCATGCGCTGCGCCAAATCCTGGATGATCCAAATATCTTGCCGCGTATCGCCCGGCAGTGGGAGTGCCGCGCGGCCCATCTGCACTTGGCGGTTGGTATTGGTGACAGTGCCGTTTTTCTCCGGCCACGCCGAGGCCGGCAGAATAACGTCGGCGTATGACGCCGTCTCAGTCAGGAAGATATCCTGCACCACTAGATGTTCGAGATGTGCGAGCGCGCCGCGGGCATGGTTGAGATCGGGGTCCGACATCGCGGGGTTCTCACCCATGATGTACATGCCCTTGATCTCGTCGGCGTGGACGGCGTCCATGATCTCGACCACGGTTTTGCCGCGCTTGGGGTCGAGCGTCACACCCCAGGCCGCCTCGTATTTGGCCCGGATTTGCGCATCTTCGACCGATTTGTAATCGGGGAAGAACATCGGGATCAGGCCGGCGTCGGACGCGCCCTGCACGTTGTTCTGGCCGCGCAGCGGATGCAGTCCGGTACCGGGACGGCCGATCTGGCCGCAAATCAAGGACAGCGCGATCAGGCAGCGCGCATTGTCGGTGCCGTGGGTATGCTGCGATACGCCCATGCCCCAGAAGATAATCGCGCTTTCGGCGCGCGCGAAAGTGCGCGCCACCTTGCGCAACAGGTCCGCTTCGATGCCGCAGATCGGCGCCATTTCCTCGGGCGTAAACGGCTTCACGCTCTTGGCGAGCTTGTCGAAATCTTCGGTATAGGTCTGGACGTATTGCTGGTCGTACAGCTTTTCCTCGATAATGACGTTGAGGATGCCGTTGAGCATCGCGACGTCGGTGCCGTTCTTGAATTGCATCATCTGCCAGGCGTGACGCTTGAGCGCCTGACCGCGCGGATCCATGACGATGAGCTTGGAGCCGCGCTTGGCCGCCTGCTTGAAGAAGGTCGCGGCGACGGGATGGTTTTCGGTCGGATTAGCGCCGATGACGATGATGACGTCGGAGTTCTTGCACTCGTTGAAGGTCGCGGTCACCGCTGCCGAGCCGACACCTTCCAGCAGCGCCGCGACCGACGAGGCGTGACACAGCCGCGTACAATGATCGACATTGTTGGAGCCGAAGCCGGTGCGCACCAGCTTCTGGAACAGATAAGCTTCCTCGTTCGAGCCTTTGGCCGAGCCGAAGCCGGCAAGCGCACGCGGGCCGTCGCGGTCGCGGATTTTAACGAGCCCACTGGCGGCGCGGTCGAGCGCCTCCTGCCACGTCGCCGGGCGGAAATGCGTCCACGGATTGCTCGGGTCGACCAGATCGTCCGCCGCCTTGCCGACGCCCTCCTTGCGGATCATCGGCTGGGTCAAACGTTGCGGATTGCTAACATAGTCAAAGCCGAAGCGGCCTTTCACGCAGAGCCGGTTCTGGTTCGCCGGCCCGTCCCGGCCGGTGACGTAGAGCAGCTTGTCGTCCTTGATGTGATAAGTGAGCTGACAGCCGACGCCGCAATAGGGGCAGACGCTGTCGACCGAGCGGTCGGCTTTGCCGGTGAAAACATTTTTCTCGTCGACGAGCGTGGTGGGCATCAGCGCGCCGGTCGGGCAGGCCTGCACGCATTCGCCGCAGGCCACGCAGGTCGAAGCGCCCATCGGATCGTCGAAGTCGAACACGATTTTCTCGCCGTAGCCGCGGCCGGCCATGCCGATGACGTCGTTGACCTGAACTTCGCGGCAGGCGCGTACGCAGAGATTGCAATTGATGCAGGCGTCGAGGTTGACCGCCATCGCCGGATGGCTGCGGTCCGGCAGTGGCGTATCGCGACGCGGGAATCGGCCCTGGGTCACGCCCATCCGGGTCGCGACCTTCCACATCTCGGAATCGGGATCGTGCGCCACTTCGCGCGCCGGCTGATCGGTGAGGAGGAGCTCGGCCACCATTTTGCGCGCGGTCTTGGCGCGTTCGGTCGCGGTCTTGACCTTCATGCCCGGCGCGGGGGTGCGAATGCAGCTTGCGGCCAAGACCCGCTCGCCTTCGATCTCGACCATGCAGACACGGCAATTGCCGTCCGGGCGATAGCCGGGTTTCGGCAAATAGCACAGATGCGGCAGCTTGATGCCGAGCCGACGGGCGGCGCTAAAAATCGTCTCGCCGTCGCGGATGTCGATCTCGCGATCGTCGATTGTGAAGGTCTTGGGCTTTTGCGCGGTCGCGTCGTTCATGGAGCAAACCCTTCGGTCACCAACTTCCCAGCGGCTTGGTCAGTTCGTCCGGAAAGTATTTTAGCACACAAAGCAGCGGATTGGGCGCCGCCTGGCCGAGCCCGCAGATCGAGGCATCGCGCATTAGCGTCGATAGCTCCGTCAGCAGGGCGGGGTCCCACGGCCCTTTGGCCATGAGCTTGGCCGCCTTCTCGGTGCCAACCCGGCACGGCGTGCACTGGCCGCAACTCTCATCCTCAAAGAACTTCATCAAGTTGAGCGCCACGGCCTTCATATCGTCCCGGTCGGACAGGATCACAACCGCGTGCGAGCCGACAAAGCCGCCATGCCGTTCCAGCGTGCCGAAATCGAGCGGTTGGTCGGCAAGCGCAGCCGGGAAAATGCCGCCCGAAGCACCGCCGGGTAGGAAACCCTTGAGCGTGTGCCCCTCCAGCATGCCCCCGGAATATTCGTCGATCAGCTCTCGGATGGTGACGCCGGCGGGTGCAAGTTTGACACCCGGATTTTTGACCCGGCCGGATACCGAGAAACTGCGGAATCCCTTGCGCTCCCGCCGCCCCTGCGACGTGAACCATGCGGCGCCCTTCTCGACGATATCGCGGATCCAGTAGAGCGTCTCGACATTCTGCTCGAGTGTCGGGCGGCCGAACAGGCCGACCTGCGCGACATAAGGCGGACGATGGCGCGGCAAGCCGCGCTTGCCCTCGATCGATTCGATCATCGCGGACTCTTCGCCGCAGATATAGGCACCTGCGCCGCGGCGTAGATGAATCTTCGTATGCTTTGACAAGCCGGATTTCTCGACCTTGGCGATCTCGTCGATGAGCAGAAGGATCACCTCGGGATATTCGTCGCGGACGTAGAGATAGGTGTCGGCGGCTTCGACGATCCACGCGGCGATCAGCATGCCTTCGATAAAACGGTGCGGATCGCGTTCGAGATAATGGCGGTCCTTGAAGGTGCCCGGCTCGCCCTCGTCGCAATTGACAGCGAACAGGTGCGGCGCGGGCTCCGCGCGCACCAGCGACCATTTGCGGCCGGTCGGAAAACCGGCTCCGCCGAGACCGCGCAATTCCGCATCGCTGACGACCTTGATGACGTCGTCGCGCCTGCGCTTGCCGCCGATACAGGCTTTGAGCAGATCGTAGCCGCCGCCCTTGACGTAGGCTTCGAAATCGGCGGGCGTGGGGTAAGCGTGCGCGTGCGTGGGCTGCGCCGCGCTCACGGCGACCTTGGCGGCATCCGCGTGCATGACCTGGACATGACCGACCGCGCAGACCGGCGCGCGATCGCACGCGCCCATACACGGCGCGCGCACGACGCGCACATTGGGTCCGAGTTTCTGCGGCAATTCGGCGAGAAGCCGCTCCGCACCCACGAGCGCGCAGGACAACGAATCGCACACCCGTACCGTGACCGGCGGCGGCGGCGTCTCGCCCTCCTTCACCACATCGAAATGGGCATAGAACGTCGCGACCTCATAGACCTCGGTCAGCGCGAGCTTCATCTCCTGCGCCAAGGCGGCAAGGTGCGCGGACGACAGATAGCCGTAGCGGTCTTGGATCAGATGCAGATGCTCGATCAAGAGATCGCGCCGGCGTTCGCGCGCGCCGAGAAGCGCCCGCACCTCCTCGAGCGCGCGCGGATCGATTTGGCGGCCTTTCGGCGTGCGCGGCGGTCGGCGCCGGCCGGCTCGACCGCGGTCTTCGGGCGGCACTGTCGGCGGCGGCTCGGTCAAGCTCATCGGTCACCTCAAAAACGCAAAAACCCTAACTCGCTCAAAGCTAAATAAGCCCTGCCTCAATAAGCCCTGGCGACGATAATCGGTAGCGATTTTCGATAGCAATAGTCCTTCACCCGATTCCTCGCTTGCCCAAACCTTCCCGACAACGCCTTCCCGCCAACGCCTTGCCGCCCAAACTTGCGCCGCAACATCGTCGCCAATGGGCGCTGGATCGGCGCATGGAGCGGCGTCGCCGCGACACTTGGCCTCACGACGTGGCGCATAGCCTCCGCCAGGTGCGAAACCGGTGGCCGCCGACTGCGGCGCGAGTGAACTGCGATCCACGGTGCATCGAATTGCGTGTTCTGCGCAGCCCCTACTCAAGCGGCACAACTTCAACGGGAATATCGATAAGTCATTGAAAGGAAGCAATTTTTCGTAAAGACGGTCGGCCACGAGCCAATTCGTGCTGACTGACTGCACATTTTTTGGCCTCGGCCCGACGGCGATCAATCCCACCGCGGCGCGACGTTTCGCTTACTAAAAAGCGCGGCCGACGACCGCCAATACTATGGTGGCGCTTGCTATTCCGGCCCGGCTATAGGATTTTCAAAATTACAAGAAACGCCGGTCCGCTGCGTTCCGCAATCTGGGGCGCTGTTACGAAGCAAGCAGCGGAAACAGGCGACCCGGGGGAAACCTAAGGAGGACCGCGCAATGGCTTTGCTCCCTTTTCTCGATCGTAGTCATACGATCGCCCGGCCCGGCTTCAGCCGATGGATGGTGCCGCCTGCGGCATTGTGCATCCATCTGTGCATCGGTCAGGCCTATGCGTTCAGCGTGTTCAATCTGCCGATGACCAAGTTGATCGGCATCACCCAATCGGCGCCGGGCGACTGGAATTTACCTGAACTGGGGTGGATCTTCTCTATCGGGATTTTCTTCCTTGGTACCTCGGCAGCCGTATTTGGCCGCTGGGTCGAAGAAGGCGGCCCGCGGCAAGCCATGTTTGCGGCCGGTCTTTGCTTCAGCGGCGGCTTCCTGGTTTCGGCGCTTGGCGTCTACCTGCACAATCTCTGGATCATTTATCTGGGTTACGGCGCGCTCGGCGGCTGCGGCCTCGGCCTTGGCTACATCTCGCCGGTCTCGACCCTGATCAAATGGTTCCCGGATCGTCCTGGCATGGCCACAGGCATGGCGATCATGGGCTTTGGCGGCGCCGCCTTCATTGCCTCGCCCCTCTCCGTCTGGCTCATGTCGATCTTTTCGACGCCCACGCATGTCGGCGTCGCCGAGACTTTCATCGCGCTCGGCGTCATCTATTTCTGCTTCATGATGGTTGGAGCCGCAATTGTGCGGGTCCCGGCACCGGATTGGAAGCCGGAAGGCTACGCGCCACCGGTCGTCGCGCAGAAGCTCATCACTAAGAATGACGTCTACGTCTACGACGCGATCAAGACGCCGCAGTTCTGGCTGATCTGGTGGGTACTCTGCCTCAACGTGACCGCCGGCATCGGCGTGCTCGGACAGGCCTCCGCCATGAGCCAGGAAATGTTCCCGGGCAAAGTCTCGGTCGTTGCGGCGGCGGGCTTCGTTGGACTGCTCAGCCTGTTCAACATGGCGGGCCGATTCTTCTGGGCCTCGATCTCGGATTATATCGGCCGTAAGAACACCTATTTCTGCTTTTTCGCGCTCGGCACGGTACTGTATTGCACGGTGCCGTGGACGGGCTCGATTGGCAGCGTATCGCTGTTCGTGCTGTGTTTCGCGATCATCATGAGCATGTATGGCGGCGGTTTCGCCACCGTGCCGGCTTATCTCAAGGACATGTTCGGCACCCGCTATGTCGGAGCCATTCACGGCTGCCTGATTACGGCATGGTCGATGGCCGGCATCTTCGGACCGGTGCTGGTGAACTACATCCGCGAATACCAGATCGGCCATGGCGTGCCGAAGGCGCAGGCCTACAACGTCACCATGTTCATCATGGCTGGCCTGTTGGCCGTAGGCTTCATCTGCAACCTGATGATCAAGGCGGTGCACCACCGCTTCCATATGAAACCTGAACATGAAGCGATCAGGGCACAGATGGCGGTCGACGCGGCTGGCGAACCGGCCGGCGCTTAAGGAGAAACCACCATGACAACCCCAAATAAGACCGGCTCGAACACCTTGCAACTCATCCTCGCCTGGGGCTTCGTCGGCATCCCCCTGGTGTGGGGCGTGTTGCAAACGCTGCAAAACGCGATGAAGCTGTTCCAATAGACGCTTTATCGTCGGATATAGGGACGGCGCGGCCGCAAAGCCGCGCCGTTTTCATTGGAACGACAGCATAAAGAGTGGATCCGAATTACCGCGCCGCCCTCGCACCCATGATCGGCCCGGTCTGTAAGACCTTGATCCACGTCAACACCGAGCAATGCCAGTTATGTCATTTTCTGCCATCGCATAAGCCTGTTGCTCGGCGGATCGGTCATTGTCGGCTGGTGCAAATTCGGAATCCGCCGAATTTCCGACTAGAGGATCAGCCACCGAACGGCAGCTGGTATGAAGATACAGACCTTGACCACCGCGGCAATCGCGGTGCTGTTGCAGGATGCAATTGCAACATGTGGCTTAAAAGGAATTTAGGGAAACGCCGATGAACACGACAATCACCGCGACTGCCCGCTCGATCGCTCCGGAACCGGTTGGCGGCATGGCGCTGTTACGCGACCCGCTGCTCAACAAGGGCACTGGTTTTACCGAACAAGAGCGCGATGCTTTGGGGTTGCGCGGCCTATTGCCCGCCCATGTGCTCTCGATGGAGGCACAGGCCGAGCGCGTCATGACAAATTTGCGCCGTCTGCCCAATGACCTGGACAAATACGTGGCGCTTAACGCCCTGCACGATCGCAACGAGGCGCTGTTCTTCCGCGTCGTGACCGAAAACATCGATGAAATTCAGCCGCTCATCTATACCCCGACGGTCGGTTTAGCCTGCCAAAGATTCGGTCACATCTTCCAGAGGCCCCGGGGGCTGTTCATCAGTGCCACCGACCGCGGCCGCGTCGCCAAGCTATTGCGCAACTGGCCCTATCCGGCAAAGCTCATTGTTGTTACCGACGGCGAGCGCATCCTCGGCCTCGGCGACCTCGGCGCCAACGGCATGGGCATTCCGGTCGGCAAACTCTCGCTCTATGCCGCCTGCGCCGGCGTACATCCGGAGCATTGTCTACCGGTGATGTTGGACGTCGGCACCAACAACGAGACCTTGCTCAACGACCGCTATTATGTCGGGCTGCGCCAGAACCGGCTCAGCGGCGATGCCTATTACGAATTCGTCGACGAATTTATCACGGCTGCACGCGCGGTATTCCCCGGAGTGCTGATTCAGTTCGAAGATTTCGCCAATCATTCGGCGTTCAATCTGTTGCACAAATATCGCGATAAGATCTGCACTTTTAACGACGATATCCAGGGAACCGCCGCGGTGGCGCTCGCGGGCCTGTTCTCGGCATTGCGCGTGACCGGTGGCCGGCTACGCGACCAGAAGCTGCTCTTCCTTGGTGCCGGAGAGGCCGCGACCGGCATCGCCGACCTGGTGGTTTCGGCCATGGTGGCGGAAGGGGCAACCGAAGCCGAAGCGCGGCTGCGCGTCTGGCTCGTGGATTCCCGCGGCCTGGTCGTGAAGAGCCGCTCGGGTCTGACCGAGCACAAACTCGCTTATGCCCATGAGCACCCACAGATCGGCGACTTCCTCACCGCAATCCGCACGCTTAAGCCGACGGCGATCATCGGCGTCGCGGCGGTCGGTGGCACGTTCACGCCCGAAGTGTTGCAGACGATGGCGCAGATCAACAAATTGCCGATCGTTTTCGCACTGTCAAACCCGACTTCGAAAGCCGAATGCTCGGCCGAGGAGGCCTACAAACATACCGGCGGACGCGTGTTGTTCGCGTGCGGCAGCCCCTACGATCCGGTGACACTCAACGGCACGACCTACGTGCCGCGCCAGGGCAACAATTCCTACATCTTCCCCGGCGTCGGGCTCGGCGCCATTGCCAGCGGCACGCGGCTGGTGACCGACGAAATGTTCATGGCGGCCGCGCATACGCTGGCTAATCTCGTGAGCGAAGAGGATCTGCGCCAGGGCAGCCTCTATCCGGCGCTACCGCGAATCCGCGAGGTCTCCGCCCACATCGCCGCAGCCGTCGCCGAAGTCGCTTACAAGCGCGAACTCGCGGCAGGTCATATACCGAACGACCTGCTCGGCTACGTGCAGTCGCAAATGTACGATCCGCATTATTGACGATCCGCTTGAACCGCTTTCGGCGGTCGGAATGCCGCCGTAACGGTTATTTGCGGGACTAATACCGACGGCGCGACTGCAACGTCGCGCCGCTTTCTTTCGCACCATGGGGCGTCATTCGAAGTGCGGGTAAAACGAGAATCGCCCGTTAAATCCTATGCCGGTGCGCTCCCGACATTCTTTTCCTGCTGCGCATTCTGCAGCATCCGCAGTTGCATGCGTACCTGGTAAAAGCTTAAGACTTTACAGGCTGTTTCTCTGGTCAGCTTTTTGTATCGTTCAAAAGCTGCCGCGATATCACCCGGCTGTAAGTTGCGTTCGGCGACATACATCGTGAGCAATCCCTTGGCGGTCGTCCAGGAGCAGCCGACAGCCTTAGCGAGTATGAGGATCATATCCTCGCCTTTATCAAGCAAAGCGCGCTCAACCAGGTCGGCGGGGAAGCGGCCGAGTTCCGACAACGCGAACACCGTCCGTTCGAACGCCTGGCCGTGCGCGGAAGCGTGGATATTGGCCTCGGTCACCGGGCGCAAATTTGACCGCCTTCTGCCATCGCGAACGGCGACAGCATGGTGGCGCGACGCCATGCGGACTTCCTGTTGCATGCCGGTCGCGACGTCGTCGATCGCGCCGCGGATGGCTGCCGCCGCGCCCGGATCGGCGCCTTCCAGCTTTGCGCGCACCGAGGCGGAAGCCGTTTCGAGAAGTTTCAGGAAACATTGGCGGGGCAGATCGTCGCGTCGGCCAAGAGCCAAGGTCAATCTGTTGTCACGACGGGCACGCGTCGTAAGCATCCCATAACCGCTCGGCGAGAAACGGGCGCCTTTATTGCTCACCGCTCTATGAACCACGCGGCGATCGCCTCGTTCCACCAGAATGTCGGTAACCGCCTCGCTCAGCTCCAGGCGCTGGGCGATAGCGAAAAGATGCTCCTGGCTCTTGCTGCACGCATTTTCGACTAGATCGGCCTCGCCGAGTTGTCGGCAATGGACCAGCACGGGCTCGGCGACCGCGATGTCGTCGTCGAAAGCGAGCGCGCGGATCAGCCCCGGGGGACCGTTGCCGATGCGCGCCAAGCGGCCGGCCAGTCTCGCCCGCGCTTTGACTTCAATATCGGCCGACAGCTCCTGCAACACGTCATCGAACAGCGCGATCTGATCGCTGGAATAACCGCGCGAGCCGGTGGCGAACAGATCCGTGATGCGCTCGAGAATTCTCAACCGCTGCTGGGCGCCGCCGGTCGCGACCGCATCGTTGAGTTCGTCGATCAGTGATTGTTGTTCCGTATACTCGGGCTTTTCGACAGACAGGGCGGCGTTGCGCATGGCGAGGGTATTTCCAATGGAGCGCAACCGAAGATGCCGGTTCGCGTTGCGGTGGCGGCATGTCGGTTAGCGGCGAAACATCTGCAAATTGTAGCGGCAATTTGCAAAGATCCCTTTCAATCTGCACAGCGTAATCAAGCGAAAATTTTACGAATATTTTGCCGCGCGAGGCGATCGCGGCGCGATTGGTAATGCGGTACGGGCGGCCAGATGGCCGCCCGTACGCGAGGTGCAATCATCCGCCTTCGGAGTTACGCGACTTTCTCCTTAAGATGGGGGAACATCGCGTACAATGCTTCCTGGTCCATCTCGGTCTTGAACTTATGGCGGTCTTTGAGCGTGCCGGCCTTTTGCGCGGCGGGACGGGCGTTGATTTCGTCGACCAGCCGCTTGAGGTTCTTGAATTTTTCCCATGCACCGTCGCCGATTACCATCGGCAGCATGCGCGCCCAGCCCCAGACATTCATGTCGGCGATGGTGTAGCTGTCGCCCAGCATATATTTCTGCTTGGCAAGCCGTGCATCGAGAATGCCGGCATGACGATTCGCCTCGAACAGGTAGCGGTTGATGGCGTAGGGGAGTTTCTCCGGCGCATAATTGCGGAAATGCACCGCCTGGCCGAAATACGGGCCGACACCGGACGACACGAAGAACATCCAGGACAAGAGCTCGCCGCGCGCTTTGTCGGTCTTCGCCGGCAGGAACTTGCCGGTCTTCTCGGCGAGGTACATCAGGATCGCGCTTGAATCGAATACCGTGACGTCGCCGTCGACGATCGCGGGTAGTTTTGCGTTCGGATTGATCGCCAGAAATTCCGGCTTGTGTTGCTCACCCTTGCGGGTGTCGACCGGTATGCCTTCGTAGGGCAGACCGGATTCTTCCAGGAACAGTGCAACCTTGGTCGGATTCGGCGCGCCGCTATAGTAGAATTTCAGCATCGATCTCTCCTTGGCACGTATTGGAATAGCCGCCTTGTTAGAACAGCCCGACGATCTTGCCATCAGGCCCGACATCGATCACGTCGGCCGCCGGAACCCGCGGCAGGCCTGGCATGGTCATGACCTCGCCGCAGATCGCGACCACGAATTCGGCGCCGGCGGAAAGCCGCACTTCGCGCACATTGACGATGTGATCGACCGGCGCGCCCTTGGCGTCGGCATTGGTCGAGAAGCTGTATTGCGTCTTGGCGACGCAGATCGGGAATTTGCCGTAGCCCATCGATTCGAAATTGGCGAGCTGATCGCGCACCGATTTGTCGGCGGAGATATCCTTGGCGCGATAGATCTCCTTGGCGATGGTGCGGATCTTCTCGAAAAGCGGCATATCGTCGGGATAGAGGAATTTCAGCTTGCTCTTGCCGCTCTCGGCCACTTTCACCACGGCCTTGGCGACATTGGCCGCGCCCTCCCCGCCCATCGCCCAGTGATCGGCCATGAATGCCTCAACGCCGAGCGACTTGCAGGTGTCTTCGACCAGCTTGATCTCGGCTTCGGTGTCGGCCGAAAAGCGGTTGATCGAGATGATAGGAACGATGCCGAATTTCTGCACGTTCTCGACATGACGTTTCAGATTGCTCATGCCGGCTTCGAGCGCTTTGAGGCTTTCGGTCTTGAGATCTTCCTTCTTGACGCCGCCGTGCATCTTCAGCGCGCGGATGGTGGCGACCAGCACCGCGCAGGACGGCTCGATGCCGGCCTTGCGGCATTTGATATCCATGAACTTCTCGCCGCCGAGATCGGCGCCGAAGCCGGCTTCGGTGACGACATAATCGGCAAGCTTGAGCGCGGTGGTCGTCGCCAGCACCGAATTGCAACCGTGTGCGATATTGGCGAACGGGCCGCCATGGATGAAAGCGGGCGTGCCTTCGAGCGTCTGCACCAGATTGGGTGCCAGCGCTTCCTTGAGCAACACGGTCATGGCGCCATGCGCCTTGAGGTCGGCGGCGCGGATCGGTTTCCGATCGCGGGTATAGGCGACGACGATGTTGCCGAGGCGTGTCTTGAGATCTTCGAGATCGCGGGCGAGGCAGAAGATCGCCATGACCTCCGAAGCGACGGTGATGTCGAAGCCGTCTTCGCGCGGAAAGCCGTTGGCGACGCCGCCGAGGGAGCCTACGATCGAACGCAGCGCGCGATCGTTCATGTCGAGCACGCGGCGCCAGGCGACGCGGCGCTCGTCGATACCGAGCGCATTGCCCCAATAGATGTGGTTGTCGAGCAAAGCCGCGAGGAGATTGTTAGCGGATGTGATGGCGTGGAAATCGCCGGTGAAATGAAGGTTGATGTCCTCCATCGGCACCACTTGGGCATAGCCGCCGCCAGCGGCGCCGCCTTTAACGCCGAACGACGGACCGAGCGACGGCTCGCGCAGGCAGAGCATCGCCTTCTTGCCTATATAATTGAGCGCGTCGGTGAGGCCGACCGTGGTCGTGGTCTTGCCCTCGCCAGCCGGCGTCGGCGTGATGGCGGAGACCAGGATGAGCTTGCCATTCGGCTTGTCTTTGAGCGACTTGATGAAATCCATCGATATTTTGGCCTTGTAGTGGCCGTAGGGTTCGAGGTTCTCCGGTGCGATGCCGAGCCGCTCGCGGGCGACGTCGACGATCAGCCGCTTCTTGGCGGCTTGCGAAATTTCGATATCGGATTTCGGCGACTGATGTTGTGAGGCGGGCATGGTGGTGGGTCCATCGATTGAGAAGTTTTTGGTCGTCCTGCCCTGCCTTGTGCTGGGCATCCCCGTCTTCTGTCACGCAAAGACGTGGATGGTCGGGATAAGCCCGGCCATGACGCGGTGGGTCATGTGAAACGTGCCTTGACGGCGAGATTGACGGATTTCGCCCACTCGCCGGCTTCGACCTTCTTGCCGTCGGCGGGCTGAACACGCGTGACCTTGAAACGTCCATCGGCGCAGACCACGGTGAAACCGTCGGCCTCGACCACGGCGATCTCGCCGAGCTTGCCGGCGATGCCTTTGGGATCCTTCGCCGGCAACGGCTTGGCGTCGAAGACCTTCAATTGCTTGCCTTCGAGTGTGGTCCAGGCGCCGGGCGCCGGATTGCAGCCGCGGATCAGCCGATCGATCTGCTCCCAGGGCTTGCCCCAATCGATCTTGGCGTTGTCGGGACCGCAGCGGCCTTCATAGGTCGCCTTCGCTTCGTCTTGTTTGATGCGCGGCGCGTTGCCAGCCTTGACCAGATCGACCGCCTCCAGCATCGCCTCGACGCCCAGAGGAAACAAACGTTCGAAATAAACCGTGCCGAGCGTGTCGACAGGGCCGATCGGGGTCTTTTTCTGGATCAGCACGTCGCCGGTATCGAGCCCGTTGTCGGGCCAAAAGATCGACAGCCCGGTCTCGGACTCGCCCTTGATGATCGGCCAGTTGATCGCGCTGGCGCCGCGATAGGCCGGCAATAGCGACGGGTGATACTGGATCGAGCCGTGGGTCGGGATGTTGAGAAATTCCTCGGGCACGAAAAGCGTAACGAAGGCCATGACCTGCAGGTCGGGCTTGAGCGCTTTGAACTCCTCCCAGACTTCGGGTTTCTTGTAGGAGTCCGGCTGATGGACAGGAAGCTTCGCAGCGAGCGCGGCCTCTTTCAACGGATCGGCCTTGGCGCCTGGCTTCTCAGGCGCAACATAGACGGCGACGACCTCCTCGCCGCGCTTGAGCAGCGCTTCGAGTACCGCTTTGCCGAAAGCCTGCTGGCCGTGAACAACAATACGCATGGTAAAAGCCTCTTCGCTAACGCGGAATGTCCCCTCCCCCTGGGTGGGGGAGAGGAAAGAGAAGTTACGCCGCCGCGGCCTTGGCCGGCTTGTCGGGCGCCGTGATCGCACCCGACGCCTTGATCTCGGCAACGTCCTTGTCGGAATAATCGAGCACGTCGCGCAAGATCTCGTCGGTGTGCTCGCCAAGCAGCGGCGAGCGCCGCACGTCGGCGGGCGAGTCCGACAGCTTGATCGGATTGCCGACTGTCAAGTATTTGCCGCGCACCGGATGATCGACTTCGACGACGGTGCCGGTCGCGCGCAGCGACGGCTCCTCGGCGATCTCTTTCATCGACAGGATCGGGCCCACCGGAATGTCGTGCTGGTTACAAATGGCCATGACGTCGAACTTGGTCAGGGTCTTGGTCCATTCCTCGATGGTGGCGAAGATGTGCTTGAGCCGCGGCAGCCGCGCCGGCGGCGTCGCGTAATCCGGATCGGTTTTCCAGTCCGGCTTGCCGATGAGGTCGCAGATCGGAGCCCAGACCGGCGCTTGAGTGATGAAATAGATGTAGGCGTCCGGATCGGCCTCCCAGCCCTTGCATTTGAGGATCCAGCCCGGCTGACCGCCGCCGGAATCGTTGCCGGCGCGCGGCGTCGCGGCGCCGAACGACACCCCCTCGCCATACTGGCTGTATTCGGTCAGCGGCCCGTGCTTGAGACGCTGCTGGTCGCGCAGTTTGACGCGCGCCAAATTGAGCACGCCGTCCTGCATGGCCGCGAGCACCTTTTGGCCGCGGCCGGTGCGGGTGCGCTGGTAGAGCGCCGAGACAATACCGAGCGCGAGATGCAGGCCGGTGCCTGAGTCGCCAATCTGCGCGCCGGTGACGAGCGGCGGCCCTTCGCGGAAACCGGTGGTCGAAGCGGAACCGCCAGCGCATTGCGCCACATTCTCGTAGACCTTGCAGTCTTCATAAGGGCCCGGGCCGAAGCCCTTCACCGAGGCTACGATCATGCGCGGATTGAGCTTGTGGATGTACTCGAAGGTCAACCCCATGCGGTCAAGCGCGCCCGGCGCGAAATTCTCCACCAGCACGTCGCACAGCTTCACCAGGCGATCGAGGATTTCCTTGCCCTTCGGATGCTTGGAATCGATGGTGATCGAGCGCTTGGAGCCATTGAGCATGGTGAAGTAGAGGCTGTCGGCGCCCTTCACGTCGCGCAATTGGGTGCGCGTGATGTCGCCGACGCCTGGCCGTTCGACCTTGATCACGTCGGCACCCATATATGCCAAGAGCTGCGTGCAGGTCGGTCCCGACTGCACATGGGTGAAGTCGAGGATTTTCACGCCCTCGAGCGCCCGGCCGGCGTGGCCGAAAGGACGGTTCGTCGGCTTGGGCAATCCGTTACCGGCAGCTTTGGCCGCGGGCCTTGCTGCGGATTTTGCCGCAGGTTTCGCCGCAGGTTTCACGGCCGGTTTCCTGGTCTTGAATTTCACCACCTTGCCGGAAGATTTTTTTGCCGCCGACTTCCTTGCCGCCGGCTTTGATTTTGCCTTGCTGGTCTTCTTTCGCATTGCCATGTCGTTTCCTCTTTCGTCATTCCGGACGTCGAGCGGAGCGCGACAGCCCGGAAGCCCTATTCACAATTCGCGGTTATGGATCCCGGGAACGCGGGCTAGCGCCCGCGCACCGGAATGTCTCTTCGGGTCACTTTTTGCGCAGCGCGCTTTGCGGGTTGAGATTGCCGATACGGCCGCTCTCGCTGCCGGCCGCCGGGTCGATCACCGCATTGATCAGCGTCGGCTTGCCGGAATCCATCGCCGCGTTCACGGCGCGCTTGAGCTCGTCGGGCGACGTCGCATTGACGCCGACGCCGCCAAACGCCTCCATCATCTTGTCGTAGCGCGAGCCCTTGACGAAGACGGTGGTCGCGGGGTCCGAACCGCCGGCGGAATTGACGTCGGTGCCGCGATAGATGCCGTTGTTGTTGAAGATGACGACGCAGACCGGCAGGTTGTAGCGGCATATCGTCTCGACTTCCATGCCGGAGAAACCAAAGGCTGAGTCGCCCTCGATCGCGAGCACGGGTTTGCCGGTCTCGATGGCGGCGGCGATGGCAAAGCCCATACCGATGCCCATGACGCCCCAGGTGCCGACGTCGAGCCGCTTGCGCGGCTGATACATGTCGATCACGCCGCGCGTAAGGTCGAGCGCGTTGGCGCCCTCGTTGACTAGGATGGCATCCGGCCGCTCTTTGATGACGGTGCGCAGCACCCCGAGCGCGCCGTGATAGTCCATCGGCACGTTGTTGTTCATAAGCCGCGGCGCCATCTTTGCGACGTTCTCTTCCCGCTTCTTGACGATGGCGCCGGTCCAGTCTGGCGGCGGCGCCGGCCATTTGGCACCCATGCCTTCTAGAAGCGCGGCAATGCATGAGCCAATATCGCCGACCACGGGCGCGACGATCTCGATGTTGGAGTCCATCTCTTTGGGCTCGATGTCGATCTGGATGAATTTCTTCGAATGCGGCTCGCCCCAGCTCTTGCCTTTGCCATGCGACAACAGCCAGTTAAGCCGGGCACCGATCAGCATGACGACGTCGGAGTCTTTCAGCACGGTCGAGCGCGCCGCACCCGCACATTGCGGATGCGTATCGGGCAACAGGCCCTTGGCCATGCTCATGGGCAGGAACGGCGCGCCGCTCTTTTCGACGAATGCGCGGATCGCGTCGTCGGCTTGCGCGTAGGCAGCGCCCTTGCCGAGAACGATCAGCGGGCGCTTGGCGCTCCTGAGCACTTCAAGCGCGCGCTTGACCGCGGCCGGCGCGGGAATCTGAGCCGGCGCCGGGTCGATTACTTTCACCAGCGACTTCTGACCCGCCTCGGCATCTATGACCTGGCCAAACAGCTTGGCCGGCAGATCGAGATAGACACCGCCCGGACGGCCGGATACTGCGGCGCGGATCGCACGCGCCAGGCCGATGCCGATGTCGGCCGCATGCAGCACGCGGAACGCCGCCTTGCAGAGCGGCTTGGCGATCGCCAGTTGGTCCATCTCTTCGTAATCGCCCTGCTGCAGATCGACGATCTCGCGCTCGGATGAGCCAGAAATCAGGATCATTGGGAAGCAGTTGGTCGTGGCGTTGGCCAACGCCACCAGACCATTGAGGAAACCGGGCGCCGAGACCGTAAGGCAGATGCCGGGCTGTTTGGTCAGAAAACCGGCGATAGCTGCCGCGTTGCCGGCGTTCTGCTCGTGCCGGAACGAGATGACGCGGATGCCCGCCCCTTGCGCCATCCGGCCGAAATCCGTGATCGGGATTCCGGGCACGCCATAGATCGTGTTGACGCCGTTGAGCTTGAGCGCGGCGATGATGAGATGAAAGCCATCCGTCAATTCGCGTTCAGCTGCACCCGCATCGATGCTGGCGGTCTTCTCTTTTACTGCTGCGTCTGCCATGGCACTCTCCCGTTCATTGGTTTCGGCTTGGCATAGTTTGCGTCACTCTCAATCCAAATAGTCCGCGTACTTCGCGACATGGTCGGCGAGGCCGAGCGCGTGATCGCGCACCAGCGTCTCGGCGCGCAGCGTATCGCGGTCTTCCAGCGCCTCGATGATGTGCATGTGATCGCGGATCGAACGGTCGGCGCGATCCTTCTCGCCAATCGTTTTCCTACGGATCATCCGCATATGGGTGAACAGGTTCTCGGCAAGAGCCATCAGCACGGTATTGCGGCTCAAGCGGATGATGGTCTGGTGGAACTCGATATTGAGCTGCGAATATTCGTCGAGATGCGCGCGCACCTCGCCGTTCTCGAAGGTTGCAAACATTCTGCGCAACGAAGCGATCTCGCCGCCGCTTGCGTTTGCGGTGATCAGCCGGGCCGCCATGCTTTCGAGCGCGGCCCAAGCGGTAATAAGTTCGATAACCTCGCTACGGCTCTTGCGCACCACATAGATGCCACGCCGCGGCACCGAGCGGACGAAACCTTCGCGCTCGAGCTGCGCCATCGCTTCGCGCACCGGCGTGCGGCTGATGCCGAAGTCCTGGGCGAGGCTGCGCTCGTCGAGTCGTATCTCGCTCGCGCTGCCGTATACGTCCATCTCGACGATCACCGATTTCAGCGCTGCATAGGCCTTGTTCTTGAAGCTGAAGCCGGTGTCGATCGGCTCCAATCGCGGCCGCTCGATCGCGGCGACATCACTGGTGCCGACATCACTGGTGCCGACGTCGCTGGTACCTACGTCGCCTTTGGCAACGGGAAGTCGGTGCACATCGGAAGACATGAGAGACGCTCGCAACGAAGACGCTTCGCAAACCCTACCGGACGCGATCTTTTGACGAGATTTGAGCCGCGTTCAGGGCCGCACTCATAGCGCACTGTAATACATTATGCCAGAGCGGAATTGACGCATTTTGGACGCAAAACCTACGCGAATACCGATTTGTCGCTTGACGCGGTCCGGACCGATGTGTGCCCGAGGTCAGCCTTGCTTCATGCCGCGCGCGCGCAACGGCTTGAGCACAAACAGTGCCAAGGCCACCACCGCGAAATTCATCAGGGCGGTGACGACGAACACCGCGTGCCAATTGCCGGTCGATGATTTGATCAAGTTGGCGACCGGCACCAGGAAGGCCGAGGTACCCTTGGCGGTGTAGAGCAGGCTCAAATTCACGGTGGCGAATTTCGGCCCGAAGGTGTCGGTGCAGGTCGACGGGAACAGACTGAAAATCTCGCCCCAGGTCAGGAAGATCAGTGCCGCGAAAATGACGAAGGCCCACGGCGCGGCGCCAAGCTCACCCAGCAGCCAGTAAGCGACACCGCCGAGGCCGAAGGCGATTGCCATGGTATTTTCACGCCCGATATGGTCCGAGATCCATCCGAACAAGGGCCGGGCCGCACCGTTGGCAACATTGTCGATGATCAGCGCCGCCGTCAGCGTCGTCGCGCCCCAGAACACGATCTGACCGCCGACATTGAAGTCAGACGCGATCGGCGCGATCTGGGCGGTCGCCATCAGGCCCGAGGCCGACACCATGACAAACATGATGTAGAGCAGCCAAAATACCGGCGACGTCAGCACTTCCCGCGGCGAGAAGCTCTTCGCCGATTGCGCTACCTTCGGCGCCGGAGCCGAAGCCATCTCGCCCGCCTCCGGACCACGCAGCAGCAATGCGAGCACGAACACGACGGCGCCTTGCACAATGCCGAACCAAAGGAAGGCGGTGTTGTAATCGTAATTGTCGATGACGTAGCGGATCGGAATGACGGTGATCGCGGCGCCGGCGCCATAGCCCGCTGCGGTCAGGCCGACCGCGAGTCCGCGCCGGTCCGGGAACCATTTGACGGCCATGCCGACGCAGGTCGCATACACCGCGCCGCCGCCGACACCCGAAATCACCGCACCGAGATACAGCATTGCCAGCGAACCGGCGTAGGCATTGATGACCCAGCCAATGCCGACGGTGATGCCCCCGAAGGCAACCATGAACTTTGGACCGCGGTGCGGACCGAGCACATCCACGATCCAGCCCTCGATCGGCGTCAGCCAGGTCTCAAGAGCGATGAAAATCGCGAACGCGAACTGGATCGAGGCGATCGACCAGCCGTTTGCCTTGTTGATCGGATTGACGAACAGCGTCCAGCCATATTGCAGGTTAGCGATCATCACCATGCAAATGATGCAAATCGTAAGATAGCCCCAGCGGACCGATCGCGTTGTCGTGGACGCAAGAGTTGTCGATGCCATCGTCATGGGGTCCCGTCCCGAGTATTTTATCGCGGCCCAACCACGGCCGATAATTTGTCTATATCTACAGACTCATCGCGGACGATGTCCAGTTAAGTGGCGTTCCGGATGCGTGGCCTTCCGCCGCAATCGGCCAAATCCTGGCCATTAAAGATCTGGGTAAATATCTGGGTGCGATGCAGCAAAATGGGATTGAACCGATTTAGGCCGTCACGCGTTCGCCTGGGGTGAGTTGTCTTAACCCTCTCTGGAGCGGCGCATGTTTCCTGACCCATCGGGTTACATCTTCGGCCGGATCAGGCTACCGCAGAGGCTGGTCTGTTCGACGATTATATCTTTGACCGCCGTCGTATTTCTCCTCGGTTCGGCAGCTGCCTTCGCGCAATCCATCGGACCCGACGAAGCGGTCAATGCCGATGGGGCCGTGACCCAGGAGCTCGGACTTAGCGCGGCACAAAAGGCCGCGATTTACAATGCTGTCCTGCAGCAACATGCGCAGAGAACGCCCAGAAATCCGCAAACCGTCCCGGTTGCGGTGGGGGCGCCGGTGCCGCCCACGATCGAGCTCGCCGCATTGCCCGTCCAAGCGGCGGCTGACGATTCGCTCGCGACGGACCTCAAATACGCCACGGTGGAAGACAATGTCGTGGTCGTCGATACGATCAAAATGCGCGTCGTCGAAGTCATTCACCGCAACACCGGACCGTGAGTCGCAAAGCCTATGGCGATAACAGCTAGCCGAAAAGCGATATCTGCCAAAGCCGCGGTCATGCCCGCGACACAGACGAGTTCCGCCGCGACGCTCGCCGCCGCAACGTCCGCCGCGCCGGCGCTACCGATCGAGCCGGATTTCACCATTACCGCCACACAGCCGAGCCGGCCGCCGCGCGTGCTCAAATCCGGCGACACTTTTGTCGTGCTCGACGGCCGCGGCGACATCGGCACCTTGGCCGACGAGTCCGCCGGTCTGTTTCACGACGACACCAGGCATCTTTCGCGGCTCGAATTGTTGGTGAACAAGAGGCCACCGCTGCTCCTCGGCTCGACGCTGCGCGACGACAACTCGGCGTTCATCGTCGATCTGACCAATCCGGACCTCATGGACGGTCAACGCATCGTGCTGGAGAAGGACAGAGTCCATATTCTGCGCACGATCTTCCTGTGGCGCGATACCGCCTATCAACGATTCGGCGTACGCAATTACGGCGAAGAGGCCGTCGATCTGCAGCTCTCTATCTTGTTCGCGAACGACTTCGCCGACCTGTTCGAGGTCCGCGGCGCGCACCGGCAACGGCGCGGCACCGCGACGGCGAAATTGCACGGCGACGACCGGGTGATGCTGGCCTATGACGGCTTGGATAAAAAGGTGCGGCGCACCGCGCTCACCTTCGATCCGCCGCCAGCCCGGCTCGCGACCAACGCCGCGGTCTACGACCTGCATCTCAAGCCCGGCGAGCAACAGCCGATCTTTCTCACCGTGAGCTGCGATCGAACGGACTCGCTGCCGTTTCTGCGCGGGCTCCTTGCCGCGCGCCGCGAGATGCGCCAAGCGACGCGCGAGCAGACTTCGGTCGAAACCTCAAACGAGCGCTTCAACGAGATTCTGTGCCGCTCCGCCGCGGACCTCGCGATCCTGATGACCGAGACGCCGCAAGGCCGTTATCCTTACGCCGGCATCCCTTGGTACTCGACGACATTCGGCCGTGACGGACTGATCACCGCGCTGCAGATGCTGTGGTGGTCACCCGAAGTGGCGCGCGGCGTGCTGCGCCGCTTGGCGGCCTATCAGGCCAAGACCGCCGACCCGCTCGCCGACGCGCAGCCAGGAAAGATTTTGCACGAAATGCGCGGCGGCGAAATGGCGGCGCTGCGCGAAGTGCCGTTCGGGCTCTATTACGGTAGCGTCGACTCCACACCGCTGTTCGTTCTGCTCGCCGGACTTTACGCCGAGCGTACCGGCGACACCGAGACCATCGTCGAGTTGTGGCCGGCGATCGAAGCGGCCTTGGCTTGGATCGACGGACCGGGCGATCCGGACCGCGACGGCTTCGTCGAATATAAGCGCGCGACCGAACTAGGTCTTGCCAACCAAGGCTGGAAGGATTCGCATGATGCGATCTTCCACGCCGACGGCCGGCTGGCCGAGGGCGGGATCGCGCTGGTCGAAGTGCAAGGCTATGTCTATGCCGCCAAGCGCATGGCGGCGCGTTGCGCGCGGCGGCTCGGACGCGACGCCGCGGCGCATAAGCTCGACGCCGAGGCAAGCCGTCTTGCCGAGCGCTTCGAGGCTGCCTTCTGGCGCCCGGAGCTTGAGACCTATGCGCTGGCCCTCGACGGCGCGAAGCAGCCTTGCGATGTGCGCACGTCGAATGCCGGCCAAGCGCTGTTCACCGGCATTGCCTCAGCCGATCATGCCGCTCGCGTCGCCAGGCAATTGCTGCGGCCGAGTTTCTTTTCCGGCTGGGGCATCCGCACCGTGGCGAAGGGCGAAGCGCGATTCAATCCGATGTCCTATCACAACGGCTCGATCTGGCCGCACGACAATGCCCTGATCGCGCTCGGGATGGCGCGCTACGGCCACAAGGAATCGATCGCGACTTTATTCAGCGGCATGTTCGGCGCCGCCACTTATATGGATCACCGGCGCCTGCCGGAATTGTTCTGCGGCTTTCAGCGCCAGCGCGGCCATGGCCCGACCCTCTATCCGGTCGCCTGCTCGCCGCAGGCCTGGGCCAGCGCCACGCCGTTCACGCTGCTCGAAGCCTCGCTCGGTCTCGAATTTGACCCTTTCAAGGGCGAAATCCGGCTGCGCAATCCGCGCCTGCCGGAGTTCCTTGACGAGGTGGTGTTGCGCAACCTTCGTCTCTCGTCCTCGAGCGTCGATCTGCGCGTGCGCCGCCATGGGGGTACCGTTTCGCTCGATACACCCCGGATCAGCGGCGATATCCGGGTTTCGATTGTTTTTTCATCCTGATTGGGCGGCCATTTCCGCGCTTTCCCTGTTGTGCTCAGCTTTTGCGTCGTTCCGTGGAACCAGCAGGACCGCCTCGGCTTAGTGCTGTGAGTTCCATTGTAGAGAAGCGTGGGCGTTCCGGAGCGGCAATGCGCGGCAAAAAGCTAATGATGCTGGCAACGATGACGGCGACCGTCCTGTTGGCGCTCGCCGGCACGACCGACGGAGCTTTTTCTGAAAATGTTCCAGCACCGGCGCAGTCCGAGCCACCTGCGGAGCATCCGGCGGCGGCGCCGAACGTGCCGCCGTCCGTCACCATCCTCAACACGCACGAGGTCGAGGGTATTCTCGGACGCGAAGTGGTAAGCGCCGCCGAGGAGAATATGGGCCGGATTGTCGATGTGCTCGTCGATCGCGATGGCCAAGTGCGCGCCGCGATTATCGATTTCGGCGGCTTCCTCGGCGTCGGCAGCCGCAAGATCGCGGTCGATTGGAACGCGCTGCATTTTCCGCAGACGAAGCCCGACGCCAAGATCACGCTCGAACTCGCGCGCGACCAAGTCAAGACCGCCCCCGAATATCAGGAGGGCAAACCCGTCGTCGTCCTCGGTGCGCTCGGCAGGCTCGAACCGCTGCCATTCGAATAGCGGCCGATCCTCAAAAATCCGCCGCTTAGTCTCGCAACAGAACGTGCACCAACTCTAAACGACAGCGCTGGAGACATATCCTGCCCGCAAACCTCTCACGCCGCCTAGGCGACAGGCCAGAGCCGCACGGCGCGATTGAGTCCCGGCATAGGCCGGCGTCGGTGGAACCGCCGGCGGGCCCCGCGCCGCCCTTGATGCCGTCGCGGCGTAGTCTGCGCGGGCTCGATTGGTTCATCTTCTTTGTCGCCGACGTGCAGACCGGTTTCGGACCGTTCGTATCGGTCTATCTCACCACGCAGCGATGGACGCAGGTCGATATCGGGCTGGTGCTGTCCGCGGCGGGTTTCGTGTCGCTGATCGGTCAAATGCCGGGTGGCGCGCTGGTTGACGCCGCGCGAAAGGAGCGTTTCGTCGCCGGCGTCGCGATCGCCGCCATTTGCATCAGCGCACTGACCTACGCCGCATTGCCGATCTTTCCGATGGTGCTGGCGGGATCAGTGCTTCATGCGCTGGCGAGCTGCGTGCTCGGTCCGGCCATGGTGGCAATCAGCCTCGGCCTGGTCGGCCACTCAGCGATCGGCGAACGGCTTGGCCGCAATGCGCGCTTTGCCTCCGTGGGCAATGGCTTGGCGGCGGCAGCGATGGGCGCCTGCGGCTACCTTCTTTCCGCGCGCGCCGTATTCATCGTCACCGTGCTTTTGCTCGCGCCCGCGCTCCTCGCGCTGCGCACGATTTCCGCAGGCGAGATCGATCCCGAGCGCGCCCACGGCGCGCCGCCGCGCCAGCCGGTCATCAAGCCGCCGATCAAACCGGGCGCGCTGATGCGCAATCGGCCGCTCCTGATCTTCGCCGGCTGCCTGCTTTTATTCCACCTCGCCAATGCCGCCATGCTGCCGTTGATGGGCAGCGTCGTCACGATGCGGTCCAGCCAGTGGGCGACAGTCATCATCGCGGCTTGCATCGTCGTGCCGCAGCTTGTCGTCGCGGCGCTATCGCCGTGGGTCGGAACGTGGGCGCAGATCTGGGGCCGCCGCCCGCTGCTGTTGATCGGCTTCGCCGCACTGCCAATTCGCGGCATACTGTTCGCCGCGGTAACCGATCCGTCGGTGCTGTTGGCCGTGCAACTGCTCGACGGCATCACCGCGGCGGTCCTCGCCGTCATGGTGCCTTTGGTGGTCGTCGATCTCACGCGCGGCACCGGCCACTTCAATCTCGGCCTGGGAATTCTCGGCACCGCCACCGGCATCGGCGCGTCGCTCTCCGCGACGCTCGCCGGCTACCTCAGCGATCATTTCGGCAGCCCGATGGCCTTCGCTTCGCTCGCCGCGATCGCCCTGGCCGGCTTCGCGACGCTTTGGCTCCTGATGCCAGAAACCCGGCCGGTGAAGGAAAGTGATTAGGTCCCGAACTACAACGCCGGCGCGTCGTCCGCGACAAGGTGCAGATGCGGCGCGGCCGCGTCCGACAGGCTGCGATAGACGCTGAGGTAATCCTGCGCCATGCGGCGCGCGGTGAAGCGCTCCTCGAATTCGCTCCGGATCGTTTCGCGCGATAAATGTGCGAGCCGATCGACCGCACCGATGGCGCCGTTGATGTCCTCGACGATGAACCCAGTCAGCCCATCCTCGATGATCTCGGGAACGGAGCCGCGATTAAACGCAATCACCGGCGTGCCGCAAGCCATGGCTTCGATCATCACCAGGCCGAATGGCTCGGGCCAATCGATCGGAACGAGCAACGCAACCGCACCGCTCAAGAACTCCGATTTGTCCTTGTCGTTGATCTCGCCGATAAACTCGACATTTCCGGCCGCCATCATCGGTTTAATCTTCTCGAGATAGTAATCCTGGTCGGCCGGATCGACCTTCGCCGCAACTTTGAGCTTTACGCCGCAATGTTGCGCGATGTGGATAGCACGGTCGATGCCCTTCTCCGGCGCGATGCGGCCGAGAAACGCGAAATAAGACGGCTTGACCGGTTTCGGCATCAAGAGCTGCGCCGGCAGGCCGTGAGGAACGGTGCGCACCCAATACGCCTGCGGCAGCGGCCGCCGCTGCGAATTCGAGATCGAAACGACGGGCACCGACGAAAATGTATCGAATAACGGCTGGTGCTCGGGCAGATCGAGCCGGCCATGCAACGTCGTCACGAACGGCGTCGCCTGACGGGAGAACAGCGAGAACGGATAATAGTCGAGATGGAAGTGCAGGAAGTCGAAGTCGCCGGCGCTCTGATAGACGCGCTCCAGCATCATCATGTGCAGCGCGTTGGGATCGCGCACCGCGCCGTCGAGCCGCAAGGCGCGCGGCCACGCCGCCTCGAGTTTGGCCGACGTCACCGAGTCGCCGCTGGCATAGAGCGTCACTTCATGGCCGAGCGCGATTAATTCCTCGGTCAGCCAGGACACCACCCGTTCGGTGCCGCCGTAGAGCTTGGGCGGAATGGCTTCAGTCAACGGCGCAACCTGTGCGATGTGCATCGAACGGCCCTTTTTGCTTTGAAGTTCCACACCCGGCGACTACCGACAACGTGGCAATCGCCAAATATTTCAAATATGGCATGGAACTTATTTTTTGTTCGCGTTGGAACTTTCTCGCCGCTCGAGCGTCATCATAAATGCACGGAAACGCCGAATGGTCGGGCGGGTTTTCCCGGAAACGTATCCAGCGAACACGCGGCTCCAAGCGAGGTGTCGAACACGCCTGATGCGCCGTGAATATAGGGAACACGAGAGGTTTCTGTTCGTTCAATTTCAAGCGCCGGCATCTTCACTAAGACAAGCAAGGCTTGCCGCGAGCGCGGGCGGCGCTCACGAGCGGAGATAAGAACTCGCATGACCGATCTTTGTGGTTACGCCGCCTCCCCACTCGCCTTTACCTATCGTTACATTCGGATGCGGCCGCTGTCGCACGCGGTCATTCTCGCCGCGGTGCTGGGGGCGGTTGTCTGTTCGGTGGGCACGCAATACGGCGTCAAATTTTTAGTCGATACCCTGTCGCAGGGACCTCATGCCGCGGTATGGACGGCGTTCTGCCTGCTCGGTGCGCTAATCACCGCCGACAACCTGCTTTGGCGCGTCGCGAGCTGGATCGCCAATTTCGCTTTCGTGGGCGTCACGGGCGATTTGCGGCGCGACCTGTTCCGTCACCTGACTGGCCATTCGCCGGGCTATTTCGCCGACCGGATGCCCGGCATGCTCACGAGCCGCGTAACCGCAACCTCGAACGCCGTGTTCACTGCCGAGAACATGGTGATCTGGAACGTGCTGCCGCCGGTGGTGGCGACCATCGCCGCAATCGGCTTGGTGATCACCATCAGCCTGCCGATGGCCGGCGCGCTTGCACTTGTGGCGGGCATCATGGTCTGCTTGATGTTCCGGCTCGCGGCGGCTGGCCGGCCATTGCACCACGATTTTGCGCGCAAGGCCGCGGCCGTCGACGGCGACATGGTCGACGTCGTAACCAATATGCCGCTGGTGCGGGCATTCGGCGGCTTTATGCGCGAACATCGCCGATTCGATTCTACGGTCGATCGCGAAATGAAGGCGCGGCGAAGAAGCCTGATCTATCTGGAGAAGCTGCGCATCCTTCACGCCGTCGTGACGGTAATATTGACGCTCGGCCTGCTCGCCTGGGCGCTCATGCTCTGGCAACGCGGCGAGGCGACCACGGGCGACGTCGTGCTGGCCTGCACGCTCGCCATCTCCGTGCTCAGCGCGACGCGCGACCTTGCGGTAGCGCTGGTCGACATCACCCAGCATATCGCGCGACTTTCGGAAGCGGTCGCGACGCTTTTGGTGCCGCACGATCTGCGCGACCATCCTGAGGCAGCACCGCTCATTCGGCGCGGCGCCAGCGTGAAATTTGAACATGTCGATTTCCGTTACGCCGACGGCCGAAAGATTTTTGAAGATTTCGCGCTGTTCCTTCGGCCGGGCGAGCGGGTCGGCCTGGTCGGCCATTCCGGCGGCGGCAAGTCAACGCTGTTCGCGCTGCTGCAGCGTTTCTACGATGTCCAGGCCGGGCAGATTCTGCTCGACGGCCAGGATATCGCGCGCGTCACCCAGGACAGTCTGCGCGAGGCCATTGGCGTCGTACCGCAAGACATTTCGATGTTCCATCGTTCGGTCATGGACAACATCCGCTACGGCCGGCCGGAGGCCACGGACGACGAGGTGCTCGAAGCGGCCTTCGCGGCGCGTTGCGACTTCATCGAAGACCTGCCGAAGGGTATGCGAACGATCGTCGGCGAGCGCGGGGTCAAGCTGTCCGGCGGCCAACGCCAGCGCATCGCCATCGCGCGCGCCTTCCTGAAGGACGCGCCGCTTTTGCTGCTCGATGAAGCCACTTCCGCGCTCGACGGCGATTCCGAGGAAGCGATCCGCGAAGCCCTGGGCCGCCTAATGAAGGGGCGCACCGTGATCGCCATTGCGCACCGGTTGTCGACGGTGCGCAATTTCGACCGTATCGTCGTGTTACAGGGCGGTAAAGTGATGCAGGACGGGCCGCCGGACCTCCTGGTGTGCCGCGATGGCCTCTACCGGCAACTCGTGCAACGCGAAATGGACCGCCTGGTCACGCAGGCGGCGTAACCGTTCTCAATCGAAGACAGCTCGTCCCCGGCTGCGGTTGCACCGAAACGGCACATGTGAAATGTGTTGCCGCCCGTCTCGATTTCCCCCGGCCGCTTTTCGCGTGATAGGGAATGCCGCGCTTACGATCGACATTGTTGAAAATCTCCATTCCGATTCTCGCTGTCGTGTCGGCGACGCTGTCGATCGTTATGCCGCTCGGGGCCGATGAACTTCCTGTTGTGCGCGTCTTAGCCGCCGGCAGCCTGCGTCTGGCCATGAATGAACTTGGCACCGCCTTCTCAAGCGCCACAAATATTCGGGTCGAGAGCGGCTTCGGCCCCTCCGGCGTATTGCGGGAGCGAATCGAGAACGGCGAGGCGACCGATCTCTTTGCTTCCGCCGACATGGGTAATCCACTTACACTGGCGCGCGCCGGCAAGGCGGGCCCCGTCATTCTGTTCGCCCGAAACCGGCTTTGTGCCTTGGTGCGTCCTGGGCTGACGGTATCTCCCGACACACTGCTCTCCACACTGCTCGATCCGGCCATCAAGCTCGGCACTTCGACACCCGAAGCCGATCCGGCGGGCGACTACGCGTGGGCAATGTTTGCGAAGGCCGAAGCCGTTCGCCCGGGCAGCCGCGCGCAGCTGGAAGCCAAGGCACTGCAACTCATCGGCGCTCCAAGCAGTCCCTCCGCTCCCGCCGGCATGGATATGTTTGCGTGGCATCTGCGCGAAGGCCACGCCGACATTTTTCTCGGCTATTGTTCGGCCGGTGCCGCATTCGGCCAGGCTCTGCCTGGGGCCACAGTCGTCAGCCTGCCGCCCGACCTCGCAACCGGCGCCGATTATGGCCTGACACTCTTGCCGACGAAGAACGAAAACGCGGCCGCATTCGCGCTCTTTATTCTCTCCCAAGACGGCCAAGCGATTCTGTCTCGGAACGGCTTCGAGGCGCCGCTGCTGCTGCCGGAGCGGCGATAACGCAGCGGATGCCTTGACCGGCACCGCGAGGCGAAGACCACGAACGAGATGATCTGGGGAAATAGCAGTAAAAACATTCTTTCACCCTGGGGTCGCCTCAAGATGAAATCATTCGCCAAAAAGCTCGGCCTTCAAACAACATTCTCTTATTTTTATTGGTCGCATTGACTCTCATCCGCGCGATGGTGAGATGACGCATCCGATTGTGTTTGTGGTCGGATCGCGGGATTTGCAAAGGGCTTGGTCCCATTGGCAGCTTGCGCCGCGAAACAACGCTAAAACGCCACGAAGCGTCTTCGCGGGCTCCGTAACCATGGAGATGGGCCAATGACAATGCGATTGTGCGTCGCGATTTCCCGACCCTATCGCGAGTTATCGGCGGCGACCGGCGTGTGTTGACCGCGCGGCCCCCAAGCTAACTCGTTCTGCACAGCTTTCTATTTGTCACTTCCGGGGAGCGCCGGTCTTGAGCCGGCGAGAGTATCAACATGTCCAATGCAACTTTAACCGGCCTGGGTCCACACACCGCCGCCGAGCCTGCCGCGCGCCTCAACGAAGCAAAATCCTTCAACGAGGACTGGCTCGCCGTCATCCTCGGCCTTGCCATTTTCGGGCTTGCTCTGGCCGGCCTCGTGCGGATCGACCTCATCGGCTGGGTGGTCAGTACTTCGGTGTGGTCGAATCTCGGCCAAGCGCTGGGGCCGGTTTCGAAGAACTACGCCGCGATCGGCGGGATTGGCGCGTTGCTTGCGACCTATGTCGCGCTGACCATCGTGCTCAGCGCCGGCGCAGCAGCGCTCAAAAGCGACGTGAAGCGCTTCGCGCTAGCGTTTACCGCCGTGTTCTGGATCGCCTATGCCAGCTGGATCGTGGGCAATTACGCCAACTTCGCCGCCGTTACGCTGGCCGACCAGCAGAAATTCGGGATCACCTGGTCGCTGAAGCTCACCAATGAAGGCGCCTATATCTTTGCGCTCATCGTCGGGCTTTTCATCGCCAATTTCCTGCCGCGTTTTGCCGATGCGATCAAAGACGCGGTGCGGCCCGAGCTCTACATCAAGATCGCCATCGTCATTCTCGGCGGCTTTATCGCCGTGACCGCGTCGGGCAAATTAAGCTTCGCGAGCTCGTTGTTGCTGCGCGGCGTCGCCGCCATTGTCGAGGCCTATCTGATCTACTGGGCAGTGGTGTATTTCATCGCACGCAAGTGGCTCGGCTTTTCCCGGGAATGGTCGGCCCCGCTCGCCGCCGGCATTTCGATCTGCGGCATTTCGGCGGCGATCGCGATCGGCGGCGCCATCCGGGCGCGTCCCGTCGTGCCGGCGCTGGTGTCATCGCTGGTTCTGGTTTTCTCGGTGATCGAGTTGCTGATCCTGCCGTTTGCCGCGCAGACTTGGCTGGCGCATGAGCCGCTGGTCGCCGGCGCCTGGATGGGGCTCGCGGTCAAGACCGACGGCGCCGCGGTGGCGGCGGGCGGCATTACCGAGTCGCTCATTCTCGCCAAGAACGCGGCGGAGGGCATTCACTATCAGCCGGGCTGGATCCTCGGCACCGCGGTGACGATCAAGGTGTTCATCGACATCTTCATCGGCGTGTGGGCGTTCATCCTCGGCTATATCTGGACCAACCACATCAACGTCACGCGCGACGCGGAGAAGACCAGGGCGCGGGAAATCTGGGAGCGCTTTCCCAAATTCATCATCGGCTTCGTGATCACGTTCTTCGTCGGACTCTATCTTGTCCTCGGCACGCCTGCCGACATCGCGAGCAAGGTCCCGCCGGCGATCGGCGAAGCCAACACGTTTCGCGTCATCTTCTTTATCCTGACCTTCTTTTCGATCGGCGTGCTCTCGAATTTCAAAGCGCTGTGGCGGGAGGGTCTCGGCAAGCTCGCCTTCGTCTATTTCGTCAGTATCTTCGGCTTTGTGATCTGGGTCGGGCTGGCGATTTCGTACATCTTTTTCCATGGCATCACGCCACCATTAGCTAGCTGACAATTGCTGGCTAAACGCGCTCAAAATTCAGGAGAGACCAATGTCGCAATCGAACATCCGTCCGGAATTACAAGAGGAATTGCGCAGCGCTATCGTCGAGCCGCTACTGCCGATCGAAAAGAAGCTGATCGCCTGGAGTCTGGGCATCGGGCTTACGCTCCTCGTCGTGCTCGCGGCGATCAATCACATGTTCCCGCCGACGCCATAGCACGCCCGTAACCATCGGCTGCCGCAACATCATAGGGCGAGTATTGTCGCCCGACGTTAAGGCATGCTCGGTTCGTGTTTAGCCAGCCGGGCCAGGCCGCAAACGCCAATACCAGTTTTAGTTGCATAGGTTGTGCGCAATTCGTAATGTTGCCCCGGATGGGGGCGCGCGCAATGACAACAGCGACTCAGGATAATTACCAGCAGCCAGGATCACCGCGAGACCATAGTCCCGCGCAGCCATCCGGCTGGCGGGGGCGCATTCGCAAATTTGCGGTACGAAACTGGGCGTGTCTTCTGCAATTCTCGCTCGTGCTATGGATTGTCCGCGTACCATTGTCGACGACCATCTTCGGATTGTTGCTGTTGAGCTTGGCGCCGCAGGCGCAGGACCTCTTTGTCGAGTTCACCCTTAAGCAGCGCTGGGAGCTGCTTCCGTTCTTGTATGTGAAACCGTGGTGGGCGATTTATTTCCTGCTTGTGTTGTTCTTAGTCTGGGCGATGCCGACGCATTACGCGGCGCGGTTACTGGTCGACAGCGATCGCGGAATGAAAGGGGCATTGGCGGCGGAGCGAAATTTAAAGCAACGAGCACCAAAGCAGAAACACAACGCCGTTTGCCTGGAATGTTCGGCAGTGTGGGTACCACGCATATTGGGCTTATTGACCTTCGTGGCTGTCCTGATCGCTATTTGGCGGTCCCGCTCAAATATGCCGACCTTGATCCAATCCGAGGTCACCGCTCCGGTGCACTGGGCGCTTTTCGAAATGGCGCTCCTCGTCATCGCGAGTGCGATAGGATTCGTCGTTTACGTCATCAAGCGGCCGCGCAGCGCCGACGTGCCCGTCCTGCGCACGATCAAGCGTTTAAATTCAAAGGTCTCGCGGTTTTGGAATTACGTATCGCCGGGACGCGATCCCAGCGCGGTCGATGAAGAACAGGCGCGCGACGTCGGCCGACTTTTGCTTCTGATCATTTTCGGTATTTTCGTCGCTATCTTCCTGTTGGGCGCGGAGCGCGTGGGAATGATATTTCCGCGCATAATGGCCGTTCCTTTCGTCCTCGGCGGGTGGCTGCCGTTTTTGTCGTATCTTTCCGGCGTCGGCCGTCAAATACGCGCGCCGCTGATCGTCGGTCTTGTTCTGGCTATCGCCGCGTTCGCGATCATCCTCGGCGACAATCATTCGGTGCGCCTCATCACGGCCGGCAAGGATGTCGATACGAAACCTCTACCGCTTCAAGATGCGGTAACGCAATGGAGGCAGGAGAACGGCTGCGCCAAAACGGCCGAAAATGCGACCGAGATCGCGCCGTGTCCGCGGCCGATCATCGTCGCGGCGGAGGGCGGCGCAAGCCGCGCCGGCTTCTTCATGGCCAGCATCATCGGCTATTTCCTGCAGCCGCAGGAAACCATCAAATACGGGCTCGACCCAAATGACGTGAGCAAGCGCCTATTTGCCATTTCAAGTGTTTCCGGCGGCTCCATGGGCGCCGTCATGGTGACCGCGGCTCTCAATGCGGCGAAGCCCGGCAGCGATAAACTTCCCTGTATTCGCGGCTCCGTGGACCAATGGTGGGGCGAGGACGTGCAATATTGGCGCGACTGCTTTGAGGCGTTGACCAGTGGTGATTTTCTGACGGCGGATTTCCTGGGTTTCGCTTTCAACGACATGCTGCCGTTCGCGTGGCGCGACCGGGCCGCCGTGCTGGAAGACAGCTGGAACAAGCGCTATCGGGAGGTCATCACCGATCCGGATCCGTCCGGCATATTGTGCCCAAGCCAAGACCTGGACTGTCCGCTTCTCGCGCTGCGACCGACCCCAGGGCATTGGATTCCATTGCTGGTTCTCAACGGGACATCGGAAGCCACTGGCGGGCGCATCCTCACCACGGTCTTGGCCAACACTTATCGCCCACAGCTTGGTTGCCCGAGTGCGGTCTCCGCATCGGACTGCCCGCTGTTCACTGAGGCTGACCGCTTTCACGAGCTATTGAAAGGCGAGGCGAAGCCGGGCCGATGGCTGGGCTTATTCGAGCGGATATTTCTGGACCGGGGCGACGACGTCCGCTTGAGCACGGCCGCACACAATTCAGCACGCTTCCCACTGATCTCTCCGCCCGGTTCGATACGCAATAGAAAAGAGAAGATTGTCGACCGCATCCTCGACGGTGGCTATTTCGAAAATTATGGCGCGCTCAGCGCCAGGGAACTGGCTATGGCCGTGCATGCCGTGAATTCCGATTTATATCCGTTGGTGATCGTCATCTCAAACGATCCGGATGATCCCCTCGATCCGAACGATGACGCTGTTTCTAATCAACCAAATCCGCCGCGCCCGGAAGCGGATGCGGTTGAACCGGCGACTGACGTTACTGCCCCGCTGACGACGTTCGCAAACGCACGTACTGCCCACGGTATTTTGAGTGTCGATGAACTGCGCAGGACACTTCACGCTGCCATTCCAGAGTGCCACGTGCTCGCAATCCAAGTTCATGTCTGGCCGGACCAGGACAAGCCACTATCGATGAGCTGGTGGGAATCCTCGTTGGTTCAGCGCCAGTTGCACCGTCAGACCGAAGAAAACGTTGAGAAAAATCTCAATGGCCCGCATTTGCAAGCGATCTGGCAAGAAATGCGGAGCTCGAGTTGCGCGAAGCCGAACAAAGCAAATTGATATTTGTGGCGCCGCTCGATTTTGAGCACGGGGGCGTCATGCTCGCGATTTGATCGACGCCGTGATCGATCCTGCCAACGATTCACGCCGCCAAGCCAGGCATTCCCGATTTTCGACAAAGAACCACGCACCGATGCCGAGAGCGGGCGGAAAGCGCGCAAATACGGAATCTTCCTGTTGCGCAAATGCGATGCCGCCGCTTTGAAGCGTCGCGCGGAGCACTGAGAGCGACCGCACTGAAACGGCATAAACGCCGATAAACGGCAACGACGGGACGGGAAGCCCGGGTGCTAGTTTCAAAAGCACCTCTGGTGCTGTCAATTGGACGCCGCCGCGACCGAGCCGAATGAATCTTCCCGCAGAATTTTGCTTCGCGGGCAGACCGAGAAAGCGGGAAAACCGATTGGCCGCCTCTTCAATATTTTCGGTCGCAATCACGACATCAACGAGCCCCGTGGCTCCGTTAGGATGGGACAGCCAACGTGGCTGCCAGACGGCGGCTTCCGTACGGTGCGTCAGAATCTGGATGCGCCCCTCCACCATCTGCCCGGGTTCGACGCGCACGACGGTGAACTTGGCAATATCCGACCCAACGGCCGTCTCGACCGCGCGCTCCATGTTCACCAATGCACGCATGCGGAATCCGGACGACTCAAGCCGTCGATGAGTTGCGGCCGCGTCACTGACGGAGAACGCCGCAAGATGTACGCCCGGATAGCGAGTCACCGCGACGTCCAGCTCGCGACCGAGCGCGGTATCCGCCGTCTTGTACAAGGCTTCGATATAGCCGCGACGAAGCATGCTCGTCACATTGCCGGTGCCGGTCAATGTTACGCCGCCATAGCCGTCAAGGCTTACCTGGACCGAGCGCGGCGTAGCCGTAAAACCGGCGCGCCTTAAAGCTTCGCTCGCGGCATCTGGATTGGTCACAAAATGCCCGATGTGGTCGAGGAAAACCTCCTCTCCGATCGGAAGCTGGCGATCGATTTCGTTCCCGTGCAACGCTAATGCCATCGTAATATTGCTTTTTACTCGGCGCGACTGGACTCAAGTGTTCAAATTGGACAAGACGACGGCGCCCCCGCAACGATGACGTAGTCAACGCATCCGTTCCAGCGTCCGCCAATCTCAACTCGAAGGCTTGGTACAGGATTTGCTTCGAGCTGGATTAGGCAATTTGCACCGTCGTTGCAATCAATCGCTGGATGAGCGACCGGATCACGAAGGTATGAGATGAATCGGCGCGCTGTCGTTCTGCTCGGGCTTGGATCCCTTTCGATCGGGGTGAAGGGGACCTCGCCGGCTTTTGCCGCATCCGATTACCCGCGACGGCCGATCCGTCTGGTCGTCCCGCGCAGTGCCGGCGGCGTCCTTGATATCATCGGACGATACTGGGCGAATTGGACTGCAGCGAATTTGGGAGCCGTTGTGGTCGAGAACTATGGTGGCGGCGGTGGAATGACCGGCACCGCGATGGTGGCGCATGCGGCAGCCGACGGTTACACGCTACTCCTCGGCAGCACCAGCGACCTCGTCCTTAACCCAACGCTGACGACCGACGAACTGTACGATCCGATCAAGGATTTTTCGGCCGTCTCCGGGCTCGCGATCTCGGTCGCGGCAATTATGGTGAACCCGGCGGTGCCGGCGCATGATCTCAAGGAACTTGTCGCCTACGCCAAAGCCAATCCCGGCAAGCTTTCCTACGGCTCCGCGGGCGCCGGTACGATGTCCAATCTGTGCGGCGAATTGTTCAAGAAACTCGCCGACGTCCCCGACGTCGTCCATATTCCATACAAAGGCGCAGCGGGCGGCTATGGCGATCTAATAGCCGGGAATATCCCGATCATGACGTCCAACATAACTGGGAGCATCCTGGCATTACATCAAGCCGGGCAAATTCGCATCCTGGCCGTAGCGACGGACCACCGCCTATCGGCGGCGCCTGACATTCCGACGACGGCAGAGGCCGGATTTCCCGATCTGATCGCTCAGCTTTTCGTCGGCGTGTTTGCTCCAACCGGAACGCCGCAGCCGGTCATCGACGACCTCGCCAAAGTCAGCCAGCAAGCGGTCGCCGATAAATCGTTCCAAGAAAAGCTGCAAGACGCAGGCTTCGAGTCAGTCGTCGATTTCGGTCCCCAACGCACCACAAAATATCTCGGCGAAGAGCTGGTGCGGTGGACACCGATTCTCAAAGAATCGGGTCTGAAACCTGGGTGATTGAGCCTGCCATGTCGTCGCGCAGCAATGCCATCATTGAACTGGCCTATCGGGATTTTTAGTTCGTTCCTCGGCCAGCCTGCGTAATGAGCTTCGATCGATCTTGTTCGTCGACGCAAGCGGCAGTTTGTCGGTAAACCAGACAAAACGCGGGTGCTGGTATGCCGCGCCGTTGGCCAGCGCGAAGCGTTTGATTTCGTCTTCGGTCGGGTGCCGGCCGGCCCTCGGGACGATGAAAGCGATCGGCTTTTGCCCCTTGATCTCATCGTCGATTGGAACGACGGCAGCCTGACTGACGTCCGGATGTCTTTCCAGCATACGCTCGACGTCGCCCGGATAGACGTTTTCGCCGCCGGAGTTGAACATATCGTCGGTGCGTCCGACGAAGTAATGAAAACCGTCGGTGTCGCGACGGAATACGTCTCCGGTGACGTAGAAGCCATCCGGGGTCATCGGTGTCTCGACATCGGGACGATTGTGATAGCCGAGCATGACAGCGGGAGACTTCATCTCCAGCACGCCCTCGGTGGCGTTCCTGTTGTCGCCGTCAGCCAGACGGAGCTGCACTTTCGGATGCGGATAGCCGACCGACATCTCCGGCACCGGCAGCCCTTGGGGATGCGGTCCGAACACGACCGGGCCGGCCTCGGTCGTACCGTAGGCATTGGTGACGGCGGCCTGGGGCAGCGTTCGCTTTAGCGACGTCATCAAGCTTTGACTGACCGGTGCCGAGCCCATGCGGACGAATTCGACGCTCGACAGATCGGCGTTGGCCAACAGTTCGGCCTCGCGCAGCATCATGGCGATCATCGGCGGCACCGCGGTCAGCCAAGTACAGCGATAGCGGTCGATTGCCGCGACATAAGCCCGCGCTGTGAAATAGGGCAGCAGCACGATGGTGCTGTAGCCGGCGATGGCGAGCTTCGCGAGCGCCGAGGCGTTCATATGGTAAAATGGCGCCGCGATCAAATAGCGGTGCCGCGACGGGTCCTGGCCGGCGAGGCGTGTCTCGACGACCCAAATATGGCTCTGGTGGGATAGCACGACCCCTTTGGGAATTCCGGACGAGCCTGAGGTATAAAGAAACATCGCCGGTTCGTTCGCTGCCGGCACGATCGGGGCGAATGGGCCGGGATCCAGGAATTGATCGAATCCCTCCGCTGCCGCATCGCCGAAGCAGACAGTCGGTAAACTCGCCGGACAGTCCGCGCGCCGCTCGGGATCACAGAACACCAGCTTTGCGCCGGCGTCACGAATAACGAATTCGATCATCTTGCCGGGAAATTTGAAATTAACGGGGACTGCGACCAAACCGGCGCGCATAACCCCGAAATACGCAGCAAGATATTCGGCGCAATTGGCCGATAGGATGGCGACGCGGTCGCCGCGTTCCAACCCACGCCGCGTGAGCGTCCTGGCAACGCCGTCAGCCATGGCGTCGAGAGCGGCATAGCTGAATTCGCGTGGCTTACCCTTCTCGCCCAGATCGATCACGGCGATCTTCGACAGATCGCGGTCTCGGCAAATCAGCTGTCCAAGATTTTGAAACGGCGGCATTGACGCGTCAACTGCATCCATCAAGGCGACACCTATGGTGCGCCTGACGGAAAGCCAAGCGCCGGATGCGCATGATTCGGTCGCGCTGAGCGGGTAGATCAGATCTTTGGCTGCGCATTGAAATAAGTGCCTCGCCCGCTAGCGAGCAGCTTGCCCATTGCATCGAAGACGAACGATTCCGACGAAGAAAACTGGCTGCCAATCTTGAGGGTCTTGCCGCGACAAGTGAGATCGCCCGGCATTGCCGCGCTGTGATAGTCCACGCGCAAGTCGATCGTTGGCACCGGGCGTCCCAGTTTTTTGATCATGGCCCAATCCGCGGTGAGATCGACCAGCGCGGCGAGCACGCCGCCATGGGTATAACGCCGGTCCGGATTGACCACCCATTCCTCGCGCCAAGTTGCGATGAGCTCGATACCGTCGTCATGGACGGCTGTGACCTTGAGTCCGAGCCACTGATGATAGGGCGCACGCGCGATCATCGTTTGCACGCGTTCGACCGTCATTTCCTCGCCCATAGGTTTGTTCTCCGCGTTCACGGCGCCACCACGACTTTGCCGATGACCTCACGGTCGCGAACCAGGCGCAAGCCCTCGACCGCCTGTTCGAGCGGCAGCACCTTGTCAATCACGGGTTTCATCTTGCCAGCTTCGATCAAGGCCATCAGCCCCTTCAAATCTTCATCGTAGAAGCTGTTCGAGCCCTGAATATTGATCTCAAAGCTCCAGACATAGCGTAGATCTTCCTTGGGATCGTGGCCGGCGGTGGCGCCGCACACCAGCAACTTGCCGCCGCGCTTGATGCAGCGCAATGACGGAACCCAGGTATCGCCGCCGGTGAAATTGATGACCACATCGACTCCGCCCTCATAGGAGCGGCGTTGCGGCTTGCCATATTTCTCTACCGCCCATTTCGACCAATCGACCTTGGTATAATCGACCGCCTCGTCGGCGCCCATTTCCTTCAAGCGAGAAAGCTTATGCTCACTCGATGCACAGGCAATCACTTCGGCACCCAACAGCTTTGCAATGATGACGCAACCGGTACCAACGCCGCCGCTGGCACCGAGCACCAAAACCTTATCGCCCTTCTTGACCGTGTTGTGCGTGATCAGCATGCGGTGGGCGGTGCCGTAGGCAACCGGCAGAGAGGCCGCCTCGGCGAATGTAACCCCATCGGGGATGGAGACGAGCTGGTCGGCCGACACCAGGCAATATTCCGCCATGCCGCCGTCGAGCATTTCGCCCATCAGGCCTTTCTTTTTATTGACCGGATTCACCAGAACACGATCGCCGATCTTCCATTGAGTGACACCGTCGCCCAACGCGGTGATCTCGCCCGCCATGTCGAGACCGATGACCACCGGGAGCGGCACGCGAATACCGGGCATACCCTTGACGGTGAACAAATCGTGGTAGTTGAACGAAGAGGCTCTCACACGTATGACGACGTGACCCTCCACGGCCTGCGGCATCGGATAATCTTCGATAAGCTTGAGATTATCGAGCTCGCCATGAGCCGCCACGACCAGCGCTTTCATCGTTTTCGTCACCAAGAAACCTCCTCATAACGGTTGCGGACGAGTACCCGAATTATCGTCGTTTCTCCATAGTGAACTTTCTCTATGGAGGCGCGTACGATTGGAACCGGATTTCTCGCCGTCCGCCATCCCGCTCCACCGGTTGTTTCCTTGGCGGAGCGCTTTATAGGTAGTCCGGCCGCGCGGCCTCCGAGGGATCGTCTATGAAGGAAGATTTTCGCCAATTTCTCGATCGCTTAAGGCAGGCCGGAGAACTCGTCGACTTGCATCAGCCCGTCGACATCCGCCATATCGCGACGCTGGTCGATCAAGCCGAGACGGCGCTGTTTTTCCATAATGTCATTGGCTACGACATACCGGTCGTTTCCGGCATCATCCGCTCGCGCGAACGCGCGATCATGTCGATGGGCTGCGAGACCTATCGCGAGATAGAAGATCGACTTCAGCGCGCCATCAGCAATCCGATCGCAGCGAAATATGTCAACGCCTCGCCGGCCGACGACATTTTTCTCGTCGGCGATGACGTTGATCTTTACAAAATTCCGATTCCGATGTCGTCGATCTATGACGGCGGCCCGATGATCACCGCCGGCATCGCGATCACGCGCGATGCTGAGTTCGGCCTCAACAGCGGCATCTACCGCATGATCGTCAAAGAACGGAATCTGACCGGAATCGATCTGGTGACGCCGAATAATATGCGCATGTTTGCGCAACGCGCCTTCGAGCGCGGCGAGCCGCTGCCGGTCTCGATCTCCATTGGCACGCATCCGATTGAAATCACCGGAGCGGGCTATCGGGCTCCTCTCGGCGTCGACGAGATGGCGATCGCGGGCGGGCTGCGCGGCGCGCCGGTCGAGCTCGCGCGTTGCCGAACGATCGATCTGCCCTGCATTGCCAACGCCGAGATCGTTCTCGAGGCGGAAATTCTGCCCACCGGCTGGACGTTCCCGGAAGGCCGTTTCGGCGAATTCACTAGACTGATGGGCGGATTGCACTGGAACCCGCTGGTGCGCATCAAGGCGATCGCGATGCGCAAATATCCAATCTACTACAATCTGCATATGCCGTGGGAAAACACTTGGCTCGCCGCACCGACGCGCTATGCCGCGATCCGTCAAGCGCTCAAGACCGCGGGCGTCGTCGTCAAGGACATCAATGTGACGCTCGGCGGCTGCGCGTTCTGGCACGCGGTGATTTCGATCAAAAAACAACCAGGTGAAGCCAAGAATACATTGCTGGCCGCATTGTCGGTGATGGACCTCAAGCATGTGGTCGTGGTCGATGACGACATCGACGTGTTTGACCCGACCGAAGTGGAATGGGCGATTGCGACGCGCGTCCAGGGTGATCGCGACATCATGATCGTCAGCAATGCCCGGGCGAAACCGCTTGACCCCAGCCTCCAACAGGGATTTGGCGTGGTTCCGACCGGCGCCAAGGTCGGCATCGACGCCACGATTCCGGAGGGCATTCCGCGCGAACACTATGAGCGCATCACTTACGCTTACGCCGACACTGCCCAGATCGAAGACTACGTGAAGGGCAAGACCGACAAAGTCGGGAGCGAGGGTGATGAGAATACGGTACAGTCATTAGCGGACGAGATTTTCGCCGCCATCGACAAAGAGCCGCAGTATTACACAGACATCGCAGAACGGTTTTCGTCGCATAATTTCAGCACCATTGCCCGCGCGCTCGGTCACCTGCACACGACCGAGCGACTTTGGCAGGATGCCAGCGGTCGCATGTGCGTTCGCGGCTCAAAATTCGCCGCGGCGCCGCCGAAGAAATAAGAACAATCGCACGCGGTTATTGCAGCTTGAGCCCGGCCGCACGGATCACGCGAGCCCAGGTCGCGCTTTCGGCCACAAGCTGTTTGGCGAAAGCGTCCGGCGGGCCGCCGATGGGCGAGAAGCCGAGCGCTTCGATACGCTCGGTGACGTCTGGCAGCGCGATGACTTTGCGGATTTGATCGCTGAGCGCGGTGATGATTTCCGGCGGGGTTCCGGCGGGGACGAAGATCCCGTCCCAGCCCTCGCCGTCCAAACCTGGATAGCCGGCCTCGGCAATCGTCGGCACCTCCGGCAACGCGCCTGACCTGGTCTTGCTCATCGTTGCGAGCACGCGCAATCGGCCGGCCTGGGCCAGCGGCGCCGCAGCGGTCAACGCCGCGAAGCAGACCGGCGTATCGCCGGCCATCACCGCTTCCGTCGCGGGACCGCTGCCGTTGTAGGGGACGTGCACGAGATCAAGTCCAAGCTCTTGCCGGAATTGCTCGCCGAGAAGATGCGACGGCGTTCCGACGCCCGGCGACGCAAAACTGTATTTGCCGGAATTCGCGCGTACCAGTGCAACGAGTTCGCTGACGGTGTGAGCCGGCACCGACAGATTGACCGAGAATGCGGTGGGGAAGCCAACGGCGAGCGAAACCGGCGCGAAATCCTTGAATGGATCATAGGGCACCGTGTCGTAGAGCAGCGGATTGATGACGTAATTATTGGCGGTGAGAAGAAGAGTATATCCATCTGGAGCCGCTTTTGCGGCGCGACCGGCGCCGATATTGCCGCCGGCGCCGGCGCTGTTCTCGACGTAGAATTGTTGGCCGAAATGTTCGGACAATTTCTCCGCTAACAGGCGCGCAAACACATCGACCGGGCCGCCTGGCGCAAACGGGACGATCACGCGAACCGATCGCGTCGGAAAGGTTTGAGCTTGAGCGATGCGATGCCCGGCTGTGAACGTGGCAATGCCCGCTGCCGTCCGCAAAAGTTGACGACGGGAAACTGTCATTGAGAGACGCCGCGCGTTCGTCGCAGATCCGTCGGCATTAGCACGGGCCTCTTGCGGCGGAGGCAGATGCGACTGCGTCCGCCAATCTCGCGGTCCCCAGCCTCGCCAAAACGCTGGCGTATTAGCGGGCCGAGCATGCGCTGACCGTCAGGCTGTTTTTCGACAAAGCCGGTCACGGAAATGATATTCGCTACCGTGACGATCGGGCGGCGACTTGGCCGCATTTCGCGCCGACCGCCTTTAGAACGACTACTGGTAATATTATTGTATTTCAATAACTTATGGTTGGTTGCGGGGGTAGGATTTGAACCTACGACCTTCAGGTTATGAGCCTGACGAGCTACCGGGCTGCTCCACCCCGCGTCAATCGATTGTTTTGTCGAGGGGTGATGTAGCAAGGCGGCCCCCAGAAGGGAAGTGCGGCAAGTCCGATAATTCGTCATAATGTCATCGTTAACCGCATCGGATCGTCATGCACGCGCTCCTAGAACCGGAAATGGGCGAAAAACCTGCCTTGCAGCCGAAAGCGGCGATCGGGCCGGCCGTGCGCGCCATTGCGGCCAGTATCCTGGCCAAAGGCCGCATGGCGATCGTCGATCCGGAGCGCTCGAACGAGGACGCTGTGCACGAATTTCGCCGCGCCATGAAGGAGTGGCGCGCGCTGATGCGGCTATTGGCCCCGTTCATCCCGGATGCCACGCGCTGGCGCCACGACGCGCGCGACCATGCCCGTTCGCTGGCGCATGCCCGCGACGGCGCGGCGGCGACCACGGCTTTCGACGGCCTTCTCGACAAGGGCAACCTCGCGCTCTCCACGCGGTCAGCCGATACCATCCGCAGCCGCATCGAGGCGCTGCGCGGCGACGAGGAGCAGGCGGTGCTCACACCGGCGCTGCGCGACGCCATCGTCGCCTGGCTCGACGTGGCAGCAGGAGCGATCGAGCAGTGGCCGCTCGATCCATTCGATTTTTCATCGATCGCGGGGCAATTGACCCGGGCCTACCGCGATGCGCGGCGCTGCATCCCAGCCGACTGGTCAGCCGCGAGCGCCGAGGAACTACATACGCTGCGCCAGCGCGTCATCGATCTGCGCTACCAGATGGAATTAATCGAGCCATTATGGCCGCGCTTCGGCCGTATGTGGACCAACGAAGCCGAACGCTTGCGCGCACGGCTGGGCCAATGTCAGGACCTCGAAGTGCTCAAGCGGCTGACCGCGCCACATCAGCCGCTGGCGCATTGGCGCTCGCGGTTGACGCCAGCCTGCGCCGAACGCTCGGCGGCGCTCGCCCATCGCGCCGCGCGGATCGCCCATCGGCTGTTTGCCGAGCGGCCCAAAGCATTCCGGCACCGGCTGGAAATGCTGTGGGAGCACGGGCGTTAATCGGTCACCCCGTCATACCGAGTTCACCGCACTCATGCCGAGATAAATCTCCTGCACCTGCTCGTTGCGCTCCAGCTCCGCCGCGGGCCCCTCCAGCGCGATACGGCCGGTCTGCAGCACATAGGCATAGTCGGCGATACCGAGCGCCAGCGGGATCGACTGCTCGGCCAACAATAGCGTGAGACCTTGCCGATGCAGCTCCTTGAGCGTGTCGTAGAGCTGTTCCACGACGGCGGGCGCCAGGCCGAGGCTCGGCTCATCGAGCATCAACAGACGCGGCTCGCTCATCAGCGCGCGGCCGAGCGCCAGCATCTGCCGCTCGCCGCCCGACAGCGTGCCGGCGGATTGGCGGCGCCGTTCGGCCAACCGCGGAAACAACGTATAGACCCGATCGAACAGCGCCTCGATGCGCGACCGGTCGGCAAGCGCAGTCGCGCCGAGACGTAGATTTTGCTCCACGGTCTGCCCGACGAACAGCCGCCAGCCTTCCGGCGACAGCGCCAACCCCTTGCTTACGATCGCGTAGGCCGGTTCCCCCGAAATCGTTTCGCCGCGCCATTCAATGCGGCCGCGCGCGACTTGCGCCAAGCCGGCGATGGCGTTGAGCGTTGTCGTCTTGCCGGCGCCGTTTGAGCCCAAGAGCGCCACGACTTGCCCGTCAGCCACGGCAAGCGAAATATCGGCAACGCCGACGAGGTCGCCGTAGCGCACTTCAAGATGCTCGACCTTAAGCTCTGCCATCTGCCTCTTCCTGCCGCCGGCGATGGCCGCGACCGAGATAGGCCTCGATCACGGCTTCTTCTCTGACCACCTGCTCCGGCGTGCCGCTGGCGATGACGTGACCTTGATTGAACACCAGCACCCGCTTGGTCAGACTCATGATCACTTCCATGATGTGCTCGACGATCACGATAGTGATGCCCATCTCGTGAATGCGCCGCACCAGCGCGATGGCGTCGCGCAATTCGCTTGGCGTCAGGCCGGCGAGAGATTCGTCCAACAACAACAGCCGCGGCTGCGTCGCCAAGACGCGCGCGATTTCGAGCCGCTTGCGCCCCGGCGTGCCGAGCGAGCGCGCTGCCTGATCCGCCCGCAAGCCAGTCAGTTCGACGATGCGGCGGGCATGATCGCGCGCATCGCTGCGGTGCGGATGACGCAAAAAAGCGCCGACCATCACATTGCCGAGCACGGTCATGTCCTCGAACGCGGTGGGGACCTGGAAAGTGCGGCCGATGCCGGCGCGGGCGCGCGCTTCCGGCAAGGCGCGCGTCACATCCACGCCATCAAAGACAATGCGGCCGGCGGTCGGCATGGTTTCGCCGGCAAGACAATTAAAGAAAGTCGATTTGCCGGCTCCGTTCGGGCCGATCAGGCCGATCATCTCACCTTCTTCGACGCAGAGGTCGGCGCCAGCGACCGCGAGAAACGTGCCGAATGCCTTGGAGACGTTTCTGGCTTCAAGCAGCATGGGCGCGACTCCAAAAACGCTTCCGCAACTTCGGCGCCACGCGCTGCCACATCTCGAACAAGCCGCCGGGCTCAAAGCGCGCGATCACCACGATGATGCCACCGTAGAGGATATAAGTGAGGCCGGAGCCGCCGCCGCCGAACCAGCTGTTGGTCGCGCTCTGCAACGGGATCAGGATAAGCGCGCCGACGAGCGGGCCGAACAACGTGCCAGCGCCGCCGAGTGCGGCGACGATGACCATCTGCACCGAAATCAGAATGCCGAAGCCGGAATCGGGATCGATGAAGCCGGTCTTGATGACGTAGAGCGAGCCCGCGGCCGATGTAAACGCGGCCGAGAGCGCCAGCGCCTTTATTTTGGTTCCCCGCACCGGCACGCCGAGACTCTTTGCGGCGCGTTCGCTCGCCTTGATCGCGCGCATATAAAAGCCGAAGCGGCGGCGCTCAAGCGTTGCGGTAACCAGGAGCAAAATGCCGAGCACCGCGAGAAAGATATAGTAATAAGGCAGTTCGCCGCGGAACGTCAGGTCCCAGAACGAGCGCGCCACCGCTGGTCCCTGTAAGCCGATCGCGGCGCCGACCAGATCCCAGGTGCCGAAGAAGATGCGGATCAATTCGGCGACCGCGATGGTCGCCATGCTGAAATAATGTCCGGTCAGCCGGAACGTCGGCAGGCCGATCAAGACGGCAAGCGCCAGACTGAGCACAATGCCTAACGGAATGCCCGCGATCGGCGGCCAACCCCACAGCGTATAGACCAGTAGCGGCGTATAGGCGCCGAGCCCGAAGAACATGCTGTGGCCGACGGAAACCTGCCCGGCATAGCCGCCGACGATGTTCCAGGCCGACGCCGAGATCGCCGCCAACAGAAACGTGACGCCGATGTCGCGATAGAACGGCCCAGTAAAAAGCATTGGATAAAGCAACAGTCCCGCCGCGAGCAGCAAGACACCGACGCGCGGGGATGAGAATTTTCTCACGGCGTGTTCACGCTTTACCCATGAGACCTTGCGGCCGGAGCCAGAGCAGCGCGACGAACAGGCCGTAGACGACGATGTCTTTATAGATCGCTCCGAGCCAGAACGCGGACGCCGCCTGGATCAGCCCGATGATTAAGCCGGCATAGAGCGAACCCAGTACGCTGCCGAAGCCGCCGAGCGCCACGACGACGAAGGCAATCAGACCGAACGTCTCGCCGACCGACGGCGACCACGGATAGGCCGTCGCCATCAAGGCGCCGGCAATGCCGGCTGCACCCGCCGACAGGCCCCAGGCCAAAGCCTGCATGCGATCGGGCCTGATCCCCATCAGCATGGCGGCGGCCCGGTCCTCGGCGACCGCCAGAAGCTTGCTGCCGACCGTCGTGTAGGTCAGCGTAAAATGCAGCCCAAGCGTCAGCGTTATGGCGACAGCGCCGGCCACCAGTTGCGCCACGGGCAGGAAAATGCCGCCGAGCTTGATCGTGCCGCCGAGCGAAGTCTGCGGCAGCGAGACGAAATTCGCCGAGAACACCCAGAACGCGCTGTAGCGCAGCAAGAGCGCCAGCCCGAAGGTGGAGAGAATTTGCGCCAACATCGGGGCACGGATCACGTGGCGGATCAGCGACACGTAAATGCCGACCCCAAGCACGAACAAAGCCAACGCCGCCGCAATGCTAAAGATCGCAGGACCGCCGCCGACCCAGGTGACAACCAAGAGCGCCACATACATGCCGAGCATGACGAATTCGCCGTGGGCGAAATTGATGAAATTCATCATCCCCCAGATCAGCGTGAGACCGGAGGAAAACAGCGCATAGATGGCCCCAAGCAGCAGGCCACCGACGATGACTTGGACGAATACCATGGAAATATCGCGCCTAGCCCCTTATCGGCCACTGCAGTTTGCCCCTGGCCGCACCCCTGGGTCAGACTAGCTGCTAATGCGCGCCTTGCAACTGGATCGGACCGGCCACCGCCAGCATATTTCGGAATGTCCATGAAGTGCACCGTCACTACAATCCGCGCAATCGGAAGGCTGAGCAAAGCGAAGCGCGCTCGCGTGCCGATTTTGCGACTGTGCCGATGCTGGCGTGGGCGACACGCCGCTATCAGTTGCCACGCGCATTATTCAGAAAAACTTCTTCAGGTCCCTCCAAGGATCGGCCGGAGGTTTCAAAGCCTGTCCCGTTATGAAGCATACATAGCCCGCGAACAAATATTGCAAAGATGATCTGCGGTATGCTTCGCATTTTAAGACCGCAAATTTCTCCGCTGTCTGGCTGATCGTCGAAGACTTCTTCACTTCGATCACCAGCAGATTGACATGCTCGTGGTCGCGGCCGCGCTGGTGAACAATAATGTCCGGCCGCACATGCTGGTCGCGCTTGCGCAGTTGCGACTGTGAGCCTTTTGGCCATTTGATTTGCAGGTATTTTCGTTGATATCCGGCGCCGCTGTTGTACTCGCAATCGACGGAGAATTTCTCCAGACTGAGAACCTGGTCGCGGCGCAGTATTTCCTCGAGGTAAAAGGCGAGGCGGTGGCTGATCGCCTCCTTGCGCAAATCGTTTTCGAGAAGATAGGCGTCTCTTTGACCGACCATTCTGGCTGCGGTCTCCAACGCGCCGAACACCCTATCCCGCTCACTTTCCAGTTTTTGACGAATGCCTGCCATGACGAGCACCCCCGCACAGCGCCCTTGAGCACTGTCCACGCGCGACCCGGCGACGATAGTTTAAATCAGAACCCGGTCGATGTCATGGCGCCGCGGCGGCCCGTCCCGGTCCGGGGACGGGACCGGGCACCGTCGGCTCTTGCCATCACGCATATATCCCTCGAAAATTGCGAGGTTATGAGTGAGGTTGCGGCGCAACAACTATCGACGCGGCCTCTCGGCGCGACAGCTCGCGGGCAGGGCAGAAAGCCGCCGCGAGATCATGGCCGCTAAGCTTGTATGAAGCTGGCCAACGCGGCACCTACGCGCGCAATCACGCCCTCCCAATCGCCGGGCGAAGTCTGCCGGAACAGCCGCGCGGTCGGATACCACGGCGTGGTTTCGCCGTGCAGCGCCCAGCGCCAATCCGGCGCGAACGGAAGAAGCACCCAGACCGGCCGGCCCATGGCGCCGGCGAGATGGGCGGCTGCGGTATCAACCGCGATCACCAGATCGCACAGCTTAAGCACCGCTGCCGTGTCGCCAAAATCTTCAAGTTCTGCGGCGACATGGGTGACACGATGTTCGCCAGCCAACGCCGCGGCATCGTCGGCGCGCAGGTCGCGCTGAACGCTGATAAAGTTCGCCGTGGCGGCGAACAACGGAGCAAGTCGCGCGAACGCGATCGAACGGTTGCGGTCGTTATCGTGACCAGGATTGCCCGCCCAGGCGACGGCGACGCGCGGCTGCGGCAGCGCGCCGAACCGCGCCCTCCATGTGGCGAGGCGCGCATCGTCGGCAGCCAGATACGGAATCTGCGCCGGCACCGTCGCGAGTTCGGTTTTCAACGCCAGCGGCAGACTGCCGAGCGGACAGTGCACGTCGAACGGCGGCGGCGTGTCGTCGCGAGCGATCACCGTGGCGGCGCCGTCGAGGCGCGTCATCAGCGTTTTCAATTCGCTCTGCACCTCAAGCACGATATTCGCGCCGCTCGCGGCGATAAGCGGCGCGTAACGCACGAATTGGATGGTATCGCCCAGTCCCTGCTCAGCGTGGAGGAGAATGGTCTTGCGCGCCAGCGAATATTCGCCGCGCCACGGCGGCCGGCCGCGGCTCTTTTGCGCCGGCATGCCGGTGCGGCGCCAGCGCCACTCGTATTCGGCAAAACCGCGGCGATAGTCGCCGCGCGTCAGCAACGCCAGCGCCGCATTGAAATGCGCGTCCGCATAATCCTTACGCAGCGCGATCGCCTTGTCGTAACTGGCGACAGCCTCATCGAGCCTGTTGAGCTGCGCCAGTGCCCTGCCGCGGTTGAGCAGGGCGCCGAGATGTTCGGGCGCAGCGGCGAGCGCAGCATCGTTGGCTAGAAGCGCGTCGGCGTCACGGCCGAGCTTGAGCAAGGCGACGCCGCGATTGTACTGCAACTGCGGCTGGCCGGGCGCGAGCGCCAAAGCCCGGTCGAATTCGTCGAGCGCCAGTTCCGGACTGCCGAGTGCGGCCTGCGCCAAACCACAAGCGACGCGCGCCTCGACATGCTGCGGCATGCGCACGAGCACAGCTTGGAATTCGGCGAGCGCCTCGATCGGCCGACCGAGGCTGAGCAGCACATTGGCGTGTTGGCCGAGAATATTGACCTCGTCGGGCGCTAGCCCGCGGGCTTTGTCGAGGCATTCGAGCGCTTCCGCACCGCGCTTAAGCGCAAGCAAGACTTGGCCGAGATTGCTCCAGCCGGCCGCCGCACGCGGGTTGACCTTCACCGCCGCGTTGAACAGCCGTTGCGCCTCGCCGAAGTGGCCCTGCCGTGTCTTTATCGCGCCGAGGAGATTGAGTGCGTCGAAATTCCCAGGAGCTGCCTTTAGTACGCGCGCATAGATTTTTTCCGCCTCGCGAAGCTGGCCGGTCCGTTGCGCGGCCATCGCCACGTTGAGCGCTTGACCGATATTGAACGGGCCGGGCTTGCCGCTCATAGCCGGTTGATTTGCGCGATGCGCCGGGTGACGTCCGCCGGCGTTTCCCGATCGGACTTGGTTTTCAGCGCCAGCGCCAAGCGCGCAGCCGGCCGATCGAGACAACGGAACAGCCAGGCTTTCAGATGCGGCATCGCGCCAAGTTCCATGTCGACAGCGCGGCTGATGACGGCCGCGACATTGAGATCGGCGACCGTGAAATCGTCACCGAGAAGATAAGGCTTTTGTGCCACGGCCGCGTCCAAAACCTTGAACGGCGCGGCGATGACCTTGAGCGCCTCGTCGCGCAGTGCCGCGTCACACTCGGCAGGCGGTAGGCGGACTGCATGCAGCGACCAGATATTGACGCCGCGATCGACCTCCGCGATCGCCCAGAAGCTCCACTGCCAGGCCTTCGCCTCGCCTTCCAGCGTGCCGGGATAGAGCTTGCCGGGCGAATATTTCTTGGCAAGATAGAGCGTGATGGCGAGCGACTCGAACAAGCCGAAGCCGTCGTCGTCGATAAAGGGCAACCGGCCGTTCGGATTAAGCGAGGCGAACTCCGGCGCGCGGGCGCCGGCGTCGCCGATCTCGATCGGCACGTGCTCGTAAGCGATACCAAGCTCCTCTGCCGTCCACAGCGCGCGGAAGGCGCGGGTGCGCGCGACGCCGTAGATGCGGACCGTCACGATTTACCCCAGGGCATCGGCAACCGCCTTGCCGCAGACCGTGGTGTCGGCCGGTCCCCCGAGATCGCGGGTGCGCAGTTTCTGTTCGGCGAGAACGCGCTCGATAGCCTTGACGATCGCGGCTGAGGCTTCGGTCTCGCCGAGATGTTCGAGCATCATCGCGCCCGACCAGATCTGGCCGATCGGATTGGCGATGCCCTGACCCGCGATATCCGGAGCCGAGCCATGCACCGGCTCGAATACGGAGGGAAATTTGCGCTCCGGATTGATGTTGCCGGACGGCGCGATGCCGATGGTGCCGGTACAGGCGGGACCGAGGTCGGAGAGAATGTCGCCGAACAGGTTCGACGCCACGACGACATTGAAGCGGTCCGGCTTGAGCACGAATAGCGCGGACAGAATATCGATGTGGTATTTGTCCCATTTGATGTCGGAATAGTTCTTCGCCATTTCTTCGACCCGCTCGTCCCAATACGGCATGGTAATGGCGATGCCGTTCGACTTGGTCGCCGATGTGAGATGCTTCTTCGGCGTCTTGCGGGCGAGCTCGAAGGCGAATTTCAGCACGCGGTCGACGCCGATGCGCGACATCACGGTCTCCTGCACCACGACTTCGCGCTCGGTGCCGCCGAACATGCGGCCGCCGATGGCGGAATATTCGCCCTCGGTATTCTCGCGCACCACCCAGAAGTCGATGTCGCCGGGTTTGCGATTGGCAAGCGGCGACGGCACGCCGGGCATCAGCCGCACCGGGCGCAGATTGACATATTGGTCGAACTCGCGGCGAAACAGAATGAGCGAGCCCCACAGCGAGATGTGATCGGGAATTTTCGCCGGCCAGCCGACCGCGCCGAAGAAGATGGCGTCGTGCTGGCCAATCTGTTCCTTCCAGTCCTCCGGCATCATGCGCTGATGCTTTTCGTAATAATCGTAGGAGGCGAAATCGAAATCGTCATTGCGCAATTCGAAGCCGAATTTCTTGGCCGCGGCTTCGAGCACCCGCACGCCCTCCGGCACGGTCTCCTTGCCGATGCCATCGCCCGGAATGACGGCGATCTGGTAGACGCGATTGGTGGGCTTTTGACGATCCATATGGCGATCCATGGGGGCGCTTCCTCTCGATTACCGCCCGTTTTACGCGCGGTGGCCGGTGCGTTGTCAAGCTGCGTCCGGAATCGTAACTTGCCCGCCAGCAGGGAGGTACACGGATGCGTCTTGGCCTATTCATGATGCCGGTGCACCCTGCCGGACGCGCGTTCACCGAGACGCTCGCCGAGGACGAGGAGAAGTCGCTTTACGGCGACCGGCTGGGCTTCGACGAATTGTGGCTGGGCGAGCATTTTTCGGCGACGACCGAACCCATTCCTTCGCCGCTGATGTTCATGGCGGGTTTGCTGCCGCGCACCAAGAACCTGACATTCGGGACAGCGGTGATCTGCCTGCCGAACCACCACCCGGTGAAAGTCGCGGCCGAAGTCGCCCAATTCGACCATATGAGCCGCGGCCGCTTCATGTTCGGCATCGGCGTCGGCGGGCTGTTTTCCGATTTTGAATTGTTCGGCAATGCCGATCGCAAGGTGCGCGAGAGGAAGGCGATGGAATCGATCGCCATGATCCAGCGCATCTGGTCGCAGGATCCGCCCTACGAGCTCGACGGCGAGTTCTGGACGGTGCGGTTGAAAGACGCGATCATTCCCGAGCTCGGCATCGGCTTTATGCCGAAGCCCTTCACCAAATCGGGCCCGCCGATCTCGATGTCGGTCGCCAGCCGCAACTCGCCGACCGCGCGCGTCGCAGCCCAGCGCGGCTGGGGCATCATCTCCGCGAACAATGTGCCGAGCGATGCGCTCGGCTCGCATTGGCAAATCTACAGCAACGCCTGCGCCGAGGCAGGCAAGCCGGCAAGCGGCGACAATTGGCGGGTGGCGCGCAACATTATGGTGGCGGGGAGCGAAGCCGAAGCGCGCGACCGCGTTTTCAGCGAGCAGAGGGCTCCAACCGTTATTTCTATACTTACATGCGCGAACTTCTGTCGCGCGGCGGGCTGCTCTCGGCACTCAAGCCGCGTCCTGAAATGTCGGACGCCGAGGCAACCGTCGACGCCATCACCGAAGGCTCGGTGATCTACGGCTCGCCCAAGACCATGCTCGACAAGCTCATTGCTTTCCGCGACGCGGCAGGCCCGTTCGGCACCTTGCTGATGACCGGGCTCGACTGGAGCGGGCCCAACGCGGCCTGGGAGCGCGACTCGATGCGGCTCATGGCACAAGACGTCATGCCGAAACTCCGGCAGCACGCGACGGCGAAAGTGGCAGTGTGATTACGGGCCGCGCCGGAAGATGACGCTCAGATTATTGGCCGGCATTTGCACGGTTTCTGCCAGCGTAAAGTCATGACGTCCCGCCAAAGCCATAACATCGGCAAGATCGCGTATGCCCCACTCGGCGTTTTGACCACGCAGTTGCGTGTCGAAGGCTTCGTTACTCGGAGCGGTATGGCGGCCGTCGATCCGGTACGGGCCATAGAGGTAGAGAATTCCACCGGCGCGCAGCAGGCGTTCGCCACCGGCCATCAGGCCCATGCATGCCGTCCACGGCGCAATGTGAATCATGTTGTTGCACAGAAGCGCATCGGCGCGTTCGACCGGCCACTGCTCCGCGATGACATCGAGGTGCAGCGGCACCAGCAGGTTCGGGGCGTTAGCCGCCGTGCGGTGTGCGGCAATGCTCGCCAGCGCCCGCGGATCGGGATCGGTCGGCTGCCAGAACAGCGACGGCAGGCTTTTCGCGAAATAAGCGGCATGCTCGCCGCTACCGCTCGCCACCTCGAGAACCAGGCCCTGCGCGGGCAGAACGCGTCTCAGCACATCAAGGATCGGATCGCGGTTACGCGCGACGTGCGGGCGATAGAGACGAGGATCGAGAGGTTCGGACATTATGCTTCCTTGCTACGACGCGCTCAGCCGAACAGAATGACACTCTCACACTCCGCTCGCAGGTCAATCTGTGCGGACGACAGAACAACGGACGTTGCGGAACCGGTCAACGTCGTATAGCGACATGACCATCGACCGGCGTGACGATGCCCGCAAGCGCCGGCCGGTTGGCCCGAGGAACAATCATGAAACTTCTCCGCCGGCAATTTCTGCGACTGGCCGCAGCCACCGCCGCGGTCCCCGTTTTTACGCCTTTTGCCCGAGCACAAGCCTATCCGGCGCAACCGGTGCGCATGATCGTCGGCTTTCCCGCCGGCCAGGCGGCCGACAGCATCGCGCGCTTGACCGCGCAAGCGCTGGGGGACCGGCTGGGCCAGCAATTCGTGGTCGAAAACCGGCCCGGCGCCGGCGGCAATATCGCCACCGAGATCGTCGCGCATGCCGCGCCTGACGGCTACACGCTGCTGATGGAAGTGATGACGGCGAACGCCATCAACGCGTCGCTCTACCCGCATCTCAATTTCGATTTCATCCGCGACATCGCACCGGTCGCGCCGATCGGCGGCGGGCCCTATGTGATGGCGGTCAACCCGTCGGTTCCGGCGCGAACGGTCGCCGAGTTCATCGCCTACGCCAAGGCCAATCCCGGTCAGATCAATATGGGCTCGGCCGGCATCGGCACCCCGCCGCATGCCTTCGGCGCGCTGTTCATCATGATGACCGGCGTCGACATGGTCCACGTTCCCTATAGCGGCAGCTATGTGCCGGATTTGCTGAGCGGACGCACGCAAGTCGTGTTCAGCCCGATCCCAACTACGGTGGCGCAAATCCGCGCCGGCAAGCTGCGCGCGCTCGGCGTCACCACGGCAACGCGCTCGCCGGCGCTGCCGGACGTGCCGCCGATCGCCGACGCCGTTCCGGGCTACGACGCAAGAGGCCAGTTCGGCATCGGCGCGCCGAAAGGCACGCCCGATGCCATCGTCGACAGGCTCAACAAGGAGATCGCCGCGATCGTGGCCGATCCCGCCATCAAGGCACGACTCCTTGATCTCGGGATCGTGGCGATGACGATGACGCCCGGGGAATACGGCCGCGACATCGTGGCGGAAACCGAGAAATGGGCCAAGGTGGTCAAGGCCGCGGGCATGAAAATCGACTGATCGCGGCCGCTCGGCGCCGGTTCGGAGGAAGTGCAGTGGAATCCAAGCCTAGCTTACGGGAGCGGTTCGCGCGCGGCAAAAACCTCACCGGTATGATCGACTTCATCGGCGCTCCCATGGTGATCGAAATCCTCGCCCGCGCCGGCGTCGATTTCGTCATCATCGACATGGAACACTGCCCGATGGATATGGACCGGCTCAGTCATCTGGTCCGGGCAGCTGACGCCGCGGGCATAGCGCCGCTGGTGCGCGTGCCCGACGTCGGCGCGGGCCTCATCGGGCGGGTGCTCAACCTCGACGTCGCGGGCATTGTCATCCCGCATGCGTCGCGGCAATCCTGCGAAGCCTTGGTGCGCGCCGCGCGCTACGCGCCCGACGGCGAGCGCGGCGCCTGTCCCATCGTGCGCGCCACCGGATACTGGCCCGACGACTGGACCGCTTATGCGCAGCGCGCCAATCGCGAAATTCTGCTGCTGCCCCTGATCGAAGATTCCGCCGCGATCGACGACCTTGAAGCGATCGCTGCCGTCCCGGGCATCAATGGCCTGTTCATCGGTCCCTACGACTTGTCCGTATCGGTCGGCGCCCCCGGTGCCGATTTCGATCATCCCGGGATGAGCGCGGCCCTCGACCGCGCGATCGCGTCGTGCCGTCGGCACGAAAAATTCGTCGTCACCACGGTCGGCGACCGCCAGGACCGCGACTACAGCCGGCGCCTGATGCAACGCGGCGTGCGGGGCCTGGTGTTCGCCACCGACGCGCTGGTGCTGCTGCAAGCCTGCCGGCGTCTGGTGGCGTTTGTCGGCGACGGTCAGAACTGAGCGCGCAGCCGCGATTGCGATCAACTCGTCCTTATGTTCGGTCCTTGGTAAATCTGCCAACGACCTGATCTGCCAAGCCGCAGCCATAGAATCAGCACCTCGGCGCAGGGGACCCTTAGCCTTTTGGCAGCGACTACCCCAGAAAATTGCCCTAAAAACATGGTCCCTACAACGGGGAATAATTTCTTGACGACAGTCTCCTTTTAGGTTACGATGATATAGAATAAATTCAACCCAGGAGGTGCCCTTGGCCTATCTTGGACGACGCTTTGGCTTGTCCGATGTGCCCGGCAGTGGAGTTTCCTGCCGTGAGAATGGCGTGTTCGTAGGAGTAGTGCCCCTCCTAAAGGTAGGCTGCGGGCCGGGCGGACCCGACCAATGGCAGCCGCGTCCGATATCGGACCTCAACCGCGATCTTAGCAGTTGCTATGGTTTTCCCGTTGATTTCAGCCGGAAGATGAATGGTCTTGGGGCGATTGCCCGGGCTCTTGGCCGCGGCGCCCAGATCGCGACACTACACCTGGAGATTCCCGATCCGCCGCCGTTGACGAAAACCGCACGAAGCCCGAGCGAAGTCGTTGATCTGGCCCGCCAATTGGGCGCCAGCGGTCTCCTCAAGGCTGATTGGGACCCGGCGAAATATCCCCGCTGGCCAGCCGGAAGCCCGGATAGCATCGGCGGAGAATTCGCTCCGGCCGGCGCCGCATCCGGCGACTCCGGGGCCGGAGATTCCGCTGCGTCGGTCATACCAGCGCAGCTTACGATTCCCGTACCGTTAGAACTCCCAGGCGGCATTCCCTTCCCATCCGAGATCATACCGCCGCCTGCCCTTCCCGACATCATCCGCGCGGCGAACTCGGGAATCCCTTTCCTGACCGCCCGGAATGCGAAGAGGAGTGGGCGCACGCAATCGAATATTGCAGAGAACTGATGAGAAGTGGAAAGATGGGAAAGGATGGCTCACGCGGGTTCGGGAGGTCATTTTCTCAATGCGTCCTGGGCACGGTGAGCCAGGACTGTGGCGGAAGTCTTACGAACGCTGAGGGCTTTGCCGATGCGTAACGAGACCGAATTGGTGACGGAACCAACAACGCCGGAAGAACTCTTGGCGGCGCACAAAATACTTCGTGCGGACCCTCAACGCTATCTCCGCATCGTGAATGAATGGATCAGTAAAGATCCGACAAACTCCCACGCTTATTTTAGCCGCCACTCGGCGTGGATGCATGTCGGCGAACCGCGGCGGGCGCTGGATGATCTTAACAAAGTCATCGAACTTGAAAGCGAGCCCGATCCGATGGCGCTTTGGTCGCGTGGCCTGGTCCATCGGCATCTTGGCAACTATGAAAGGGCGCTGGAGGACCTCGACCGCGGCGAGGCGATCGATCGA
>Ga0182013_10000351_pt1 | contig 63431 bp, 60 predicted proteins | sample 612S2MmetaG_FD_120487 | JGI IMG/M metagenome (GOLD analysis project Ga0182013, IMG submission 120487) | Permafrost microbial communities from Stordalen Mire, Sweden - 612S2M metaG | ecosystem: Environmental > Terrestrial > Soil > Wetlands > Permafrost | place: Sweden: Stordalen | collected...
ATTTCGCAGCTCGATCCGAAGGTCCGTCTGGTGCTGTTCGTGATGCATCATCCGCCGGCGGCCGACGTGCAAACGACGGGGGCTACCGATCACAATCCGCGGCCGAACGAAATCTCGCTTGCCGAATATCTGAAGGCCGCGGCACCGCGTTCCGCGGCCCGCTTCATCGTGAGCGCGGGCCACATCCACAACTACGAAAGACTCGCCGCGGACGGGGTGGTGTACCTGGTATCGGGCGGCGGCGGTGCGGCGCCCTATGAAGTAGTGCGCACCGGCGCGGATCTGTATCGGAACACCGAGTTTCCCAACTACCATTACGTGCGCTTGGAATTGCACGGCGACCGGGTCCGAGGGGAAATGATCCGGCTCGGCGACTACGCCGAGTCCAAGCCCGGGCAGTGGCAAACCCGGGATCGCTTCGAGATCAGCCTGCGGCCTTGACGGCCTGAATCAGCTGGCTCACCGCCGCCTGCGCGTCGCCGTAGAGCATGCGCGTCTGGTCCAGCACGAACAGCGCATTGTCGATGCCCGAAAATCCTTGTCCCTGCCCGCGCTTGATGACGATGACGTTCTTTGCCTTGTCCGCGTTCAAGATCGGCATCCCGAATATCGGGCTTGCCTTGTTGGCGCGCGCATCGGGATTCACGACATCGTTGGCGCCGATGATCAAAGCCACGTCGGCGGTCTCGAACTCGGCATTGATCTCGTCCAAGTCGGAGATCAAGTCGTACGGCACGCCGGCCTCCGCGAGCAGCACATTCATGTGTCCCGGCATGCGGCCGGCCACCGGGTGGATGGCGAAACGCACCATGACGCCGTGGTCGATGAGCAGCTGGGCGAGTTCCCACACCTTGTGCTGAGCCTGCGCCACCGCCAGCCCGTAGCCCGGCACGATGATGATCTTCTGCGAATACGCCATCATGACGCCCGCGTCCGATGCTTCGATGGCCTTCTGTGAGCCGGTCACGGAGGCCGATCCCGCGGCCGAGGTCTCGCCGAAGTTCGAGAACAGCACATTGCCCAAGGAGCGGTTCATGGCCTTGGCCATGAGCTGGGTCAACAGGGTGCCGGCCGCGCCGACCACGGTCCCGGCGATGATCATGGCGGCATTGTCGAGCACGAAGCCTTCGAATCCGACCGCGAGCCCCGTTAGAGCGTTGTACAAGGAAATGACCACGGGCATGTCGGCGCCGCCGATCGGCAGCGTCATGGCGACGCCCAGCAGCAGCGCGAAGACGAAGAACAGCGACACCGCCGGAAGGCCGAAGTCCATGCCGGAGACGACCATGAAGCCCAGCGCGGCCGTGGCCAGCAGGATGCCCAGATTCAGAAATTTCTGGCCGCCGAAGCGCACCGATTTGGTGATGAGGCCCTGCAGTTTCGCAAAGGCGATCAAACTGCCGCTGAACGACACCGAGCCGATGAAGCCGCCGATGGTGGCGATGACCAGATGCGTGACGCTGGTTTCGTTTCCGCCGTAGAGCTCGACCGCCGCGATGGCCGCCGCCGCGCCGCCGCCCATGCCGTTGTACAGGGCGATCATCTGCGGCATGTCGGTCATGGCGACGCGCTTGCCGCTGATCCAGGCGATGATGCCGCCGATCGCGATGGCCGCGATCACCAGCATCAGGTTGAACGTCGAGGCGCCCATGAATGCAACGGTGACGGCCGTGGCCAGCACCATGCCGGCGCCGGCCCAGCGCACACCGCTGACGGCGGTGACCGGAGAGCTCATGCGCTTGAGGCCGAGAATGAACAAGGCCGCCGCGACGAGGTAAGACAGCTGCGTCAAGGTTTGAAGGGACATCACGGAGGGCATTTCTTTAAGGTCCTTTCTTTCTGCCGGCCGCAACGAACATCTTCAGCATGCGTTCGGTCACCACGTATCCGCCCACCGCGTTGCCCGCTCCGAGGATCACGCCGATGAAGCCGATGACGCGCACCAGGGTGGTATCGGCCGTCGCCAGCGCCACCATCGCGCCGACCAGCACGATGCCGTGCACGAAGTTCGATCCGGACATGAGCGGGGTGTGCAGAATGACCGGTACGCGCGAAATGACTTCGTAGCCGGTGAACGCGGCCAGCATGAATATATAGAGCGCTATCACGCCGTCTATCATGGCTATTGTCCTTCGACCGACTTGCGCGTCGCTTCGTGTTTGATTTGCCCGTCATGGGTGAGCGCCGCGCCGGCGAACACCTCGTCGTTCCAGTCGATGGCCAATTCGCCCTTCGACAGCGCCGGCTTCAGCAGATTGAACAGATTGCGCGAGTACATTTCGCTGGCGTGATACGGCAGCGAGGCCGGCAGGTTGAGGGGGCCCAGGATTTTGACGCCGCCGTGCAATACGGTTTCACCGGCCTTCGTCAGCTCGCAATTCCCACCCTGTTCGGCCGCGATGTCGACGATCACGGACCCGGCCTTCATGCGCTCCACCGCGGCCCGGGTGATGATCCGCGGCGCAGCCCGTCCCGGCACCGAAGCTGTGCTGATCACGGCATCGCTCACGGCGATCCGCGCGTCCAACACCTCTTGCTGCTTCGCCTTCTCCTCGGCGGTCAGTTCGCGGGCATAGCCGCCCGCGCCTTCGGCCGAGACGCCGGTTTCGATGAATTTCGCCCCCAACGATTTCACTTGATCCTTGGTCGCGCTGCGCACGTCGTACGCCTCGACCACGGCTCCCAGACGCTTCGCGGTGGCGATGGCCTGCAGGCCGGCGACGCCCGCGCCGATGACGAGCACCGAGGCAGGGCGAATCGTGCCGGCGGCGGTGGTCAGCATGGGCAAAAATCTTTCCAGAGTATTGGCGGCCAAGAGAACGGCCTTGTAGCCGGACACGGATGCCTGCGAGGACAAGGCGTCCATGGATTGCGCCCGGGAAATGCGCGGCACCAGTTCCATGGCGAAACTGGTGATGCCGCGCTCCTTGAGGGCACGGACCAAATCAGGCCGCGCGTAAGCCTGCATGTAGCCGATGACCACGGCGCCTTTCTTCAGCGCGGCCACTTCGGCGAGGCTCGGCGGTTGAACTTTCAAGAGGACATCGGCGGAAGCGAGAATCGTGGCCGCGTCGCTGAATTCGGCATCCGTATAGGATGCGTCGGGGAAATGAGCGGCGGTCCCCGCGCCACGTTCGATCAAGACGCGAACGCCGGCCGCCTTGAGTTTCGCGGCGATTTCCGGCACGACGGCGACGCGGGTTTCCTTGGCAGCGGTTTCCGTGAGGACACCGACGACGACAGCCATGCTGATCTCTCCCCAAAACCTGAAAATCACGCCGAACGTTGAATTATGGCATAAGACTCGACTATCTTTAGTATTGTTATGAAGCCGATGCTCCCAGACAAACTGCAATTGCTGGATTGGCGGGACGACCTCGCAGTCGTGACGCAGGGATATCCCTTGTCGCAGCAAATCCTGCGCACCGATGTATCCGGTATGCCGTTGGAGTGGGTGGACTATCGGGAAGCCGCCCGGCTTTATCACACGGAGCAAGTGGCCTATACGTGCGGGACGCTGCTCTATCGGCTCTATGGCGGGACGTGCGCGAGAACCGGGCTGCGGACCATCGTCGACGTGAATTCCATCATTGCGACGCTGGGGACCTCGGGCAATCCCGGGAACCTGCGCGGCGCTTCGTACACGCCGCCGCTCAACAATCAGACCCTGTTCCGGCGCGATGCCTATCTGTGCCTGTACTGCGGCGCGCGATTCACCTACAGCCTGCTGTCGCGGGATCATGTGACGCCGTTCAGCCGGGGCGGCCACGATATCTGGAGCAACGTCGTGTCGGCGTGCCGCCGATGCAACAATGCGAAGGCTTCGCGCACGCCGGAACAGGCCGGCATGCAGCTTCTCGCGGTGCCGTTCACGCCGACGTATGCCGAGTACATATTCTTGAAGGGCCGCCGCGTGCTGGCCGATCAGATGGAATATTTGATCGCGCACTTTCCACGTTCGAGCCCGCTGCACGAGCGCATGCAACGCTGGCCGATGTGAGCGCGGGCGCCTTCCAGCCGCATGCGCGGTCCGGCGTGGTGTACTACATCGACGCCAGCTATTTCGTTTTCCGGGCCTACCATTCCATGCCTCCGGACATGGTGGACGGCGACGGCAATGCAACTCACGCCCTGTACGGGTTCGCGCGCTTCCTGTCCGATCTCATGGAGCAGGTTCGTCCGGAACGCATCGGAGTGGCCTTCGACCGCAGCCTGCGCAGCGAGACCTCGTTCCGCAACGGCATCTATCCGCCGTACAAGGCCAACCGCGAAGCGCCGCCGGCCGATTTGGAGCGCCAGTTCGTGCTATGCCGCGAGTTCTGCCGGCACCTGGGGCTGGCCGAGTTCGCGAGCGCGCACTACGAGGCGGACGACATCATCGGCACCCTGGCAGCGCGTTCGCGGGCGGCGGGCCTGCGCAACGTATTGGTGACACGGGACAAGGATTTGTCGCAGCTCATCCGCGACGGCGACATCTTTTGGGACTACAGCGGCAACAATCGCTACCATTATCACGACATCGGCCCGCGGTTCGGCGCGACGCCGGAACTGATCGCAGATTTCTTGGCGCTGACCGGCGATAGCGTGGACAATATTCCAGGTGTTCCGGGGGTCGGCAGGAAGACCGCGGCCCTGCTGTTCGCGGTATTCGGATCCCTCGACGAACTGTATGCGAATCTCGACCGGATACCCGCGATGAAGCTGCGGGGCGCCGCGGCGGTTGCCGCGAGACTGCTGGCACACAAGGACGCGGCGTACCTGGCGCGGCGCTTGACCGGCATCGTCTGCGATATTCCTCTCGAGGCGACGCTCGATGATCTGAAACCGCGGACGCCGGACAGCGCCGCGCTCGATTGTTTTTTCGATACGCACGGTTTCGGCAATATCCTGCGGCAGCAGGCCCGCCGGATCGCCGCCGGCGCGTAGATACCGGCATTGTTTGCGAATCAAAGGGTTGGGGAGCAAGGCGATGGTTCAAAACGACATTCAATCGGTTCTGCAAGAGGACCGGGTATTTCCGCCGTCCGCGCAATTCCGCAAGCACGCCTCCGTGAAACCGGCCGATCTGCTCGCGATGTATGCCCACGCGGCGCAGGACTATGTCGGCTTTTGGGCGGATCTGGCCGCGGCCGAAATAGACTGGCACACCCCGTTCACGGTGCCCCTCGACGACAGCCAGGCGCCCAACTACCGGTGGTTCACCGGCGGCGTACTCAACGTGTCGCACAATTGCCTGGATGTGCACCTGTCCGGGCGCGGCGGCAAGACCGCCATCGTATTCGAGGGCGAACCGGGCGACGTGCGCAAATTGACGTATTCGGAATTGCACGGCGAGGTGTGCCGGTTTGCCAACGCGCTCAAGGCGCTCGGCGTCGTGCCCGGCGACCGCGTCGTGGTTTACATGCCGCTGATCCCGGAGGCAGTGATCGCCATGCAGGCGTGCGCCCGGATCGGCGCCGTGCACTCGGTGGTTTTCGGCGGCTTCTCCGCCAACGCGGTCAAGGACCGCATCGAAGACGCCGGCGCGAAGCTGGTCGTCACCGCGGACGGCGGCTGGCGCGGCGGCCATGTCATCGAACTCAAGCGCGCGGTGGACAAGGCGCTCGCGGAGGGCTGCCCCAGCGTACAGAACGTCGTCGTCTACCGGCGCATCGGCGGCGAATGCGGGATGCAGCCGGGACGCGACCTGTGGTGGCACGACGCCGTGGCCGATCAGGACCCGAGCTGCGAACCTGAATGGGTGGACGCCGAGCATCCGCTCTTCCTGCTCTATACGTCGGGGTCGACGGGGCGGCCCAAGGGCATTCAACATTCGAGCGCCGGGTATCTGCTCAATGCCAAGATGAGCACGCGCTGGGTATTCGATCTCAAAGACGACGACGTGTTCTGGTGCACGGCCGACGTCGGCTGGGTCACGGGGCACACTTACGTCGCTTACGGGCCACTGGCGGCGGGCGCAACCATACTGATGTATGAGGGTGCGCCGACCTTCCCCGACGGCGGCCGTTTCTGGAAGCTGTGCGAGACTCACGCCGTCAACATTTTGTACACGGCGCCGACGGCGATCCGCGCCCTCATGAAATTGGGCGACGCCATCCCGGCCGAACACGATCTCAGCAAGCTCCGATTATTGGGCAGCGTCGGCGAGCCCATCAATCCGGAAGCCTGGATGTGGTACTACAAGGTGATCGGCGGCGAGCGCTGTCCCATCGTCGACACCTGGTGGCAAACGGAGACCGGGGCCACGATGATGACTCCCATCCCCGGCATCACGCCGGCCAAGCCCGGTTCCTGCGCCAAGCCGCTGCCGGGAATATTCGTCGACATCGTCGACGACGAAGGGCGAAGCGTGAAAACCCCGGACGCCGGCGGCTACCTCGTGATCAAGCGGCCCTGGCCCTCGATGCTGCGCACGATCTGGGGCGACAACGACCGGTATCTCAAAACCTACTGGGAGAAATTCCGCAATCGCTTTTACGTGGCCGGAGATTCGGCGCGCCGCGACAAGGATGGGTACTACTGGATCATGGGCCGCATCGACGACGTGCTCAACGTCGCCGGGCACCGGCTCGGCACCATGGAAATCGAATCCGCGCTCGTGGCGCATCCGAAGGTCGCGGAAGCGGCGGTGGTCAGCAAACCCCACGACATCAAGGGCGAGTCGGTGTTCGCCTATGTGGTGCTCAACCGGGCGCGGCCGGAAGGCGCGGCGGCGGCGCCCCTGATCGAGGAACTGCGCAATTGGGTCGCAGAACAACTGAGTCCGATCGCCAAGCCCGATGAAATCCGTCTGACCGACAATCTGCCGAAGACTCGTTCGGGGAAGATCATGCGCCGCTTGCTGCGCTCCATCGCACGCGGGGAGGAGATCACCCAGGACATGTCCACTCTGGAGAATCCCGGGATACTCGAACAACTCAAGGGCGGCGACGCTGCGCCGGGAGCGAAGGCGGCGGTGCCGGCCAAACGCACGGAGCCGCCAAAGCGCGCTGCGGCGGCAGCCAAGAAAGACAGGGCGGCGGCAGTGCGTTCCAAACGGGCGGTGAGCGCGAGCATGGGACGCGCGAAGGCCGCCAAGCGAGCCAAGACCACGGCGAGCAGCAAGGTCGCCAAGCGCGGCAAGACTGCGAGGCCCGCCAAGACTAAGGCACGCGCCAAGGCCGCTAAGCGCGTCAGGACGCCGAAGCGCGGAAAGTCGGCGGGACGTGGGAAGTCCGCGGGGAGTGGGAAGTCCGCGGGGAGCGGGAAGTCCGCCAGGCGAGCGAAGCGCCGGTGAGTTCCGCGGCGGGCTGTCATATCGGATCGGCGCCTGCTTCATCGCGCCCGATCCCGGTCACCCCAATTAACTGAGCCGTCCGGCCGGTGGGCATTAGACTTGCCTTCCTATGGATGAATCTACAGCCGACCCGGCGCCGCCATGGAGCCGCTCGTCCTGATATTGACGCCGGCTTCGGCGGCTCTGGCCTGGCTCGCGTTCGAGTTTCGATCCGCGCGCTATTTGACCGCCGTCTCGAGCGCGCTCATCGCTGTGGTCCTGTCGGTGCCGCTGACCATGATGGTCGTCAGGATCTCGGGAACGGGCTCATTCGGACCCGCGCTCGGCACCGCGGCGGCGAGCATTTATCCCGCGTGGATGGCCTCCAAACTGACGGTTCGCGCGGCACTGACTTGCCCATGAGGGTGCTGGTGATGGGCAAATCCGCCAAGATCGTTGTAATCGTTGTCTTGGTCGCGATAGTGTTGGCCACCGCGCATCATTTGCCGAGCTTGGAAAGCTTGATGCGAAAAATTCACGGCGAGATGTGGCACCCGTCGTTCTAGAGGAGCGCTCATGAATCGCCGCGATCTACTTGCCGGTACGGCAGCAACGGTTGTGTTGGGCGCCGCGCCCGCCGCCTCCCCGGCGGCGGCCGGCCCGCCGTCTCCCGCGGGCGGGCCCGAGCAGGCGCCGCGCACGACGGGCGACGGACTCAATCCTCCCGGCATCCGCGTCGCCGGAATTCGCATGCTGCCGGTGGCGGGCGGCAAGTACAAAGTCTGGACCAAGAAGATCGGCTCCGGCGACGTCAAGGTGCTGCTGCTGCACGGCGGGCCCGGCTTCAGCCACGAATATCTCGAGGCGCTCGAATCCTTTTTGCCGCAAGCCGGCATCGAGATGTATTACTACGATCAATTGGGCTGCAATAATTCCGACCAGCCCGATGATCCCTCGTTGTGGACCCTCGCGCGATACACCGAAGAGGTCGAAGAGGTTCGGCGCGCACTGGGCCTCGAGCATTTCGTCCTCTACGGCCACTCGTGGGGCGGCATCCTGGCCATCGAGTATGCCTTGCACCATCAGCAGCACCTGCGCGGACTGGTGATCTCCAATATGACGGCGGGCGTCCAGTCCTTTTTGAAACGTGCGGATTTCATCAAGCGCGGACTCGCGCCCGACATCCGCGCGCACCTCGCCGCCCTCGAAGCCAAGCAGGACTACGACTCGCCGGATTATCAGAAAATCATGATGGAGGATCTTTATCCGAAGATGCTGTGCCGCATCCAGCCCTGGCCGGAGCCGGTCAGCCGCTGTTTTCGCCACATCAACGAGCGGATCTACAATCTCATGCAGGGCAAGAGCGAGTTTCTGGTCACCGGCAATCTCAAGGACTGGGAGCGCTGGGACCGCCTGCACGAGATCAAAGTCAAAGCCCTGACGGTGGGCGCCCAATTCGACGAGATGGACCCCGAGGACATGAAGAAAATGGCCGGCCTGATGCCCAATGCGAGGTACGCATTCTGCCCAAAAGGCAGCCATTTGTGCATGTGGGACGACCAGGAGGCGTATTTCAGGCAGCTTCTCGCTTTTTTGCAGGCGATTTGAGCCCCCGCACGGCCCCCGCGCGCAGCCGGCGTTTCCTCTTGGACGAGGCCGGCGCGACCGGTTAGAATCTCACCGCCGGAATGGGGGCGTTCGAACGATGACGCGGCTCCTTCCGAGTACCCCCTATCAAGCATTGCGGCGGCCGAACCGGCCGTCATTTCAGTCGATCGGACAAACATGCTCTCCACTTCCAACGTCGCCATTCAGTTCGGCGCCAAGCCGCTCTTCGAACAGGTGACGGTCAAATTCTCCGACGGCAACCGCTACGGCCTCATCGGCGCGAACGGTTCCGGCAAGTCCACTCTCATGAAGGTGCTGGGAGGCGACCTGGAGCCGAGCGCCGGCGACGTCATGCTCCAGGCCGGCATGCGGCTCGGCAAGCTGAATCAAAATCAATTCGGCTACGAGGACGAGCGCGTGCTCGACGTGGTCATGCGGGGGCACATGGAATTGTGGGCGGCGATGAAGGAGCGCGACCGCATTTATGCGGATCCCAACGCCACCGACGACGACTATATGAAAGCGGCCGAACTGGAGGGCGTTTTCGCCGAATACGGCGGATACGACGCCGAGGCCCGCGCAGGCAGCATCCTGACCGACGCCGGCATTCACGAATCGCGGCACAATGGGCCGATGCGCGAAGTGCCGCCCGGGCTCAAGCTGCGCGTGCTGCTGGCGCAGGCGCTGTTCTCGAGGCCCGATGTGCTGCTGTTGGATGAACCGACCAACAACCTCGACATCAATTCCATCCGCTGGCTCGAAAGCGCGCTCAACAACTATGACGCCACCATGGTCATCATCAGCCACGACCGGCATTTCCTGAATCAAGTCTGCACGCATGTCGCGGACCTGGATTTCCAGCAGCTGAAGATTTATCCCGGCAACTACGACGACTTCATGCTGGCATCGGTGCAGGCGCGCGCGCGAGTCGAAGCGGCCAATGCGAAGGCCAAGGACCGCATCTCCGACCTGCAGGAGTTCGTGCGCCGATTCTCCGCCAATGCGTCCAAGGCAAGGCAGGCGACCTCGCGCAAGAAGCAGCTGGAGAAGATCAAGATCGAGGAGATCAGGCCGTCATCGCGGCAAAATCCGTACATCCGCTTCGAGCAGGGCAAGAAACTCTACCGCTCCGCGGTCTCGGTCGAGAAGCTGACTTTCAGCTATCCGGGGTCGGATGAAAAGGTGCTCGAGAATGTCACCTTCAACATCGAGGGCGGCGAACGCGTGGCCATCATCGGACCGAACGGCGCGGGAAAGACCACGCTGATGCGCTGTCTCGCCGGCGAGCTGCGTCCGACCGCGGGCCGGATCGTCTGGGTGGAAAACGCCCAGCCGGGCTACATGCCGCAGGATCCCCAGGCGGAGTTCGACGACAAGACCGATCTGTTTTCGTGGATGTCCCAATATACCGGCAAGGCCGACGACGACCAGATCGTGCGCGCGACACTGGGCCGGCTGCTGTTTTCCGGCGAGGAAACCAAGAAATCGGTCCGGGTGCTCTCGGGCGGCGAGAAAGGCCGGATGATCTACGGCAAGCTCATGCTGACCAAGCCCAACGTGCTGCTGATGGACGAGCCCACGAATCACATGGACATGGAAACGATCGAATCGCTGCAGATCGGACTGGAGCACTATCCGGGTACGCTCATTTTCGTTTCGCACGACCGCGAGTTCGTCGGCGCTCTCGCGACCCGGATCATCGAGCTGCGGGCCGGCGGCGGCATCATCGACTTCCGCGGGACCTACGACGAATATCTCAAGGGGCAGGGGATCGAGGTATAGCGGATTGCGGCTCCGGCCGAGCGGCGGTCGCGGCGGTCGCGGCGGTGGCAGCCCAGGCGGCACATTGTTAGCATGAGCGCAAAGCTCGCGTGCAAGGGGATGTCGGTGCGAAATCTACTGGCCGGATCGTGTGCTCTGATACTGCTCGCGGCGTCGGCGGCCGCCGCGCCGCCGGCCAATGTGTCCGCACTCAACAGCATCGCCGATGCGGAATTCAATCACAGCGAGGTGGTCGACATCGCGGCCTATCTCGCGGATCAGATCGGCGGCCGGCTGACGAATTCTCCCGCCATGCGCAGGGCCGAGCGTTGGACCCAGGATCAGTTCAAGAGCTGGGGACTCAAAGACGTCCGCACCGAGAGCTTCGATTTCGGCCGCGGCTGGTGGATCGAGTCCGCGCACGTGCGCATGACCGCGCCGCGGCCGCTGGAGCTGCGGGGCATTCCCATTGCATGGACGCCCGCCACCAATGGCGTGCTGAACGCGTCGGTGATCGTCGCTCCCATGATCAGCGACAAGGACTTTGCCGACTGGAAGGGGAAACTGTCGGGAAAGATCGTGCTGGTGACCTGGCCCGGGCCGCCGAAGGACGACGGCGACGCGCCGTTCCAACGCCTCAGCGACTCCGACCTGGTCAAGCTGGACAAGTACCAGCAGCCGGTCTTCGATCCCGAAGCCAGGCAGAAGCGAATCGAGCGCTTTCGATTCCGGACGAAGCTGGACGATTTCCTGGCCCAGGAAGGCGCGGTAGCCTGGGTTCAAATGTCGCGGAGCGAGGGTCGTTTGGTGCATGGCGAAGGCTACGGCTACCGCGCCGGCAAAACGCCCAAGCTTGCGGGCCTGGAACTCGGCGCCGAGGACTATCGGCGGCTCGCACGACTGGCTAAGCTCGGCGACGTGAAGATCGACATCGACAGCCGCGTTCACTACGAGGATGCCGATCACAATGCGTACAACATCCTCGCCGACATCCCGGGTACCGATCCCAAAGCCGGCTATGTGATGGCCGGCGCGCATCTCGACAGCTGGGTGGCCGCCGACGGCGCCGCCGATAACGGCGCCGGAAGCGCCGTGGTGATGGAGGCTGCGCGAATTCTCGCGAGCATCGGCGCCCGGCCCCGGCGCACCATCCGATTCGCCCTATGGTCGGGCGAGGAGCAGGGCTTGCTCGGTTCGGCCGCGTACGTGGAGAAGCATCTGGCGCGGCGCCCGGCGCCGGCCGATCCTGCGCTCGCGGATCTACCCTCGTATTTTTCCCTGGACACCTATCCGGTGCAGACGCTTCCCGGATTCTCCGACATGGTGGCCTATTTCAACATCGACAACGGGTCGGGCAAAGTGCGCGGCATTTATACGGAAGGCAATTTCGCAGTGGTTCCCATTTTTCGTGAATGGCTTTCGCCGTTTGCGAGTTTGGGCGCCGCCGCGGTGGTCTCCGAACCCACCGATTCGACCGATCACGTATTCTTCAGCCGCCTCGGCTTGCCGGCGTTTCAATTCATCCAGGATCCGCTGGACTACGAGACCCGCGTCCACCACAGCGATCTGGACACATTCGATCATTTGCGGCCGGAGGACCTGCGGCAGGCCGCAGTGGTGCTCGCGAGCGTGCTGATGGAATCGGCGGTCAGCGAGAAGCCGCTGCCCCGCAAAGTGCTGCCGAGCCAGCCGCGAGTCACCGATCCCTTCCACTATCCGGACCCGGCGAAGAAATAGCCGCGGGTTTGGCCGCCGGCGGGCGCGCCGTCCGGGCATCCAAAATCAAATGGATGCCGACGGCCGCGAACACGATCGAGCCGCCGATCAATGTGCCGGGACCGGGTGTTTCCCTGAATGCCAGCCATACCCACAAGGGTGCGAGCGGAGTTTCCAGAGATCCGATCAGCGCGGTTTCGATGGCCGGCAGCAGCCGGGCACCCAAGGTGAACAGCGGCAGGCCTATGGAAAAGGTGGTCAGCCCGAAAAGCGTGAGCAGCATGAAATCGTGGCCGGATATATGCAGAGGCGAGCCGAAAGGCAGGGAAATTACGCCGCTCAACAGCGCCGACATGCACGACGCGGGCAAAAAGGGCATGGCGGGAAAGTGCCTTGCGACGACCATGGCGACGGCCATCGTGACCGTCATGCCGAAGGCGAGCAGATCGCCGCGGAACCCGCCCTCATGCCCGAAGCCGACCATGGCGGCGACTCCGGCCAGCGCAATGAGGCTGGATGCGAGGGCGCCTGCGGTCGGCCTCTCGCGCATCGCCAGCCAGCCGAGCGCCGCGGCCAGAAAGGGCACCGTGGCATAGATGACCGCGACATGAGCGACGGTGGTGTGCCGGAGCGCCGTCAGGAAGAAGATCATTCCCGCCGACGATTGAAGCACGAAGAACCATCCAAGCCAGCCCAAATTGCGCAAAGACCGCCACGAACCCTGCCCGGGTACGATCGCCAAGACCAGCGCGAGCCCCAGCGCTCCCAATATTCCGCGCCACGCGAGCATGGTCCAGGCATCGATGCCAAGGAGCCGGGTAAAAATTCCGGCCGTGCTCCACGCCACCGCGGATGCGCTGACCAAGCCAAATCCCAGCCGGTGTCGGGATTGTGCCGGTTTCAAGCCTGCTTCAGGCGTCCGCGGCGGAAGTCGGCGATGATTTCACGCGCGGAATTGTGGCCGGGCGCGCCCGTCACCCCGCCGCCGGGGTGGGTGCCGGAACCGCACATGTACAGCCCCTTCAAGGGGCCGCGATAGTCGCCGTGGCCCAGCATCGGACGGGCCGAGAACAGCTGATTCAAGCTCAACGCGCCGTGAAAAATATCGCCGCCGATCAGGCCGAAGGTACGCTCGAGATCGAGCGGGCTCATGATCTGGCGGCCCAGCACGGATGCCTTGAAATTCGGCGCATGGCTGTTGACGAGATCGATCATGACGTCCGCGACTTCGTCGCGATGCGCGTCCCACGATGCCCCATTCGGAAGCACGGGAGCCACGTGCTGGCAGAACAAACTGGCCACATGCTGTCCCGGGGGCGCGAGGCTGTCGTCCAGAGTCGAGGGTATCAACATCTCGACGATGGGGCGCTTCGACCATCCGCAGGCTTTGGCGTCGAGGTAGGCCTGTTCCATGTAGCTCAAGCTCGGCGCCATGATGATGCCGGAGGTGTGGTGCTCCGCGAGTGCGCGGCCGGGCAGCGCCTTGAAATCGGGCAGTTCCGAGAGCGCCACGTTCATACGGAAGGTTCCGGACCCGCAGCGCCAGTGGCTGATGCGTTCGCGGAAGTCCTGCGGAAGCGCAGCCGGATCGATCAGCGATCCGTACAGCAGTTTGGGATTCAGATTCGAGACCACGCTGCGCGCCCGAATCGATTCGCCCTTCTCGGTGACCACGCCCACGGCGCGGCCGCCTTCGACGGTCACTTCGCGCACCGGGCTCGCGACTCGAATATCGACGCCGCGTTCAGCCGCGGCCTTGGCCATGGCCTGGCTGATGGCCCCCATGCCGCCGATGGCGTGTCCCCAGGCTCCCTTCTTGCCGTTCACCTCGCCGAATACATGGTGCAGCAGTACATAGGCGGAGCCCGCCGCATACGGGCTCGCATAATTGCCGACGATGCCGTCGAAACCGTAGGCGGCCTTGATCGGGGCGCTCTCGAACCAAGTGTCCAGGTAGTCCCCGGCGGAATTGACGAACAAATCCAGCAACTCGCGCCGCATCGGCATGTCGAGTTTCGTGAGCCGCTTGCCCAGGCGGGCGCTGCGCAGCAGTTCAGGCATGGCCTCGAGCCAGCTGCCGGCCGTGACATTGGGCGGGGTCTCGAGCACGAGATCGCGCAGCACATCGGCGATCACTTCGAGGCGTTCGCCATAGGCGGTCAGGCGGCCGGCATCGCGCGCCGAGAACTTCGCCACTTCCTGTTCGGTCTTGCCGGCGCCGATTTTCAGGTATTGGGTTTCGTCGAGCGGCAGAAAATTGGCGAGCTTACGCTCGACGACGCGCAGGCCGTGGCGCGGCAGATCCAAATCACGAATGACTTTGGGATTGAGCAGCGACACGGTGTAGGCCGCCACCGAATTGCGAAAGCCCGGGTGGAATTCCTCGGTGACGGCGGCGCCGCCGACCACGCCCCGCCTTTCGAGGACGGTGACCTTGAGGCCGGCCGCCGCCAGATAGGCGGCGCATACCAGTCCGTTATGGCCGCCGCCGATGATGACGACGTCGCGCGACGCCGAATCAACCACGATTTTTCCTCGAGTCGTTGCGGACATGCCAGCCGGCGCCGGGCGCGCGGTCGAGGCGGCTCTCCGGGATGAGCTCGCGCATCCGGCGCGCGAAACTGCGCAGCGATACTTCGCAGCGTCCCAGCGGACCGGGGGTGTAGCTGCGCGATCCCATGCCGGTCTGTACGCGCTCGATCAGGGCTTTGTCCTCGATGCTCACCCGGCGGTTGATCCGCCAATTCAGATAGCGTGCCGCGCGCATCTCGCGCCGGTCATCGGGGTGCGCGTAGGCGATTTCACGGATCAGGGTTTCCGTGGGAGAGATGGGTATCATCTGCATGAAGTCGATCTGGTCCGGGTAAATATCGAAGGCCACGTTCGGCCACAGCTTGAAGTAAGTCCAAAGGCGCTGGCGGTCGTCGGGCAAGTGCGGCGACGCCGGCAGTACTGCCTGGTACATCCGTTCGGACCGCTGCGAGGAGGGAACCTCGCGCAAGTAGCCCCACATCTTGTCCACCCAGGGCTGCGCTTCCACCCCGTAGCTCTGGCCGAACAGGCGGGTGAGGCCTGGATGCGCCACCGTGATGTGCATGGCGTCGGAATAATTGTCCGTCACATTTTTCCAATTCACGTGGCGGGTGCGCAGGGTGACCCGGCCCATGGGCTGCAGTTCTTCGAGGCGGTAAGCGGCCAACTCGGTCTCGTAGGGCGCCAGCATCTCCGCGACGCTCGGCAGGCCGCCTTTCAGCCTGACGAAAATGAAGCCCTTGTAGATTTCCGTCTCGACCGGCTTCAGCCCGTATTGATCCAGGGCGAAGTCGGCGAATTCCTTGCGGTGCGGGACCGCCGTGAGGCGCCCGTTGAGGTCATAGGTCCAGGCATGATAGGGACAGACGATCCTTCCGGCGCAGTGCCCCGAGCCGCCGTCCACCAGCCGCGCCGCTCGATGACGGCACACATTGAAGAACGCCCGTACGCCCCGGTCCTGGCCGCGCACCGCCACCAGCGGCTCGCCCATGAAGTCCAGGGTGTGGTAATCGCCGGGATTGGGAATATCGTTAAGATGGCATACGATCTGCCAGGCAGCGGCGAAAATGCGTTCCTTCTCGGCTTCCAGGAAATCCGCATCCCGGTAGATCCAGCCCGGCAGGCTGAATCCTTCCGCATCGACCGGCTGCAGAGCGGAAAGGTCGTTATCCACAGAGCGCTTTGCTTCCATGATCCTAGGGCCCTCTCGAATCTTGTTGAACGATAGTATAACAAGAGGCGCCCCCGCCACTAGCGGATCGCGGGCGATGGCGTCACCAATTTTGCTTATGTCTTACGGTGTTTCGGCGCGGCGTCGGCTTTCTTGACCCCGGGGGCGGCCAAAAGCCGCGGAAAGGCGCCGCTGCACAGGGCATTGACCCAGTCTTCGCAGAGCACGATGGCCTCGCGCGGCTTGAAGACGGTCGGGCTCAAGCTCAGTTCGACCCAAAATCCGTCGAGCAGCGCGGACAGCGCAATGGCGGCCGGGCGCAGCTTGAACGGCGGCGCCGCGCCGGAATCGACGAGCTGCCCGAGCAGGGACTCCAGCACCGAGCGGTATTTCCCGTAGGTCCGGAAGTGCACGGCCTTAATCTCCGCCGAATGCGCCACCATGCTCCAGAACACCAGCCAGACATTGAACAGCTGCGGATCGAGAATCTCCGGCGCGAACGAGGCGCGGAAGAAGTTGCTCAGCCGGTCGCGCGGCGATACCGCCTTGTTCTCCGCCTGTTGCCGGATCGAGTCGAGCAGGGACAGCGCGAGCGTCTCATAGGTTTCAGCGATGAGGCCGGATTTGCTCGGGAAGTGGTGGTTGATCAATCCGATCGATACGCCGGCGGCCGCGCTGATGCGCCGCACGGAAACCCCTTCGTGACCGAACTGCTTGAGGCATTGCAGGGTGGCGTCGACCAACGCTTCGCGGCGCACCGCCGGTGTCGCGCGGTGAAATTTGGGTACATGCCGCTTCGTTGCCATTTGCGTCCTTTCCTATCGAGTATACCGAAGCATGCGGCGGTATCCTCCTTAAGCCGGCTCCCTGGGGACGAAAGCACCGATGCGGTCCGTCACGTAGCGCCGGATGTCGAGGTTCCAGTCCTCCATCGGCGCGTAGAACCCTCGCATGTGCACGCGCGACCGCATGCCGTTTTGCACCCCCTGGCAAACGGCCCAGTCCTGGCGGTTCACCAGGTCCCAGAAATCGACCACGTCCGACGGGTCGAACTCCGGCTTCTGCAGTTCGTGCGTCTCGAAAAGAAAATGGCAGGTGATGTCGGTTCGTTCCGGGCCGCGCGGACGCAGCAGGAACGCCGCGACGTGATCGCAGGCTACGCTCAAGAACAGGTTCGGATACACCAATTCGCCCTTGTGGCGCACCTGCTCGTCCGCATCCAGGCCCGGAAAGGGGCGCCGCACCGTGGTGCCGCTGTGGGTGAACGTATAGGCGCCTTCGCGATGAGGGATGCCGCGGCTCCAATCCAGACCGGCGCCGCCCGCCTCGCGGAAGGAAGGCACCACCGCGCACAACTCGGGATGAACGCCGCCGCAGTGGTAGCACTCGTTGTAGTTCTCGCAGATGATCTTCCAGTTGGCTTCGACTTCATAAACGATCGTGGCCCCGACTCGCAGGCCGCCCAAGGGATAGCGCTGCAACCGGCCCGGAATCCCGTTCAACTGTTCGGCCAGAGGCTTGGCCTCGGCCGGCGTCAGATTCAAGAACACGAATCCGCCCCAGGTGTCGACGCCGACCGGATACAGATGATAGTCCTGCTTGTTGAATCCGTCGGCGGCGTTCAGGTGGGGCGCGGCCACCAGTGCGCCGTTGAAGTCATACGACCACTGGTGGTAGGGGCATACGATGAGGCGGTTCGGAGTGATTCCTCCGGGCAGCGCCACGCCGAGCGCATCCCTTTGCGCAGCGGTGCGGCAGAGGCGCGAACCGCGATGCCGGCAGACGTTATAGAACGCGCGCAATCGACCTTCGCGGTTGCGCACCAGCAAGATGCTCTCCCCGAGCACATCCAACACGAGATGATCGCCGCTATTGGGCAATTCCTCGTCGCGGCACACCGCGATCCACTCGCGGCAGAATATGCGTTCCTTCTCCGCGCGGAAGACCTCCGCACTGCGATACCAGCTGGAGGGAAGAGAGGGCTCCAATGTCATGGCGTTCATACCGGAAAGTCTCGAGTATAGGGCGCGGAACCGGGGACGGTGTCGAGCTCGCGCGCGTAACGGTGTCCGCTGTGCACGGCGTGCACAATCGCACCGGGCGCAAGCGCATCGCCGATGCGCGTGACCGCGGAGATGCCTGCTTTTTCCAATTCCGGCCCGCGGGCGATGAGCGCGTGATAAAGCTCGTCCCGCGGCTTGCGCACTCCGACGATGACCAGCGAACGGCAGGCAATCCGCTTTTCGGTGCCGCTGTAGACATCGGCGAGCGTCGCGGCTTCCCCATCGAACGCCGCCACGCGCTGCAGCGTATGAATGGGCACGCCCGCCTTGACCAGGGCCCGATGCACCAGCGGCAGCTCATTGGTCATGAACGTCCAGGCCGACGCATTGCCTGCGGGAGTGACATAGGCCACATTGCCCACCGATTTCGCCAGTTGCTCCGCGATGGCGCCGCCCAAATAGTAGTTGTCGAAATCGAACACCATGACGGGACCTTCGGGGACAACGCCGTCCGCCAGGTCATCGGGAGTGTAAACGGCGGGCCCGTCGAGTTCGCCCACCGCAAATTCCAGCGTGGAGTACAGCATCTTGGTCCATCGCGCGCCGGTTGCGACCACGACCTGGCGGTGTTCCAGTCCGAGGATGTCGTCCACGCCGAGCGCGCTGCCGGGATACATGCTGACGTTGGGCCTCTCTCGCAATTGGCCCAAGCGCCAATCGGCCACGCGGCCCCAGGTCTTGAGGCCGGGGAGAGCAGTCTCGAAACGAAGGCGGCCGCCGAATTCGCCGGCGGAATCCGCAAGGGTCACGGTATAGCCGCGGCGGGCGAGGGTGGTGGCGCACTCCAACCCCGCGGGTCCGCCGCCGACGATCAGGACGGATGAGTCGCTTCCGGGCGGCGCAAAGCGCTCCGGATGCCAATCGCGGCGCCACTCTTCTCCGGCGGTCGGGTTCTGGGTGCACCGCACCGGCACTCCGTCATGCCAGCTCGATATGCAGATGTTGCAGCCGATGCACTCGCGAATCTCGTGCTCGCGTCCCTCGTCGATTTTCCTCGGCAGGAACGGGTCCGCGATCGACGGCCGGGCACCGCCGATCAAATCGAGTATCCCGCGCCTGACCTGCGAGACCATCACATCCGGCGAAGTGAAGCGGCCCACGCCGACCACCGGCCGCCGGGTCAGCTGCTTGACGAAGTTGATGATGGGCTCGTGGCTGCCTTCGGGGGAAAATCGCGAGGGCGCGCAGTCGGTGGGACTGGAATCCATCTTGACGTCCCACAGATCGGGTATGTCCGCGAGCAGGGACACGACTTCGTGCGCCTCGGAGGCGGCATTCCTGCCGGGCCTGCCGCGCAATTCCTCCATGCTGATGCGCAGCGCGACGGCGCACTTATCGCCGACGGCGTCGCGCGTGACGTCCAGCAGTTCGCGCACCAGCCGAACGCGATTCTCGATCGATCCGCCGTAAGCGTCGGTGCGGTGGTTGTATTCGGGCAATAAAAATTCATAGGGCAGGTAGCCCATGCCGGCATAGACGTAGACGATGTCGAAGCCGGCCCGCATGGCGCGGCGCGCTCCGGCCGCCTGCCAGCGCAGCAAGTCCTGAATGTCGGCGTTGTCCATGGCGCGCGGACGCAGATTGCCCATGAATCCCAAATGCGTCGACAGCCATGGCAGACCTGAGGGCGACAAAGGCGCGATCCGGCTGGTACGGTTGAGCGTGCACGCTCCGCCATGCCACAGTTCGATTCCTGCCAGGGCCCCATGCCGATGCACCGCATCGGTCATCAAGGCGTGCGAGCGAATGTCCTTGTCGTCCCACAGGGTGGCGAACGGCAATGGGGAGTCATCCGAGCTGGGATGGATGGAGACCGCTCCCGTGCAAACGACGCCCCAGCCGCCTTCGGCCTTGGTCTCGCGGAAGCCCGCGCGGACCTGCGGCAGCGCATTGGTCATGCCGCTGGCGTGCGGAACTTGATAGAAGCGATTCGGCGCCGTCACCGGCCCGATACGAACCGGCTCGAACAAAACATCAAAGCGCGGATTGCGCGCCATGGCGGATCCCTTGCTTGCGGCGGCTGCTCAAAGTGTGCGAAGAGTAATTGATCGATCGTATAGTAGCAATATGCACCGACGCGACGCCGCGCCGCGCCGCGCGCAGACGACGGCGTCGATCGGGCGCGCTGTTCCGCTAGGCTGCGCGAAAGGCCCGGAATTCCAGGCCGAGCGCGCTGGCCACGGCCTCGTGGGTCAAGTGGCCGGCGTGAACGTTGAGGCCCCGGGCCAATCCAGGGTCGTTGGCGAGGGCGCGCTGCCAACCGTGGTCGGCGATCGCCCTGACGTATGGCAGCGTGGCATTGGTCAACGCAAAGGTGGAGGTGCGCGGCACGGCTCCCGGCATATTCGTGACGCAGTAGTGGATCACGCCGTCGAGCACGTAGGTCGGCTCGGCATGAGTGGTCGGCCGGCTGGTCTCGAAGCAGCCGCCCTGATCGATGGCGATGTCCACCAGGACGGCTCCGGCTTTCATGGTCTTGACCATCGCCCGAGTCACGAGCTTCGGCGCAGCCGCACCGGCGATGAGCACGGCTCCGATCACAAGGTCGGCGTCGCGCACGAGTTCTTCGATGGCGTGGGCGGTGGAGTAGACGGTTTTCAGCTGGTTGCCGAAGATCGAGGACAGCTCGCGCAGGCGCTTGACCGATCGATCGACCACGGTGACATCGGCGCGCAGTCCGACGGCCATCTCCGCGGCGTGAGTCCCCGAGACGCCGCCGCCCAGCACGACCACTTTGGCGGGCGCCACTCCGGGTACGCCGCCCAGCAGCACGCCGAAACCGCCATTCGCTTTTTGCAGACTGTTGGCGCCGACCTGCACGGACATGCGTCCGGCCACTTCGCTCATCGGCGTCAGCAAGGGCAGCGAGCCGTCGGGTGCGGTGACGGTCTCGTAGGCGATGGCCGTGCCTCCCGAGGCCAGCAGCGCCTGGGCCTGGTCGCGATCGGCCGCCAGGTGCAGATAGGTGAACAGGGTTTGACCGCCGCGCAGCAGCCTGCACTCCGCCAACTGCGGCTCCTTGACCTTAACGATCAGATCGGCGTTCGCGAAGATGTCTTCGGCCCGTTCGGCGACGGTGGCGCCGGCCGACTGATAGTGAGAATTGTCGAAACCGATTCCCGATCCCGCTCCGCTCTGAACGAGCACCTGATGGCCGGCGTCGACCAGTTCCCGGACCCCCGCCGGCACCAGGCCGACCCGATACTCATGAATCTTGATTTCTTTTGGGACGCCGATTTTCATTGGGATCTCCGTTGGCCAGCCTAGGACGACGGGCCTAAGGTGACTCAAGCGGGCCGCTGGAAAGTTGCAAAATGCGGGCGATTGGCGTGCAATATTGGCACTATATGCCGCACATCGGCTCATAAACGCAAGAAAGCGCCGAGACGCTACCGGGAATGCCAAAATGAATCTGGATCGCTACGATCACGCGATAGTCCGCGCACTGCAGCTCAACGGCCGCATCACCAACAGCCAGTTGGCGGAAAGCGTGAGCCTGTCCGAATCCGCGTGCCTGAGGCGGGTGCGGGCGCTCGAGGAAGGCGGCTTCATCGAAGGCTATACGGCGCTCATCAATCAGCAGAAAGCGGGATGCCCCGTGAATGTGTTCGTCAACATCACCCTGGAGCGCCAGGAACAGGCGCACCTGCACGCCTTCGAGGAAGCGGCGCGCAAAGTTCCCGAGGTCATGGAGTGCTATCTCATGTCGGGCGAGTACGATTATTTGCTGAGGGTGGTGCTGGCCGATACCGCGGACTTCGAGCGGCTGCACAGCCAGCATCTCACCCGCCTGCCGAATGTTGCGCGCGTGCACTCGAGCTTCGCTCTGCGCACGGTGCAAAAATCGCGCGAACTCCCCGTCCGCTAGGCGATCGAGCGCAACTCCGGCACGAGAAGGCGTTTCCCAAGCCATTCTGCCGCGTGCGCGGCATACCGTCAGGTCTTGGGCTTGAGCACCAGCGAGAAGTTGATTTTCACGGCGTCGGCGACCTCGTCGGTGCTCTTCCAGTCGCCTTGTCCGGCGCCGAAATCGAGCCGCTTGAGCTTGGCGCTTCCTTCGAGCTTGGCACCCGCTGCGGTCTGCGCGAAGCGAAAATCGATCGGAACGTCCTTGGTGACGCCGCGCAGCGTCAATGCGCCGACGGCCGTAAAGCCGGCGGCCGTTTTCGAAAAGGTGCGGGTGACGTAGTGGGCCGTCGGCCAGCGGGCCACATCGAAAACGTCGGCACCCCGAATGGTCGTATCCCGGTCCTTGTCGCCGGTGTCCTCGGATTTCAAGTCGATCTGCACATCGAAGCGGGCATTCGCGAGCGCGTCCGGGGCGAACTCGATGGCGGCGGTGAAATTTTTGAAGACGCCCTTGAATTCCGCCCCGGCTTGGACGCCGGCGAATTCGAGCCGGCTCTGCTGCGGGTCCGCGGTATACGCTGCCGTGCCGCCTGCGGCGCCCGCCACGCCGGCCGCGCCGGTCAACAGAACAGAGGAGACGGCCAAGGCCAGCACCGACAGGGATGGCTTCATCATGATCTCTCCGACTTGGTGAACGGCAGCATGCGCAACAACACGTTGTCCTTGTTCCAAAAATGATGTTTGAGCGCCGCCAGGATGTGCAGCACGGCGACGGCGAAAAGAACATCGCTCAATGTTTCATGCGTGGTGTGAAGCAGATGGAAGGCTGCCTCGTTCTCGCCGATGAGATTGGGCCAGGTGAACAATCCGAACCAGCTGACCGAATAATTCTTGGCCGACGACATCATCCAGCCGGTGACCGGCATGGCGAACAGCAGCACATAGAATGTGTAATGGCTGGCCCGGGCAAGGGTACGCTCGATGGGTTTCATGCCGACGGGCAGCGCGGGCGGCGGATTCCACAGCCGCCAGAGCAGGCGCAGTACCGCCAGCATCAGTATGGTCATGCCCACGCTCTTGTGGCGTGCGAGCAGCGCCAGCTTGTGGGCGCCGATGGGCAGATCGACTTCCAGATTGGCAAGGACGAATTGAGTCACGACCAGCGCCGCGATGATCCAATGGAACGCTTGTGCGACCGCACCGTAGCGCGCCGGCGGGATACGACTTGGCATGCTTCAAGCTCCGCGTGCAAACTGCACCCGTCCTAGTCTAACAAGACAGCAGAGCGATGCTCGTGTTCAAAAGGTCCGCCGTCGGCGCCCTGATACTGATGTTGGCTGCTTGCGGCGCTCCCCGCCCGCGTCCGCACGAGCCGCAAAAGCCCGGCGACGCAGGGGGAGCCGCGATGTTGCCGGCGTCCGGGGAAACGTATCGCATCGATGGGGCCGGCTCGGAGGTGCGGGTCCTGGTCTACCGGGCCGGTCCGCTGGCGCGCTTGGGCCACAACCACGTCGTGGTCAATCGAGCGCTGCGCGGAGAAGTGAATCCCTCGGCGGGAGCCGGCAGCTTTTGGCTGACGCTGCCGGCCGCTTCCTTCGTGGTGGACGATGCCGCTGCGCGGCACGAGGAAGGAGCGGCATTCGACAATGCTGTTCCGGACGACGCGAAAGCCGGCACCCTGCAGAATATGCTGAGCCCGGCGCTGCTCGACGCCGCGGACTTTCCCGCGATTGCCGTCAAGAGCACGGCCGTCACCGTCCGGCCAGTGACGCAGGGCACGGGCGAGATGAGCGCCGCCGTCGTCATCGAGGTCGCGGGACACGAGTCGACCAAGATCCTTCCCTTCACGCTGCAGAAGGATTCGCAGCGCCTGACGGCGACCGGATCGGCGGAGCTGCGCCAATCGGATCTCGGGCTCACTCCCTACAGCCTGATGCTGGGCGCACTGCAGGTTCAGGATGCCATCACCGTCAAATTCACGATCGTCGCGATCCGGGGTTAGCCTGGAGTCAGAATACCGCCCTTAAGGACAGCAGAATCGGCGTCCCTTCGGGCGCCATCAACATGGCGGCGGGCACGCTGCGCAGCGGCGCGGGTATTTCACCCGCCGGCGATATGCCGGCTTCGGCCAGGCGGGCCAGCGTGCCTGCGACGTCGTCGACCTCGAAGCGCAGCGTCGAGCGGCGCAGATGCGAGGGCCGGTACAGCCCGAGATCCAAGTAGTCGCTGGTACACGAGAGATGCGGCAGTGCGCCGTCCGTCTCGTCGATTGCGACGAAGCCGAATTGTTCCCAGTATGACTTCGATAGTTCGAAGTCGGGTGCCGGCAGCGCGATCTCCGAAAAATAACCGCACCCAGACAGTTCGGTGCCGAGCCTCTTGCTGGGTGAAAAGGTTCGCGCTTCGATGAGCCGGATCAGCTGACCCGAGGGATCGAACCAGCCGACCTCGTTGAACACGTCATTGCCAAGGCGATGAAACTCAAATTCCACGCCCAGCTTTTCCAACGAGGGCAGGTGCTTCAGCAGCCCCGGCTTTACGTACGTCATCGCGGGGGCGGGCATGTCCTGCTGGTGCAGTCCTAGGCAAATCCTGCCATCCGTGACCACTGCATAGGGGTGCGGCCATGCTTCTCCGACTTGCGCTTCGGAGAATCCGAGCCTGCCGTAAAATTCCAGCGATGCCCGGACATCCGGCACCGGCAACGAGAATTCCAGGAACCGGCCGAGCACCGCTGTGTCAGCTCACTCCACCGACACAGACGTACTTCATCTCGGTGTAGTCGAGGATTCCGTATTTCGACCCTTCGCGCCCGATTCCCGATTCCTTGACCCCGCCGAACGGCGCCACTTCGGTGGAAATGATGCCGGTGTTCAGTCCGACGATGCCGTATTCGATGGCCTCCGATACCCTCCAGCTGCGCGCCAGGTCGCGCGTATACACGTAGGCGGCCAAGCCGAACTCGGTGTCGTTCGCCATGGCGATGGCCTCGGCCTCCGTTTGAAATTTGAACAGAGGAGCGACGGGTCCAAAGGTCTCCTCGCGCGCCACCATCATCTTGGGCGTCACCTGCGTGAGGATGGTGGGCTCGAAAAAAGTCCCTCCAAGGGCATGCCGCTTGCCGCCCAGCGCGACGGTGGCGCCCTTCGCCACGGCATCCGCTATGTGCTCTTCGATCTTGGCGACCGCCTTGGCGTCGATCAGCGGTCCTTGGTCGGTGACGCCGGCCAGTCCGTCGCCCACGCGCAATTTGCGCACTGCCTCCGTGAGCTTCGCCGCAAATTCCTCGTACACCCCCGATTGCACCAGCAGGCGGTTGGCGCAGACGCAGGTCTGGCCGGTGTTTCGATACTTGCTGGCGATGGCGCCCTGAACCGCCGCGTCGAGATCGGCGTCGTCGAAAACGATGAAAGGCGCGTTGCCGCCGAGTTCCAACGAGATCTTCTTCACCGTGCCGGCGCATTGCGCCATCAACTTCTTGCCGATTTCCGTGGACCCGGTGAAGGTGAGTTTGCGCACCGTCGGGTTCGACGTCATTTCGCCGCCGATGGCGGCAGCGGATCCGGTGATGACATTGAACACCCCTTTGGGGATTCCGGCTCTGTGGCTCAATTCCGCCAGTGCCAACGCGGAATACGGCGTCTGCGTCGCGGGCTTGCAGACCATGGTGCATCCCGCCGCGAGGGCGGGCCCGGCTTTGCGCGTGATCATGGCGGCCGGGAAATTCCAAGGCGTGATGGCTGCGACCACGCCCACCGGTTGGCGCAGCACGAGAATGCGCTTGTCCGGCTGGTGGCCCGGGATGACGTCGCCGTAGATGCGCTTCGCTTCCTCCGCAAACCATTCGATGAAGGAAGCGGCGTAAAGGATTTCTCCTTTCGATTCCGCGAGCGGCTTGCCCTGCTCCGCGGTCATGAGGGTGGCAAGGTCTTCTTGATGCACCAGCATCAAATCGAACCAGCGCCGCAGTGTGGTGGCGCGATCCTTGGCGGTGCGGGCCGCCCAGGCGGGCAGCGCCGCGCCGGCGGCCGCGATGGCGCGGCGAGTCTCGGCCGCACCCATGTTTGGAATGCGACCGAGCGCGGCGGCCGTGGCCGGATTTTGAACATTCAAGGTGCCGCCGCCGTCGGCAGACGCCCATGCGCCGTCGATGAAGCACAGCTCGCGCAGTAGAAGGGGATCTTTGAGTTTCATGTGGTTTCTCGTCAGCCCACGTTCCGATGCAGGAATTCCAGGCTGCGTTCCAGCGCGAGCTTCGCGCTGGCGGGTTCGAAACTCGCGCGGTCGGTGCAGTTGAAACCGTGATCCGCCGGGTATAGATGATAAATGCCTTCGGGAAAGGCCGCTTTGATCTTCGCCACGGCGGACGGCGGAATGTGAGCGTCTTTTTCGCCGAAATGAAACATGACCGGGACGCGGGGCTTTTCGCCGGTATGATTATGGATGCCGCCGCCATAGTAGGCGACCGCGGCGGCGATATGCAGGCGCGCCGCGGCGAGATACGCCATGGTGCCTCCCCAGCAAAATCCCACGACACCGACCTTGCCGGCGGCGGCGACGCGATCGGCGGCGGCCCGCACGTCGGCCATTATCTGGTCCTCTTTCAGGGCCTGCACGTAGCTGAAGCCCTTTTTCATATCGGTGTACGGGACATCGACATTGCGCTCAACCCGATCGAAGAGCGCCGGCGCGATGGCGAGAAATCCGGCCGCGGCGTACTGATCGGTCACCGCGCGGATATGGCGCGTGACGCCGAATATCTCCTGGATGATGACGATGCCGCCGCGCGGCTTGTCCTTCGGTTCGGCCAGGTACGCCGAAAGCCGATGTCCGTCGGCCGCGGTAAGTTCAACGTTAAGTGCCATAGACCTGCAAGTCCTCGATGAGTGGGCGCAAAGGATAGCGCTTTAATGAATGCGGTCAACGCTCGAGAATCGCGGTGACGCCCATGCCTCCGGCCGTGCACACCGAGATCAATCCCCGCTTCGCCTGATTCTCCTCGAGAATCTTTGCCAGGGTGGCGACGATTCGCGTCCCGGTGGCGGCGAACGGATGGCCGATGGCGATGCTGCCGCCCTTTACATTGAGTTTCGACCGATCGATGGTTCCGAGCGCTCCCGGCACCTTCAGTTTATCGCGGCAGAAAACGGGATCGGCCCAGGCCTTGAGGCTGCACAGCACCTGTCCGGCGAACGCCTCGTGGATCTCGTAGAAATCGAAATCCTGCAGCTTGAGATTCGCGTCGCTCAGCATGCGCGGCACGGCATAGGCCGGCGCCATGAGCAGGCCCTCTTTCTTGTCGACGAAGTCGACCGCGGCCACCTTGCCGTAGCTCAAGTAGGCCTGCACGGGCAGATCGTGCTCCCGGGCCCACTCTTCGCTTGCGAGCAGCACGGCAGAGGCGCCGTCGGTCATCGGGGTGGAATTCCCCGCGGTCAGGGTTCCGGCAGCCGACGTATCGAACACCGGCCGCAGCTTGGCCAGTTTCTCCAGAGAGGTATCGCTGCGGATGTTGTTGTCCTGCGAGAGCCCGAGATAGTCCTGCACCAGGCCTTTGTAGAACCCCGAAGCGTAAGCGGCCGCCGCCTTTTGATGACTTTCCAGCGCCAATTGATCCTGGTCCGCGCGGGTGATGCCCCAGGTCTTCACCATCAGCTCCGCGCTTTCCCCCATTGAAAGACCGGTGCGAGGCTCGGCGATTCCGGGCAGCACCGGACGCAGATTCTTCGGACGCAGGCCGAACCACGGACCCATGCGCTGGCCCATCGACTTGCCGCGGTAACTTCGCAGCAGCATTTGCTGGAAACTCTTCGGATAGACGACAGGCGGGTCGCTGACGGTGTCCACGCCCGCGGCTATGGCGCTGTCGATCTGCCCCAGCGCGATCTTATTGCCGAGCAGGATTGCCGCCTCGAGACTGGTGCCGCAGGCGCGCTGCAAATCCATTCCCGGCGTTTCCGCGGCGAGTCCCGATCCGAGCACCGACTCGCGGGTCAGATTCCATTGGCTGGAATGCTTCATCACGGCGCCGGCGGCGACGTCCCCGAGACGCTGGCCCTTGAGTCCATAGCGATCCACCATGGCGCGCAAGGTGGCGGTCAGCATCTCTTGATTGCCCACTTGAGAGTAGGCGCCGTTGCCGCGCGCGAACGGAATGCGCACGCCGCCGACAATTGCGACACGTCGCGGACTTGCTCCAACCAGCATAGGGTAGCCTCCCGAAAGATGAAGCTTCGAATTATGAACCTACCTGCCGGCTTATAATCCATTTATGACCCGATTTTCTCATGTGGCGCTGCTGGGACTTGCTTTCTCCTGGCTCGCGGCCTGCAGCTCGCCGCCGGCGCCCGCCCCCGCGCAAGCGGCCAATCCGGCTCCTCCCCGGGAAAGCTTGAATCGGCTCGTCGAGCGCTACTGGGACGAACGGGCCGATCCGGACGCCGCTCTCTCGGTGCAATCCCTGGCCGATTCGCTGGCCGTCGAACGGCGCTTCCTCGCCGATATTCTCGCCATTCCCCGCGCGCCGCTCGACGAGGAGTCGAAGCTGACCTATGACATATTCCGCCGGCGGCTGGAACTCGACATTGAGGGCTTTACTTATCCGGCCGAACTCCTGCCGGTCGAGCCGTTCGACGGCATGCCTCTGCAGCTGGCGCGTGCGGCGGCGGGCGTCGGTGGGCGGCCGTTCTCGACCGCAAGAGACTATGAGAATTGGCTGTCCCGAATCGACCGATACGTCGGCTGGTCGCATCAGGCGATTGCCAATATGCGCGAAGGCATGCGGCGCGGCTACACCTCGCCCCGCGTATTGATGGAGCGGATGCTGCCGGTGCTGCAGGCCCTCGGAGAGGATAAATCCGGCAATGTGTTCTACACGCCGCTGCGTACCATGCCGGACGCGATCAAGGAGCCCGATCGCTCGCGCCTGTCCGCGGCGCTCGGCAGCGCAACCAAGGACAGGCTGCTGCCCGCCTATCGGGAAATGCACGATTTCATTCGGGACGAATATATCCCGCGGGCGAGGGCGAGCATCGCGTTGTCCGCGCTGCCGCTGGGGCCCACCTGGTACGCCTATCGCGTCCGGCGCGCGAGCGACACGAAGCTGACAGCGAACGAAATCCACGCCATCGGTTCGGCGGAGGTCGAGCGCATTCGCGCGCAAATGCAGGCGCCGGCGGCGGCGCCCGCTGCCGCGTCGCAAGGTTTGGGCGCAGCCGAATTGTTGAGTGCATACGCGGATCTCAAACAGCGAACTCTCGCGGCACTGCCGGGCGCGTTCTCTGCGCTTCCGCAGGCTGACTTCGAGATTCGCGCATTCGTTCCACCGCAAGATCCATCGGCGCGCCTCGAATATCAAGCGGCCATGCCGGGTTCGAAAATACCCGCGGTCCTTTTCGTGAATACCTCGCCCGGAGCCCCGGGTTCCGCCGCTCCAGCCATCGCGGATTTTTTGCAGGAAGCCATACCCGGCCGGCACCTGCAGGCAGCGCTGCAGAGGGAGAGGACCGATCTACCCAGGTTGCGGAGATTCGGCAGCGAGCCCGCCTTCGACGACGGCTGGGCCTTGTATGCAGCTTCGTTGGGCGGGGACATGGGGCTGTACCCCGACGAGGAAAGCAAAAGGGCCGCGCTCGAGGGCCAATTGAAATGCGCGGCGGCATTGGTCGTCGACACGGGCCTCAACGCCAAAGGCTGGACCCATCAACAAGCCGTGGATTATCTGAAGGCGAAGCTGGGGCTGGACGATGCACAAGCCCGCCTCTCGACGGACCGCTTCGTCGCGGAACCCGCGGACGCCCTGGCCTGCAAGATGGGGGAGCTCGATATCCAGTCGCTTCGCGGCCGGGCGCAGCAGGCGCTGGGAGCGCGCTTCGACCTCCGCGAGTTCCATGCCGAGATTCTCAAGGACGGGGCCATGCCCTTGGGCGTTCTCGACGCGAAAATGAAGGTTTGGATGGAGGCGCAACATTGATGCCCATTCAGGTAAACCGCCAGGCGGCTGGACCGTTCGAACCGTACTCAACATTCGGAGTCAGACCATCTAGTGCGCGCCTTTCTACCCATCGTCTTACTCTCGTTCGCGGCCCTCTCGGCGCAGGCCGCGGATCTCGCCCAGGAATCGGCACAGCACAGCGACATCGACGTGGCGGTTGCCCTCGACGCGACCGAGCAGAGCGGTACCGCAACGGCCAGTGTGAGAATTCACGCGCCGCGGGAGGTGGTTTGGTCGCTGATCACGAGCTGCGCGGAAGCCGTGCATCTGGTTCCGGGCCTCGATTCCTGCGACGTGTTGGAGACCGCCCCGGACCGCTCCTGGCAGCGGATTCGGCACGTGCTGCATTACTCGTGGTATGTGCCACGATTGACGTATGAAATACGAGCGTCCTACGCCTACCCATCGAGGATCTCCATCGAACGCATCTCCGGAGACCTGCGGATTCTGCGCGGATCCTGGGAATTGCAGAGCGATGCGGACTACACGATCGCCCACTATGCGGTCGATCTGGCGCCGGGTTTCTGGGTTCCGCATTGGATCGTGCGCGCCGCCCTGCGGCGGGACTTGCCGAAAATGCTGCGGGCACTGCGCAGCCGCGCCGAAACGGTGCAGGCCCAGAAGCCCCGATAAAGCTCCCACCGCTTCCGCGCCGCCCGGGTGGAGGCGGGCCCTTTTGATCGCATGGGTGGCATCGGCGCTCGGGCCGGCGGCGTGCGACCGCGAACCCGAACCGCCGCCGCAGCGGGTCAAGCAGGTGTTCCATTTGAATCCTTACGAGAAGGATTTCGGCTATTCGCAGGCCGTACTTATCGATAAAACGCTGTATATTTCCGGCTCCGTGGCCGCGGATTCGAAGGGGCGCCTGGTGGCGCCGGGCGATATGGCCGGGCAAATGCGCGCCGCTTACTCCAATATACGCCGCACGCTCGCCGCGCACGGGGCCGACTTCGACGAGGTCGTCAAGGAGACGATCTATACGACCAATATGGACGCGTTGCTGAAAGCCTCCGACGTTCGCCTCGAGTATTACGACAAAGAGCGGCTGCCGACGACCTCCTGGGTGCAGGTGCAGCGCCTGGTGGATCCGGGGTTCCTGGTCGAAATCGAAGTGGTTGCCGAGCTGCCTTAAATCGAGGATCGACGTTGCGTAACGTGGTTGACAGGAAATTCGAGCGCCGCCTCGCGGGACTCATCAATTCCGGCGAACGCGGCGTGCTGCGCGGCGGCCGCAAAGGCGTCGAGAAGGAATCGTTGCGCGTCTCCCCCGACGGCGACATCGTACAAACGCCGCACCCCGCCGCCTTGGGCGCACCGCTCACGAACGAAAACATCACCACGGACTTCTCCGAATCGCTGATCGAGCTGGTGACGCCGCCGTTCGGCGAGACCTGGGAACTGCTGCAGTACTTGTGCGACATCCATCAATTCGTGTACCGCCATTTGGGCGATGAATTGCTGTGGGCCACGAGCATGCCCTGCGCCATCGACGGCGACTCGAGCATTCCCCTGGCGCAATTCGGCAAGTCGAACGTCGGCAAAATGAAGACGATTTACCGGCATGGGCTGGGCGTGCGCTACGGACGGATCATGCAGGCCATCTCCGGCGTGCATTTCAACTATTCGTTCTCTCCGCGCCTGTGGGAAGTACTGGCGGACGTCAATCAGTCCACGCGTCCGCGGCAGGATTTCGTGTCGGAGCAGTATTTCGGCGTGCTGCGCAACTACCGGCGCTACGGCTGGCTGGTGCTGTACCTGTTCGGCACCTCGCCGGCAGTGTCGAAGAGCTTTTTCGCGGGACGCGGGACCGAGCTCGCCAAGCTCGACGCCGACACCTACCACGAGCCCTACGGCACGTCGCTGCGCATGAGCGACATCGGCTATCGCAACAAGAATCAGGCGACCGTGAGCGTGTCCGTCAACAGCCTGGACGAATATGTGCGCGATCTTTCGCGCGCCATCGGGACGCCCTATCCGCCGTATGAAAAGATCGGGGTCAAGGTCAACGGCGAATACCAGCAGCTCAACGCCAACATCCTGCAGATCGAAAACGAATACTACAGCTACATCCGGCCGAAGCGGATTGCGCGCTCCGGCGAGCGGCCGACCAAGGCGCTGCAGCGGGCCGGAGTGGAGTACGTCGAAGTCCGCGCGCTCGATGTCGGCGCATTCGACCCGGTGGGCGTCAACCAGAACAAGCTGCGCTTCCTGGAAGCGTTTCTCGCGCTGTGCCTGCTCAGGGAGAGCGCACCGATCGGCGAGAGCGAACAAGCCAGCCTCGACGCCAATCATCTGCTGGTCGCGCGCCGCGGCCGGGAACCCGGGCTCATGCTGAAGCGCGAAGGGCGCGATTTCGGGATGCTGGACTGGGCGCGGGAACTGCTCGATGCCATGCAGGGCCTGTGCGAATTGCTCGATCACGGCGAGTCCGCGCGGCCCTACACCTCAGCGCTCGAACAGCAGCGGGCGAAAATCGACGATGTGGAGCGAACGCCTTCGGCGCGACTCAGCGCGGAGATGCGGCAGAGCGGCGAATCGTTCTTTCAGCTCGCGCAACGAATGTCGAAGCTGCATAAGGATTACTTCCTCGGGCTGTATCCGCCCAACGAGCGCAGGCTGGCGGAGTTCGCGGCGGCGGCGCAGGAGTCGCATGAGGCACAGGCGAAGATTGAGGCGGAGGATAAGACGGATTTCGACACTTATTTGGCGGATTATTTGGCGGACTGATAGGGCTGCCTTGCTTCCCGGACGCCGGACTCGCTCGCGTTAACCAATCACGGTGACGCCGAGAGAACGCGCTGATTGCGCCATTTTATCGTCGAAGGTGAGTAGGCGAGCACCACAACGTTGTGCGATGGCAATGTTGAGGGCATCGGGAGTGCGTAAACCTAAATCAAGGCGACGAACCAGTCCGATTGCGCTCGCTACGTCGCCCGCGGTGACGGCTTCTCGCCGAGCTGCGTTGACGATCCAGGCATCAAGGGCCGCAAAGACCGCGGCGGCATCGGATTTATCGATGTCCCCCGTTCGAGCGCGGCGCGCCACACCGGACGAAAACTCCGCGATCGCGAAATCGCTTATGAGAAGTACATTGCCGCGCAAGCTTTCATGAGCTTCGGCTGTCCTGGACTCCTGGATGAACAGAGGCAGCAGGGCACTTGCGTCCAAGTACAAGCTCAATGAGCATCCTCGTCCCTTATCCGGGAAAGGAGGCTGCCTGCATCTTCAGCTACGTCACCACGAGGATGCAGGCGATGGCGGGTCAGCCAGTCGAGATCTGCGTCGGAAATGGGCTCGAGCGGAGCCGGTACTGCCTTGAATTCCACAACGGGCATGCCATGGCGGGTAATCACTACGCCTTCTCCCTTCAAGGCACGGTCGATGAGCTCCGACAGATTGTTTTTGGCCTCTGCAACACTGTAATTCGTCATGCGGCAAATATAGCTATCGGATAGCCATAAGTCCAGCGAACGTCGGCCTTCGTAGGCTGCGCGGCCGTCCGCGTGCTTCTCTGCCGCGTTGAATCAGCGAAACCGCCGAGCAACCGATCGGCCGCCCATTTGCCGTGACCGCGACATGTGTATGCGTTTTCAACATAAGTCCGTCGCCTACGGGTTTTTGCCTAAATAGTGCCGCACGTCATTGAGCGCGCTCGATCAGGTGGGTACGGTGGGAGACGATGAACAGCGCCGACCCACTTCGCACAGCTGACCTGCCTGATTCGCCGCAGGCCCGCCAGTTGCGGGCGGGCTTTCCCTGGCTCACCTTCAATCCGGAACTCGAGACTGATTTCCGGCGCACTCATTTCGACGAAAATCTGATGCATACGCGGGTGAACTTGTGCCTCGCGGTGATCATCACCATCGCATTTTCGGCGATGGAATCCATGGTCCTGGGACCGGAGCTCAACCGCATACCCAGCATGATCCACATGCTGGTCATCATTCCGACCCTGCTGGTGGGCCTCGCATCGAGCTTCTCTTCGCAGCGCCATCGTATCTATCCGCCGCTCGCCATGGTCGCCTCGACCATACTCGGCCTCGGTGTGGCCGCGATCCAGATCACCGCCACGCTCGGCGGCATGTCGATTCTGTTTCCCTGCCTGATGCTGACCATCATTTTCATCTATTTCATGGGCGGGCTCATTTTCTATCATGCGCTCGCCGCCAATATGATCGTCATGTTCGGTTATCTGGCCGTGGGCACCGCGCTGCAGCTGCCGGGGCGTGAGTTTGCCTACGATGCGCTCGCCATGGTGGCCGCCAACCTGTTCGGTGCGTCGGTCGTGTTCATGCACGAAAAGACCAGCCGCACGCGATTCCTGGAAGCGTGCCTGCTGCGTGAAATGGTGGCGCGCGACGGCCTGACCGGGATCCAGAATCGGCGCATGTTCGACCAGCACATCCAGCGTGCCTGGCAGCAGGCGGTACGCGAAGAAGAACGCGTGGCGGTGCTTCTGGCGGATATCGACTGCTTCAAAGACTACAACGATCGCTACGGGCATCAGGCGGGCGACGAATGCCTGCGGGCCGTCGCGGTCTCCTTGAGCCAGTGCGCTCGCAGGCCCTTGGACTTCGTTGCGCGATACGGCGGCGAAGAGTTCGCCGTCGTACTGTACGAGGCCAGCCGCGAATATGTCGCCGAGGTGCTGACGCGAATTCAGCGCTCGATCGCGGAACTCAACATACCCCACGAGGCGTCCCGAGTGGCGAGCCGGCTGACGTTGAGCATCGGCGCGGCCTATATTCTCCCCACCAGCACCCGCACGCCCGAAGGGCTGATCCAGCTGGCCGATGAAGCCCTGTACAGCGCCAAGGAGCAGGGACGAAACCGCGTAGTGGTGATGGAAGCCGAATACAACACCTTGAGAACGGGCCGTTTCGAAAAGCGCCGCGGGCAGCGCGGGGCCTGATCGGAAGCGGGCGGACAGGCCGGAAGCCGGCGTACTAACCGGAACTGGCGCACGGGCCGGCGGTCGCGCGGCTTATTCGGGTCGGTAGATCGCGATTCTCGCGTCCTCTCCTTCCCTCCGGCTCGCGCGAAACATGCCCTCGGAATTGAACTCCATGGCGATCTCGCCCTTCGCGTCGATCGCGATGACGCCGCCTTCGCCGTCCAGCGCAGGGAGCTCATCCAAAACGACCTCACGAACCGCATCGTGCAGATCGCGTCCGCCGAAGCGCATGCGCGCACAGATATCGTGCGCCACCGCCGCACGGATGAACACTTCGCCGTGTCCGGTGGCCGACACCGCGCATGAGCGGTCGTCGGCGTAGGTGCCGGCGCCGATGATGGGCGAATCGCCGATGCGGCCATAGCGCTTGCCGGTCATGCCGCCGGTGGAGGTGGCTGCGGCCAGCCGGCCGGCGCCGTCGAGGGCGACCGCCCCGACCGTGCCCACATGCGAAATGGTCAGCGCGGACAAACCGGAATCGCCGCCGCGGATGCGTTCGAGCTGCTTCAGCCGCTCCGGGGTGTGAAAGTAGCTGTTGGGCACCAGGGCGAAACCCCGGCTCAGCGCAAATTCTTCCGCGCCCGCTCCGCTCAGCATCACGAACTCCGACTGCTCCATGACGGTGCGTGCCAGTTCAATCGGATTTCTGACATGCATCAATCCGCATACCGCCCCGGCCTTCAGGGTGCTGCCGTCCATGATGGCTGCGTCCAATTCGTTGCGGCCGTCCAGCGTGAACACCGCGCCCAAGCCGGCGTTGAACAAGGGATTGTCTTCGAGCACCGTGACGGCCCGGGTCACGGCATCGAGGCTGGTGCCGCCCGCGCGCAGCACGGCGAAGCCCGCATCTATCGCCGCCGCGAGGCCGCCGCGATAGTTCGACTCGCGCTCGCCGCTCATTTCGCTCCGCGGCAAAGTTCCCGCGCCGCCGTGAATCGCTAGCCCGATCATCTTGAGATGAGTTCCCCTGGTCGCTCAGACGCCGCAAGGCTATCATCATTCGCAGATGAATCCATTTCCCAAGACGGGGGCAATCAAGAGCCTCCTCATCGCGAATCGCGGTGAAATCGCCATCCGCGTCATGCGCGCCGCCACCGAACTCGGCATTCGCACCATCGCCATTCATTCGCAGGAGGACCGGTTCTCCCTGCACCGAACCAAGGCGGACGAGAGCTACTTGGTCGGCGAGGGCAAGGGACCCGTCGAAGCCTATCTCGACATTGCCGACATCGTTCGAATCGCGGTCGAGGCACGCGCCGACGCGGTCCATCCCGGCTACGGATTTTTATCCGAAAGCCCGGAATTTGCGGAAGCCTGCGCCGCCGCCGGCATCGTCTTCGTGGGCCCGCTGCCGGACACCATGCGCCGCCTCGGCAACAAAGTCGAAGCGCGGAATTTGGCCTCGGCCGCGGGCGTGCCGGTGATGCCGGCGACGCCGCCATTGCCGGCGGACGACGCCGGGGTGCTGGCCATGGCGCGCGCCGTCGGTTTCCCCGTGATGCTCAAAGCAAGCTGGGGCGGCGGCGGCCGCGGAATGCGAGTGGTCGAAGATGACCGGGAGCTCATCGAGACCGTAGCGGCCGCGAGGCGGGAGGCGAAAGCCGCCTTCGGCAAGGACGAGGTGTACCTCGAGAAGCTGATCCGGCGGGCGCGGCATGTGGAAGTGCAGATCCTCGGCGACTCGCACGGCAATCTGGTGCACTTGTACGAGCGCGATTGCACCGTGCAGCGCCGCAACCAGAAAGTCGTCGAACGCGCTCCGGCCGCTTTCCTGACCGAGTCGCAGCGTTCGGATCTGTGCGAGGCGGCGCTCAAGATCGGGCGGGCGGTGGGCTATCGCGCCGCCGGCACCGTTGAATTCCTGCAGGACGCCGATACTGGAAGCTTCTACTTCATCGAGGTCAATCCGCGCATTCAGGTGGAGCACACCGTGACCGAATGCGTGACCGGCATCGATCTGGTCAAGGCGCAAATCAGGATCGCCGCCGGCGCACGCATCGGCACTGCGGAGAGCGGGGTGCCGCCGCAGGAGGAAATTCGGGTCAATGCGCACGCCCTGCAATGCCGGGTCACGACGGAGGATCCCGAGAACAACTTCGTGCCCGACTACGGGCGGGTCACGGCCTACCGAAGTCCGGCCGGCTTCGGCATACGGCTCGATGCCGGAACCGCCTACGCGGGGGCCATCATCACGCGGTTCTACGATTCCCTGCTGGTCAAGGTCACGGCGTGGTCGCCGACGCCCGAGGAGACCATTTCGCGCATGCATCGGGCGCTGTGGGAGTTTCGGATTCGCGGCGTCGTCACCAATCTGCGCTTCCTCGATCAGCTCATCACGCATCCGCGGTTCGTGTCGGCCGACTACACCACTCAATTCATCGATCAGACTCCGGAATTGTTCCGCAGCCCGCGCAAGCGCGACCGGGCGACGCGGCTGCTCAGTTTCATCGGCGACGTGATCGTCAACGGAAATCCCGAGGTCAAGGAGCGCGCGCGCCCCAAGCAGCCGGTATTTCCGCGCCTGCCGCGCACGGCCTTGCCAGCCCCGCCGGCGGGCACCAAGCAGAAGCTCGATCAGCTGGGGCCGGAGAAATTCGCCGACTGGATGCTGCAGGAGTCCCGCGTCCTCTTCACCGACACGAGCATGCGCGACGCGCATCAGTCATTGCTGGCGACGCGGTTTCGCACGCATGACATGGCATCGATCGCGCCGTTCTATGCCGCATTGCTGCCGCAGCTGTTCTCGGTGGAGTGCTGGGGCGGGGCGACTTTCGACGTCGCCATGCGTTTTCTGCGCGAGGACCCGTGGGCACGGCTCGCGGCATTTCGCGAAGCGATGCCCAATCTGCTGCTGCAAATGCTGTTCCGGTCGGCCAATGCGGTGGGCTACACCAATTATCCCGACAATGTGGTCAGGCACTTCGTCGCCCGGGCGGCTGAAGCGGGCATCGACGTGTTTCGGGTATTCGACTGCCTCAACTGGACCGACAACATGAAGGTCGCCATCGAGGCGGTGCGCGACAGCGGGCGGCTGTGCGAAGCGGCGATCTGCTATTCGGGCAACCTCGCGAATCCCGCCGAGGGCAAGTACGACCTGAAGTACTACGTCAAGCTCGCCAAGGAATTGCGCGCGATGGGCGCCCACGTGCTCGCGATCAAGGACATGGGAGGGCTGTGCCAGCCGCGCGCCGCCGCAATGCTGGTCAAGGCCCTCAAGGAAGAGGTGGGCTTGCCGGTTCATTTCCACACTCATGATACGAGCGGAATCGGCGCGGCCAGCGTGCTCGCGGCCATCGAGGCGGGCGTCGATGCAGTGGACGGCGCCATCGATTCGCTATCCGGACTGACTTCGCAGCCCAATCTCGGGTCCATCATCGAGGCGCTGCGATTCGGTCCGCGCGACGCCGGAATCGACACCGGCCATCTGCGGACGATTTCCACTTATTGGGAGCAGGTGCGCCGCGGCTATGTGGCGTTCGAAAGCGACATCCGCTCGGGCGCCTCCGAAGTCTACGTTCACGGCATGCCCGGCGGGCAGTACACGAATCTGCGTGAGCAGGCGCGGGCACTGGGGCTCGACGATCATCGCTGGCCGGAAGTGGCGCATGCCTATGCGCAGGTCAACGACATGTTCGGCAACATCATCAAGGTCACGCCCACATCCAAGGTCGTGGGCGACATGGCCATCATGATGGTGACCAGCGGGCTCACGCGGGAGGCGGTACTCGATCCCGCCGTGGAAATCGCATTTCCCGACTCCGTGGTGCGCCTGTTCCACGGCGATCTGGGCCAACCGGTCGGCGGATTCCCCGCCGATCTGCAGAAAAAAGTGCTGGGCGGCAAGCCCCCGCTCCATGTGCGTCCGGGAGAGTTGCTGCCGGCGGCCGATCTCGGCGCGCAGCGCAAGGCGGCGGAAACCAAGGTGGGAAGGGCGATCACCGAAGATGAGCTCGCCTCCTACCTCATGTACCCGAAGGTATTCGCCGAATACGCGGCCCATCGCAGCTCGTTCGGCGACTTGGGTACGCTGCCGACGGCCGTGTTCTTTTACGGGATGGAGCCGGGGCAGGAGATCAACATCGATCTGGAGCGCGGCAAGACGCTGATCGTGCGCTACGTGACCACCAGCGACCCGCATGAGGATGGCACGCGTACCGTATTTTTCGAGCTGAACGGCCAGCCGCGTCCAATCCGCGTCGCGGATCGCAGCCAGGTGGCGAAGCGTCCGCCGCGACGGAAGGTCGAGCCGGGCAATCCGGGCCATGTCGGTGCTCCCATGCCGGGCACCATCGCGACCGTGCCGGTGCATGTCGGCCAGAAGCTCAACAAGGGCGAAGTGCTGCTGACCCTCGAAGCCATGAAAATGGAAACGACGGTACGCGCCGAACGCGATGGATCGATCAAGGAAGTCTTGGCGAGGCGCGGCCAGCAAGTCGACGCCAAGGATCTGCTGATCGTGTTCGAGTAGCGGGGGCCGCGGACCGAAGGCGGCTAGCCCTGGCGCTGCGGCACCGTGACCTCGAGGCCATCCAAGTCGGCGGTTATGTGAATCTGGCAGCTGAGCCGGCTGTTGGTGCGCGGCTCCCAGGCGGTCCCGAGCATGCCTTCCTCCATTTCCTCGGGCGGTTGCAGCCTGCCGAGCCAGGCGGGGTCGACGTACACATGGCAGGTGGCGCAGGCGCAGGCGCCTCCGCATTGCGCGACGATGCCGTCCACGCCATTTTGGCGCGCCGCCTCCATCAGGGTGATGCCGGGCGGCGCGTCGATCTCGCGCCGGCGGCCGCCGGGTCCGGTGAATACGATCTTCGGCATCAAACGGCTTCTTTGAGCGCCAGTTCATTGTCGGCCAGCTTGCCGGGATCGAGCAGCGTGCGCTCGGCAATGAGCTTGCGCGCCGACATATAGTCCTTGGAGTGGTTGACGGCCTCGAGCGCCAGCAATTCGCGGCCTTTGAGATAGCAGACGCTGAAGCTGCGCGAGGCGGGATCGCCGCGCAGCACCTGACGATCGTAGTCCTGGGAAAGGCCGACGATGAGCAGCTTGTTGTCGAATTGATCGGACCAGAACCAGGGAACGCGGTCGTGGACGACTTCCTTGCCGTGCATATTGAGTGCGGCGGTCTTCGCCTGCTCGAAGGCGTTGTCGACGGATTCGAGTCGCACGCGCCGGCCGAAACGCAGGGAGGGATGGTTGGTGCAGTCGCCCGCGGCGTAGATCGCCGCATCGCTGGTACGGCAGTATTCGTCAACCATGATGCCGTTGTCGCATGACAGCCCGGCCTCGCTCGCCAGTTCCGTCGCCGCCACCGCGCCGACGCCGACGATGACGACGTCCGCCGCATGGCTGCTGCCGTCCGCGCAGACCACGCGCTCGACCCGCTCCCGGCCTTCGAGGCGAATCACCCGCATGTCGCAGACGATGTTGACGCCATGGGTGACGTGCTCCTGCGCGAAATACTGAGAGACGCAGGGCGCGACCACCCGATTCATGATGCGGTCGGCCATCTCCAGCACGGTGACGTCGCAGCCCATTTTGCGCGCCGTCGCGGCGGTCTCGAGTCCGATGTAGCCGCCGCCGATGACGACCAGCCGGGCGCCGGGCCTGAAAGCGGCCTGAATGGGCGGCACGTCGGCCAAGCCGCGCAGATAGTGCACGCCGGCGAGCGCGGCGCCCGGGCAGGTCAGCACACGCGATGCCGCGCCGAGACACAGCAATAGCCGGTCATAGGCGAGGGTCTCGCCATCGGCGAGTTCGACCTGCCGGGCGGCGGCATCGAGCCGCACCGCCTTTCGTCCGAGCTTGAGTTCGATACGGTGTTCGTCGTAGAAGGAACGGTGGCGGAAGGGCAGGCGATCGGCGGCCATGTCGCCGGACAGGTATTTCTTGGAAAGGGGCGGGCGCTGGTACGGCAAATGCGGCTCATCGCCGATCAATACCAGGCGGCCGCCGTAGCCGTCCCGCCGCAGCGTGTCGATCGCCTGAGCGCCGGCCTGGCCGCCGCCTATGATGAGAATGGTGGAGATCATCGGAATCCTCGGGTGTGCTTGGCTGCCATGCGGGCACGCCTTTATAGCGGGTCGAGACCCGCCCCGAAAGGGTTGCCGCACATGGCCGTGCCTGTTGCGTACAATCGTAATAGTATTGCAGCGACGGCCCAACGCTGACCGGAGTCCAGAATGAAATTGATCACCGCCATTATCAAGCCTTTCAAGCTCGACGACGTGCGCGCCGCACTGTCCGAAATCGGGGTGTCCGGCATGACGGTTACCGAGGTCAAGGGCTTCGGGCGCCAGAGGGGCCATACGGAACTGTACCGCGGAGCGGAATATGTCGTGGACTTCGTGCCGAAGACGCGCATCGAAGTCGCCGTGAAGAACGAATTGGTCGATCAAGTGATGGAGGCCATCGTCGGTGCGTCGAAGACCGGAAAGGTCGGCGACGGCAAGATCTTCGTCACAGACATTCTGCGGGTATTGCGCATCCGCACCGGCGAGACCGATAACGCCGCGTTGTAGCCGTTTCGGCGGCACCGCGTACCGACGCCGATTCCTGACCGCGGTCATGGTCCTCGCCGCGGCCCTCGGACCGCCGGCGTTCGCCGCGAAACTGACCGACAAGGAACACACGCGCATCGACGAGCCGCGCCCGGCGGACGTTCCGGACGACGCGGCGCTCGAAGCCGCCGGGGCGGTCATCGGCAAAGTCGACATCGACATCCACAATATCTTCGACGAGGGCGACTCGCGCGAAAGGAACGGGCTGTTCAGGCTTGCGAACCGCCTTCACGTGCGAACCAAGGTGTCGACCATCCAGGCGCAGCTGCTGTTCGCCCCGGGCGACAAGTACAGCGCGCGCAAGCTTGCGGAAACCGAGAGGGCTTTGCGGCTGCTGTCGTATATCTACGACGCGCGGATCGTGCCGGTGCACTATGCCGACGGGAAAGTCGACGTCATGGTGCTGACCAAGGACGTCTGGACCTTGAGTCCCGGCATCTCCTTTGCGCGCGCCGGCGGATCCAACGACTCGCGCTTCAATCTGCAGGATACGAACTTCCTGGGCTGGGGCAAGACGCTGCAGGTGTCGCACGGCAGCACCGTCGATCGGACCAGCGACACCGTGGCCTGGACGGATCCCAACGTATTCGGATCGCGCTGGACCTCGGCGCTCGCCTACTCCGACTCGAGCGACGGTTCGCAGCGGTCGCTGCAGGTCACGCGGCCGTTCTATTCGCTGGACGCGGCATGGAGCGCGAAAATCACGGCCGTGAATTTCGACCGCACCGTCTCGCGCTACAACCTGGGCCAGATCGTCGATCAATTCAACGACGATGAGACCTCGTACGAACTGAGCGGCGGCCTGTCGAACGGCTTGATCGACGGCTGGACCAAACGCCTGACGTTCGGGATGCGCTACGACCGCAGCACATTCCTGCCGACCCCGGTCACCTCGCTGCCGGCACTCGTGCTTCCGCCGGACCGCACCTTGTCGTACCCGTTCGTGGGATTCGACATTCTCCAGGACAAATACACGAAGATCGGCGATGAGAACCAGATCGGCCGAACCGAGGATTTGTACTTCGGCACCGAAGTGACCGGCGAAATCGGGTTTGCGAACGGCGCGTTCGGCGCGGACCGCAGCGCCGTGATGTTGGCGGCGAAGGCAGTGCACGGCATCGAGTTGACCGACCTGCAGCAGCTGTTTTTGAGCGGCGACTTGACGTCGCGCGTGGAGGACGGACGGGCGCGCAATTTGATCGCCGACGCCGGAGCCAAGTACTACTGGCGCTGGCGTCCGGATTGGCTGCTGTACGCCGGGGCCTCCGGCACGGTCACCGATTCGCTGGATCCCGACATGCAGCTGCTGCTCGGCGGCGACAACGGGCTGCGCGGGTATCCCCTGCGCTACGAGTCCGGCACCTCGCGCGCCCTACTGACCGTCGAGCAGCGCGTCTACACCGATTGGTACCCGTTTCGCCTGGTGCGCGTGGGAGGCGCCGTTTTCGGCGACGTCGGCCGCACCTGGGGCAGCGGCGCCGTCGGCAACAGCGATCCCGGGCTGCTGCGCGACGTGGGATTCGGCCTGCGGCTCGGCAACACGCGCTCGGGCCTCGGCAACGTCCTGCACATAGATTTCGCGTTTCCGCTCAACCACATCGCCGGAATCCAGAGATTCCAGTTTCTGGTGCAGACCATGCAGAGCTTCTAGTCTTTCGAGCCGCCGCTTTGCGCGCTTTTGCGCCGCCGCGAGATGAGATACAGGAAGCCGATGCAGACTGCGAAATTGAGCACCCACCACCACAGCTGCCGGGCGGTGTTCTTGTGCTCGGTGGTGCGGCCGGAGCCGTCGGCGATGACCAGCGTGCCCTTGAGCGTTTCGCTCGCTCCGCCGGCCTGGGTCACCAGGAAATCGACCGCCGCCGATCCCGGCAAGGCCAGGTCGGCGCTCTGCAGCGAAAAGCTGCCGTCGGTTTCAGCGGTCGCCGGGTGGGCGGCGCCGCGCAGCAGGACCTTGACGGCGACGTCCCGCACGGGCGCATTGTCGATCAAACGGCTGAGATGAATCGTCATCCGGCCGCCTTGAATCAGCCCCACCGCCAGCAAATCGGGGGAATGCGCTTCGACCCGGGAGACGCCGGGCGGCGGAGCGGGCGCCTCGGCGGCCGCTGCCCCGGCCGCCGTCAGCGCGCTCATCGCGGCGAGGGAGGCGGCGCGGCGCCACGAGGCCCATCGTCTCAAAGCAAAAGGCCCCAAATGCCCATCGCGGTTCCGGCGACCGCGGCGAGCACCCCCAAGATGGGGAAGAAATTCTTGCGCGCCAGAAAAAACAATGAGCACAGCACCAGGCCGAGTTCGAGAAAACCTTCGCCGATGTCGAAGTGCAGCGCGCGCCGCTCCTCGACATGGGTTTCCTCGTCCTTCGCTCTCGCGTCTTCCTGGATCTTTTCCGCATCGCCCGCGTACTTGGCGCGCGCGGCTTCGAGCTTTTGGGCCGGAGCTTCAGACCTGGCGGAATCGGTGCTCAAGGTCCGCAGCAGAGTCAGCGCGATCTCGCTGGTGCTTTCGCGGATCTTCTTGGCCTGGTAATAGGCCCAGGCATCGTTCGATTCGGTCCGATGGATCACCGCCTGGGTGTGCGTGCGATGCGAGGCGATGGTGATGAGCGACAGCAGAACACCCACCACACCCACCAGGATTCCGACGCGGCGGGTATCGGGATCGGCGGCATGTTCCGGCGTGACTTCGATTTCAGGCATGGCGCAAGACGTCCTTAAATTTCGGAATGCGGGGGATTCATTTGACGACGTGGAGCCGCGGGTTGGCGCGGGCAATGCCGAGAACGCCGCTGCGGACGACTTCGACGATCTCGCCGAACGCCGCGACGCTCGCGATGAATTCTCCAATTTCGGATTCGGTGCTCGCGAGTTCCACGATGTAGCTCGACAGATTGGTGGACAGCACCTTGCCGCCGACGCGCCGCAGCAGCGTCCCGACGGCTTCGACGTGTTCGGCGGTCACCCGGAGTTTGATCAGCAGCAATTCGCGGGCGAGAGTGTCCCCGGCCGTCATGTCCTCGACCGCCACGACGTCGACCAGCTTCAGCAGCTGGGAGTTGATTTGCGCGATGACCGGGTCGGAGCCGATGGTCACGAGAGTGATGCGCGACACCGTGGGGTCGTTGGTGGGCGCCACGGACAGCGATTCGATGTTGTAGCCGCGGCTCGATATCAGGCCGGTGACGCGGGTCAGCGCGCCCGCTTCATTTTGGAGGAGAATTGCTATGAGGTGTCGCATGGACCCCTAAGCATACGGGAGGGTGGTACTTGGGCGCCAGGGCGAGAACTGCTAGTCTTTCACCGTGAAAGACCGATACGACATGTTAAATCAAGCCGCACATCCTCTGGCAGGCGCCAGCATGACGGGTGCGGAAATGCTGGTCCAGGTGCTGGCCGACGAGGGCGTCGACACGATTTTCGGATACAGCGGCGGCGCGATCCTGCCGATCTACGACGCCGTATTCCGCTACAACCAGGAACATCAATCCGCGATGCCGCTGATCGTGCCGGCCAATGAACAGGGCGCGGGATTCATGGCCGCCGGTTTCGCGCGCGCCAGCGGCCGGGTGGGAGTGGCGCTGGTGACGTCCGGGCCGGGAGCGACCAACATGGTCACGCCGGTGCGCGATTGCATGGCCGATTCCGTGCCGACCGTCGTGATCTGCGGCCAGGTGCCGACCACGGCCATCGGCACCGATGCGTTTCAGGAGGCGCCCGTGCCCAGCATCATGGGTGCCGTCGCCAAGCACGTTTTCCTGATCACCGATCCGACCAAACTCGAAGCGACGGTGCGCACGGCGTTCGAGATCGCCCGCACGGGCCGCCCGGGTCCGGTGGTGCTCGACGTCCCCAAGGACGTGCAGAACTGGAAAGGCGTATTCCACGGCTCCGGCCGCCTGCCGGTGGCGGGTTTCAGGCAGCGGATGAATCGCCTCGAGCAGAGTAAAGTGCCCGAGGCGGCGTGCGCCGATTTCTTCACCGCTCTCGGCGCCGCGGAACGCCCGCTCATCTATGCGGGCGGCGGCGTCATCAACGGCAACGCGGCGCATGCGCTGCGGGAGTTTTCCGGCGAGTTTCAAGTGCCGGCGGTCACCACCCTGATGGGGATCGGGGCCGTGGATACGACGCAGGCGCTGTCGATGCGCATGCTGGGAATGCACGGCACGGCGTTCGCGAACTACGCCGTCGATGACTGCGATTGCCTGCTCGCGCTCGGCGCCCGCTTCGACGACCGCGTGGCCGGCAATCCGGCCAAATTCGCCGGCAACGCCAGATTCATCGCCCACCTCGACATCGACGCCTCCGAGATCAACAAGGTCAAACGCGTGGATTGGAGCCACGTCGGCCTGATGCCCGACGCACTGCAGAGTTTGCTGGACTACGGCAGGCGCAAGGGCTTCAAGCGCGACTGGTCGGCGTGGCATCGGCATTGCGACGAACTGCGCTCCAAGTACGCCATGAACTACGATCGCGACAGCGCCTTGATCCAGCCCTACTACGTCATCGAAGAGATCAATCGCCTCACCCGCGGCGAGGCCATCATCACCACCGGAGTGGGCCAGCACCAGATGTGGGCCGCGCAATACTTCGATTTCCGCCATCCGCGGCTGTGGCTGACGTCGGGAAGCATGGGCACCATGGGCTTCGGTTTGCCCGCGGCCGTGGGAGCGCATTTCGCGCAGCGCAACCGGCTGGTCATCGACATCGACGGCGACGCCAGCATTCGAATGAACATCGGCGAACTGGAGACCGTCACGACCTACGATCTACCGATCAAAGTGGTGGTGCTCAACAATTGCGGCGACGGCATGGTGAAGCAGTGGCAAAAGCTCTTCCACGCGGGCCGGCTCAGCGCCAGCGACAAGAGCCTGCATACCAAGGATTTCGTGAAGGCGGCGCAGGCGGACGGATTCAAATACGCCGAGCGGCTCGACAAGAAAGCCGATGTGCCGCGGGTCGTCGATGAGTTCATCCGTTTCAAGGGAGCCGCCTTCCTCGAGGTCATGATCGATCCGGATGCCGGCGTCTATCCCATGGTGGGCCCGGGCCAGGCGTATGCCGAAATGATCACCGGAGACCACATTCCCTCCCGTACCCAGGTCGACATCAAGGCGCCGGATGCGTCGGAAATGTTCTAGGGTCCGGCGGCGCCCGGGCGCAGGCCGCCGGGGCGAGGGCTTGCGCGGCTACCAGGGCGCGAGATTCGGCATGCTGGTCCAAGGCTCCGACGGCGCCATCGCTGCGCCCTTCTGCAGCAATTCCACCGAGATTTTGTCCGGCGACCGCACGAAGGCCATGCGGCCGTCGCGCGGCGGCCGGTTGATCGTGACGCCGTGGTCCATCAGGCGCCGGCAGGCGGCGTAGATGTCGTCCACGGCGTAGGCCAAGTGCCCGAAATTGCGGCCGCTCGGATACGGTTCGGGATCCCAATTGTAAGTGAGCTCGACCTGCGCATCGTCGTCGCCGGGCGCCGCGAGGAATATCAGGGTAAAGCGTCCCTTGTCATGATCGCTCCGCGATAATTCGCGCAAGCCCAGCGCATCGCGATAGAAGCGCAGCGATGCTTCGATGTCCGTTACGCGTACCATAGTGTGCAAATATTTCATGGATTCCGCCCTCGTGAGTGGCGCAAATCTGGAGCAAGCAATGCACAAAAGCAAACTTTCGGGGTTCATCATCGACTGCCAAACCGACGATCTGGGTCGAGCCGCCGATTTTTGGGGCGGCGCGCTCGGCATGCCGGTCCGCGAATTGCCGGGCGCCGAGGGCGCGCTCTACAAGCGGCTCGAGGACTCGCAGCACGGCCTCGATATCGAGGTGCAGATAGTGGGTCATCCGAGCCGTGTGCACCTCGACATCGAAACCGACGACGTCGAGGCCGAGGTGCGCCGGCTGGAAAAGCTGGGCGCCCAACGAATACAGGCCGTTCATGCCTGGTGGGTCATGGAGGCTCCGACGGGGCAGAGATTCTGCGTGGTGCGCGCATCGACCAAGTCCTTTTCGGACAAGGCCAACGAATGGCCCTAAAAAGTGCGGGAAAGCGCTCTGTCGTTGCTCTTTTGTCACAAATTAGCGACACATTTGACATAGTGCAGCAACAAACAAGCTTTGCGTCATAACTACTAGATTTTTATAAATATCTGTTATTATAAATTTACGGATGCAGGCTTTTTTTGTAACCCGCGTTACTTAGCTGCAACACTAATTGATACAAACAAGGTCGAGCGTGGGGCAATTTGCCGCTGCGTATCCTCCAAATAAGGACGTGCCGGGTTTTTACCCAGCACCTGTTCCACTCGAATTCCCCGGCACGTCCGGGGATTCTTTTATCCACCGCGGACTTTGCGAATCGCTTAAAGTTTGCGGTCGTGAAAAATCTGCTGCGTTCCCTGTATTTCCAAGTCATCGTCGCCATTGCGCTGGGCGTGCTGCTCGGCACTCTGTACCCGCAAACCGGGGCGATGATGAAGCCTCTCGGAGACGGCTTCATCAAGCTCATCAAGATGCTGATTGCGCCCGTCATCTTCTGCACCGTGGTGACCGGCATTGCCGGCGTCGAGGACATGAAGAAAGTCGGCAAGACCGGCGGCCTGGCGCTGATCTATTTCGAAGTGATGAGCACCGTGGCATTGGCCGTGGGACTGGCGGTGGCCAACATCGTGAGGCCCGGCGGCGGCATGAACGTCGATCCGCGAACGCTGGATGCGGGCGCGGTCGCGGCCTATACAGGTCCCGGAAAATTGCAGTCGGTCAGCGATTTTCTGCTCAACGTCATACCCACCACGGTTGCCGATGCCTTTGCCAAGGGGGAAATCCTGCAGGTGCTGCTGTTCGCGGTGCTGTTCGGCTTTGCACTGCAACGCCTCGGGTCACGGGCCGCCGTCATGCTCGATTTCGTCGATGCATTGTCCAGAGTGCTGTTCGGCATCGTCGCCGTGATCATGAGACTCGCGCCCATCGGCGCATTCGGCGCCATGGCCTTCACCATCGGCAAATACGGATTCGCATCGTTGCTGCCGCTCGGCGAGCTGATGGCGAGCTTCTACGCGACATGCCTGATATTCATCTTCGGCGCGCTGGGGTTGGTGGCGCGCCTGCACGGGTTCAGCATCTGGCGTTTCGTCGCATACATCCGGGAGGAATTGTTCATCGTGCTCGGCACTTCGTCCTCCGAATCCGTGCTGCCGCGGATGATCGCCAAATTGGAAAAGCTCGGCGTTGCCAAGCCGGTGGTGGGGCTGGTGATTCCCGCGGGCTATTCGTTCAATCTGGACGGCACGTCGATCTATCTTACGATGGCGACCTTGTTCATCGCGCAGGCGACGAATACTCCGATGAATCTATGGCAGCAGCTCGCGCTTCTGGCCGTCCTGCTGCTGACGTCGAAGGGCGCCGCGGGAGTGACGGGCAGCGGATTCATCGTGCTGGCCGCGACCCTGTCGACGGTGGGAACGCTGCCGGTGGCGGGCCTCGCGCTGATTCTGGGCATCGACAGGTTCATGTCCGAAGCGCGGGCGCTGACGAACGTGATCGGCAACGGGGTGGCGACGGTGGTGGTCGCCAAATGGACCGGCGAACTGGATGCGGTCACAATGCGCAGCGAATTGAACCGGGAGCGGACATGAATGTGAAAGATGGATTTACGGAGGCCGTGGGCAACACACCGCTGATCCGGCTTCGCCGTCTCAGCGAGGAAACGGGCTGCGAAATTCTCGGAAAGGCGGAATTCATGAACCCCGGCGGTTCGGTGAAGGACCGCGCGGCGAAGTGGATCGTCCTGGACGCCGAGCGGCGCGGAGCCTTGAAGCCGGGAGGCACGGTGGTCGAGGGAACCGCGGGAAACACCGGCATCGGTTTGGCGCATGTATGCAACGCGCGCGGCTATCGATGCGTGATCGTCATGCCCGACAACCAGGCGGCGGAGAAGTACCAGATCATCGAGGCCCTGGGAGCCGAATTGCGCAAGGTGCCGGCCGTGCCGTACAGCAACCCGAATCAATACCAAAAAGTCGCCGGGCGCCTGGCGGAGGAACTTCCCGACGCCATCTGGGCCAATCAATTCGACAACACGGCCAATCGCGATGCGCACTACGAATCGACAGGCCCCGAAATCTGGCGCGATACCGACGGAAAGATCGACGCCTTCTGTGCTTCAACGGGCACCGGCGGTACGTTGGCGGGGATTTCCCGCTACCTCAAGTCGAAATCAAGCGCGGTGCGCATCGTGCTGGTCGACCCGCCGGGCAGCGCTCTGTACCACTATTTCAAGGACGGCGAATTGAAAACGGACGGCGGCTCGTCGATCACCGAGGGCATCGGCACCGGCCGCGTGACCGCGAATCTCGAGGGCACGCCGATCGACGATGCGCTGCGGATCTCCGATGCGCAGACCATTCATTTCGTCTATCGGCTGATGCGCGAGGAAGGTCTGCTGCTGGGAAGCACCTCGGGCATCAACGTGGCCGCCGCGGTGACTCTCGCCAAGGAACTCGGCCCCGGCCACACCATCGTGACGATTTTGTGCGACGGCGGAGCGAAGTACCAGTCGAGGCTTTTCAACCGCGCCTGGATCGCGGAGCGGGGCTTTACGGAGGCAGTCGGCTGACGCGGCTACGCCGTCAGCGACAAACCGCCGGCAGCGGCGGAGTCGAACCACGCGAGCGTCGACTGCAGTGCCACGACGTCGCCCACGATGAGCAGCGCCGGGGACTCGACCTTGGCGCGCGCAGCCGCCTCGCGAATGGTGGCGACGGTGGCCGTGATCACACGCTGCTTTAGGGTGGTGCCCTGGGCGATGATGGCGGCGGGCCGCGTCCCCGGGGCGCCGTGTTCCAATAGCTTCCCCACGATCGGGTCCAGGCGAGCGAGACCCATGTAAAACACGGCTGTGGCTCCAGCGGCGCCCAGCGCGCGCCAATCGGGTTCCCGGCCTCCGCTCTGCGCATGGCCCGCGACGAAAGTCACGCTCTGCGCGTAATCGCGATGGGTCAGGGGAATGCCGGCATAGGCGGCGGCTCCCAAGGCTGCCGTGATGCCGGGCACCACGGAGAAATTGATCCGGGCGGCCGCGAGCGCCTGCAACTCCTCTCCGCCGCGGCCGAAGACAAAAGGATCGCCGCCCTTGAGCCGCACCACCCGCTTGCCCTGCCTGGCGTGCTCGATCAGCAGCGCATTGATCTGCTCCTGAGTGCTGCCGATATTTCCGGCCGCCTTGCCCACGCATATGCGCGCCGCGTCGCGCCGCGACAGATCGAGGACCGCGGGAGACACCAGCCGGTCGTACAGGATCACATCGGCGTCGTGCAGCGCCCGCAAAGCCTTGAGGGTCAACAATTCCGGATCGCCGGGACCCGCCCCGACCAGCCACACCTCTCCGGCCGCGCGGGGCGCCGTCGACATGGCGGCCAGCAGCTGCTGCGCCGTACGCTCTGCGCCTTGAACATCGCCTTCGATGAAGCGCCGCGCCGCCGGGCCGTCGACGACCGCCTCGAAGAAACGCCGCCGCCCGCCGGAATCTCGCAGCTTCTGCCGCGTGCTCTTACGCAGCGCCCGCAGCCACGAAGCCAGCTCGCCGATTCTCGCGGGGATGAGCGCTTCGAGGCGCTCGCGAAGGCGGCGCGCCAGCACCGGCGACGTGCCGCCGCTGGAAATAGCGACCAGCACGGGATCGCGGTCGATGATCGCGGGTACGATGAAGCGCGAGGCTTCGCGGTCATCGACCACATTGACGGGAATATTGCGCGAATCCGCCAGGTTCGCGATCCAGCGGTTCACGGCCGGACGTGAAGTCGCGACGATGACCAGTCGCGCGCCGTCCAGATCCTCGGGAACGAATTCGCGAACGGCGACTTTCAAGCGGCCGGCCGCCGCGCGTTCGAGGAGTTCCGGCTCGATGTCGGGCGCGACCACGGTGATCGCGGCGCCGGCGCGCTCCAGAAGCGAAATCTTCCGCAGCGCCACTTCGCCGCCGCCGACGATGAGCACTTTTTGCCCTGCGAGGTTGAAGAACACCGGGAAATAGTTCACTGGGAGAATCCTACCTGACGGCGCGGGTGCAGTCCGCACTCCCGCGAGTCATTGCGCTCCCACCACCAGCGTCCCGCGCGTTCGTCCTCCCCGGGCTGCACCGCGCGCGTGCATGGCGCGCATCCGATGCTCGGAAATCCGCTGTCATGCAAGGCATTGTAGGGCAGCCGTTTTTTGCGGATATAGTCCCAAATCTCGTTTTCCGTCCACTCGAGCAGGGGACTGATCTTGTGCAAACCGTATTCGCCGTCCCATTCCACCGGGGCGGCCAGCGCCCGGCTGGCCGACTGGCCGCGCCGGATGCCGGTGACCCAAGCGCTGCGGCCGGAAATGGCACGCCGGAAAGGCTCGACTTTGCGAATGCCGCAACAGCCCTGCCTCTGATTGAGGCCGTCGCGAAATCCGTTGATGCCGTTCTTGCCGACCCACTCCCCCAACCGCTCACCGTCGGGGTAGAAAACGGCCATGGAGCGCCCGTAGCGCTGCTGTATCCGCTCGATCAGGTCATAAGTCTGCGGATAGAGCCGTCCGGTATCGATGGTGAATATCTCGATGCCTTGCACGGTGCCCCAAATGAGGTCCGTGAGGACGATCGATTCCGGGCCTAAGCTATTGGCATAACACACATTTTTGAACTCGGCGACGGCGTTCCTCAGCTGCGAAATGCTGTCCTCTGCGCGCTCGCGCAGGAGCTTTGGGAGTTCGGACACGGTTACGGCTCGCCGGTTTCTCTTCTGGAATCAGACAGGAAACTATAGGGGCACGGATGTCCGGGCGAAACGAACTCTGGGATATGAGGACATGCGTTTTAGTGATGGAAGCGCGGCCCTCCAATCGAGCGCAGGCTGCCCTAAACTAATATCCTATGACGACGAGAATCCCATCCCCGTGGCATAAGGCCATTCAATCAACGATAAGGCCGACCGGTCGATGAAGTTTCAGCAATTGCGCTATCTCGTGGCGGTTCACGAAAACGGCCTGAACATCACCGCGGCCGCGCGGCAACTGCACACCTCGCAACCGGGGGTAAGCCGGCAGCTCAAGCTGCTCGAGGAAGAACTCGGGTTTCAGCTGTTCGAGCGCGAGGGGCGCGCGCTCACGCGGACCACGGACGCGGGCGAGGAGATCATTTCGCGCGCGGCGAGCATCTTGCGGGAGATGCAGAACATCCGGCGCACCTCCGCGGAGCTGCGCAAGGCCGACGGCGGCACCCTGTCGATTGCGACCACGCATACCCAGGCGCGCTACGTGCTGCCGGAGGTGATCCGCGCTTTCCGCCTCAGATATCCGAAAGTGCGATTGCATCTGCACCAGGGCACTTCCGAGCAAATCGCCGAAATGGTGGCGCGCGATCGGGTGGATTTCGCCATTGCCACCGGGTCGGAGGAGCAGTTCCCGCATCTGGTGCGCCTGCCTGTGTACCGGTGGCATCGGGCGGTGGTGGTGCCGCGCGGCCACCCGCTCGCGTCGGCGGGCAAACTCACGCTGAAGAAACTCGCGGAGTATCCGATCGTCACTTATGTGTTCAGCTTTTCAGGCCGATCCTCGCTGCCGGCGCTGTTCGAGACGGCGGGTCTGTCGCTCGATGTGGCGCTCACTGCGCGCGATTCCGACGTGATCAAGACGTATGTGCGCATCGGCCTCGGAGTCGGCATTTTGGCGCGGCTGGCCATCGATCCCGTCATGGACGCGGACCTGGTCACGCTCGACGCGGCGCACCTGTTCGAAGGGCATACGACGTGGATCGGATTCCGGCGCAGCGCGCTGCTGCGTGCCTATATGTATGAATTCATCGAACTGCTGGCGCCTCACCTGCCGCGCAAATTGGTGCGCGAAACCGAAAAGCTGGAAACCCAGGAAGAGGTGGACCGTATATTGGAGGACCTTAAGATCCCGCTTCGCGATACGCCGTGAGCGTGTGCCGCGAGGGCGCTGCCTGCCGCGGCGTCTCGGCCGCGCACCGCCCCCGCGGCGCCCATGACTGCGCGCCGCGAGACATGCCGTAAGGGCATATGCAAATGACGCGATATTAGTACCGATGCGGCGCGCCGGCCGTTAGTGTGCGGGAAGTTCGCTGCTTCAAGCGTGCTTTGCAGTGGGTGGGTGAAAATGACTGAGAACTCTGGCAGGCGCGTCGGACGGGAATATTTCTGGTTCGCGCTGGCGCTCATCGTCATATTGCTGGGGTCGGCAGCCCATGCCGCGACACTTGCGCTGCTGAACGTTTCGTACGATCCCACCCGCGAACTCTACGAGGACTACAACAAGGCGTTCGCGGCCTACTGGAAGGGCAAGACAGGCGACACCGTCACCGTGAACCAAAGTCACGGGGGATCGGGAAAGCAGGCGCGTTCGGTGATCGACGGCCTGGAGGCTGACGTCGTCACGCTGGCCCTTGCTTACGACATCGACGCCCTGGCCGCCCAGGGCGGGCTCGTCCCGGCGAATTGGCAGACGCGCCTGCCGAACCACAGCACTCCCTATACCTCGACCATCGTGTTCCTGGTCAGAAAGGGCAACCCGAAAAAAATCCACGATTGGAGCGACCTGGTGCGGCCCGGCGTCTCCGTCATCACGCCGAGCCCGAAGACCTCGGGCGGGGCACGATGGAATTATCTGGCGGCGTGGGCTTGGGCGCTGAAGCAGCCGGGGGGCAACGATGCCACGGCCGAGGCTTTCGTCAAAAAGCTGTATCACAACGTCCCGGTTCTGGATTCCGGCGCGCGCGGCTCGACCGTGACCTTCGTCGAGCGCGGCATCGGCGATGTGCTGCTAGCGTGGGAAAATGAGGCGTTTCTGGCAGTAAAAGAACTGGGACCTGCGAAATTCGACATCGTTGCGCCGTCGGTCAGCATCGTGGCGGAGCCGCCGGTCAGCATCGTGGACCAGAATGTGGATCAGCACGGCACCCGCAAGGTCGCCGAGGAATATCTGAGATATCTTTATTCGAGGCAGGGCCAGGAGATCGTGGCGAAGCATTTTTACCGCCCGCGCGATCCGGCCGTCGCCGCCCAATACGCCAAGCAATTCGCGGACATCCCGACGCTGGTCACCATCGATGAGGTATTCGGCGGATGGACCAAGGCGCAGGCGGCGCACTTCGCGGATCATGGTACCTTCGATAGGATATACGGCCAGTAGGCGCCCGACATCCTTCGCCCGGCGCCTGGAAGCCCACGGCTCATTCCAGGACACCGCAAACCATGCCTGCCACGGCCGCAATACTTCGCAAGAATCGGGCGCGCCCCGTGCTCCCGGGCTTCGGCCTGACCCTGGGCTACACCATGGTGTACTTGTCGCTGCTCGTGCTGATTCCCCTGTCGGCCGTGTTCATCCGCAGCCTGGGGTTGGGTCCGGGGCACTTCTGGGCCGTGGTCACCGCGCCCAGGGTGGTTGCCTCGCTGCGCCTGAGCTTCGGCGCGTCGCTGATCGCCGCTTCGATCAACGTGGTTTTCGGCCTGCTCGTCGCCTGGGTGCTGGTGCGCTACACGTTCCCGTTCAAACGTCTCGTCGATGCCATGGTGGATCTGCCGTTCGCGCTGCCCACGGCGGTGGCGGGCATTGCCTTGACGGCCCTGTATGCACCCAACGGCTGGCTCGGCAGCCGGCTCGCGCCGTTCGGAATCAAAGTCGCCTTTACGCCCCTGGGGGTCGTGGTCGCGCTCACATTCATCGGCCTGCCGTTCGTGGTGCGGACTTTGCAGCCCGTGCTCGAGGATCTCGACCGCGAAGTGGAACAGGCGGCGGCGACCCTCGGCGCCTCGGCGGTCCAGGCATTCGCGCGCGTCGTGCTGCCGGCGCTGTGGCCGGCACTGCTCACGGGATTTGCCCTCGCATTCGCGCGCGCCGTCGGGGAATACGGCTCGGTGATTTTCATCGCCGGAAACATGCCGATGAAATCTGAGATCGCGCCGCTGTTGATCGTCACCAAGCTGGAGCAATACGATTACGCCGGGGCTACGGCGATCGCCGTCGTCATGCTGCTGCTGTCCTTTGGGATCATGTTCGGCATCAATGCGTTGCAACATTGGGCGTTGGAGCGGCATGGCGGCCGCTGACGCGCGAGGCAGGGGCGGCCGCTTCGCCGCGGGACGGCTGCTGCTGATAACGGCCGCGCTCGCGTTCCTGACGCTGTTTCTGGCGCTGCCGCTGCTCGCGGTGTTCGTCCAGGCGCTGGCGAAAGGCGTGACAGCGTACGTCGCCGCAGTCTCCGATCCCATGGCGTGGGCTGCGGTCAAGCTGACGCTGCTCGTAGCCGCCGTCTCCGTTCCCTGCAATTTGGTGTTCGGCGTGGCGGCGGCCTGGGCGATCGCCAAGTTCGATTTTCGAGGCAAGAGCGCGCTGATCACCCTGATCGACCTGCCCTTCGCGGTATCGCCGGTGATCGCCGGCCTCATTTTCATTTTGATTTTTGGCACTCGCGGCTGGTTCGGCGGCTTTCTGCGCGTGCATCACATCCGCGTGGTGTTCGCCGTGCCCGGCATCGTGCTCGCCACGATTTTCGTCACTTTCCCGTTCATCGCCCGGGAATTGATTCCGGTCATGCAGTCGCAGGGAAAGGATGATGAGGAAACGGCGCTCTCGCTCGGCGCCACCGGCTGGCAGACCTTTTGGCGCGTGACGCTTCCCAATATCCGCTGGGGCCTGATGTACGGAGTTCTGCTCTGCAACGCACGCGCGATGGGCGAATTCGGCGCGGTCTCCGTGGTATCCGGACACATCCGCGGCCTCACGAATACCATGCCGCTGCACGTCGAGATTCTGTACAACGAATACAACTACACCGCCGCGTTTGCCGTGGCCTCGCTGCTGGCGCTGCTCGCCTTGCTCACGCTCGCGGGAAAGAGCTTTCTGGAATGGCGGCAGCCGGAGCTTCGGCACGCGCGCGCCCAGGGAGGGGACAGGGCCCGGAGGAAGTACCCATGAGCATCGCGCTGCGCGGCATCGGCAAGCAATTCGGCGAATTCGCCGCCGTCGAGAACATCGATCTGGACGTTCCCACGGGCGCGCTGATTGCGCTGCTCGGGCCTTCGGGCTGCGGCAAGACGACGCTGCTGCGGATCATTGCGGGACTCGAGACGCCGGATGAGGGCCAGGTCCTGTTCGACGGCCGCGATGCGACCCTGTGGCCGATCCGCGACCGAAACGTCGGCTTCGTATTCCAGCATTACGCCCTGTTCCGCCACATGTCGGTGTTCGAGAACGTCGCCTTCGGCCTCAAAGTGAAGCCTCGCCGCGAACGCCCGGCCGCGGCGGACATACGCAGGAAAGTACAGTCGCTCCTGGAATTGGTGCAGCTGGGCTGGGCGGGCGACCGGTACCCCGCGCAGTTGTCAGGCGGCCAAAGGCAGCGCGTGGCTCTCGCACGCGCGCTGGCGGTCGATCCCGCCGTGTTGCTGCTGGACGAGCCGTTCGGCGCCCTCGACAGCCAAGTGCGCCATGAGCTCAGGCGCTGGCTGCGGCGATTGCACGACGAACTGCATTTCACCAGCATCTTCGTCACGCACGATCAGCAGGAGGCGATCGAAGTCGCCGACACCATCGTGGTCTTGAACCGCGGGCGGATCGAGCAATCCGGGGTGCCGGGCGAGGTCTACGATCTGCCGAGATCGGCTTTCGTGCACCGCTTCCTGGGCCAGGTCAACGAATTGCCCGTGATGGTGCGCGACGGCCGCGCCTACTTGGGACCGATCGACATCGGCGCGGCTCCGGCGGCCGGCGCGGCAAACAGTATCGCGCTCATCCGGCCCCATGAAATCGAGATCGGCCCCGAAACCGCCGGGTGGCCGGCGACCGTGATCGCGGTGCGTGTGATCGGCCCCATCGTCCGGCTGGAATTGTGCGCCGAAGGCCGGCCCGCCAACGAACCCCTGGAAGCGGAAATCAGCCGCGAACGCTACGAAGCGGAGCGCTTCAGCACCGGCCAGAAGGTGGGCCTGCGCTTCAGGCGATGGCAATTGTATCAGGGCGGCGAGGCTGCCGGCGCGAGCTTGGCCGCGAGCCCTAAGTCATTGGACGGCTGATACGCCGCCGAAAAAGTCGACAGAGCCGCCGATGCGCCGTCGATTTCGTTGTCCGGCAGCTCGAAACTATTGAACCCGCAGCGCGCCATGAAGAACACCTGGTCGCGGTGCACGAAACCCGTTGCGCGCAGTTCGCCGCCGAATTTCCAACGTTCTCGGAGCATGCGGGCCTGCGAATAGCCGCGGCCGTCGCTCGGTCCCGAAAACTCGGCGGCGATCAGCGCGAAATGCGCCAGATCGGCGGCGATCAGTTCCACTTTGTGAATCGGCAGCAGCACGACACCCAAACGTCCCCCGCGAGCGATCCAAGCGTCGCGTTCATCACGCCACTGCGAGAAGGCCAGGATGACCGGCCCATCAATGCCGTGGGCGGCCTCCCCGGCATACGACCATTCGTCATCGACGATGCGGCCGTCACGCAGCAGCCGGCGCGGCATACACTCTTTCCTTAAATGGCTTCACGCCGAGGCGGCGCACGGTGTCGAGGAAGCGTTCGTCGGGCCGGCGTGTTTCGACGTAGACCGACAGCAGCCGCGATATGGTCTCCGGCACCTCGGTCTTGGCCACGGATGGACCGATGACCTGGCCCAGCGACGCATCCGCACCCGCCGCGCCGCCGATGGTGATTTGATACCACTCCTGGCCGCCCTTATCGACGCCGAGAATGCCGATGTGCCCGACGTGGTGATGGCCGCAGGCATTCATGCAGCCCGACATCTTCACTTCGAGCTCGCCCAGATCGTAGAGATAGTCGTAATCGTCGAACCGGTCGTTGATGAGTTTGGCGACTTCGATCGAGCCGGCATTCGCAAGGCTGCAAAAGTCGAGTCCCGGACAGCAAATCATGTCGGTCAAGGTTCCGATATTCGGCGTGGCGAGGCCGGCCTCGCCGAGCGCCTGCCAAAGCTCATGGCACCTGCCCTGCTCGACATCCGCGAGCAGCAGGTTCTGGGTATGCGTGACGCGGACCTCGCCGAAACCATGGCGGTCGGCCAGATCGGCGATCAATTCCATTTGGGCATCCGTAACATCCCCGGGAGGAACGCCGGGCTTCTTCAATGATATGTACACGGCGCGGTAGCCCGGTACCTTGTGCTCCGCCGTGTTGCAGCGATACCAAGCCCGGAAGGCGGTGCTCTTGCCGGCCGTGGGATCCTGGTCCGCAATCCTGCGATAGGCCGGCGGGTCGAAGAACGCACGCAGCCGTGCGATCTGCGCTTCCTCGACCCTGGGCGTCGTGGCGCGGGTGAATTCCCACTCGGCTTCCACGCGCCTTCGAAACTCTTCGATGCCCAGCGAGCGCACGAGAATCTTGATGCGAGCCTTGTGGATGTTGTCGCGCCGGCCTTCCAAGTTGTACACGCGCAAAATCGCTTCGAGGTAGGAGAGCAGATGTTCGCGGGGCAGAAAATCGCGCACCACCTGGCCCAGGATGGGCGTGCGGCCGAGACCGCCTCCCGCAAGGATTTCAAAGCCCAGGTCGCCGTCGGCATTGCGCACGATGTGTATGCCGACGTCATGCACCTGGGAGGCGGCCCGATCCTGGGCGGCTCCGGTGACCGCGATCTTGAACTTGCGGGGCAGGTAGGTGAATTCCGGGTGAAACGTCGACCATTGACGAATCAGCTCGCACCAGGGGCGCGGATCCTCCAACTCATTCGGCGTGACCCCGGCGAGATGATCGGAGGTCGTGTTGCGGACGCAATTGCCGCTGGTCTGGATGGAGTGCATCTCGACCGCGGCGAGCTCCGCCAGGATATCCGGGACTTCCTCGAGCTTGGGCCAGTTGTACTGGATGTTTTGGCGCGTGGTGAAATGCGCGTAGCCGCGGTCGTAGCGGCGCGCGATGCCGCCCAAGGCGCGTAGCTGCTTCGAGGACAACATCCCATACGGTATCGCCACCCGCAGCATCGGAGCATGGCGCTGGATGTACAGGCCGTTGCGCAGCCGCAGATGACGGAATTCGTCATCCGACAACTCGCCCGCCAGAAAGCGCCGGGTTTGGTCCCGGAACTGCGCGACGCGTTCATTTACCAGCGTTTTGTCGACTGCGTCGTAGCGATACATGGCCTGCCACGATACGTCCCCCGGCCCTGAACCCGCCAATTACCGGAAAGCATGAGCTTATGACTGCCGGTCCTGTGCAAAACCGTGATTTGCTCGGCAGAGCGAATTCAAGGTTGCGCGCAGCATCGCGGGGTTAAATTCAGGGGTCCGCATTGGCAAAAGATCTCAAGGAAGTCGTGGTGGAGCCGGACACTTATCAGGTCTCGGCCGAACCCCTGCTCATGATCGCCGACTTGTACGGTGCCCTCGCGCTTTGCCTGCATGACGAGGGCCGCAGCGTGGGCGGTCTGCTGCACCTGCGATTCATGGGCGAGACCGGCCGGCCGAGCGATGTCACCGACAATACCCTGAGTTCGGTGCTCGTGGTGCTGGACCGGTTCAAGCGCGCCGTGCTCGGCAATTCCACGTGCGGGAACGACATCCAGGCGCGCATCCTGGCGCATGCGCTGCCTCCGACCGACACGGGTGAACCCAGCGCGTCTCTGGTGGATTTGATCAAGGCTGATCTGGCGGACGGACGAATCGCCTGCGGCACGCAAACCACGCGCAGGACCGAAGCGGTACGGGTATGTTTTCAGCCTTTCGCAGGCCGCATCTGGATTTGCGGACCCAACGATTTGCGGGCCGCCGTGCGGGAGCAGCGCTCCGCCGGCTGAATCTCGCGATATAATTGCCCGATGCGGCTCGTCGTGGGTTTGGCAATCATCTGTCTCGCAGGTTGTGCAAGCGAAAAGCTCGCTCAAGCACCGCCCCCCGGCGTGGATTTCAGCGGCCGGTGGAAACTCAACGAGGCGGACAGCGACGATCCCCAACGTCTCGCCCAAGCTCAATTCAACGCCTCGACGGCGGGCGCGGGAACCTCGGGCGGTTCGGGCGGTTCGGGCGGTTCGGGCGGCTCAGGCGGGCGCGGTGGACGCCAGGGCGGCCGGGGCGGCGGCATGAATCCCGGCGGCGGTGCCACCGGCCCCGTCATGCCGCCCGTTACCGCCTTGGGCGACAGTCTGCGTTGGCCGGGCAAGCTCCTCGACCTCAAACAAGTTGCCGGCGTCGTGGCGTTCTCATCGGAAGGCTATAACCGCGTGTGTCAGCCCACTGACGGAGCCAAGCACCATCGGCATCATGGTGGAAGCGATCGTGACGGGAATTCATCGGGCCGGGATGCGCCTTTACGAGGCCGCGAGGCGCCGCCTCCCATCTGTGGTTGGGAGGACAAGACACTCATCGTGCAGGGCGGTGACCCGGACGACGAACGTCCGCCTTTCGAAGAGCTCTACAGTTTGTCGGAGGATGGGCAGCGCCTGGTGGAAGTGGTCAGCTTCAGAGGCGGCCGCTCGAATGGGTTCACTTTGTCCAGGGTATGGGACCGCGCCACCCAATAAAAAAGCCGGGCAGTGCCCGGCTTTTAGATTCCCCATGCCTTTTTGTGGCGTATTTTCACGCTCTGGCGATGATTGGTCTTTTTACTTCCCTTGAATCCTATTGCGTCCGAGCAACACTCTAGTCTTGAGCTGGCGCCGAAGCTAGTCCTATTGCAAAGAAATGCAAAAAATTATGTAGTAGGAAAGCAACAAATACACCTTGAGCGGCCGGCGGAGCAACCGCAGCAAGTACGACGACTTCGCGTATCCTTAAAGCCACAGTTGCATGACAAATTGGAGACTTGACGTGGTTAAGGCCGCAAAATCACCCACCCCGCCTCCCTCGGTCCGCACCCGGCGGGCTTATTTCGATTGCGCATTCGGACAACTGCATGTGCGCACGGCGTTTCCGACCACCGGCGGGTTCGATGAGCAGGTGACCTTGTTCTGTCTGCACCCCATGGATTCCTCGAGCCGGATGTTCGGCGCACTGCTGCCGGCGCTCGCCGACGTCCGATCGGTGTACGCGCCCGATCTGCCGGGTTATGGAGAGTCGGATGCATCGCCGACGCGCAGTTCCACCGACGCTGCCACGGCCATCTCAGATCTCGCGAACGGCCTGCGGTTGCGTCAAATCGATTTACTGGGAGTGAAATACGGCGCTGCGGTGGCCGTCGAGCTGGCCGCCGCGAGGCCGGAATTGGTGCGGCGCCTGGTGTTGTCCGGCATCACGCCCGCGGATCGCCTGCCGGCGGTCAAACAGCAGCAATGCGAGGTCGATGTCGCCGGGTTTGGCGAAAACCCGTCCGAAGACTCCGCCCGGGACCTAGCCCGTCAAATCGACAAATTCTTGAGCGCCCGCACTTGAGTCTTGAACCTGCGTGAGACTCAACAAGTACATCAGCGAAACCGGCGCCTGTTCGAGACGCGAGGCCGACAAATGGATCGAAGCGGGGCGTGTCACGCACAACGGCCAGCTCGCCGCATTGGGCACGCGGGTGGCCGACGGGGATGAGATCCGCATCGACGGAGTTCCGATCGGCGCGAAGAAGCAGCAGATCTATATCGCGCTCAACAAGCCTGCCGGGATCACCTGCACGACGGAGGCCCATGTCGAGGGCAACATCATCGATCTCATCGGGCATCCCGAACGGATTTTTCCGATAGGGCGGTTGGACAAGGACTCCGAGGGACTCATCCTGCTGACGAACAACGGCGACATCGTCAACGAAATCCTCCGCTCGGAGAACAATCACGAAAAAGAATACATCGTTGCGGTGGACCGCCCCATCACCGACCTGTCGCTGAAGATGATGGCGGACGGCGTGAAAATCATGGGTGAGGTGACCAAGCCGTGCAAGGTCAGCCGCATCGATCAGGCGTCGTTTCGAATGGTCCTCACCCAGGGATTGAACCGGCAAATCCGGCGCATGTGTTCCGCTCTGGGTTACAAAGCCCAGCGGCTGCGGCGGGTGCGCATCATGAACATCCACTTGGGTAATTTGGATAGCGGCGAGTGGCGCGTTCTGACCGATAGCGAACTCGCCGGCTTGTTGCCGCGCTGAGCTCGTTGGCGCGCTCCAGTTTATGGGTGCGCTGAGAAGCGCTTCCTAGTGCGAGCGCAACGCCGCGGGCGCGACTCCTTCGGACCATTGCCGCCCGCACGCCGTCCGCCAATCGGGATCCGCGGCTTTGATGGCCAGCCAGCGAAAGAAGTCGTGGTGTTGGGTGGTCCAGTAGGCGTAGCTGTAAAGGGTGCCCCCGGCGCTCGACTCGACATTGAACCGCCGGCGGAAACCGAAGCTTGCCCAGCCGCGGGTGCAGTCGATCCGGGGCGAATTTTCGGCGAGCACGAACTGATCGGCGCCCACCTGGAGGAGGAGTCGCCCCCCATGACCGTAGACGCAGATATTCGGCTGCGATGCGCGAATCAAGGCGATGCCGTGCACCAACACCGGCGGCGCATCGCAGGGAGTCCATGTGCCGTCGATGGTGCGCCATTGCAGCGCCATGCTGTGGCGGCGGAAATCGAGCACCGGAATCGTCGCAGCGTGATCGGAGGCCATGCCGCAGCATGCCCCATTCAAGGTGCGTTGAAAATCTAATCGTGATCGGGGGTATCGGCGAACGCGCTTTGCACGATACCGGCCGTGAGCAGCTGCGGCAGTAGGACGGGCTGCGATGAGCCGGGCTTCGAGTTGTACACCACATACAGCGGCACTCCGGCGCGTCCGAACGCGGCCAACGCCCGCGTAATGGCGGGGTCCCGATTGGTCCAATCGCCCTTCATGAGCGTGACGCCTTTATGGCGAAACAGCTCGCGTACCGATGCGTCGGCAAAGGCGTTGCGCTCGTTGACCAGACAGGTCAGGCACCAGCTGGCCGTAAAATTCACCAGCAGCGGCCGTCCGCCGGCGCTCAACTTGGCCACGCGGTCGGCGTCGTAGGGTTGCCACTCATCCGCGCCCTGCGGCGCGCCCGCGGCGGCGGCGGCCGCCGCGG
>Ga0182013_10000352_pt1 | contig 63407 bp, 47 predicted proteins | sample 612S2MmetaG_FD_120487 | JGI IMG/M metagenome (GOLD analysis project Ga0182013, IMG submission 120487) | Permafrost microbial communities from Stordalen Mire, Sweden - 612S2M metaG | ecosystem: Environmental > Terrestrial > Soil > Wetlands > Permafrost | place: Sweden: Stordalen | collected...
CGCGATGCCGCCGCGATTTCGAGATTTAAGGAGAAATGCATTGACCCTCACTGTTCGCCCCATCGTGGGCCGGCGCGCCAAGATTACCGCGCTCGGAACCTACGTTCCCCCTCAGATTCTGACCAATCAAGACCTGGAAAAGATGGTGGACACCAACGACCAGTGGATTATGGAGCGTACCGGCATCCGTGAGCGGCACGTGCTGGCTAAGGGGCTGGGCGTGAGCGATATGGGCGTCGAGGCGGCTAAAAAATGCCTGGCGGCGCGCGGCATCGAGCCCAGCGAGGTCGAGGTCATCATCGTGGCCACGGTGACGCCGGACATGATGTTCCCCTCGACGGCTTGCCTGGTCCAGGACAAGCTGGGAGCCAAGGGCGCCTGGGGATTCGACGTCTCGGCCGGCTGCTCAGGCTTTGTCTTCGCTTTGCAGGTGGGCGTGAAGATGGTCGAGAGCGGGGCGCACAAGAAGGTTCTGGTCATCGGCGCCGACGCCAACACGCGCATGACCGACTACACCGACCGGACCACCTGTGTGCTCTTCGGCGACGGCGCCGGGGCGGTGCTGATCGAGCCGGCCGAAGAGGGCGAGATCGGCTTCATCGACTTTGTGCACGAGATCGACGGCTCCGGCGCGGCGGCGCTGAACCTGCCGGGCGGCGGCAGCCTGAATCCCTCCAGCCACGAGACCGTGGACAAGAAGATGCACTTCATTCACCAGGACGGCCCCGCGGTCTACAAGTTTGCCGTGCGCAAGATGGCCGAATGCACCACAACACTGCTGGAGCGCAACGGCGTGACCGGCGCGGATCTGGGCTGTTTTATTCCTCACCAGGCCAACAAGCGGATTATCGCCTCAACCGCCGACCGGCTGGGCCTTGCCCCGGAGCGGGTCATCATCAACATTGAAAAGTACGGCAACACCTCGGCCGGCAGCGTTCCCTTGGCTATGGAGACAGCGGTTGAAGAGGGCAAGCTGAAAAAGGGCGATCTGGTGCTGCTGGCCGCCGTGGGCGCGGGATTCACGGTGGGCGCGGCGCTGCTCCGGTGGGAGATTTAGTGAGGCAGCGGAGTTAGCATTTGCACTGACAGTGCAAGGCTTGGGCGCCCTTGCGACGCTGTGCGACGCAGCCTTCTGGAGCGCCAACAGAAGCCGCCTATCTCGAAGAACCGCTCTGATGTTCTAATTAGATGCGGGTCCGGTTCCCCAAAGCGCGGACCCTGGAGAAGCGGACCTGGAGGAATTGAGCGAGCATGATCAATCTGGCGGGTAAAACGGCCGTTATCTTTGGGCTGGCCAACAAGCGTTCCATCGCCTGGGGCATCGCCCAAAAGCTGCACCAGGCCGGCGCCACTTTGGCCATCTGTTATCAAAATGAGCGCATGAAGCTGGAGGCCGAAGACCTCATCGCGGAACTGCCCGGCGCCAGCGGTTTCCAGTGCGACCTCTCCAGCGACCAGGAGATCGAAAGCCTCTTTGCGACGCTCAAGCAGAAGTTCGGCAAGCTCGAAATCCTCGTTCACGCCGTGGCCTTTGCGCCCGCCGCCGAGCTGCACGGCGATTTTCTCGACACCTCCCGCGAGGGTTTCCGCATCGCCCTCGACGTCAGCGTTTATTCGCTGATTGCTGTCGCCCACGCCGCCGCTCCGCTGATGACCGAGGGGGGCAGCATCATGACCCTCAGCTTCTACGCCGCCGAAAAGGTCGTCCCCCACTACAACGTGATGGCCGTGGCCAAGTCCGCCCTGGAATCCTCGGTCCGCTATCTGGCCTGGAATCTTGGGCCCAGGAAGATTCGCGTCAACGCCATCTCGGCCGGCCCCATCAAGACGCTGGCCGCGCGCGGCGTGGGCTCGCTGGGTGAGATGCTCAAATCCCACGCCGACCGCGCCCCGCTGGGCCGCAATGTCGACCAGCTCGAGGTGGGCGGCGCGGCGCTGTTTCTGGCCAGCGACTTGTCCAGCGCCATCACCGGCGAAATCCTTTACGTGGACTGCGGCTACAACATCATGGGGTTTTAAAGCATTTTCTTGAATGACTCTGGGAGACAGGGCAAGCGGTGCTGATTCCCTGCCCCCTCGTGTGCTACTCTCCAATTTGGTGGCTGCTAATTTTATCCCAATCTTTCAGGAAGAGTACCGGGCCTTGCGCCCCAGGGCGCCGCTGCCTCCCATCGAACTCCGCTTCCGGCGTTTCACCTCGCTGAACACCACGATCCGCCTGCGCCAGGGAGGGATTTTTGTCAGCCTCTCGGACCTGCTGGAGGGCGCTCCAGAGAGCGTGATCCACGCCATCGCGCACATTCTGCTGGCCAAGCTCTACAAAAAGCCCATCGACGCCGCGCAGAACCTGCGCTACAAACGCTTCTGCTCGAGCGCCGCCGTCACCCGCCAGACCGAACTGATTCGCGGCGCCCGTGGCAACAAGCGCTTCTTCGGCCCCGAGGGCCGCTTTTTCAACCTTGAAGAGGTCTTCGATTCGCTCAACGGCAGGTTCTTCGGTGGCCTGCTGGGCCGGCCCGAGCTGACCTGGAGCGAGAGCGCGGCCAAGCGGGCCCTGGGCCACTATGACGCCGCCCACAACACCATCGTGGTCAGCCGCGTCTTCGACCGGCCTTCGAGCCCGCGCTATGCCGTCGAGTACCTTCTCTACCACGAGATGCTGCACCTGAAGCACCCGGTCAGGATGCGCGGCCTCCGGCGCACGGTCCATCCTCGCGAGTTCAAGGACGAGGAGAGGTTATTCCCGCAACTTAAAGAGGCACAAGCGTTTATCAGCCGGTTATAGCAAAGGTTCGTTGATCGACTGTAGCGAAATAGGACAGTGGCCGGTTCCCGCATTCGATTGACGATTTTGCTGGAAAACGATCGGCGATTCTGCTGGAAAATTCGGTCTTAAGCCGTTTTTTCCACAGCCTCGACAGCCTTGGCCGGCTGATCCGCCTGCCGCGTGGCAACCCACACCAGCAACAGAACACCCGCCACCACGGAACCACCGCTGGCCAGTTGAGCATTCGATAAGCCCCATAGAACCTTGGGGTTGCGGCGGACAAATTCAACCAGAAAGCGAGCTGTTCCGGTCAGCAGAAGGTACTCGCCCAGGATGGCGCCGGAGACCTGGGGCTTGCTCGCCCGCCACCACAGCCAGCCGCCGATGAGCAGGCCGGCGGCCAGTTCGTAAAGCGGGGTGGGGTAGACAGGAACGAAGGTCGGCTCAATGCCGTTGGGAAAGCTCATGCCCCAGGGACGGAAAGAAAAAAACAGCAAATGAACCGGCTTGATGGCGATGCCGTAGCAGCCGTCGCCGGAGAGAAAGCAGCCGATGCGCCCGATGCCGTAGCCGATGGCGGCCGCCGGAGCGGCCAGATCCAGGGTGCGCAGGCCGCCGATCTTGGCCCGCCAGCCCTGCAACAGCAGCGCGGAAATGCCGAAGACCAGCCCGCCAAACCAGGCAAAACCGGCCGAATCCCACAGCACGCTCCAGCCCATTGCGCGGAAATCGGCGGGCGTATCGAGAACGTGCCAGAGCTTGGCGCCCACGATGCCGGCCACCACGGCCACGGCCACCATGCCCACCGCGTCGGCCTCGACGCCAGCGCGGCGAAAGCTGCGGTCCATGACAAATGCCGCCGCCACGGCGGCCAGCCAGAGCATCAGCCCGAAGGTCGGTACAGCGTGGTTCCAGAGGTGCAGATAGGGAATCATCTTCTTCAGTATAGACGCGAGAGAGAGCGAAAAAGCCCGCACGCCTGGCTCCGGCCGCCATGGAGGCTTTGCGCCTTGGAGGGTCTGAGACGGGCGGCTTCCATAGGAGGCGAACGGCCAGGCTCCAGTGGGCCGGACGGGCAGATTTCGAGGCCGGAGGCGGCGATTTCGAGGGTTGGACGGAGAGGTCTTGCAGGCTGAAGGTCACTTTTGCGGCTTCGGGCAGCAGAATTCAGCCGGTTGGACGGCCGGGGAGGGGACGAAGGTTAAATAGACAGCTTTTGCGGCTGAAGAGTCAGTTTTTAAAGAATCGGCGGCCGGATTTTGCACGGGCGCACTTGCCTTGGGAGGCAGGTTTCGGGTTTACTGTCTACATGGCTACCGTTATTCCTCAGGGAGTTGAGGTTTTCTTTACCCGTCAACAGATTGCTGAACGTATCGCCGAAATGGGCGCCCAGATTACCCGTGACCTGAACGGCGAGAAGCTGGTGATGGTGGGTGTGCTGAAGGGGGCGGCGCCGTTTCTGGCCGATCTTGCCAGGGCCGTCGAGGTCGATGCGACATTCGACTTTGTGGCCACCTCCAGTTACGGCAAAAAGCAGCACTCCTCGGGGGCGGTCAAGCTGATCAAGGATCTGGATGAGCCCATCGAGGGCAAGAACGTGCTGATTGTCGAGGACATACTCGACACTGGCCTCACGCTCAGCTATCTGCGCCAGTTTTTTCTGCGTCAGCATCCTAAAACGCTGCGCATCGCCGCGCTGCTCGACAAGCCCTCGCGCCGCCTGGAAAAGATCGAAGCGGACTATGTGGGCTTTTCCATTCCCAACCTGTTTGTCATCGGCTACGGAATGGATTATGCGGAGCGCTACAGGAACCTGCCCGACATCTGCCTGATGACGGCCGACCATCCCGAGTAGAGAGCGCGACCCTTCAGAGCAATTTGCCCCGATTCAAGCCGGCGGGCGCGCCTAGGCGGCCGTGTGCGCCATCCAAGGCCGGATTTTCGCCAAGCTGAGGAATTTGCCAGCGGCCGGGCCGATGAAAAATCGGGCAAATTGCGTTTATCTGTTTGAGGGTGGGCTCCGGCAGGAACTATACTCATCTGCGGCAGGGCACACGATGAGCCGCCGGTCGCAGGCGGCATTGCACCGGCCAGGAGCATACCCCCATGACCGCGACCCCCCCCCTTGAAGATTTGGATCTGGAGTTCGACCACGGGAACTTCGATTCAGCCGCATGCGCCGCTCGGGCTTTGGCAAACTGGCAGTCCCTGGCCTCCGTAATCGACCATACGCTGCTCAAACCCGAGGCCACTCGCCAGCAGATCGAGAATCTCTGCGACGAGGCGATTCGCTACCGCTTTGCCTGCGCCATGGTGAACCCGGTGTGGGCCTCGACGGCCGTCAGCCTGCTCTCGGGCACCGGTATTCCGGTGGGCGCGGTGGTCGGCTTCCCGCTGGGCGCCTCGCTGATCTCGACGCTGCGCCATGAGGCGACCTCGCTGATCCGCATGGGCGTGCGCGAGCTGGACATGGTGATTCCCATCGGCCTGCTCAAGAGCGGCAGCTACCAAGCCGTCCGGGATAGTATCCACGCCGTGGCCGCCATAGCCCACCATCGCGGCGTGCTGCTGAAGGTGATTCTGGAGACCGCCCTGCTGAATGTGGAAGAGAAGTTGCGCGGCTCGGAACTGGCCATCCTGGCGGGCGCGGACTTCATCAAGACTTCGACGGGCTTTGCCTCGGGCGGCGCGACTGCGGCCGACGTGGCGCTGATGCGCGGCGTGGCCGGCAGCCGCTGCGGGGTGAAGGCCGCGGGCGGCATCCGCACCCTGGCCGACGCCCGGGCGATGCTCGAAGCCGGCGCCAACCGCCTCGGCTGCTCCACCTCGGTGGCCATCGTAAGGGAGCTGGGGGCGGAGTAAGGTGCCACGCCATCGCCGGACCAAAGAGCCAAGCAGCTTTGGCCGCAACAGCCTTGGATGCTGTTTAAAAACTAAGAGTTTTCGGCAGATTCTTGGAGGCCGGTTGCAGGGCAGGGTTTCCCCAGCCGTTGCGGTTTCAACACTCCCGGCTTCGCTGTCAGGGTGAAATTGCCCATTCTGCGCTGAAAGGCTGCCGGAGCCGCAAGCAACGCAAAAAATGCCTTGCTTTTCTGGCTCAGGCAAGCGTAACCGACTGCAAATGGGCGTGATAGCTCGAGCGCACTAGTGGCCCCGACTCGACGTGGCGGAAGCCCATTTCAAGCGCGGCGGCCTTCAGTTCGGCGAACTCGCGCGGCGTATAGAGCCGGCTCATGGGCAACTGGTCCCGCGAGGGGCGCAGGTACTGGCCGATGGTCAGAATCCCGCAGCCGACGGCGGCCAGGTCGCCGAAGACTTCCAGCAATTCGGAGCTCTCCTCTCCCAGGCCCACCATCACGCCGGATTTGGTGAGCCCTCCGGGCCTTAGCGTTTTGGAGTAGCGCAATAGCTCAAGAGAACGCTCGTAACGCGCTCCGGCGCGCACGGCGGGGTAGAGCCGGGGTACGGATTCGAGGTTGTGATTGAGCACCTCGGGGCCGGCCTCGACGACCCTGCGGATGGCCTCCCGGCTGCCCTGGAAGTCGGGGATGAGCACCTCGACGCGGCAGCCGGGAGAGAGGCGGCGAATCTCCTCGATGACCAGCGCAAAAGCGCGCGCGCCGCCCATCAGGTCGTCGTCGCGATCGACGCTGGTGACGACGGCGTACTCCAGGCCCAACGCCAGGACGGCCTCGGCCACGCGGCGCGGCTCGTCGAAATCGATGGCTTCGGGACGGCCCTTGGGAACGGCGCAGAAGCCGCAGCGGCGGGTGCAGCGGTTGCCCAGGATCATGAAGGTCGCCGTACGGTGGCGCCAGCACTCGCCAATATTGGGGCACTGCGCGCTCTCGCAGACAGTGTTGAGCCGCAGCGAGCGGGCCAGCCGCTTCAGATCGTGGAAGTCCTCGCCCACCGGCGCCGGCGCCTTGAGCCACGCGGGCTTGGGAGCGGGCCGCTGGCGCGCGGGTTCGATTTGCAGCAGTTGAGTTTGCTCCGGCTGGACCTGTTCGGGTTTGATTTGCCCCAGTTTGACCACATTTTGATTGTAGCGGGGATCTAGAGCGGAACCAGAGTAAACGTGTCACTACAAAGTCTGCATGGATTCCGAAAATGCCTGAATGCATTCTGCTTTCAATGCTTTGGAGAAATGCGGCAGGAAAAAGGTTCAGAGCCCGTTCAACCTTGGACGCGCGGCCAGAAGATGGAAGCTCAGGCCGAAGCTGAAGAAGCAGAATGGACGCGCCTGCGAGGAGTCGTGACCTTATGGTTACTTTATAACTCGTTTTATGTTACTTTGCGGAATAAAAAATTCGACAGAAGCCCGGCAAACCCTTTCCGCAGCGCGGAGGAAGCGAATACTCTGAATTTCATAAGAGATAGTGGGCTTATCGCAGCACAGATAGCCGCCGGGTTACTGTTTACTCTTCCCTGGAGTAGTTTTACTTTACAGATTCCCGTGTCCGCTGCCAGCGGCTGACCTTCTTCCTGCCTGGATGGGCAGCGGAGCGGCGCCAAGTTGCCCAGAATATGAGGAATCGAGTTGACTGCAGCGATAGGGGCCGGTCCCGTTTTGCGCAATGCGCCAGAGGCAGAGTCTTCATTGGCAAATTCCGGTCGCGGGACTGGAGAATCCGCCTGCTCCTTCGCGGGGCTTCGGTTGGAAGCCGATGGCACGCTCTGGCGCGGCGAGGCGGTGGTCCACCTGCCTCCCAAGGAGCTGGCCGCGCTGCGGCTGCTGCTGGCGCACGCCGGTCAGGTGGTTTCGCCCACGCAACTGAAGCACGAACTCTGGGGCGATGTGCATGTGACCGCCGACAGCGTTCCCAAGTGCCTCTCCAGCCTGCGCGGGCGGCTGGAGCCGGACGAGTGCATCCAGACCGTCTACAAGCGCGGCTATCGCTTCACGGCCGAGATCCGGCGTCACAGCGCTGTTCCCGCCGGGGCGCTTCCGCGGCTGGCCATCATGCCCTTCGCCACCCGCTACTCGGTCCCGGAATACCTTGGGCCGGCCATTGCCGAAGAGGCCATTGCCCGCCTCTCCCGCGTGCGCCCCCCGGCCGTTGCGTTGCTGGCCCGGGATTCGATCTTCAACCTGACGCTGCGCGGACTCACGGCCCAGCAGATTGGCCAGGAGCTCAAGGCCGACCTGGTTCTGACCGGCAGCATACAGGCATTTTCCTCGCATTACCGGCTGCGGGCGGAGATGGTCCGGGTGGTGGACGGCACGCAGATCTGGGTCGAGGATATGCTAGCCCCGCAGAGCTGGAATGGCGGGCTGGAGTCGGAGCTGATGCGCCGGCTCGCCTACCGGCTAGGCTGCGGAGACCCTGAGGGCAAGCGCTGGCCGCCTGAACAAAAGAACGGCAGCCTGGAAATCTTCGCCGCCGCCGCGGACACGGAGGACGAAGACGACCCCGGCGCCCGGCAGGCCGAGGCCTACGATTGCTTCCTGCGCGGACACCATGAGTGGCAGACGCTGCATCGCCACCGGATGCAGGACGGGCTGCAACACCTGCTGCGGGCCATCGATCTTGATCCCTTTCTGATCGCCGCCAAGGTCGATTTGGCCAATCTGTGCGTCGCTCAGGCCTTCCGCGGCTTCATGGCGCCATCCGCCTCGGCCGACCTGGTGCGCCGCGTCGCCGAATCGATTCCCGATCTTTCCCGCCGGGCCGAGGCCATGCTGCCCGCGCTCGGCTGGATCAACTTCCACTTTGACCGCAACCTGCCAGCGGCCCTGCTGGCTTTTTCCCTCGGCCCGCACCTGCCCCACGATCCCTGGACCACCTACACGCGCACCATCTTCGCCCTAAGCTGCCACCGTTTTGCCGAGGCCATTGCGCTGCTGCGCGCGGACCTTCACGCCGATCCCTTTTCCCCCTGTCTGCATGCCCACCTGGCTTGGGTGCTCCATCTGGACGGACAGAGGGACGAAAGCGTGGAGCAGATACTGAAGGCAATCGCGCTGTTTCCCCTCCATGAGGGAACCGGGCTGTACGGCGCGGTGATCCTCGCTTTCAATGGAGAGACCGAGCGCGCTGTCGAGCTGGCGCGAGGCCTGGCGAAGCATTTGCCCGACTACGACCTGGCCTCTGCCGTACACGCCTATACGCTGGCCTGCGCTGGCCGACGGGATGAGGCCCACTCCCTGCTCGAACGGCTGCAATGGCTGGGCCGGGAGCGCTACGTCCTGCGCAGTTTCACCCCCGCCGCCTACCTCGCCCTGGGAGACCAGGCGGCCGCCCTCGCCGAACTGCAGGCCGCCGAAGAGGCCCGCTGCCCCTGGTTTTTCCAGATGCTGGCCGATCCGCGGCTGAAAGCTCTCCATGGCTGCCCGGAGTTCGAGCAGATGAGGGCGATCCTCTCCGCCATGGAGGCCGAGGCGGAGAAGGAGGAGCAGGATTAGCCCGTCCGGCACTCCACGGAAAAATCTACTCCGGAAAGCTGAAAAACAGGTTCCGTCCAAAGAAGAACCCAGCCGGGAAGCCAAAAAACAAATCCGGGGGGCAGAAAAATCAGGCCGGGGAACGGAAAAACAAATCCGGGAAACAGGGAGACAGCTCTGCGGCGGCCCTGTCGGATGCGCCTCTCACTGGCTCTCCCCCCGGGTGACCCGCATCACACGGCGGCCGCACCCCACTGCTGAATAATTCTGAAATGCGGCGCCTGAGCCGCCTGCGCTTTGTTGCGCGCCCTCTCCTTTGCTCCTTTCTCCCTGACTACGCGCTGAGGCGCATTGACGAAGGCCCGCACCAAGCCGGAGACTTGCCTATATGTACAAGATTTTGGAAACCCGCAATGTCGGCCTCAAAATCAAGCAGTTTGTGATCGAGGCGCCGCGCATTGCGCGCAAGCAGCAGCCGGGGCAGTTCGTCATTCTGCGGCTGCATGAAAAAGGCGAGCGCATTCCGCTCACCATCAAGTCCTCTGACCCGGAGGCCGGCACGGTCACCATCGTGGCGCAGGCCATCGGCAAGACCACCTCCCTGTTGAACTGCCTGGAGGCGGGCGATTCGATTCTGGACATTGTCGGCCCGCTGGGCCGCCCCTCGGAGATCGAAAACTACGGCACTGCAGTAGTTCTGGCCGGCAGCGTGGGCACGGCGATGGCGCTGCCCACGGCCAACGCGCTCCGGCTGGCGGGCAATCACGTGATCTTCATCGAGGGCGCGCGCAACCGCGAGATGGTGGTCTTCGAGGACGAGGTGCGCCAAGCCAGCAGCGAGACTTTCATCATGACCGACGACGGCAGCTACGGCGAACCGGGCCAGGTCACCAAAAAGCTCAACGAGCTGATCGCCGCCGGGCGCAAGATCGACTTTGTGCTGGCCGTGGGTCCGGTGCCGATGATGCGGGCCGTGGCGCTGTTGACCAAGCCGCTGGGGATCAAGACCATGGTCAGCCTGAACTCGATCATGGTGGACGGCACCGGAATGTGCGGCGGCTGCCGCGTACTGGTAGGGGGCACAAGCAAATTCGCCTGCGTGGACGGGCCGGAGTTCGACGCCTCGCTGGTCGACTTCGACGTTCTGACACAGCGCAACGCCATGTACCGCAGCAAGGAGTGCGAGTCGTTGAAACGCTTTGAAGAGAACAAGGAAAAGGAAGTGGCCGAGCTTCGCAAGGAGCTGGCGGCCAGGGACGAGCATCATGACTAAAAAGAACGCCCCCCCGCTGGCCGGAATGAATGCGGCCGCACCCACGGAAGCGAAAACTCCTTCAACTTCCGGAAGGAAGGCCGCGCAAACTCCTGAAATGAAAACTTCCCCGGCTCTTGAAATGAAGACTCCTCCGGTTTCTGAGGGAAATACACTCCTCCTCCCTGAGGAAAAAGCTCATGCGCCGAAGACGCGCAGGCAGATTCCGCGCTCGCCCATGCCGGAGCAGGATCCCCAGGCGCGCAGCCGCAACTTCGAGGAAGTGAATCTGGGGCTGAATGTGCTGGATGCCGTTACCGAGGCCGCGCGTTGCATCGCCTGCGCCAAGCCCCGCTGCGTCGTCGATTGCCCGGTGGGCGTCAAGATCAAGGAGGTCGTGGCCCTGATCCGCGCGGGCAACTTTCTGGGCGCGGCGGCCAAGCTGCGCGAGGACAATTCGCTGCCGGCCATCACCGGCCGCGTCTGCCCGCAGGAGAAGCAGTGCGAGGGCGGCTGCGTTCTGGGCCAAAAGGGCGCGCCGGTGGCCATCGGCAACCTGGAGCGCTTTGTGGCCGACTACGAACGCCAGAGCGGCCAAGTGGGACTGCCCGCGAATGCTCCGGCGACGGGCAAGAGCGTGGCCATCGTGGGCAGCGGGCCGGCCGGTCTGAGCGCCGCCGGAGATCTCGTCCAAAAAGGCCACCGGGTGCGCGTCTTCGAGGCCCTGCACGAGGTTGGCGGCGTGCTCGTCTACGGCATTCCGGAGTTTCGCCTGCCCAAATCCATCGTCAAGAGCGAGGTGGACAACCTGCGCCGCATGGGCGTCGAGTTCGAGACCAACGTGGTGGTGGGCAAGAGCGTCACCATCGACGAGCTGCTGCGGGACGAGCACTACGACGCGGTTTTCGTCGCCACCGGTGCCGGGCTGCCGCAGTTTCTCGGAGTGCCCGGCGAACACCTCAACGGCGTCTACTCGGCCAACGAATTCCTGACGCGCGTGAACCTGATGCGCGCTTACCAGGCCGACGAGTACGACGAGCCAATCTACGACTGCCGTGATCGCAACGTGATCGTGGTGGGCGGCGGCAACACGGCGATGGACGCGGTCCGGACGGCCCGGCGGCTGGGCGCGAAGACAGCGACGCTGGTTTATCGCCGCTCTGAAGTGGAGATGCCGGCCCGCGCCGAAGAGGTGAAGCACGCCCGCCAGGAGGGCATCGAATTCCGCCTGCTGACCAACCCGGTCGAGTTCATCGGCGACGAAAAGGGCTGCCTGACCGGCGCGCGCTGCGTGCGCATGGAGCTGAGCGAGCCGGATGCGAGCGGACGCCGCCGTCCGGTCGAGATCAAGGGGAGCGAGTTTCTTTTGCCCGCGGATGTGGTCATCATCGGCGTCGGCACCACCGCCAATCCGCTCGTCCAGGGCTCGACTCCCGGCCTCGAGACCACCCCGCGCAACTACATCGTGGCCGACCCGGAGACTTTGCGCACCAGCAAGCGCGGCGTCTTTGCTGGCGGCGACATCGTCACCGGCGGGGCGACGGTGATCCTGGCCATGGGAGCCGGCCGCAAGGCCGCCGCCTCGATTCACGCGTTTCTGACCAGTGGAGAGTGGGAAAAGGCAGGGAACAGGGAATAAGACACAGGGTTCAGAAAACAGAACAGCTTTGAACAAGTTCTTGTCTGTCCTATGAAGTTTTGCCCTGGAGCTATTCCCTGCCCCATAGTCCTGATCCCTGTTTTAAAAAATTGGGCGGCAAGGGTTTCCCCCTGCCGCCGCCCGTCCCTGGGTTGTCTTGAAGTTACTGCAATTCCGCGTTACTGCCAACTTCGAGTTAGTGCGTTACTACAAACTTCGAGTTACTGCCAATTTCCGGTTACTGCAAAAGCTTGGTCACTTCCTGCTGCACGCTGTTGGCCTGCGCCAGGGCGGCAATGCCGGTCTGGCTCAAAATCTCATACTTCGACATGGCCGAGGTAGCGGACGCGTAGTCGGTGGCCTGGATGGCGTTCTGCGCCGAGGTCACATTCTCCTGCTGCGTGGTCAGCACCGAGCTGAGCGAGTTCAGCGTGTTGATCTGGGCGCCGATGTACCCGTCCATTGCCGCCACATCCGTAATGGCGATATTCAGATCGGTCAGGGCCGTCTCCGCGTCGCTGGTGGTCAGCAGGGATGTGCTGGCCAGCGAGATGCCGGCCGCATCTGAATAGCTGGTTGTCGCGGTGCCGCTCGATGTGCTGGTAATGCCCGTTTCTGCGGCAGTAACAGCCGCGTTGGCGCCATCCTTGGCCGATACAGCGGTGATCCCAATGCTGTATGCGGCGGTGGCTGTGTAGCTTATCGCCGTGCTGGTAGTGCTGTCAGTGAGATTTGACGTGACGTTCAATGCGTTTGAGGTGGTTGTACTCGACAGCGACAGCACATCGGTGGTGGTTCCAGTATTCTGCGCCGTCACTCCGAGCGCGGTGTCGGCGTTGATGTAAGCTACCACATCATTGACAGTAGCCCCGCCCTCGGCCTTCGTCACCTGATCCATCGTAATTGTCGTCGCCGCGCCGCTTCCCGTCTGGAGGGTGATGGAGCCGGAAAGGGTATCCCCGGTCGTTACCGCCGTCAGGGTACCGGAATCACTTGACGTGCACAGGTTAGTGCCGGTTCCCACCGATCCGGTAATCTCGATGCCGTAGTCGGAGGCGTCGGCCGCCGTGCTGCTTCCTTCGGCTACAGCTCCCGTGGTGAAGCTGGCAGTAATGCCCAGTCCGGAGCCGTTGATGGCTTCGATCAATCCTTCAGCCGTATTAGCGTAGCCGGTGGTGCCGCCAGTTGTAATGGTTGTAGTAACCGTGGCGCCCGTGGTCGAGAGCGTTTTGATGGTGACCGATGCGGACGTACCGGCAGTGCCAGTGGAATCGGTAAGAGTGTCGCCTGATGCAGCCGTGGCCGAGCCCAAATTGATGAACACGCTGCTGCTGCTGTCGCCGCCGCTGCTGTAGGACATCACGCCGTCGGTGTCGCCCACGCTGGACTCAGACAATGTGCTGATGTTCAGATCGTCGATCGAGGAGCCCTTGGTCGAGGAGTCGCCGGTGTAGATGGCGACCGTTTTGCCGGTAAAGACCTGCTCCTGGTTGTAGGTGGTCGTCGATCCGATGTTATTGATTTCCGAGAGGAGCGAGGTGTACTCCTCGTTGGCGGCAGCCTCCTGCGAACTGTTCAGCGTGCCGTTCGAGGCCTCCGTGGCCAGGGTCACGGCGCGGTCGAGAAGGCTGGTGACCTGCGAGAGGGCGCCGTCGGCCACTTCCAGAAGCCCCACGCCTTCGGTGGCGTTGGTCTTCGACTGGGCCAGCGCTGTCGAGTTGGCTTGCAGTCCGTTGATCAGCGAGAGCCCGGCGGAATCATCCGCTCCGGAGTTGATCCTCGAACCCGACGACAACTGCCGCAGCACCGTCTGCAAGCTGTTGCTGGTGTTGTTCAGATTGTTCTCTGCGTAGATGGCTGACAGATTGTTCAAAACACCGAGGGCCATAAAAGTTCACTCCTTCTTGAATGCCTTCCATTGCGTCCGTGCCCGTTGTTGTTTCCGGGGCCCCGCGCATTTTCTGGATGGGCTTTCTGCATCCACCCCTTTCATCGGTCCCGGCGAAAATAACTTTAGTCATAAATTTGAAGATCGCGATAACCGGGAGTGTAGCGCGGCAAATCAGAGTGTCCCGCTTCGATTCAACTGCTGCCCCGAAGCGATGCAGCGGCTGTACCGTTGCGCTTCACGGGCCTGTCTCAGTTCGCTACACAATGCGCGCCCCACGCCCCCGGAATGCCCTGCACCCGGCACAAATTGGCCGCCCAAGAATTCCCCGAGTCCTAAAAAGAGCCGCAGAATGCAAACCAAAGCCGCCAAGGCACAAAAAATGGCGGCAAGAGGATTTCCCCCTGCCGCCAAGCCCTGACTGCAATCGTTTATGTCTCTAAGCCGTACTCGCTTTCCGCCTGAAAGCAGCTCTACTGCACGGCTCCGGCGCCAGTTCCTGCTCCCGTTCCAGGAGCCGCGGGCCTTGGCTGCGGTTCATCGCTTGGAGGCGGCGGAGGCGCCTGCTGGCGGTCGCGACCCGCCGGCCCACGCTGGTTGGCTCCATGACCCTTTGCACCTTGGCCCTTTGCGCCACGGCCGTTCGGACCACAGCCGTCTGGTCCCCAGCCGCCACGCTTCTCCTCATGGTTGGCGCGGGCTGTCTGCAACAGCTTCCACTGCTCCGGCGTCAGCTTGTTGCGAATGGCCAGCAGAAAACGGGCATTCGCCTTTTCGAGATCGGCTCTGGCCTGCGCCACCTTGTCAATTTGAGAAAGGATCTTCGCCTCATCCGGATGATCGCCGCGCATCAGCGGCTCCATCTCCAACTCGGCCCGCTCCAGGCTGGCGCGCAGGTCGATCAGCTTCTCCCGGTGCTCCAGCAGAATGCCGTCGAAATCCTTCCGCTGCTCATCGGTCAGTTTCAGCCGCGCGACCATCTTCGGATTGTTCCACCAGTGCCCATGGTCGCCCTCGGGCCCCATGGCCCGCTCCATCGGAGGCCGATGCTCGCCCATTCCCGGCCCCATTCCCATTCCACCACCAGGCCCCATTCCCATTCCACCGCCGGGCCCCTGCGCCATTGCCAGCGTTCCCGCCAGCAAAGCCGCCGCCATCGTCCACCCCAACCGCACCGCACTATTAGCCTTCATCGCTTTTTCTCCTCATCGATCCCGCCCCTCGATCTGGCAAGGGCCTGTTCCCGTTCGTGATTTTGCTCGGACCTCACGGTTCCACTTGAACCTTCTGGTCCCGCTCTCTGCTTGCGTGAATTTGCTCTTACTGGCTCTCGTCGCCTGCCATCAGTTCAGCCAGCGGCTCCATGGCAGAGGGAACCTGCCGCGCCACGTCGCTGTCCACACTGGCCAGCAAATCCTCTTTCTGGGCCGGTAAATCCTCTTTTGCTTCTTGAGCCGGCCTGTCCTGAGCCAATTTGCCTGGTTCGAGAATCCGATTGCCCTGCCGCGCGGGAGCCAGCCAGTGCGATTCGGCTACACGCGCCGCATTCAGGCTCGCCAGCTGCCGGTGATGCTCCCAAAACCCCGCCGAAAGCCCCACGGCAACCAGAACGCAGCCCATAGCCCAGTCCAGTGCCCAGCGGCGCATCCGCGGCCGTGGCGAGCGAGTCAACGCCCTCCGGGGCTGGCCGATGGCCGCCTCGTCCCTGCCCAAAACCTGCTGGGCAGAGGCGTTCTGCGCGTGTGCGCTCTGGACTTGAGCGGTCTGGGCTTGAGCGCTCTGGACGTGAGCACTCCAGGCGTGAACGCTCAAGCGAAACTCCCGCAGCGCCTCGCCGATCTGGTTGAGTTCTGCCTCGTTCATTTCGCCCATTCCGTCCAATTCGTCCAACTTCATGGCATTCAACTCAAATTCGTCCGATTTCATGGCATTCCGCTCAAGGGAGGGCTCTGCATTCAGCCCGGGATTCAGCCCTTCGGCAGGCATCGCCGGCCCGTCCCCATCCGCCGTGCCGGCTGGCGCGCAACCGAACTTGGCGAATTTGGCGAATTTTCCAGTGAAACTCATCGCTCCCCCCCCAACTCCGCGCGTACTCGCGCCACTGCCCGCGAAAGGTGCGCCTTCACCGTGCCCTCACTGAGTCCGGCGGCCCGCGCAATCTCGCTCAACTCCATCTCCTCGATGTAGCGCAGCAGAAAAACCGTCCGCTGCCGTTCGCTGAGCCCCTCGACCACCTTGGCCACCTGCCCCACCCGCTCGCGCGCCAGCATCTGCTGCTCCGCGGAGCGTTCGCCGCTCGGCAGCCACTCGCTGGCCTCTTCCAGGCCGACCGCGTGGCTCTGGGTCTGCCGCCAGAACTGCATCCGCCGGTTGCGCCAGTGGTCCTTTTGCAAATTGATGGCGATGCGCATCAGCCAGGTCATCGCGCTGGACTCGCCGCGAAAGCTGGCCCAATTCAGGTGTGCCTTCAGAAAGCACTCCTGGGTCAGCGTCTCGGCCAAGTCCACGTCGCGCGTCGACGAAAGCAGGAACCGGAAGATTTGCGGACGGTGCAGGACGACCACAGCCGAAAACTCTTCGCCTGCCGCCTCCTCCACCGTGGTCATACTCATCGCTTCCAATGCTGTGCCGGCCGCCATCACTCAGGTAGACGCTTGCTGCGGGCGCAAGTTTACAGTGTCGGTGGTTTTTCTCATCTATTGTCGGCGGCAGGGCAGGCTATGCGGCGAATCCGAGCAAATCGCAAACTGAGCGGCGGATCTCAGCAAGGTACGGATTTCAGTAGGCCAATCCCGTTTATCGTAGGCAGTATGCCGTTTATTGTATTCTTATTGAATAAGCTCTTGGCCCGGCTGTCATTTATGCCAGTCAAACGGATTCATCTCGCGTGTTATCAATGAATTGCCCTTCCGCCTCCGGTCTTCGGCGCGGTCTTCCCGCATGGCAACCGACGTGCTAGAGAGCAGAATGATTTAGGGTGCGTCCTTTAATGGAAAGCAGTCTCTTCAACCGATTGCAGGCGACGCTGCTGGCCGTGGTTACGCTCGGCCTGGTGCTCCTGGCGGTGTGCAACTTCCAGCAGGAGATCCATTTCCAGCAACCGGATGACGGCGTCTGGTGGAGCGAGGCGCCGGGCGAAGGCGGTCTGAAGGCCGACAAGGTTTTGCCCGGCAGCCCCGGCGAGCGCGCCGGCCTTCGGACTCGCGACCTGCTCACCGAGGTCAACGACGCCCCCATCAAGCGTCTGGCCGACCTGGAGCGCGAGCTCTACCGCACCGGAATCTACGGCAACGCCCGCTACTCGATCACCCGCTACGGCATCCGGCTCGACACTCCCGTGGTGGTCATTCCCGAGCCAGTGGACCGCGGCATGGCGCTGGGCCTGCGGGTGATCGGCCTGATCTACCTGGCCATCGGCATTTATGTCCTTTTCCGCCGCTGGACGGCTCCACGGGCCACGCATTTTTACCTCTTCTGCCTGGTTTCCTTCGCCCTCTACGCTCTCAAGTACACGGGCAGCCTGGACGCGCTGGACTGGACCGTCTTCTGGTCGAATGTGCTGGCAGAGTCCCTGCAACCGGCGCTTTTTTTGCACTTTGCACTCAGTTTCCCCGAGGAGCGGCTCAAGAAACTCGCCCGCCGCCTGGTGCTGCCGCTGATCTACATCCCCGGCGCGGGAGTGCTCGGGCTGTGGCTTTGGGCAATCCAGACCAGGGAGGCGACGGGCCTCCTGCTACACCGGCTCAACCAGGTCAGCACGGCCTACGACGCCGCTTTCTATGTGCTGGCCGCCGCCCTCTTCCTGCGCAGTTCGCGGCGCGCCCACTCGCCCCTCTTGCGCCAGCAATTGAAGTGGCTCACCCGCGGCGCTTTGCTGGCCATCGTCCCCTTCACGCTTTTTTACGCCATTCCCTTTCTGCTCAACCTGCAAATGCCCGCCCTGCTCACCAAGCTGGCCGGTCTCTCGCTGGTTTTTTTGCCGCTGACCTTCAGTTGGGCCATCGTCCGCTACCGGCTGATGGACACCGACCTGATCTTCAAGCGCGGCGTGGCCTACACGCTCTCCACCGGCCTGATTCTGGGGGCCTACTTCGGCATCATCGCCGGAGCCGCCGGGCTGGCTCACAACCGGCTGCCGGGATCGGTCCGGGACTGGGGCGAGGGCATCGCCATTGTGCTGGTGGCGGCCTTCTTCGAGCCCCTCAAGCGACGGATTCAGAACTGGGTGGACCGCGTCTTCGACCGCCATCGCTACGACTACCGCCAGGCGCTGGTCGAGTTCGGCCGGGGCTTGAGTTCGGAGACCGATCTGGCCGCCCTGCTGGAGTCGATCGTCGAGCAGTTGCCGCGCACCCTGCAGGTGGCGCGCGTGGCGGTTTTCCTGGCCCCCAACCCCGAGGAATCCTTCCGCCTGCGCCTGGCCGCCTCGCACGGGCTGCCCGCCGAGGCCCTGGCCGAGCAGGAGGAGATGGACCTGGGCTTCCTGGACTTCGACCGCGCCCTGGACCACGGTCACATTTTTCTGGAAAACGCGCAGGCCGCCCTGCATCTGCCCCCAGGGCAGCAGCGCGCCGCCGCCCTGCTCGACCTGAACTACTATCTGCCCTGTCGCGTGGCCCAGGGCCAGGAGGCCGGGCCGGAAGGCGTCACGCGCACCATTGCCGTAATCGGTCTGGGCCGCACCATCGGCGGCGATTTTCTCTCCAGCGAGGACGTGGAACTGCTCGAATCGCTGGCCTCCTACATCGGCATCGCCCTGCAAAACGCCAGCCTCTACGCCCGCCTGGAGGAGAAAATCCTCGCTTTCGAGCGGCTCAAGGAATTCAACGAGAACATCGTCGAATCGATCAACGTCGGCATTCTGGCCCTCGATCTGGAGGACCGCATCGAGAGCTGGAATGCGCAGATGGAGTCCATGTACGCCCTCAGCCGCGCCGAGGCCATCGGCCAAGAGCTTTGTTCGGTCTTCCCTCCTGAGTTTATTGAAGCTATGGAGAGCTTCGGCAACGAGCCCGGTGTGCATCACCTCTACAAATTCCGGCTGACTACGCGCGCCGGCGAGCTGCGCACCGCCAACATCGCCATCGCGCCCCTGCTCTCGCGGGATTTCGTCTCGGTGGGACGCATCATCCTGGTCGACGACATCACCGAACGGGTCACGCTGGAGGCCCAACTGACGCAGGCCGACAAGCTCAGCTCGATTGGCCTGCTGGCCGCCGGCGTGGCCCACGAGATCAACACGCCGCTGGCCGTCATCAGCTCCTACGCGCAGATGCTCTCCAAGCAGTTGAAGGGCGACGCCCGCCTGGGCCCGGTTTTGGACAAGATCATCCAGCAGAGCTTCCGCGCCGCCGAGATCGCCAACGGCCTTCTGAATTTTTCCCGCACCTCGACGACAGAATTCCGCGAAACCGACCTCAACCAGGTCATCCGCGACACACTCTCGCTGCTGGAGCACCAGTTCAAGACCGCGCAGGTGACGGTCGATCTGGAACTGGCCGAGGAGCTGCCCTCCATCAACGGCAACCCCGGCAAGCTGCAGCAGGTCTTTCTCAACCTGCTGCTGAACGCCAAGGAGGCCATGCCCGAGGGCGGCCGCCTGCGCGTGGCCACCCGGATCGACCGGCGCGCCGGGCACGATGGCCACGTTATGGCGCTGGTGGCCGACTCCGGGTCGGGCATCGCCCCCGAGCACCTCAAACGCATCTACGACCCCTTTTTCACCACCAAAACCATGCCCAAACCCGGCGACCGCCGCGGCACCGGCCTGGGGCTTTCCGTCTCCTACGGCATCATCCAGGAGCACGCCGGCAAGATTCACGTCGAGAGCACGGTGGGCGCCGGCACAACCTTCCATCTCGAGTTTCCGCTATTGAGGAATTCCGTTCATGCCTGAAGTCGAAGTGCCTTTGAATCCATCTATAACCGCCGCCGCCAGCTCCGGCAACTCCACCCCCAACGGCACCGTCTCGAGCATTCTGGTCATCGACGACGAGGCCGCCATCCGGGAGTCGCTCGAAGTGCTGCTGAGCCTCGAAGGCTACACGGTCACCATGGCCGGGGACGGCGTCGAGGGGCTGCGCCTGCTGGACGCGGAAAGTTTTGATCTGGTGCTGCTGGACCTGAATCTTCCCGGCCAGAGCGGCTTGGAGCTGCTGCCCCAGATCAAGGAGCGCCAGCCCGAGCTGCCGGTCATCATGATCACCGCCTACGGCAGTGTGGACACGGTTGTCGACGCCATCCGCGCCGGGGCGGAAAACTTCGTCCAGAAGCCCTGGGACAACGAAAAGCTGCTGGCCGACATCCGCTCGGCCATCGCCCGCCACAAGGCCGAAGAAGAGAATCTGCAGCTCAAGCGGACCCTCAAGCAGCGCTATAACTTCTCCAACATCGTGGGCAAAAGCGAGATCATGCTGAAGGTCTTCGACTTGGTGGCGCAGGTGGCGCCCTCGCGCTCCACGGTCTTGATCCAGGGCGAGAGCGGGACAGGCAAGGAATTGATCGCCAAAGCCATCCACGCCAATTCGCCCCGCCGCGATAAACCATTCGTCCCCATCAACACCGGGGCCATGCCCTCGGAGCTGCTCGAATCGACGCTCTTCGGCCACGTCAAGGGGGCCTTCACCTCGGCCATCGCCTCCAAAAAAGGCCTTTTCGAGGTGGCCAATGGGGGCACGCTCTTCCTGGACGAGATCGCCACCATGGGCGTGGACACCCAGGCCAAGATTCTGCGCGTTCTGCAGGATCGCCGCTTCATGCACCTGGGCGGCATTCAGGAGATTCAGGTGGACGTGCGCATTATCGCCGCCACCAACGTGGACCTGCGCAAGGAGGTCCGCGAGGGCCGCTTCCGCGAGGACCTCTTCTATCGCCTGAACGTGATCAGCGTGGACCTTCCCCCGCTGCGCGCCCGTCGCGAGGACATTCCCCTGCTGGCGCAGCACTTCCTGGACTTTTACGCCAACGAAAACGGCTTCGAGCCACGCAAGCTTTCGGCCGACGCGCTGCGCGCCCTGATGGATTACGAGTGGCCGGGCAACGTCCGCGAGCTCGAAAACTCCATCGAGCGCGGCGTGGTGCTCTCCTCGGGGCCGGTCATCGGCTCCGACCTGCTCCCCGGCCACATCACCGGCCGCAGCTTCCAGGACGCCCTGCTGCAACTCAACCCCAACGCCTCCCTCTTCGACATTCTCGAAGACATCGAGCGGCGCATCATCATCGAGAAGCTGGAGCGCTCCAACTGGAACCAGACCGAGGCCGCCGAGCAGTTCCACGTTCCCCTTTCGACGCTCAACCAGAAGATCAAGCGGCTGAACATTGAGATTCGCAAGAAGGGGCGGGAGTAGAAGTGCAGTTAACAGCCCATGGTAAAAGTCTTGTTTTGAAAGGGCACGGCTTCAGCCGTGCCATAAATGGCTGATAGAAAACGGCGGGTTTTAGCCCTGAGGGAAGGACTTCGGCATTTCGACTTTCACCACAGGCTGTTAGCAGTGGTCGGTTGTCAGTAAACCGCAGGCCATCGAGCAAAATCTCCCCAAAACGTGTATTGTTAAAGAGTCAAAATCCCAATGGACGACCAGGAAAAAATGATGACCTCAGAACAAAGCAAAAATCCTCCGGAATTTGTCGCGGAACACGAACTGCGCATCGGAGCACTTTCCACCCCGATCCGCGTCCGGATCTTCCGCCGTCAGTCTGACGGAGCGCTTCTGGTCGAACAGAGCCAATTCCTCAAGACCTCCATCCAGTACCTTCCTCACACCATCAACCAGCCCTTCTTCTGCCCCGAAAACCAGGTGCTCGACGAGCTGACGGCGACGATGACAAATTTCTACAATCAGGCCATCGGCAGAGGCTACAGCCCCTCCGAGAACTGGCTGGTGCCCAACACTGGCTTTGAGAGTGCCGTTCACCAGGTAAGCTAGATTTAGCAGCATTTTTGGAATTGCTGGAGCCTTCGCGCCTGGCGCACTCTCGCGCGACGTTGAAAGCGTTGCGTGGGAGCCCCTTGCTGTTTCTGCCGTTCGCCGGCCTGCTTCATGCGCTATTCTGTCTTTGCACCGCTTCTTCGAGGAGAGTGGCGCAACCCTTTATCCCGCAGGCTGACAAACCCAAATGGCGATAGAGAAGATAGACAGGACAGCCAAACGGCTCGTGCTCACCGTGCAGGATTACTCCCTGTTCGCTTGGCGCGCCTTCACCAACCTCTACCGCCCTCCGATTTACTGGCCCGAATTCCTCATACAGGCCGACATCATCGGCGTCGGCTCGCTGTCGATCGTCATTCTCGCCGGGCTTTCGACCGGCGGTGTGCTGGCCTTGCAATCGGCGGCCACGCTGTCGGCCTTTGGCGCCACCGCCGTCACTGGCCAGTTCGTCTCCCTCACCATGATCCGCGAGCTGGGCCCGGTGCTCACCGGGGTGATGGTCTCCGGCCGCAACGCCAGCTCGATGGCCAGCGAACTCGGCTCGATGGTGGTCACCGAGCAGATTGACGCCATGCGCGCCCTGGGCGTGGACCCGCTCCGCAAGCTGGTCACGCCGCGCATCTTCGCCTGCATCACGATGCTCTTCTTCCTCACCATCGTGGCCGACGCCTTCGGCATTCTCGGCGGCGCGCTGGTCACCATCTTCATGAACAACCAGAACGGCACCCAGTATTTCTCCATGGCCTGGGAGCACCTCGTCTATGCCGACATCGTTCAAGGACTGGTCAAGCCGCTCTTCTTCGGCTACATCATCGCCTCCATCGGCTGTTTCTACGGCATGAGAACCTCGGGCGGCACCGAGGGCGTGGGCCGCTCCACCATTCAGGCCGTTGTCAACTCCTCGGTGCTCATCATCTTCGTCGACTTCCTTATCACCCAAGTGCTGCTCACCATCTTCCGATGAATGAGACTCCCGCTTCCCGACAGCCCGGCCAGAACCAGCCGGACCAAGGCCAGCCTGCTGGCCAAGCTCAACCGGGCCTTGCCGTGCGGGCTCAGACAAACCCGGCCGCTGCTCCGGATTCGGCCTCGCCCGCAGCCTCGTCTTTGGCCCGGTTACCGGCCGCCGAGGCCCTCCCGGTGGTGGAATTCCGCAACGTCTCGATCGCCTTCGACGGCCCGCCGGTGCTCGTGGACGTCAGTTTCACCGTCCGGCCCGGAGAAACGCGCATTCTGCTCGGCCCCGCGGGAGTGGGCAAGAGCGTGCTGCTCAAGCTGACCAACGGCCTGCTGCGCCCCGACCGGGGCAGCATCCGGCTCTTCGGCCAGGAGATCACCACCCTGCCCGAGGAGCAGCTTTTTCACCTGCGCGCCCGCACCGGCATGGTCTTCCAGGAGGGCGCGCTCTTCGACTCGCTCTCCGTCCGCGACAATGTGGCCTTCCAACTGATCCAGGAGCGGGTTCCCGACGAGGAGATCGACCGCCGCGTCCGCGACGCCCTGCGCTTTGTTGAACTGGAGGAGACCTTCGATCTCTTCCCGGCCAGCCTTTCGGGGGGAATGCGCCGCCGCGTGGCCATCGCCCGCGCCATCATCCGCCAGCCCGAGCTGCTGCTCTACGACTCGCCCACCGGCGGCCTCGATCCGGTCACCTCGACCACCATCATCGAACTGATCGTCAAGGAGCGCGACGCCTACCGCATCCCCTCCCTGCTGGTCACGCATCGCCTTCAGGACGCCTTCATCCTCAGCAACCACCGCTTCGATCCCGAGGCCGGCCGCATGGCCCTCCTGCCCAAGGGCGAAACCGACCCCCACACCACCTTCCTCATGCTCGAAGAAGGCCGCCTGATTTTCGACGGCTCGCTGCATGATCTGATTACGAGCCGCGATCCCTTCGTGCGCGAGTTCCTGGAGTAGAGCAGTGCAATCGCATTTGCAAATTTGAGCGAGAAATGAAGGGTACGGGCTTTAGCCCGTACGTAAACAGCACAAGATCTGTTGGGCTTCAGCCCCTGAGGGACAGTCGTTGTGCAGACTTGTCCTGATTTCGGCGTGCGCATGGTGCCGATTCCATCAAAACTACAAGCTTCACTCGTACTGTTTCTCCCCTCAGGGGCTGAAGCCCCCTTCTTTTCAGCAAATTAACGTACGGGCTAAAGCCCGTACCCTTCAACGATTCAAATGCGATTGCCCTGTGGAGCATGGCGGCCATCCGGGGAGCAGCGGCCAAGGCTTGGTAAAATCGCTGCATGAGCCTCTCCGCGCAGGACCGCGCCCGCCGCATCAAAATCATTCTTTTCGACGTCGATGGCGTTCTGACCGACGGCGGCATCTGGCTCGTTCCCGCGCCTGGGCTTGCTTCTGGGACGGCTTCCGCCTCTGCTTCTGGGCCTGCTTTGGCTGACAGCCAGGGCGGTTCCGGCGCTCCGCCAGCCCGCATGGTCGAGGCCAAGGGCTTCAACGCCCACGACGGAGCGGGCATTTCGCTGGCGCGGCTGGGCGGCATGAAGTGCGGCGTCATCACCAAGCGCATCTCCGAGACCGTGGCCCTGCGCTCCCGCGACCTGAAGCTTGAATTCGTCTACCAGGGCTGCGCCTTCAAAATGCAGGCGGTGCGGGAGATCATCGCGAAGGAGGGCGTCACTCTCGACGAGATTGCCTACGTGGGCGACGACGTGATCGACCTGCCGGTGATGCGCCAGTGCGGCCTGGCCGTGGCCGTGGCCGACGCCCGCCGCCAAGTGAAGGCCGCCGCCCACTACGTCACGCCCGGCAAGGGCGGCCACGGCGCGGCCCGCGACGCCATCGAGTTCATCCTCGAGGCCAAGGGCCTGCTCGACCGCTGTATCGAGGCCTACATCGACGAGAGCAACCCCATTTCGCCCTCGATGGACATTGGCAAGGGCGGGGATTTGAAGTAACTGCACAGCATCAGTGCTGTGCGGTTTAATAACTCGGTTCTGCATGAAGGGTACGGGCTTAAGCCCGTACCCTTCAAAATGTAATGTTACTGGACAGCTCCTTAGAAAGAGAGCAGGACAGACTATGGGAAGCAAAGTGAAACGAGCGGTAGTGCTATTGAGCGGGGGCCTCGACTCAGCCACGGTGCTGGCCATTGCCCGCAGCCAAGGCTACGAACTCTACGCGCTCTCGTTTTCTTACGGCCAGCGGCACGTTATTGAACTCGAGGCCGCCCGCCGCGTCGCCGCCGCCATCGGCGTCAACGATCACCGCATCGCGGCCATCGACCTGCGCCTCTTCGGCGGCTCGGCCCTGACCGCCGACATCGCCGTCCCCAAAGGCCGCGGCACCGATGAGATGGCCCACGGCATTCCCATCACCTACGTCCCGGCGCGCAACACGATTTTCCTCTCCTTTGCGCTGGCCTGGGCCGAGGTGCTGGGTTCGAGCGACATTTTCATCGGCGTCAACGCTCTCGACTATTCCGGCTATCCGGACTGCCGGCCGGAGTTCATCGCGGCCTTCGAGAAGATGGCCAATCTCGCCACCAAGGCCGGGGTCGAGGGCCACCAGGTGCTCCAGATTCACACCCCGCTGATCGCCCTTACCAAGGCCCAGATCATCCGCCGGGGCCTCGATCTGGGCGTGGACTACGGCCTGACCAGCAGTTGCTACGGCCCCTCGCCCGCGGGCCAGCCCTGCGGCCAATGCGATTCCTGCCTGCTCCGGCGGAAGGGCTTCCGCGAGAACGGGATCGAGGACCCATTAACTTATGGGGACGGGCGAACCTCCCAATGAAGGGACATTGGGGTTTGTGCTTTCCCACTCTTGCCGCAAAAACAAGAACGCGGCAAGAATGGGGCACCCGGCGTTTGTGGGGCGGTTCAAAATGAGTTACGCCGTCAAGGAAATTTTCTATACGCTGCAGGGCGAAGGAGCGCAGGCGGGCCGCGCGGCGGTTTTTTGCCGCTTTGCCGGCTGCAACCTCTGGCCGGGCAATGAAGCCGGCCGCGCAGAGGCAATCTGCCGGTTTTGCGACACCGATTTCGTGGGCGTCGATGGGCCGGGCGGCGGAAATTTCGGCTCCGCTGAGGATTTGGCCGCCGCCATTGAACAGAAGTGGCCGGCGGACCCAGGACAGCAAGACCAGCGGCAGCAAGACCCAGGGCGGCAAATCCCGAAGCGGCAAGGCTCCGGATGGGGCCAGCGCTTTGTCGTCTGCACGGGCGGCGAGCCCCTGCTGCAACTGGACACAAATCTGATCGCCGCGCTGCACCAGCGCAATTTCGAGGTTGCCGTCGAGACCAACGGAACGGTGGCCGCGCCGGAGGGCGTGGATTGGCTCACCGTCAGCCCCAAGGCCGGGACGAAGCTTATGCAGCTCAATGGGGACGAACTGAAGCTGATCTATCCTCAACCCGAAGCCGAATCTCAACCCGGACTAGATCCGGCCAATTTCGAGCTGCTCTGCTTCCGGCATTTTTTCTTGCAGCCGATGGACGGACCCAACCGCGCCGCCAACACCGAGCTCGCCCTGCGCTACTGCCTCGCCCACCCGCAATGGCGATTGAGCCTGCAAACCCACAAGATTCTCGGCATTCCATAGGATGAAAGCGGAGAAAACTTGCAACGGTTTTCCGGCTGCTGTTGGATTCAGATCGACACGCCCCCCGGCTAAACTCATCCAATGAGCGCTAGAGAATAGGCCCCCTGGCGGCAAAATGCTCAATCTGCTACACCATGCAAGCCAAATGACGGTTAGAATCGTCTGTACAGCAGGCAGAACTGCTTCAATCAACTGCCTGCATTGCCTCTCTTCTATTCCAGCTTGGAGTTTTTCACCTGCTGGCCTGGCTGAAAAGGCAGGGAATCCCCAGGATGATGACAAGAAAACTTCGTTTGCCGCCCCTCTGGCTTACTTTTGCCGCCGCCATTGCTTTTCTGCTGCCGGCCAGGCCTGTTTGCGCCCAGAATGGGCCGAAAAATGCGCTTTCGGGCACTCCGGCGCAAGCCACTCCCGCCCAAGCTCCCAGCAATAGCCCGGCCCGGCTTGCTCCGGCAAGAAAGGCTTCGGCCGCGCCGGCGAAACCAGCCGATGACGCCGCGACGACGCCAAACCGCGCCCAGGCGTACTATCACCTGGCGCTGGCCAGCACCTACGAAAACGAAGCCGTCACCGAGGGCCGCACGGATCTGGTGACGCAGGCCATCGAGGAGTACAAGCTGGCGCTGGACGCCGACCCGGCCTCGTCGCAGTTGAACAACACGCTGGCTGATTTGTACTTCCGCATAGGGCGCATCAGCGAGGCCGAGAGCGTGGCGCGCGAGCTGCTCAAGCGCGCCCCCGACGACCTCGACGCGCACAAGCTGCTGGGGCGCATCTACCTGCGCCGGTTGAGCACGGAGCAAAGCGCGCCCTCCTCCGCTTCGCCCTCCGGCAGCACGCTGGATGAGGCGATCGCCGAATTCGCCAAGATCGTCACGCTCGATCCCAAGAGCGTCGAGGACCGTATGCTGCTGGGCCAACTCTTCACCGTCCGGCACGAGCAGAAGAAGGCCGAGGAGCAGTTCAAGATTGCGCAGGCCATGGAGCCCGATTCGGAGGAAGCCGTGCTGAACCTGGCCCGCCTCTATGCCGATAGCGGCGACCTCGCGCAGGAGGTCAAGGTCATCGAGGCGGTTCCGGCCGCCAGCCGAACGGCCAGGATGGAAGATGCGCTGGGCGCGGCCTATGAGCAACTGAAACAGACCAGGGAGGCCATCGCCGCCTATCAGCGCGCCGCCGTGATCGAGCCCGAGGACGCGCGCACCCTGGAAGCGCTGGCCCAGGCCCTGCTCGACGACAACCAGCTCGACGCGTCGCTCAAGCAATACAAAAAGCTGGTCGAGGTTGACTCGGAGAATGCCGGCGCCCTGGTTCACATCGGCGAGATTCTGCGCCGCCAGGGGAAATTCGTGGATGCGCTGGAGATTGTTCGCAAGGCGCGCAAGATGGACCCGGAAAATCTGGAGGCCGGCTACAACGAGGGGCTGCTGCTGGACGTGCTGGGCCGCTACGACGAGGCGGTGCAGGTTTTCGAGAAGATGGTGGACAAGACCTCGCACGCCAACGGAGCCTACACCACCGAAGAGAAGAATAATCGCGGCATCTTCCTGGAGCGGCTGGGAGCGGTCTATCAGGAGCAGAACAAGACCGCCGAGGCCATCGCCACCTATCAAAAACTGATCGACATGGGCGGCGAATCGGCCCTGCGCGGCTATCAATTCCAGGCCGACGCCTGGCGCGACGCCAAGCAATTCGACAAGGCGGTCGAGGTTTCGCGCCGCGCCGTCGAGGCCAACCCCAAGGACCACGACCTGACGCTGATGCTGGCCGGGGAGTTGGGCGATGTGGGCAAGACCGACGAGGGGCTGGTCCTGGCCAGGGGGCTGCTCGCCAACACCAGCGAAGACCGTACCGTATGGCTGGCGCTGGGCCAGATGTGCGTGCGCGCGCGCCGCTGGAAGGAGGCCGGAGAGGATTTCGACAAGGCTGCGGCGCTGACCACCAAAAAGGAAGACCGCACCTATCTTTTCTTTCTCCGGGGGGAACTGGCCGAGCGGCAAAAACACGACGAGCAGGCCGAGCAGTTCTTCCGCCAGGCGCTGGAACTGGACCCAGAGAACGCCATGACGCTCAACTACCTGGGCTATATGCTGGCCGACAAGGGCATCCGGCTGCCCGAGGCGCTCAAGATGATTCGCAAGGCCGTCGAGCTGGAGCCGATGAACGGCGCCTTCCTGGATTCGCTGGGCTGGGTGTACTTCAAGATGGGCGAGTACGAACTGGCCGAAGAGAATCTGCGCCAGGCCGTTGCGCGCGATCAGGCCGACCCCGCGCTCAACGACCATCTGGGCGAACTCTATGAAAAGACCGGCCGCATCCGGCTGGCCGTGGCGCAGTGGGAGCTGTCGCTGGCCGAGTACGCGAAGTCGGCCCCAATCGACGTGGAGCCAGGCGAGGTGGCCAAGGTGCAGCGCAAGCTGGACAATGCCCGCCTCAAGCTGACCAAGGAGGATAATGCAATTGGCCAGCCCAAGCCGCGATAAGCAGTAAAATCCGCCGTAACCTCTTTGATTCGAAGGCGATGACCATACCAGGAGCCAGGTCGATCTACACACTGCCCGCGGGAATTGCCGTCCGCGCGGAGGGCGAACTGGCGCGCCGCGCGCACCCTGAGCCGCTCCACCCCTACCGCACGCCATTTGCCCGCGACGTGGCCCGCGTTCTGCACGCGCGCGCCTTTCGCCGCATGGCTGGCAAGACCCAGGTCTTCGCCCGCCTGCCCGCCGACGCCCCCTCGGACCACTTTCGCAGCCGCCTGACGCACACTCTGGAAGTCGCCCAGATCGCCCGCACGCTGGCCGGCGCGCTGGGCTTGAACGCGGAACTGGCCGAGGCCCTGGCGCTCTCCCACGACATCGGCCATCCGCCCTTCGGGCACGCCGGCGAAAAGGCTCTCGACCACTGCCTGCGCGGCTTTGGCCTCAGCTTCGACCACAATCTGCACGCCCTGCGCATTGTCACCTGGTTTGAGGAGCGTTACGCGAGCTTTCGCGGGCTGAATCTGACCCTCGGAGTACGCGAGGGCATCATAAAGCACTCCCACGACTACTCCGCCGCCACCCATCCTGAGCTGGCCGAGTACCTCCTCGACCAGTTCCCTCCCCTGGAAGCTCAACTGATCGACCTGGCCGACGAGATCGCCTACCTGACCGCCGATCTCGACGATGGCCTCGGCTCGGGTATTCTTACCCTCGAGCAGGTCTATGAGAGCGTGGCCCTTTTTCGCCGCTTTCACGACGCAGTGCGGCGCGATTATCCCGCCGCTCCACCGAAACTGGCCGCGCATGAGACGCTCAAGCGCATTCTCAACGCGCTGGTGACGGATTTGCTCGAAGAGGTGCGCAGGCAGGTGGCCGCGCTGGGCGCAGTTGGGCTGGAGGAGATTCGCCGCGCGCCCCACCGGGTGGCGGCGTTGAGCCCGGAGATGGAGGCCTCGCGCGCCGCCGCCAAGCAGTTCCTCTACGCCAGCCTCTACAACTCGCCCGGCATGGAGGAGGCGCACGCTCATGCCAGCCAGGTGGTCGCGGAGCTGTTCGCCGCGCTTATCGCCGATCCCGGCCTGCTGCCCGCTGACCACCAGGCCGAAATCCCCTCTGAAGGTCTGGTCCGCACCGTCGCCGACTACATCGCCGGCATGACCGACAGCTACATCGAGCAGGCCTGGCAGCAGCGCGGCCGGCGGTAATTTTGGATCTCCCAGAGATCTTCCGCGGAGATTTAAGCCAGCCGGCCTCCACCATCCCGTGTCCCTTCCATTGGGGCTCTGAGCGGTTTTGCGGGGCTCAATCCGCGCATAGACCCGGATAGCGGTTTAAACTAAATCAAGCGGAGAAAGCTTCCGGCCAATGTTCAGGACGGCGCATCCGCAGACGTACCGTTTTGTTTGATTCACTTCAGCGAGGTTTCAGGACTGACCATGAGCCAAATTCAAGGATTTGCAGCGCACGCGGCAGGAGCCGAACTGTTGCCGTTCAAGTACGATCCAGGCGAGTTGGGCCGGCAGCAGGTGGAGATAGCGATTACCCACTGCGGCGTCTGCCACAGCGACCTTCACTTGATTGCAAATGACTGGGGAATCAGCCAGTACCCGTTTATTCCCGGCCATGAGATTATCGGCAAGATCACGGCCATTGGCGACGAGGTGCAATTGCTCGAGGTGGGCCAGCGCGTGGGCCTGGGTTGGCAGTCAAACTCCTGCGGAGTCTGCGAGTGGTGCAGCCGGGGAATGGAGAATCTGTGCCCCGCGGCCGAGGGAACCTGCGTACACCGCCATGGCGGCTATGCAGACAGTGTGCGGGCCGATGCGCGTTTTGTGATTCCCATCCCCGATGCGCTGGAGAGCGAATCGGCGGCGCCGCTGCTCTGCGGCGGCATTACGGTCTATAATCCGTTGCGCACCCACGGCGTGAACCCATCGTCGCGGGTGGGCATTGTGGGCATCGGCGGGCTGGGTCACATGGCCATTCAGTTTGCGCGGGTCTTCGGCGCCGAGGTGACGGCCTTTTCCACCTCGGCCACCAAGGAAGAGGAGGCGCGCGCGCTGGGGGCGCACCACTTCGTCAACAGCCGCGAGTCCAAGGCCCTGAAGGAAACCGCCGGGACAATGGACCTCATTTTGAGTACCATCAACGCCGACCAGGATTGGGGTACCTATATTCAGGCTCTGCGGCCCACCGGAACGCTCTGTTTTGTGGGCGTTCCGCCATCGCCGGTGAGCGTGCATGCGTTCCCGCTCATCTCCGGCATCCGCTCCGTTACAGGCAACCCCGGAGGAAGCCCGCAACGAATCAAAGAGATGCTCGACGTGGCGGCGAGGCATGGTATCAAAGCCATCACCGAATGCTTCCCCATGGCCCAGGCCAATGCGGCCATCGAAAAGGTGAAGAAGAACAAGGTCCGCTACCGTGCCGTGCTGGCCAATTAAAGCGGTTCACCTATTCACTCAGGGCTGTTGACGAACTGAAAAGGGCATTTTCTTGTGAAAAGAGGTTTTTCTTTAGAAGAAGCCTCTCCGTGATGATGGTTTTCTTCTGCCAGAGCAGGAGAACCGCTGTATTCGCGCAGTTGAACCTCTTTTGCGGCCCGCATTCAGTCTTTTGCGGACAGGCAGAGTTTTACCGCTACATCCAGACCTACTGACGCAAACCGGCCCACGGTTATCCGTGGGCCGGTTTGGTTTGGGACGAGCGTCCGCCGCTAATTGTGCTTGTGCTCGTCCTTGTCCTTGGGTGCTGAGTGCGACGCAGGCGCTTCATGTTGCTGTCCCTGCGAATGCGGCTGAAGTTGCTGTCCCTGCGGATGCGGCTGAGACTCCGTGTGCGCCGGGGGAGTGAAATGCGTTGCAGGCGCTTCATGTTGCTGTCCCTGCGAACGCGGCTGAAATTGCTGTCCCTGCGGATGCGGCTGAGACTCCGTATGCGCTGGGGGAGTGAAATGCGACGCAGGCGCTTCATGTTGCTGTCCCTGCGGATGCGGCTGAGACTCCGTATGCGCTGGGGGCATGGTGTGCATATTATTCTGAGGCACACCGGAGCCCTTTACGGTCGTATCGCCTTTTGGCGAGGAGCCGCCCATCGTCCTTGGCTGCCCCACCGCATTTCCGGTGTTCGACTTCGGGGAGTTATAGTTAAGGACGCCTTCCTTGCCCGCGCCGGGCCCCTGCGGCTTCGCGCCAACTCCAGGACCCTGCGACTTGGTGGGCGCATTCCAGTTGTCGTGCCCCGATTTGCCCCGGTCAGCCGAGGGGGCGGCATTCTTATTCGCCCCCAGCGGTCTGGGAACTGCCAAAGTGCTGGGATGGCCGCCGTTGTTCTTGACGTACGAGCCCCGGTCGCTCCTGGCCGCGGCTTCATGCTGCTGCTGGTACGAGGTTACGGAGGTGTGCCGCTCGTGCTCGGCCACCCGTTCCTCAGGGCGGGGCTGGTAGCGGATGCCGCCAGGGCCGCCGCTGAAGGCCACGTGGCTATCCCGAGCAACGAAGCCTCTCTCCACGCGCCCCCGGTCCTCGAAGGTTTCGTGGATATACCGGCGGTCCACATGCATTACAAAGGTGTTATAGGCGAAGACCCCGCCGCGCCACTCGCCGCCGGCAAAGCCGAAGCCGCCATAACCGTAGCCGTAATTCACGCCGCCATAGTAGCCGACGTGCCGGCCCCAGTAGCCGGGATGGAAGACATAGAAGCCGTCAGACCAGCCCCAGTAGCCGGGCGTCCACAGAGCGCCTTGATAGGGCGCCGGAACCCACGCGCCAGGAACCCAGTAGTAGCCGTCGTCGCCATAGGCCCAGTAACCGGGCATCCACATCAGGCCGGGCTCCGGGCAGTCGGGCTGCACATAGACCGGCAGCTCCGGCGGTGCAATACCGACACTGATGAAGACGCCTGCGTGCGAAGAAACGGGGATGAGCATGATAACCAGCGCCAGCAAAAGCCAGCGCGCGGAATGCAGAAATTTCATAAGAAAAACCTCCTGATCGTTCCTTACCTGCCCCGCTAGTGAAGATCCACTTGCCCCTGGGCAGGGTTTGTTCTGGCTGAGATGGCTGCCGGCTCGAGTCGCTTCAACCAGAATTCGTGCCAAATCAACCGAAATCCGCTCAAAATGAACGGGAATCCGCGCCAATTCAAGCCGCATTTCGCCGGGCGGTCAAAAAAACAATGCGGGTAATCAGCCACCGATCCTGGCAACGCTCAAAGACTTGAAACGTCGAAAACTCTCGCTCTCAATACTTTGACGGCCTGAATCCGGTCGCGCAGACAGACTACTCCCCTTCAGACTCCATCCGCCAGCTAAAGTTGCGGTCTTCGGAGCGAATTAAGTCGCAGGCCTCGGATTAAGTTCCGGCCCGCGCCGCTGAAACGAACTCTTCAGGCAGACGCAACTCGAAGCTGAGGTGAGGCGCTCCACTTTCGCGCCGTCACGCTCAGGCCCGGCTGCGGGTGGTAGACTCAGCCCATGCCGCGCGGAGTTTTCATCACCTTTGAAGGCCTGGATGGTTCAGGTAAGACCACCCAGATCAACCGTTTGTCCGTCTGGCTGAAAGAGCGCGGCTACACCTCGCTGCTAACCCGGCAGCCGGGCGGCACCGCCACCGGCGACCGCATCCGCTCGCTGGTGCTCGACTCGCGCTCCACCGGCCTGGCGCCGATGGCCGAGATGGCGCTGATGTTCGCCGACCGCGCCCAAGCCATCGCCGAGGTGATCGAGCCCGCCCTCGCGGCCGGCCGGATCGTCCTCTGCGACCGCTTCACCGATTCGACCGAGGCTTACCAGGGCGGCGGACGTCAACTGGGATCGGAGGCCGTTCTCGAACTCCACCGCCTGCTCTGCTCCAACCTTCAGCCCGATCTCACGCTGCTGCTGCTGCCAGGGCTGGAGGCCTCGCTGGAGCGCGCGCGCCGCCGCAACCAGCACACCGCCGATGAAAATGGCGCTGACGAAAACCGCTTCGAGCAGGAGCAGGAGGCCTTTTATCGCCGCGTCTGGCAAAAGTACCTGGAGATCGCCGCCCGCGAACCGGCCCGGGTGGTGCTGATCGAAGGCGACCTGAGCATTGATGAGGTCCACGAACAGATTGTCGCAGCCGTCTCCAGGCGGTTGGCCGGCTCCATCAGAGCATTGCGCACTGATTGAGGGGAAAGACAGCGGTTTGAGGGGGGCAGACAGCAGCCCCATCCTCTTTCAGCCGGGAATTCCCTTAGGCTCGGCCTGGCGGGGCGCCTACGCCGCTGATTCGCGGCTCTTCAGATTCACCATAATCATCTTTTCGGCACTCCGCTCGGCATCGGCGAGGAAAAATCCGTTGGCAGTCTCCTGCACCGCGACCCGGGTTCCGGTGTGGCCCAGAGCCGAGGCAATCTCGTTCCAGCGAAGAATAAAGGAGTTGGCCGGCATCAGAACAGGCAGGCGGACGGGCTCGGGCAGAGCGCAGTAGGTAACCCAAACGCCCAGCGCACCCATAATCACCAACTCATAGACGAATTCCAGAGGTGAGGAAAGCGATGTGTTACGGGAAAGTAATGAAACGACAACAAAATCATTAGCGGACATCAGTCCAAAGCCCAAGGCAAACCCGAAAGCCATGTCGCGAATCGGAAGGCGTAGCGCATTCATGCTCAGGCAGAGAAAGGCCAGCAGGCAAAGCTCCAGAATGCTTACCGAACGCATCAACCTGTAGGCGATATTCGTGATAATGCAAATGCCAGGGCGTTCAAAGGAGAGCGTCGACAAACTCACGAGGACTGCGACCAGAGCGGCCCAGCGGAAGACCACGGTCCCCAACCTTTGCAAGCCAGAAAACGCCGAAAGCGCGGAGCGAAAGACCTCGATGCAGACAAAAAAGAGCAATACAGCGCTCGCTATATACACTGCCCAGTAGAAATAGAAGTAGGCCGCTGTGCAAAAACTTGTGAGCCAGTGGAACATCTGTCCATGGAGCAATAAAAGCAGCGCGGGCATCGAAGCCAGATGCAACGCCACGTAGCCCCCCATCGCCGGGAAACGGTGGTGCAGCTTTTTCTTCCAGATAAGAAGACCGAGTGCAGCCCAAAGAATGAACTCGGCAGCGTCCATCAGGAAAATTGCAGTCTGCGAAGACATAACAGCCACCCGCTATTCTAAGAACAATCTCAGAATAGCGCTAATCGCCCACACGCTCAACCGTAAATCCGCATTTTCACATATATTTTGAGACAAAAATCCTGATCACACGCTATCGAGTCGCTGATAGTGGTGACGTGTGAGAGCAAAAAACTATTTTCTTACTTAACCCGGCAGCAAACTGGAATCTGCACGCTGCTCGGACCGGGCAGGTTCGCGGTGGCCGACTGGCGGCTCTGGAAGGGGGTTGCGGTCTTGGGCGTAACGGCTGCGGCGGTGACACCGGCGACGACGACGGAAAGAGCGAAAATGCGGATGGCGAGTTTCATGGTTTGGTAGCTCCCTTATGGATTTTGATTGACAGAAAAGCTGGTTTTCTGTACACCGAAACAGTAGAGGAAAATTGTGCTTAAGTCAAGTGTTTTCTTATAGTTATACGATTGGTAACCAGTTAGATTACCGGAGTAACGCTTCCCGGCGCCAATCTGACTTCCCAATTCTCTTCCAACTCTTCATTCAGCCCTATCCCGAACCCTCTCCTCATGCTAAAATTGAACCAGATGTAGTCGCTTGAAAGTCCTTGTTTTTCAAGCGGTTTATACCCGCATTCCAACCTGAAATCGCGTTTCCGATGCCGCGCAATCGCGGAGGGGAAGGCGAAGAGCTTGCGAACGGAATCTTATGGCGACTGAAGTATTGAATAGCATCCCCTTCCACGGCGATAACGACAACTACACCAGCGACAATATCAAGATTCTTGAAGGCCTGGAGGCGGTGCGCCTGCGTCCGGCCATGTACATTGGCTCGACCGGCGAGATGGGGCTGCATCACCTGGTTTACGAGGTGGTGGACAACTCGGTCGACGAGGCGCTGGCCGGCTATGCCACGAGGATTGACGTCATCGTCCACGTGGACAACTCGGTGACCGTCATCGACGATGGCCGCGGCATTCCGGTGGACATGAAGACGCTGGCCAATGGCGAGGAGATGCCCGCCGTGCAGGTGGTGCTGACCATGCTGCACGCCGGCGGCAAGTTCGACGCCTCGACCTACAAGGTCTCCGGCGGGCTGCACGGCGTGGGCGTAAGCTGCGTCAACGCGCTCTCGCAGGAGTTCAACGTCGAGATCTGGCGCGACGGCTTCACCTGGGAGATGGATTTCAGTTGCGGCGCGCCCACGAGCGAACTGCGCAAGGCGGGCACCAGCAAGAAGCGCGGGACAAAAGTTCATTTTCTGCCCGACAAGTCGATCTTCACCGTCACCGTGTTCAACTACGACACGCTGGCCCAGCGGCTGCGCGAGATGGCCTTTCTCAACAAGGGCCTCACCATTGGGCTCACCGACGAACGCACCGCCGACCCCAAGACCGGCGAAGCGCGCCACGCCGAGTTTCACTATGCGGGCGGCATCGCCGAGTTTGTGAAGTACCTGAATCGCGGCAAAAGCGTACTGCACGAGAAGCCCATCGTGATGGAGTCCTCGCGCGACGGCGTCGAGATCGAGATTGCGCTCCAGTACAACGACAGTTACTCGGAGACGGTCTTCAGCTTCGCCAACAACATCAACACCGTGGACGGCGGCTCGCACCTCTCCGGCTTCCGCACCGCGCTGACCCGCACCGTCAACGCCATCGGCCAGTCGCTGGGCCTCTTCAAGGACATGAAGGAGAATCTGAGCGGCGACGACGTGCGCGAGGGGCTGGTGGCCGTGGTCAGCGTCAAGCTGCCGCAGCCGCAGTTCGAGGGCCAGACCAAGGGCAAGCTGAACTCCGACATCGCCGGCACCGTGCAGGCCTTCGTCAACGAGCGGCTGGGCGCGTTTCTGGAGCAGAATCCGCAGGTTGCCAAGAAGATCATCAACAAGTCCATCGAGGCGGCGCGGGCCCGCGAGGCGGCCCGCAAGGCCCGCGACCTGACCCGGCGCAAGGGAGCTCTGGACGGCGGCGGGCTGCCCGGCAAGCTGGCCGACTGCTCGGAGCGCAACCCGGAGCGCTGCGAACTCTACCTGGTCGAGGGCGAAAGCGCCGGCGGCACCGCCAAGCAGGGCCGCGACCGTAAATTCCAGGCGATTCTGCCGCTGAAGGGCAAGATTCTGAACGTCGAAAAGGCGCGCTACGACAAGATGCTCGGTCACGAGGAGATCCGCGCCATGATCACCGCTCTGGGCTGCGGCATCGGCAAGGACGATTTCGACGCCACCAAGATCCGCTACGGCAAGATCATTTTGATGACCGATGCCGACGTCGACGGCTCGCACATCCGCACCCTGCTGCTCACCTTTTTCTTCCGCCACATGACGGAGTTGATCAAGCGCGACAACATTTACATCGCGCAGCCGCCGCTGTTCAAGATCAAGAAGGGCCGCTTCGAGCAGTACATCAAGGACGAGCGCGAGTTTGTGAAGGTGATGGTCAACCGCGCCTCGGAGGGCATGATCGTCAGCCACGGCGAAAACGCCCGCCGCATCGAAGGCCCCGCCCTGATCCGCTTCATGGCCACGCTGAATGAGTACCTGGGCTTTGTCGAGAGGGTGGACAAGCGCATCCGCAATGAAAAGCTGACCGAGCGGCTGGCTCGCGCCGAACTGGTCCATCGCGCCGATTTCGCCTCGAAGAACGAGAGTGAGGTCCCGCCCAAGCTGGCCCAGTTGTACGACGAATTGGCCGGATTGGCTGACGAGTTCAGCTTCAAATCGCTCAGCGAGCCGGTCGAGGATGAGGAACATCACACCTGGTCCGTCTGCTTTACTGACGCGCAGGGCGCCACCCGCTGCATTGACTGGGCGCTGGCCTCCAGCCCCGAGTTCAAGCAGATGATGGCCAAATACATCCTCATCAAAGAGTTTCTGGAGCCGCCGTTCCTGGTCGAGTACGCGGCCAAGGCTGCCACTGCTGCCGAGGCGAGCTCTGAAACCGGGATTGAAGCCAGTTCCGAGGCTGAATCCGGCGAGGCGGAGGGCGCCGAAGCCGGCGCGGCCCCCGAAAGCGCCGAGGTGCAGGCCGAGGCCAAGCAGACCCGCCGCGCCGTCCGCGCTTCACGTGAGCCAGTCGAGAAGCAGACCGCCAGGGAGCTGTTCGCCTACATCGTCGAACAGGGCAAGAAGGAGTACCAGGTGCAGCGTTACAAGGGGCTGGGCGAGATGAGCTCCACGCAACTCTGGGAGACCACGATGGACCCCGAGCGGCGCACCCTGCTTCAGGTCAAGCTGGAAGACATAGCCGAAACCGAGGCTATCTTTACCACGCTGATGGGCGAGGACGTCGAGGCGCGCCGCAAGTTCATCGAGGACAATGCGCTGGACGTGAAGAACCTGGACATATAGTTTCATTTCCATCGTCCAGCACCGGATCGATAGGGAGGAAGGACTATGGCGCTCTTTTGTCAACGTTGCGGAATTGAATTACCGATGAACGCGCGCTTCTGTTCCAACTGCGGCGCGCCGATTGGCGGCACCATGGCCATTCCCGGCAGGCGGCTGGTGCGCCCCATCGCGGGCCGCCAGATTGCCGGGGTCTGCATCGGGGTGGCGCAGGCCTACGGCTGGGATGTGGCGCTGGTCCGCATCAGTGCGGTCATGGGACTGATTTTTTCCTGCGGATTGGTGGCCGTGGCCTACCTGGCCGGCTGGCTGGGCATTCCCGAGGAGCAGCTTCCGCTGGCCTGAAGATGGGCGGCGGTTGGCCCGCTTGCAGAGCCGGCTTTGAAAACAAAAGGCTCGCGCTCTTAAAAAACCGCATAAATTCAAGAAAAAAGTCGCGAACTCTGGGCGTATTCTCTTGCTATGAAGAGTTGCTACACGGCCGATGGAGCAAGGCTGGCCTTTCGCGAGAGCGGAGTGGGCCTGCCGGTGGTTTTTCTGCACCCCACACCGCTCGACGGGGAGTATTGGCGGCCTCTGGCCGAAAACCTGGCCGGGGTGCGCGCTATTGTTCCCGACCTGCGCGGGCACGGCGGCTCGGAGCTGGGAGAACTGCCGGTGGGCGGCTTTGCGCTGGTTCCCGACGCGCCTGTGCTGACCATCAAGCAGTTGGCCGCCGACGTTCTGGCGCTACTGGACCACCTGGAGGTTCCCACGGCGCTGTTTGCCGGCTGCTCGATCGGCGGCTTTGTGCTGCTGGAGATCTGGCGCCAGGCTCCCGAGCGGGTGCGCGGGCTGGCCTTTGTCTGCTCCAAGCCGCAGCCGGACGCGACGGAGAACCTGAGCAAGCGCGCCGCCACCATCGCCCAGGCGCGCTCGGGCGGCAGCGCGGCAATCTTTGACGGCATGGCCCAGACGCTGATCGGGGCTACGGCCCGCCATCAGCGCCCCGAAATCGTGGATGAGCTGCGGGCTCGCATGACGCTCACCGCGGAGGCCCTGGCGGCCGTGCAGGCAGGCCTGGCCACGCGTCCCGATTCCCTGCCCACCGTGGCCACTCTCACGGTTCCCATCCTGGCCATCGCCGGCGGCGAAGACCGAGGCGTAACCGCTGCCGAGATGGAAGCCTTTCGCGCCGCGCCCGGCGGTTGCGAGTTCCATCTGCTGCCCGACGCCGGCCACTTTGCCGCCTATGAACAGCCAGAAAAGGTCGCCGCTCTCATGGCCGAGTGGCTGCGGCAGCACGAAGATTGAAGAATCTGACTGAAAACCCTGTTTCGTGCAAATCGCATAGCAGCCTGTGGTGAATGTCAGAATCGCGAGGAAACCATCCCTCAGCGGCTAAAGCCGCGTTGATTCTTACCCCTTAACGGCACGACTTAAGTCATGCCCTTTCAAAACTGGACTTCCTCTACAGGCTGATAGGCGCGGCGTCCGGCAAGGCAGGCGGCCAAGCCGGTTATCGGCGAGGCCGCTCCGCAAACCGCGCAAGGCTCAAACAACCTGGACTCGAACAACCGCCATGAAATGCTGTAGGCTCAAAGGAAACGATCTTCTTTGGAAAGCCTATTTTGACCGCATCCGTGACGCAAAACTCGTCTTCTTCGCCTACATCGCCTCGTCCCTTTCACCATCCCCAGCCGGGGAGCGCCCTGCACTGCGGCAAGGTTTCGCTGGAAACCCTGGCCAAGCGCCATGGGACACCGCTTTACGTCTATTCAGCGGACCAGATTGTCGAGCGGCTGGCCATCTTTCAGGAGGCGCTGGCCGGGCGCGAGCATCTGGTCTGCTACGCCGTCAAAGCCAACTCGGCGCTGGCCATTCTGAAGCTGCTGGCCGGCCGCGGCGCGGGCTTCGACATCGTCTCCGGCGGCGAGCTGGAGCGGGTGCTGGCCGCCGCGCCCGAGGCTGCCGGGCGGGTGGTTTTTTCAGGAGCGGGCAAGACCGTCGCCGAGATCGACCGCGCCCTGACGGCGGGCATTCTGCAATTCAACGTCGAGAGCGAGGCTGAGCTGGAGGTTCTGGCCGCGCGCGCCGCCAAGCTGAAGACGCGGGCGCGCTTCGCCCTGCGCGTCAATCCCGACGTCTTCGCCGAGACCCACCCCTATATCTCGACCGGCCTGCGCGAGCACAAATTCGGCATCGACATTCGGCGGGCGCTGGGGATTTACAAGAGCGTGGCCGGCAGCCGCTGGCTGGAGCCCTACGGCGCGAGCGTCCACATCGGCTCGCAGATTCGCTCGGCGGAGCCCTTTGGCGCGGCCATCGAGCGGGTGAGCAAGCTGGCGCGCCAGCTCCAGCGCGAGGGCATTACGCTCCAGACGATCGACGCCGGCGGAGGGCTGGGCATCGACTACCACGCCGGCAGCTTCGACGCCGCGGCCAAGGTTCGCGAGTACACCGCAGCCATCGAAAACGCTCTGGAAGGCTTCGAGGGCCGCCTGCTCATCGAGCCGGGCCGCTTTCTGGTGGCGCAAGCCGGGGCGCTCGTCGCCCGGGTGCTGTACGTGAAGCGCAACGGCAAAAAAACCTTTGTGATTACCGACGCGGCCATGAACGACCTCATCCGCCCGGCGCTCTATCAGGCTCATCACGAGATTGCGCCGGTGCGGCCGCGGGAGGGAAGGCTCCGCACGGTGGACGTGGTGGGGCCAGTCTGCGAGTCGGGCGACTTCTTTGCCCTCGACCGCAAGCTCCAGCCCATCGAGCCGGGAGACCTGGTGGCGATTCTCGACGCCGGAGCCTACGGCATGGCGCAAAGCTCGAACTACAACTCGCGTCCGCGTCCTGCCGAGGTGCTGGTCGAGGGCGCGAAGGCCCGGCTGATCCGGCGGCGCGAGACGATGGCCGACCTGCTCGGGCCGGAGAGCTTCGTCGTCGAAGGCTAAGCCGGCCTTCGGAGAGCTGATTGGGAGTTCGCGCTTGAGTTATTGATTCGGCCCGTTGGGAATGCGGAAGTGAATCCCACCCTTGCCGCAAAAACAACTACGCGGCAAGGATGGGGCACCCCATTTCGCGCCCAGTTTCGTTTCAGTCGTTCAAAACCGGGTCAGAAGAGCTGCTGGAAGAGCAGCCGCTGCTGGAATCTTCCCCGGAAGCAGGCTCTTCGCCGACGGATTCCGTAGTAGCCGGGCCGTAGAGCAGATCCACGCGATAGCCGGCGGACTCAGCGGAGGCCAGAGCCTCGTCGATGCTCCCGCCCATCTGCTCGATCACCGCGCGGCTGGGAACGGCTTCGCCCGCCAGGCGCAACAGCGAGGGCAGTTGCAGCCACCAGAGCAGTTCCTCGTAGAGTTCGCGCACCAGGTAGTCGTGGCCCTCGGCCTCGTGCACGCCGGTCAGCCAGCGAACGTCCGGATCAAGCCACAAGGTGGGCCACAGGGCTGGCGAGGGCGCCGCTGGCTGGCCGGCAACCTCTATTAGTTCAGGCGTGGCGGGCACATTCGAAGCTGCCGCAGAGGCTTTGGAAGCTGCCTTTGAGCCTTTCGGCGCGGTCACCGGCTTGCTGGCCGCAACGTCGGGAGCGGGAGCGGCAAACGAGGCTTCTGCCGGTTTTTCCAGCGGTTTGCCGGCGCTGGCTCCCGCGAGCAGCAGAACTTTCACGCGGGCGGCCACGCGCCAGGCCTCCTCACCCTCGAATCCGAGCGCGGCAAGAGCCTGGGCGAAGGGCTCGCGCAGGCGGAGGCGGTCAAAGAGATCCAGCGCAATGCCGCCTGGATTGGCCACGTCGATGGATTCAGCCAGCAGTTCCAGCGCGCACCAGCCGAGCACCGGCCCCCAGATGGCCGTAGCGGTCAACTGCGGGCTGGGACTGGGCAGCACACGGCGGGCGGCCGCCGTCCATGGAGCCGGGAAAAGCTCTTCGACGGCGGGAATGCGCAGGGCGGCACGCAGCCGCTCGCGGAAGGCCGCGCCGAGCAATCCGGGGTTGGCGGGCAGGGCCGCGGCCTGCAATGAACTCATCTGTCCTGTGCAGACAAGATAGGCCCTCTGCGCCAGGCGCAGGAAGTTCTCGCAGCGCCCCCAGGCAGACGCGAAGAACTCACTGCGCTCCACCGCGGCTTTTCGATTGTTGCCAGCAGCAACCGTGCGCGCATCCTCGGCCAGACCGGCGAAAAGGCGCACCATGCCGGGTTCCAGCAGCGCGCGCAGAGCGTCATGCACCGGCTGCAACTCCAGTTTCACCAGTGCGTCTTCCAGGTTGGGAACGCCACGGCCGTTGAGCCGGTCCGAGAGCCGGTCCCAGGGCTGCTCGGCGGTTGAGTAAAGCTCGCGCCAGCCGAGAAAGACGTGGCACTGGTAGGCGTGCAAGACCAGGGTGAGCCCGCGCTCGGCGAAATCGCTCGCCCGGCGCAGGTATTCCAGGCCGGTCAGCGAATCGCGCCAGGCCAGAACGACGGCCGAATTGTCGCTCAGGTCCAGCCCTTCCCTGATTCTTTGCTGGCGCAGTTGGCCAGCGCCTTTGTCGGCGTAGGCCGCGGAGAAGTCAATCGTTCCACGCGTCTCGCCATAGTGGTTGTTGTAAACCACCAGGGCCCGCTCCGCGCCGCTGCGGTTCGAGTAGGCAAAAATATTCTCGTCCACCGAGCCATTGTCGCAAAAGAAGTCGTACAACCTGAAGTTGCCGCTTTCGGCGAAGAGCCAGCGGCGCTTCAGCAGCGGCGCAATCTCGCGTTCGTGGCGCTCGACCATCCGGGGATCGGGGCTTTCGTCGTAGCGCGGCCGCTGGTACTCCATGCCGTACTTTTCCGTGAATCCCTCGATCTGCCCGTGGCCGAACATCGGCAGACCGGGCAGCGTGGCCATCATCGCGGCCACGCCAAAGCACTTGTCACCCTTGCCGAACTGGTCGATAGCCGTGCGCTCGTCGGGATTGCTCATGAAGTTGACGTAGCGCTTCATGATGTCCGGGTCGAATTCGAGCGTGTTCTTGAGGACCAAGCGGTACTTGGCGTTCTCCTCGTCGCGCAGCATCACCATGAAAGCGCTGTTATAAACGCGGTGCATCCCCAGGGTGCGGACGAAGTAGCCCTCCATCAGCCAGAAGGCCTCGGCCAGCAGCAGCGTGCCGGGAACCTCGGCGGCCACGCGATCGACAACCTCGCGCCAGAACTCGTGCGGCATGGCCCGGTCGAACTCAGCCTGGCTCATGCCGTACTCGGCGCGGGAGGGGATGGCGCCGCTAGCGCCTGGGCCGGGAAACCAGAGCCGGTGGAAGTGGCGCTTGGCCAAAGTCATCGCGGCATCGAAGCGGATCACCGGAAACAGCCGCGCCACGTGCAGGATGGTCTGGATCACCTGCTCACGCACCGCCGGATTGAGGTAGTCGAGCTGCGCGGTGTCGTTCCAGGGAAAGCTGGTGCCGTCGTTGCCGTGGTAGATGAAGCGGGTTTCGCCGCTGGCCCGGTCGCGGCGGCGGAAGACCACGGCGGCGTCGGACTGCTCGAAGTAGTGGTCCTCGATTTTGATCTCGACGCGCCCGTCCTGGGAGAGATCGGGGCCGTTGAAGCTGTAGGCCGGGTAAGGCGACTCCGGCCGGCTCATAAACCAATCCGGGTGCTCGACGACCCAGGGCGAATCAATGCCCATGTGGTTGGGCACCATGTCGCTGGCCAGCCGAACGCCATGCCGGTAGGCGCGGTCGCGCAGGTTCGTGTAAGCCGCATCGCCTCCCAGATCCTCGGAGATGCGATAGTCGAAGAGCGAATAAGCCGAGGCCACGGCGTCTGAATTGCCGCAGAGCTGCTTGATGGTCTTCGAGGCGCGGCTGCGCTCCCAGACGCCAATCAGCCAGAGCGAGTTGATCCCGCGTCGCGCCAGGGTCGCCAGCTCCTCGTCGGGAATCTCATCGAGGCGCGCAATCCAGCGGCCATACTGCCGGCTCATCTGCGCCAACCATACGTAGGTGCTCTTGGCAATCAGCACCGTGGTGGGCATCCAAGCCGTGTCGGCGCTGAACTTCTCGTACTCGCGGGCCTGATCGCCAAAAACCGGAACCTCGGCGGTGCTGACCACGCCGGGCCACTGCTGTTTGCCGCTCTCGCGGCGGTGCTGGGCCGTGGCGCCGGGGGGATTGAACTGCCTCCAGATGGCCAGCTCTTCCTCATGCAGAATCCCGGTGGAGATGGCCAGCAGGTGCTCCAGGCTATCGCCCAGCAGCGGCTTCCAAAGCTTGCGAATGAGGGCCAACTGATCGGCCAGCGAACGGGGCGCGCCGATGGCCGGGGCGCGCAACAGCTCCAGCAGATTCATCGGCTTGGCGCCGGGCAGAGGAATCAGTGGGCGCGTGGCGAAGTAGTCGGGAAACTGCCGCGTAACCTGGCGGTAGACGGTCTTCTCGGCCAGGGACTTTTCCTCGAAGAGCTCCTCGAAGGGCTGAAAGGCCTCGTTGCGGTTGGCGGTCCACAGCAGCAGCAACTCTTCCAATGCGGCGGCCCGGTGCGGCGCGCCATCGGTAGCACCCGCCAGCCATTGCCGCGGCGTTTCCTGGCCGCGCATCACCGAAATCCCAGGGAAGTGCTCGACAAAGGCGAGGAGCAGCTTATCGAGCGCCTCGTCGCCCACCTGCGCGGAGAAAAAATCCAGCGCTGAGGTCATCACCGCGGGGTCGAACTGCTCGCGGTAGCGCGCCATCAGCAGGTGGCTGGCCTCGTCGATCAGGCCCATGGCGTAAAGTTTGCCGGCATGAACCGCCAGTTCGGGGTATTTTTCCACCTCGCGAACCTGGTTCATGCGGTACGCGAATGCGCGGCAGGCGGCCAGATCGGCAAAAACGACGTTCCCTGCGAAGGAAAACAGCAATTCGGTGAACTGGTAGCGTTCACGCGCGCTCCGGGCTATATGAAACTCCATCATCGGAAACCGAACTCCCAAACTCTTCCTGCTGGCCACGCGCCAGAGACTGCATCCGGCAAACATTCCGCCCCGTTCGCCGGTTCAGATCATCTGCTCACAATCATCAACAGGCCGGCAAACAAAGCCAAAGTCAAAGGTACATCAAACCTTTGAAGGCTGCTTCAGGCCCAACTCCCGCATGGCAATTTGCAGGTCGGCCCAAGCCTCTTTCTTCTGGCGAGGGTCGCGGAGCAGATAGGCGGGGTGATAGGTGACGATGAGCTTTGTGCCGCGCACCGAATGCACGCGGCCGCGCAGGCCGGCCAAAGGCTGACGGCGGCCCAAGAGCCAGGTGGCCGCGGTGGCGCCCAGGGCAACCAGAACCTCGGGGCGCACCACGTCGATCTGACGGAAGAGAAACGGCGAACAGGTGGCGCCCTCTTCCTGCTCGGGGGCGCGGTTGCCGGGCGGGCGGCACTTGACCACGTTGGCGATGTAGACCTCTTCACGCTTTAGTCCCATGGCGGCGATCATGTTATTCAGCAGTTGCCCGGCCTTGCCCACAAAGGGCAGGCCCTGCGCGTCCTCATCGGCTCCGGGGCCCTCGCCGACGAACATCAGCCGCGCGTTGGGCGAGCCGTCGCCGAAGACTAACTGGTGGCGGCCCGCGTGCAGCGGACAGCGGGTGCACTCGCCGATTTCCTCGCGGATAAGCTCAAGAGCGGCGGCGCGATCGGCCGGCGGAGTGGCGGCGGCCACCTGCGGTGGAGTTGGAATCAGTTTGCGAGGCGGAATGGGCTGGTCCTCCAAAAAATGGGGCTGAAGTGCAGGCGCCGGCTGAGATTGGTGCTCTCCCGCCTTTTCACCATAAAAGCTGGAAGTAGAACCTGGGACTGCCGCACCCACTGCTGGAACGCCTGCGGCCTCCAACTCGGCGGCCCACTGGACGGCGAGCGCGGGGTCCACCGGGCGGCGGTAAAACTCCGTGAGGCCGAGATCGCGGTAAAAACGGACGCGGGTCAGCAGGGCTGCGCGGGTTGCGGGATCGAGCGATGGCGCCAACTTCTTCACTCCACAGGCAGTTGCTTTATCGGATCAGCCAACTGTTTCTACTCCTTCTACTCCACGACCAGCTGCCGACGGGCGGAAGCGGGTAAAACAGCCTCGTTGCGCACACGATCCTGCCGGCCCTTTTCACTCTCGCTCTCGTCCAGTTCCAGGACCAGCGAACGAGGCTGCCGGAGGGCGAGAATCTCGTCGAGGATGCGATCAGCGAGTGAGCGCTTGGGCATTCGGGGCAGTTCGATGGCGGTCGAGAGGGTGAGGAAGGTGGCCTCATTGAAATCCGCGTCAAAGCCCACGCCTTCGCCGCTGACGTCGTTGATCACAATGGCGTCAGCGCCCTTGCTCAACAGCTTGGCGCGGCCATTCTCCATGCGGTTTTCAGTCTCGGCGGCAAAACCGACGATCAGTTGGCCAGGACGGCGGCGGCGGACGACCTCGGCCAGAATGTCCTCCGTGGGCGCGAGTTCCAGCGTGAGCGGCCCATCGCGCTTGAGCTTTTGCGGGGAGACGTTGACCGGCCGGTAATCGGCCACCGCGGCGGCCTTGATGACCAGCGTGGCCTCGTTCATGCGCTCGAGCACCGCCGAGCGCATCTGGTCGGCCGTGGTGACCTTGATCAGCTCGCAATGCGCCGGGGGATAAAGCCCGGAGGGGCCGCTGACAAGAATGACTTTGGCGCCGCGGCTCTCGGCGGCATCGGCCAGGGCGTAGCCCATCTTGCCGCTGGAGCGGTTGCCGAGGAAGCGGACCGGGTCGAGGGCTTCGCGCGTTCCTCCGGCGGTGACCAGAACCACCTCTCCGGCCAGGTCGTTGCGCCGGCCCACGGCGCTCAGCACGGCCTCGGCAATGTCCGCGGGCTCGGCCATGCGCCCTTTACCCACCGTGCCGCAGGCCAGTTCGCCCGTGCCCGGATCGATGACGCGGACGCCGCGCTGGCGCAGCGTTTCAACATTCGCCTGGGTAGCCGCGTGCTCCCACATATTCACGTTCATGGCAGGAGCAACGAGAACCGGAGCCCTGGTGGCCAGGTAGAGGGTGGTGAGGAAATCGTCGGCAATGCCGTGGGCGAACTTGGCCAGAATGTTGGCCGTGGCCGGGGCGACCACCAGCGCATCGGCCCACTGCGCCTCGCCGATGTGCTCGATGGAGGAGTCGTAGGCGCTGGTTCCGGTCTCGTCCCACAAGCTGGTGATGACCTTGTGGCCGGTGAGCGCGGCAAAGGTGAGCGGCTGGATGAACCGGCAGGCCGCCTCGGTCATCACCACGTGGACTTCAATGGACTGCCGCTGCAGCGCGCGAACCAGCTCAACCGCCTTGTAGGCGGCAATTCCGCCGGAGACGCCCACGATTACTCTCATGCATCGATTGTAGAGCAGTTCTCCAGTTTCATGCGCCCGGAGATTTAGCTGAAGAGAATAGGAATGGCCGGACCCTCGACCGCGGGTTTGACGACCGGCACGTCGGCTTTGACGTAGGAAATTTTGCCGGCGCTGATCTCGTCCTGGGCGATGCGGCAGGGTTTGGTGGAGTGAGTCGCGACCAGAGCATGTGCGCCACTCTGCAACTGGCGGGCGCGACGGGCGGCCACCAGAACCTTGCGATAGTTCGAGTCGAAGCCAGTTTCAATCGTCATCGGAGTCCTCCTCAAAGTTCAGTTGCTGCTGGCCGGTGGGATGGAGAATCCCGAAGGCCTCGAGCACGGGCTTCAGCCGCTCCTGCGAGTTAGCCTGCAGGCAGGCCGCGGCCACCTCCAAAACCCGGCGCGAACGATAGGCAATAGGCTCATCGTTGCGATAGAAGCGTTCGGCCAGTACGATGGCCTCCAATTGCGCCACCGCCCGGTCCAGAATATCGTTGACCAAAATATAGCCGTACTCGCGATAATTCTCAATCTCCTTGCTGGCTTCACCCAGGCGGCGGAAGACCTCGGCCTCGTTTTCCACGCCCTCGGCGCGGCTGCGATTGCGCAGCCGGGTGCGCAAAACCCTGGGATTGGGCGGCAAAACGAAGATGCTGACCGCCTCGAGCATCTTGGCCCGCACCTGCGCGGCGCCCTTCACGTCGATGTCCAGCAGCAGATCGTGGCCCTCGCGGCGGGCCTCCTCGAGCGAGGCGCGCGCCGTGCCGTAGTAGTTGCCGAAGACTTCGGCGTGCTCCAGAAACTGACCAGCGGCGATCATCCGCTCGAACTCCTCGCGGGTGGTGAAGTGGTATTCGCGCCCATCCTGCTCGGAGCCGCGCGGCGGGCGCGTCGTCCAGGAGACGGAAAACTCGATTCCGCTCAACTGCTTGCGCACCTCGTTGACCAGTGTGCTTTTGCCCGAGCCCGAAGGCGCCGAAATGATGAAGAGGATTCCTGCCACGTGCGATTGTCCTTTACTTTAGTCAGTGGTCAGTGGTCAAACGATTATCGACAGCCTATGCAGAAAGTCAAGCAATCTTTCCTGCCGCCTGTACGGCCCCGCGACCGGCACTCAACTGTTCCCTGATCCCTGATCCCTGATCCCTGCATGATCATTCCACATTCTGAATCTGTTCGCGGGCCTTCTCGATCTCCGATTTCATGGCCAGCCCCAGTTCGGTAATGCGAATTCCCTGGCCGCCGGCGCCGCCGGTCTTCGAGAGCAGAGTATTGGCCTCGCGGTTCATCTCCTGGAGCAGAAAATCGAGTTTCTTGCCCACTTCGCCGCCCGCCGCCAGCAATTCGCGGAAGTGGCCTATGTGGGCCGTCATGCGGGCCAGCTCCTCGGCGATGTCGCTGCGCTCGACCAGCACGGCCACCTCCTCGAGCAGCCGCTGGCGGTTGAACTCCGGGCCCACGGCCGCCTCCAGCCGCTGCGCCAGCCGCTCCTGGCAGCGCTGTTCAACCTCGGGGCGCAGCGCCTCCACGCCTTCAGTGGCCTCGGCCAGGCGGTCCAGCGTGCCGTTGAGAATCGCCGTCAGAGCCTCGCCCTCGCGCGCCCTCATCGTCTTCAACTCTTCCAGCAGCGGCGCAATCTCCCGCCGCACGCTCTCGGCCAGGGCCGTCAGATCCTCGTCGCCATTCGAGCGGTTCTCTGTTTGCAGCGCGCCGGGCAGGCGCAGAATGGCGTTCAGATCCGGCTCACCCAGGAGGCCATGCTCATCGCGCGCGGCGGCGAAGGCGGCCAGGTAGCCGTTCACCAGTTCGCGGTTGTAGCCGGCTGTTTGCTGGCTGGAGCGATCCATGGAAAGAGTCAAATCCACGTGGCCACGCACCAGGCTCACCTTGAGCGCCTGGCGCAACTCCATCTCCAGCGCGTCCAGCCCCGAGGGCAGGCGCAACTGCACGTCAAGAAAGCGGTGGTTCACGCTCTTGAGCGAGAGCGTGTAACCGAGCTGGCCCTCATCGGGAAGCGGCACGCGAACTTGAGTGCGTGCAAACCCGGTCATCGAATAAATCGGCATTTTCCCTTCCTCGAAGCTGGCTGCCTTCTGTCCCCTAGTCCCTATTCCCTAGTCCCTGCGCCCTGCTCTTCCGGCACTTCCATGAATTGCAGTTGATAGAGCCGCTGATAAGTGGGCGAAGTGGTCAGCAGCTCCTCGTGCGGCCCGATGGCGGTGATGCGCCCCTCTTCCAGCACGACGATGCGGTTGGCGCGGCGAATCGTTCCCAGCCGGTGCGCGATCACCAGCACGGTGCGATTCTGCATCAGGTTGGCCAGCGCCTCTTGCACCAGCGACTCGCTCTCGGCGTCCAGAGCCGAGGTGGCCTCGTCAAGAATCAGAATGGGCGCGTTCTTCAGAATGGCGCGGGCGATGGCCAGCCGCTGGCGCTCGCCGCCCGAAAGCCGGAATCCCTTTTCGCCGATCACCGTGTCGTAGCCCTGCGGCATACGCAAGATGAAATCGTGGGCCAGGGCGTTGCGCGCTGCCTCTTCCACCCGTTCCAGGTGAACCTCGGGCTGGCCATAGGCGATGTTGTTGCGCACCGTGTCGTTGAAGAGGATCGTCTCCTGCGTGACCTGGGCCACCTGACGGCGCAAGGAGCCCAGCGTCAGTTCGCGCAGGTCGCGGCCGTCGATGAGAATGCGCCCCGAGGTGACGTCGAAGAAGCGCGGAATCAGATTGACCAGCGTGGATTTGCCCGCGCCGCTGGGGCCGACCAGCGCCAGCACCTCGCCGGCCTCGACCTCGAGATCGATATTGTGCAGAATCTGATGCTCCCCCTCCGCGGTCGAGTAAGAAAAGCCCACATCCTGAAACTGAATCGATTTCTGGAAGTGCTGGAAGGTGACCGCGTGCGGCTTTTCTTTCACGTCGTCCACGGTGTCGAAGAAGACGAAGATCGACGCGGAGGCGCCCATCGCCTGCTGGAAGCTGTTGTAAAAGTAAGCGAACTTGCGCACCGGGTCATAGAGCTTGAAAAGTAGGATGATGAAGGCGCCGAACAGGCCCATGGTCATGCGCCCGTGGAGAATTTCATTGCGCCCGATGAAGAGCATCATGGCAATGGCCACCGCGCCGATCGAATCCATCAGGGGCGAACTGATGGACTGAATGCGCACGCTGCGCAGATTGGCGCGAAAGAGCCGCTTGGCAGCCTTCTTGAAGCGCAAGACCTCCCACAGTTCGGTGTTGAAGGCCTTTACGATGCGGTTGCCGGTAATGGTTTCATGCAGAATATTCTGAATTTCGGCCAGCTTGTCCTGACCGGTGCGCGTGCGCGTGCGAACCTCGCTGCCAATCTTGCGCGAGGAGGCAACCACGACGGGAATGAAGAGCAAAAGCGCCCAGCTGAGCTGCCCGCCAAGGCGGATGACAAAGACCAATCCGACGACAAAGGTGAAGAACTGTTGCAGAAACTCGCTGATGACCGAGCTGAGCGCAACCTGCACGCGGTCTACGTCGTTGATGAGCGTCGAGAGGATGGTGCCGGTGGGATGGCGGTGAAAAAAAGTCGATGAGCGGCGCAGCGTGGCTTCATACAAATGATTGCGTAGATCGGTAATGGTGCCGAAGCCGGCGTAGTTGACCAGGTAGGTGCCGAGATAGTCGCACAGGCCCTTGAACACCGTCGAGACGACCAGCGCGAAGGCCACCACCGTCCAGGCATTGTGCATGTGCAGAAAGTGGGGAACAGCCAGCCTCAGATCGAAGTGCCATCGGCTGTTGGGGAGGCCCAGAGTGATCGGGCCTTCGGGCGCGTCCGGCCGCAGAACCTGGTCGAAGATGGGCTGGAGGAGAAGGACGCGAAAGGTGTCCAGCACGCCCACCATGGCCAGCAGCAATACTCCCGGCAGCGCCTGCGCCCAAAAAGGCGCTCCGTAGCGCAATAAGCGCAAAAATCGTTTCATGCCGGTCGACCCGCCTGGCGGACGCAAGAATCCATCCTCGAATTATATCTGGAGGGCCTATGCGCCGCGCCCGCTTCCGCGAATGCCGCGCGCGACCCTTGATGCTGCAACCGCTTAATTTTGCACCAAAAGTGGGTGTCCCAGAGCCAGCCCCGAGCTGGCCGAAGGTCTGAGTTTTCAGATCTGGGAAGGTACAGGCCTCATGCGAGCGAAAAGCGAGCCGTTGGCCGCACCGCAGGTGCTAGAGAATCGCCCTGGCCACCGACTGCAGCGGCATTACCTTGTCCACGCCGCCCAGCTTGATGGCCTCCTTGGGCATTCCGAAGACCACGCAGGTGGCCTCGTCCTGGGCAAAGGTCGCGGCGCCCGCCTGCTTCATCTCCAGCATTCCGCGGGCGCCATCGTCGCCCATCCCGGTCAGGATGACGCCCACCGCGTTCCGCCCCGCGTAGCGGGCCGCCGAACGGAAGAGCACATCGACCGAGGGCCGGTGACGGCAGACCAGCGGCCCGTCCTTGATCTCCACGTAGTAGCGCGCCCCGCTGCGCTTCAGCAGCATATGATGGTTTCCCGGCGCAATCAGCGCCCGGCCGCGAATCACCGTGTCGTTGGTCTCGGCCTCTTTCACCGTGATGGCACAGAGGCCGTCGAGCCGTTGGGCAAAGGCGCGCGTGAACAACTCCGGCATGTGCTGCACAATCACGATGCCGGGCGTATCGGCGGGCAGCATTTCGAGCACCGTCTTCAGCGCTTCCGTGCCACCAGTTGAAGCACCGATGGCCACGATTTTTTCCGTCGTCTCGGCCATCGCATGGGTGGCCGGCGACAAGATGCAATCGGCATTGAGCTTGGGCTCGACCGTGCGGCTGGGCGTGAGCGTGCGCACTTTGGACTGCGCCGCGGCCTTCACCGCGTTGCAGATGTCCGCCCGCGAGTCCTCGATGAACTGCTTGGTTCCCATGCGCGGCTTGGTCACAATCTCCACCGCGCCGTATTCCAGAGCCTTGAAGGTGCTCTGCGCGCCCCCCTCGGCCAGGCTGGAACAGATCACCACCGGGATGGGATGCTGGCTCATCAGCTTCTTCAAGAAGGTAAGCCCGTCCATGCGCGGCATCTCGATGTCCAGCGTGATGACATCGGGGACCTCGTCGGCAATCCGGTCGGCGGCCACAAATGGATCGCCGGCCGTGGCAATGACCTCGATCCCGGGGTCCGACTCGAGCACCTCGCGCAGCGTCTGGCGAACTACGGCGGAGTCGTCCACGATCAAAACGCGAATCTTCCTTGCACTCATAAGCCTGGCCTCACTGTTTCCTTGCGCGAGTTCGCCGGTTTTCGGCGCTCTTCGCCGATTCGCGGGCCTTCGCGCGCGATGCCGGTTTCCGAGTGCCGCCGGAGCAGCACCTCGCCGGTCCTGGTGTTGAACCGAATGTTGACGCCACAGGCGCCTCCCAGCGAAGAGGCCGTCACGGCAAAACCCTCCTCTTCGAGCACCTTGATCGCCGCCGCGCAGTTCAACCTGCCCACGGTGGGCCGCGACGCGTCCTCGCTCATCAGCAGTACATCTCCGCCCCCAAACAGCTTCACCTGGACTTCGCCGCGGCGCGCGCGCAGCGCGTCAAACTGCCGGGCCAGATCGCGAATGGCAAAATCCACGTAACGGCGCCCATCGGCCAGGCTCAGCCCCGCGGGCGGCTTCTCTGGACAGCGGGGCAGCATCGGGTGGCAAAGCGCGCCCACGCCCAGCCGCGGAATCAGAAAAGTGACGCCCACGCAGGAGCCCAGCACCGTCCGCAGAATCGCCGGTTCCCTGACCAGGTGCGATTCTCCCGGCTGTACGTAGATCTCCGGCAAGGCGGGCTCAAGCAGCGGCATCGATTCTCCTGTAAAGCGCCGGGGCCACAGGCTCCAGCGGCAGATTCATATCGTGCAGGGTCTCCGAGTGGCCGACAAACATATACCCGCCCGGCATCAGACAGTTGGCCAGCTTCAAGAGAATGCGCTCCTGCGTGGGGCGGTCGAAGTAGATGATCACATTGCGGCAGAAGATCGCGTCGGCCTTCTCGGCGATGCCGTAATCGGCATCCATGAAGTTCAGGCGGCGAAACTCGATCGACCGCCGCAGCTCGGGAACCACCCGCACCCGCTCGGAGCCGGGCTGGCGGCTGCGCATGAAGTATTTGCGTCGCAGTTGAGCCGCCACCGGGGCCACCACGTCGCTGGTGTACACGCCCAGCTCGGCCTTGCCCAGCACCACGGTGGAGATGTCGCTGGCCAGGATGCGAAAGCGAAAGCCGGGATGGGATTGCGCGTATTCGCTGAGCACGATGGCCATCGTGTAAGGCTCCTCGCCGGTTGAACAGCCCGCGCTCCAGATCAAAAACGGCCGCCCGCTCTCGTTGCGCGAGACCTCGGGAAGAGCCCGGTCCACCAGAAAATCGAAGTGCCTCGGCTCACGGAAAAAGTCGGTCTTGTTGGTCGTCACCACGTCGATGAAGTGAACAATTTCTTCCTTCCTGCCCTGGCGCCCGAAAAGATAATCGCAATACTGCCCATAGGAGTGCAGTTCGAGGGCCTTCAAGCGCCGCCTGATGCGCGCCTCGAGCATGATCTTTTTCTCCGTTCCCAGGCGAATGCCCGCCTCGGCGTAAACCAGCTCGCACAGCCGCGCATAGTCCCTGCTGGAGATAAATTCGTCGCGATTGCTCATCGTATAAGCAGGGGCGGCCTCGACCGCCCCATTTCCTTCCTTCACGCGGCCACTTCGGCCAGCTGCTTGCCGGTTTCCTGGCCTTGCGCGCGGGCCACGGCCAGCTCTTCGGCCGCGAAGACCCGGTCGATGTCCAGGATCATGATGAACTGCGTGTCGCGCTTGCCCATTCCCTTGATGAAATCGGTCCGTATCTGGGTGCCGATTCTGGGCGCCGGCTGAATCTGCTCGGGTTCGAGATCGATCACCTCCTCGACCGAATCGGCCAGGGCGCCGATCACCGTCGATTCGCCGTCCAGGAGCACCTCGACGACCACAATGCAAGTGTTGCGCGTGCTCTCGGTCTTCGTCATCTCGAAGCAAAGCCTCAGATCGACCACCGGAACCACGCCGCCGCGCAGGTTGATGACCCCGGCCATGAACTCCGGCGTGCGCGGGATTTGGGTGATGGTCGTCAGGTCCAGAACCTCCCTCACCTTGGCCACATCGGTGGCGAAGATCTCGTTGCCGAGCTTGAAGGTGAGATACTGCCGCGTCTCCGTGATTTCACTTACACTCATACGTCAACTCCTCTCTTACTGTGAAGACTAGGTCTCTGACCGCTTGATGTTGTACCCATGTGGGTGCCCCATCCTTGCGGCGTACTTGTTCTTGCCGCAAGGGTGGGAAGGCACAAATTTACGCGGTCAGAGACTTGGAGCGGTTCCCCAACGCGAAGAACCGCTCCAAGGGTCCGCCCGTGCGGCCAGCACCCGGTCAGTAACGCTCGAACTCGCCGTCCAGCTCGTCGTGCTGGTCCTTGAGGCGCAGATTGACCCCGCCGCCAGCCTTGGCCGGCCGGGCGCCCAGCGAGACGGCCTGGCCGTTGTTCGGCCTCGCCGCGCGCTGGGCAGCCGGAGCGGAGGCCCTGGAACCGCCTCTCCCGGAACCGCCGCTCCTGGAACCGGTACTTCTGGAGCCGTTGTTCGCGCGTTCAGGCTCGCGGTCATCGTCGCCGGTGCGGAAGAAGGACAGGGCGCTGACCAGCTGATCGGATTGCCCGGTCAGCTCCTCGGTGGTCGAGGCCATCTCCTCGGCCGCCGAGGCGTTCTGCTGGATCACCTGCTCCAACTGCTGCAAGGCCTTGTTGATCTGCTCGGCGCCGGTGTCCTGCTCCTTGCTGGCGGCGGTAATCTCCTGCACCAGCTCGGCCGTGCGCTGAATATCGGGCACCAGCTTGTCCAGCATCTCGCCGGATTTCTCCGAGACCCTGAGCGTAGTGGTCGAGAGCTGGTTGATCTCGCCGGCCGCCTTCTGCGAGCGCTCGGCCAGCTTGCGCACCTCGGCCGCGACCACCGCGAAGCCCTTGCCGTGCTCGCCGGCGCGGGCCGCCTCGATGGCCGCGTTCAGGGCCAGCAGGTTGGTCTGCCGCGCGATCTCCTCGATGATCGAGATCTTGTCGGCGATCTCCTTCATCGCCGCCACTGCCTCCAGAACCGACTTGCCGCTCTCCTGCGCGTCCTTGGCGCTCTTGTTGGCGATCTTGTCGGTCTGCTGCGCATTGTCGGCATTCTGCTTGATGTTACTGACCATCTGTTCCATCGACGACGAGGCCTCCTCGGCCGCCGCGGCCTGGTTGCTGGCGCCCTTCGAGACCTGCACCGAGGCCGTGGAAATGGATTGGCTAGCCGACGAGACCTCGCCCGCGATGACGCGAATCTCGCTGACGGTGCGTGTCAGCCCGCCGACCATCGCGGACAGAGCCTGCATCAATTTGTCCTGCGGAGAGCGCTCGCGGATATCCACCGTCAGGTTGCCGTTGGAGATCTCCTCGGCCGCCGCGGTGATCTCGTTCATGGCCGCCACCAGCGCGTTCAGGTTGATCTTGATAGTGTTGAAGTCGCCGTTGTAGCTGTCGGTGATAGGCGGCGGCACCTCTCCCTTCGAGATCTTGTCGACATAGTCGGCAGCCACATTGAGCGGACCAATCACCGCGTCCAGTGTCTCGTTCACCCCTTGCACAATCTTGCGGTAATCGCCATTGTGCTTGCTGGCGTCGGCGCGCGTCGACAGCTTGCCTTCCGCCGCCGCCTTGACCAGCATTCCCGCGTCGGCCACCAGCGCTCCGATTGCACCCTTCAATTGCCCCAGGCTGACGTTGATCTTCTCGAATTGCTCTTTGACCCCGGCGGTGTACTTGTTGGCCTCGGCGGTCTTCAGTTCAAAGTTCAGATCGCCCCCCGCCAGTTGCACCAGGTTGGAGGCCAGCCGGTCCACCTCGCTGGCCGTATAGTCTTTTGTGCTCAGCACCGCCGACAGATCCGAGACCACCTCGACATAGCCCACGTGCTGGCCCTTGATGTTGACCAGGTTCGAGGTATCCTGCTTGCAGTTCGAGCCGCACCAGTCGAAGAAGGTCTCCTTGACGCCGCGCTTCAACTGCATGATGCCGCACTTTTCGGTATTGCAGATGTTGGCGCCCGCCGTCGAGCAGGGCATTCCCACCGCTTCCTTGCGGTCGCGCACGTTTTTCGCATCGACCATCAGCTTCTCGAAGGCCTTGTTCAGGAAGGTCCATTTCATATCCGTATCGATGACGTGAACCGGGAAAGGAACGGCGTCGAGGATAGCCTGGTACCAGGCCATCTTCTCGACCACCACGTCCAGCGTGTGGTTCACGCCATCAACCACATTCCGGAACTCTCCCGAGTGCCGCGCAATGTCGGCCCGGGTTTCGAAGCGCTCCGCAATCGCCTCGTTGGTTAGCATGCCCGCATCCGTCACCAGAGTGCCGATGGCGCCCTTCAACTGCGCCACGCTGGCGTTGATCTTGTCGAACTGCTCCTTGACCCCGGCGGTGTATTTGTCCGCCTCGCGCGTCTTCAGCTCGAAGCTCAGATCGCCCCCGGCCAGTTGCACCAGGTTGGCGGCCAGACGATCCACCTCGCTGGCCGTATAGTCCTTGGCGCGCAGCGTGGCGGTCAGATCCGAGACCACCTCCACGTAGCCCACGTGCTGGCCCTTGATGTTGACCAGGTTCGAGGTGTCCTGCTTGCAATTCAGGCCGCACCAGTCAAAGAAGCTCTCCTTGACGCCCCGCTTCAACTGCATGATGCCGCACTTTTCGGTATTGCAGATGTTGGCGCCCGCCGTCGAGCAAGGCATTCCGACCGCTTCCTTGCGGTCGCGCACGTTTTTCGCATCGACCATCAGCTTCTCGAAGGCCTTGTTCAGGAAGACCCACTTCATCTCCGTATCGATGACATGAATCGGGAATGGAACCGCATCGAGAATCGCCTGGTACCAGGCCATCTTCTCGACCACCACGTCCAGCGTGCGGTTGAAGCCTTCGATCACATTTCTGAACTCTCCTGAGTGCCGCGCCGTGTCGACCCGAGTGTCAAAACGCTCCGCTATCGCCTCCTTGGCCAGCATCTCGCTGTCGCCCACCAGGGCGTTGACGTTTTCCATCAGACCCGTAAGGGAGGGAACCAGTTCGTCGCCCGGAGACCGGCGCCCGATCTGCTTGTACTCGGCCAGGTCGGCCAGGTCGCCCTGGGAGGTCTTCTTGATCGTGCCAATCACATGGCAGATGCGCCCATGAACGACATTCACGGCCTGGGCAATACTCGCAAACATGCCCTCGTACTTCCCCTCCACCTGTTGGCTATAGTCGTTGCTCGCCATCTTCTGCATCACAAGATTGACTTCCGAAAGCCCCTGCAGGCCATCGATGCAGTTGTTCAGATCATTCTTGAGAATGTTGAAGTCGCCATTGTACGTATCGGTAATCTTTTCGGGAATGTCGCCCTTGCCGATGCGCTCGACATAAGTCGCGGCCATCTTCAGCGGCGTGGTCACGCAGTCCAGCATCTCGTTGACGCCCTCGATGATCTCCCGGTAAACGCCGTCGAACTCGCTTGCCCGGCCGCGTTCTGACAGGCGGCCTTCGGTGGCCGCCGCGACCAGGCGCATGACCTCTTCCAGGACCAGCGCCGTGCCGCCTTCTTTGGCTTTGGCCGGGGCTTTGGCCGGACGCGCCTTGGGACTCACGCCGCCGCGGACGACCGGCCCATTTCCATTGTGGCCATTTCCATTGCGACCATTACCATTTCCGCTTCCAGAACCCGTGTTACGCAGCTTCCGGCCTTCACTTACCAATGCAGTCGGCATGAATCCTTCCTCCTTTGTTTGCTTGAATCCGTCTCTTTTGCTTGAATCCGTTCTCTTCCATGCGTTCAGCCCTGCGCAGCAAGTGATGAAACGCGGAATGCGCGCGATGCGGCAGGTTGAATCGTTATTGACGGGCGCTGGCATTCGCGTCCAGCACCGACGATGTTCCAGGTCTCTGACTGCTTGTTGTTGTACCCCTGTGGGTATCCCATCCTTGCGGCTGTCATTCTGAGCGAAGCGCCGCGAAGTCGAAAGCCTGCCCTGAGCGCAGTCGAAGGGAACCTGCGTTTTGACACTCTTGCCGCAAGGGCGGAAAGACGCAAATCTCCGCGGTCAGCGGCCTAGAAAGCTCTTTGCGGCGCGGCGTCGCTCCTTCTGGCGGCTGGCCTTGCCGCCGTGCCAGGGAGCGTGCGCGTCCCGCGCGCTGCAGAGCGCACCGCGTCCGCCGCCAGGCGCTCCGGATCGAGAATCAAAGCCACCCTGCCATTGCCCAGAATGGTGGCTCCCGAGACCACCTGCACGTGCCGGTAGACGCGGCCCAGGTTCTTGATCACCGTCTGGCAATCGCCCAGCACCCGGTCCACGACAAAGCCGTACCGGCCCCCCTCGGTCTCGACGATCATGATCTGTTCGATCTCCGGCCGGGCCGTGGGAATGTTGAAGTACTGGCGCAGGCAGATGTAAGGCACGATCTCCCCGCGCACGTTGGCCACCTGCTTGCCGTTGGCCCTCTCGATGTCCTCCGCGGTCAGCTCGATGCATTCCAGGATGTTGGCCAGGGGAACCACGAAAAAGGCCTCCCCCACGCTCACCAGCAGGCCGTCGATGATGGCCAGCGTAAGCGGCAGGCGCAGCGTTACGCTGGTGCCCTCGCCGGGCTTGCTGACGACCTCGATGGTGCCCCGCAGGCTATCGACCCGCTGCCGGACCACGTCCATGCCCACGCCGCGGCCAGAGATATCGCTAACCTTTTTGGCGGTCGAAAATCCGGGCTCGAACAGCAGCGCGAAGGTCTCGGCCTCGGTGAGCTGGGCGTCGGCGGCCACCAAGCCCCGCTCGATCGCGCGGTTGCGCACCGCCTCGGCGTCGATGCCCCCGCCGTCGTCCGCGACCCCGATCAGCACGCTGGCCCCGGAGTGCCGCGCCGACAGATGAATCGACGCCGTGGCCGGCTTGCCGCCGGCGGCGCGCTTGGACGGCGGCTCGATGCCGTGGTCCATGCTGTTGCGGATCAGGTGCATCAGCGGATCGCCCAACTGGTCGATCACCGTCTTGTCCAGCTCGGTCTCGGCGCCTTCGATGGTCAGCTCGACATTCTTGCCCAGGTCGCGCGCCAGATCGTGCACCAGGCGGCGAAACTTTTCAAAGGTTGCCCGGATGGGCATCATGCGGATCGTCATCGAGTTCTCGCGCAAGGACGAGGTCAGCCGCTCGATCTCCTCCGAAACTGCGGCGATCTCCGGATCTTCGCTGCGCGCCGCCAGTTCGCTCAGCCGGGCCTGCACGGTCACCAGTTCGCCCACCAGATCGACGAACTGATCCAGCTTGGCGGCCGGCACGCGCAGGCTCGAGGCGTTGTCGGGCTTGTCGTAGTTGCGCCTCCCACCGGAGGCGGCGCGTTTGTCCTCCAGCCCCTGGGCCGTCAGATCGGCCTCCGACAGCGGCGCTTGATCTGCGGCCGGCCGGGCGGCGTCGGCAGCCGGAGCGGCGGCCTCGCCAGCCAGGCTCTCTCCAGCCGGACTCGCGGCCGGCTCAATGGTCAGCTCGCAACTGTCCTCGACGAAAATGAATACATCGCGAATCGCATCGAGCCCCGCCGCGGTCGCCAGCAGCATCTCCCAGCTGATGTAGCAGCGCTCCGGGTCCAGCTCCGCCAAGGGGGGAATGGCCGCCATCGAGGCCCGCACCGCCAGCCCGCCCATCTGCTTCAACTCGCGCACGAGCAGCAGCGGATTGGTGCCGTTCAGCATGAAATCCGGTCCGGGAGCAAAGTGAATCGCCCATTCCCGCACCTGTCCGGCCGCGGCCCCTGCATCCGTTCCGGAGCCGGAGCCGGATTCCGCCCCGGAGCTGGCTCCAGAAGCAGACCCAGCGCCGGAGCCCACCGCCGCGCTCTTCATTTTTTCCGGCAGGCTCTCCTTGATTCCCGCCAGGCCGCGCACCTTGGCCAGAATCTCCGCGCAGACGGCTGGATCGGCCGCCGTCTCGCCTGTCTCCTCGATCATCAATCGGATCTGGTCGAGCGCCGAGAGCGTCAGGTCGATCAGCTCCGAGCCAATCGGCAGCCGTCCGTTGCGCACCTCATCGAAGGCCGTCTCCAGATTGTGGGTAAACGCGGCCATGCTCTCGAAGCCGAACATGGCCCCCGAGCCCTTGATGGTGTGCAGGCCGCGGAAGACCCGGCCCACCAGCTCCTGATCGCCGCGGTTATCGTTCAGTTCCAGCAGCGCCGACTCCAGATCGACCAGAATCTCGCGCGCCTCTTCCCGAAAGCTCTGCTTGAAGATGTCGGCATTGCCCGCATTCGACAAGAAACCACCCCGCTATGCAATTTCAGGATTACAGTAATGTGGGTTGATGAACTCAAGTGGCTTTTTCCTTAAGAAAAAGCCTCCTTACTGGATGTTCGCTACAGCACGTTAATCCTGAAATTGCTCTAGACCTGACTGGCCCCTTGGAAGACTTGCATCAAATCAAGACCGGCGTCGGCCAGCGCGGCCAGAACCTCACTGGGCGCCTGCCCCACCAGCGAAAACGCGGCGCCGGACTTCTTGGCCTCGCGCCCGGCGGCCCAGAGCAACTCGACGGCCGTCACATCCAGGCTGGCCGCCTTGTCCTGCTTGTCCTGCTTGTTCAGCTTGTTCAGCTTGTCCAGCGAGACCCGCACCTCGCCGCCGCCCTCCAGCGCCTTCAGCAGCGCCTCTTTCAGTTCCGCGGCCGAGGCAATGTCGATGGCGCCCTCCAGGTGAATCACGCTCAGCGATTCGGTTTGCTCCAAAGTGATGGACACACCTGACTCCTTTCCCGGTAACGCAAATTCTGCCAGGAACGCCGGCAGCTGACTTTTCCCGATGCAACTAGCGTTTGCGTCCTGAACGGAGCCACCGTTCCCTCAACGGCGGTTCCATTGCCTGACAGGCCAGCGCCTGCTTTTTTGCACCGCAGTGTTTACTCCATCGGCCTGCGCGGAGCAATTTATGAGGGGTATTTGTGCAAATCGCTTAAGAATGCTCTCAGAAAGCCATCCTGCCCCCTTTGGCCTCCTCCAGAGAATCTCCGCGCCGGGAAGATTTAGAATGGACACAATAGAAAATCGCCTAGCGCCGGAACCCGGCGGGAAAGTTTGCCCACATCTCTATGCAGCGCTGGTCCAAGCTCTTTATTCCCACTCTTCGCGAGGCCCCGGCGGACGCCGAAGTGGCCAGCCACAAGTTCCTCGTCCGCTCCGGCTACATTCGCCAGCTCGGCGCGGGCATCTACAGCTACCTCTTCCTCGGGACACGCGCCATCAACAAGATCATCGCCATTGTGCGCGAGGAGATGGACCAGATCGGCCAGGAGTTTTACCTTCCCGCCCTGCTTCCCAAGGAGCCGTGGGAGCAAAGCGGCCGCTGGACCGCGATGGGCGACAATATGTTCCGCCTGAAGGACCGCAAGGGCGCCGAGCTCTGCCTGGGCATGACCCACGAGGAGATCATGACCACCCTGGCCGCGAACGAGCTGCGCAGCTACAAGCAATTGCCGCAGATCTGGTACCAGATTCAGACCAAGTTTCGCGATGAGCCGCGTCCCAAATCGGGCCTGCTCCGGGTGCGCCAGTTCACCATGAAGGACAGCTACTCCTTCGATATGGATATGGCCGGCCTCGACAAGAGCTTTGAGCTGCACGAGGCCGTCTACCGCCGGATCTTCACCCGTTGCGGGCTGAAGTTTGTCGCCGTCGAGGCCGATTCCGGCTCGATGGGCGGCTCGCAATCGCAGGAGTTCATGGTCTACACCGACGCCGGCGAGGATCTGATCGCCAGTTGCCCGGTCTGCGGCTACGCGGCCAATCTCGAAAAGGCAACCAGCCTGCTGGCGCCGGTGACCGAAATGGAACCCACCAGCGACGGCCAGCCGGAGCCGGTGCACACGCCCGGCATGGGCGCCATTGCCGACGTGGCCGCCTTTTTGAAGATGAGTGAGGCCAACGACATCAAGTGCGTGGCCTTCATGGCGCTCCAGCGCGGCACCGAGGGCGCCGCCGACGAGTGGCTGCCCGTGGCGGCCTTCCTGCGCGGCGACCACCAGGTCAATGAGACCAAACTGCTGGCCACGCTGGGCGCGGCCGAGCTCCGGCCCATGGCGGCCGAAGAGCTCGATCAGTATTTCCAGGGCCCTGCGGGATTCCTCGGACCGGTGGGCATTGACTGTATAACTTCAAAGAACTTCGAACAGTCCCTTGCCTTGAACCGGCGACCAAACATTTCGGAATCAGAGGCTCTATATAGAACAATTCGAACCAGTCTTCATCCGGGCAAGGTTTTCGCGATCGCCGATCGATCGCTCGAAAGCCGCAAGAACATGGTCGCCGGAGCTAACCAGCTCGACTATCACTTGCGCAACGTCACGCCGGGCCGCGACTTCACCTGGACCCTCCTCGCCGACATCCGCAGCGTCAACGAGGGCGAGGGCTGCCCGAAAGAAGGCTGCACCGGCAAGCTGGTGGTCGGCAAGGCGGTCGAGATCGGCCACATCTTCAAGCTCGGCTACAAGTACACTGAATCGATGGGCGCGCGCGTGCTCGATGTGAACGGCAAGGAAGTGACGCCCATCATGGGCAGCTACGGCATCGGCATCGAGCGCATTCTCACCGCCGCCATCGAGCAATCGAACGATCAGAACGGCTTCTGGCTGCCGGCCTCGATCGCCCCTTTCACGGTGGTCGTCGCGGTGACCGACATGCGC
>Ga0182013_10000353_pt1 | contig 63364 bp, 47 predicted proteins | sample 612S2MmetaG_FD_120487 | JGI IMG/M metagenome (GOLD analysis project Ga0182013, IMG submission 120487) | Permafrost microbial communities from Stordalen Mire, Sweden - 612S2M metaG | ecosystem: Environmental > Terrestrial > Soil > Wetlands > Permafrost | place: Sweden: Stordalen | collected...
GCCCGCTGCATTCTCCATCACTTTCACTCGTTGGAACTCTTTCTGACTCATCGTCACCATCCTGGCAGGGTGACAGAATCTCGTTGCAGTTAGGGGGTGACATTATCTTGGAGCATCTACAAACTGCGAAAGACTCGTTGCCATCACCCGGACCCTTAAGGTAATATCCCCTGCCGATCCCAAAGTGAACCCGTTGATGGGCCTACAGATACGTTGACCCAACGAATTTTGCGATAGTACCATCGAATCAGATCATCAGAAAAGGCAGGTTACGCTCGGGGACGGCTGCGGTAAGTTTTTGCAAATATGAGATTTTATTCTCACCGGCATCGGGCATTCATTCTCTCCGCCGCCCTCTCCGCGGCGACTGCGGCTCTGCTGGCAACCCTCGCCTGCCAGACTACCCAGAAATCCTTTATGCCCCCCGCCCAAGCCCAGGCTCCAGCCTTGGTCGCGAAGGCTGGTCCACCCGATCCGCGTCCGCAGACCATGGCAACTGCCGCCCCTGAGCCTCAATCGAAGCCCTCGGTGCCTGAGGTGCTTCAAGTCGATCCCGTCGGCGCTTTGATTGCCCGCGTCGAGAAGAAATACCAGGCCGGGCAGGATAACTACCGCGCTGGACACATGGAGGCCGCCAAACAGAATTTCGACTCCGCCTTCAACCAGTTGCTCGGCAGCGGATTCGATCTTCAGTCCCAATCCGATGATCGGCTGGAGCGTGAGCTCGACCGCATTCTCGACGGCATCAACGGGCTCGAACTGGCCGCGCTGCAACAGGGCGACGGTTTTGCCGAGCAAAAGTCAGAACCGGCTCCTATCGACGAAGCCAATGATTTTACCCCGACGGTCGATGAAAACGTCAAGGCGAAAGCTGCAGCCGAGATCAAGTCCACCCATTCCGACCTTCCGCTGGTGATGACCGACCAAGTCGCCGGTTTCATCAACTACTTTTCCAACCGCGGACGCGGCACTCTAGAGCGCGCACTGGCCCGGTCCGGACGGTACGAAGACATGATTCGCCGCATCCTGCGCGAACAAGGCGTCCCGCAAGAACTCATCTATCTCGCCCAGGCCGAGTCCGGCTTCCATCCTCTGGCCGTTTCCCGCGCCGGCGCTCGCGGCATGTGGCAGTTCATGGGCAGCCGCGCGGCTGGCTACGGACTCGAGCGCAGCTGGTGGGTCGATGACCGCCAGGATCCCGAAAAAGCCACCCGCGCCGCCGCTCACCATCTGAAGGACCTCTACAACCAGTTTGGCGACTGGTATCTGGCCATGGCCGCCTACAACTCCGGCCCGGGAACGGTTCAAAGCGCGGTCAAGCGCACCGGCTACGCCGATTTCTGGGAACTCTACCGCCGCAATGTGCTGCCGAAGGAAACCCGCAACTACGTTCCCATCATCGTCGCCGTCACCATCATGGCCAAGAATCCCGCGCAATACGGACTGGACTCGGTAGTGAAAGAAAAGCCGGTTCCCTTTGACACCGTGAAAATCGACTATCCCATTGATCTCCGGCTCGCCGCCGAATGCGTGGATGCTAGCGCTGAAGAACTATCGGATCTGAATCCCAGCTTGCTCCGCATGACCACTCCGAAGCTGGCCGGACCAGACCAGCAATTCGAGCTTCACTTGCCGGCCGGAACCGCCGCCAGATTTCAGACTGCGGTCGCTTCGATCCCAGCCGACAAGCGCGTCTGGTGGCGCTATCACAAGGTGCAAGCTGGAGAAACGCTGGCCTCCATTGCGCGCACCCATCACACAACTCCGAAAGCTATTGCGGAAGCCAACGACCTCTACGACGGACTCGACAACGCCAGGACCAACGGCGCCCTCCCACCGGAAACCCGTCTCATCATCCCGATCGCCCCCGGCAATCAAAACGATACCAGCACCTATGCGCGCTCAATTACCCGCTACAAAGTCCGCAAAGGCGATACCGTTGAGTCGGTGGCTGAGAACTTCGGCGTTTCCCAAAAACTCGTCCGCGGCTGGAACCACCTCAAGGGCAGCAGCCTGACGGGAAGAAAGACCCTGTATCTCCATCTGCCCGTGACCCAGGGCGCATCCGAAACGCAGACCGCCTCGAAACACTCGGTCAACTCCAAACACCGCGCTGGAAGTCAAACTGCATCAGCCAGCACCGTTGCCCATCCCGTGGCGAAGCATTCCACCGTGAAGCATCATAAAGTGCAACGCGGCGAGACTCTCTCATCGATCGCTAGCACCTACAACACCACCGTCTCCGCCCTCAGGCACGACAACCGCAATCTCGCCGCGCTTCGTCCCGGCATGGTCCTGATCGTTCGCGAAGGCCGCTAACCGCCAGCTCATACCCTGGTTTCCACAGAAGCAGCCCAACTTCCGGTTACGCGCCGCCCATCCCTCACGTTACGAAAGTAGCGTTTCCAACTGAAGTTTTCCCCGGTCAGCGCCGATGGTTACCTGCGAGGAAGAACTTGTAATTCTCAGCCGTTTGGGCAGGCGCTCAAACCGTTGCGGCGTGAACAAGTTGAAGTGTGAATTATGAGATACACCGAAAATCTCGGCGAAAATCAAACCGGCGCCCGTTCCGTCTCCGAGCGTCTGCAAGCCGCGACCGATGAACTGCAGGAGTTGGAAAAACTGGTCCTCTCCGGCGACTCTTCGCCCCGCGTTCTAAGCGAATTCCGCGGCGCCGTCGACAGCATTCGCCAAACCGCATGGGCCGTCCAACAATGGATTGAGCTGCAACGGCAACATCGCGACCCCTACACCCTGATGGATATCCTGGCGGAGGAGCGCGTCCGCCGCACCACCCAGATCACGAAAGATCTGACCATCGACCTGGAGTCCCTGGAACTGGGCCTCGAAACCAAAGGCCTGGAAGGCCTCTTTCATGCCATCGAAGGCCTCTACGAGCGCCTCCGCCCCCTGTTCAGAAAAACTCCCGCCTAGCCGCGGGGTCGACAAATCGGACTCAAAAAGAACATGCTCCAAATACGAACGCCCCGTTGTTAGGCCGCTCAGAGGTCCGCTCATTGAGCGGAGCCTTACGACGTTTGTGTAAGTTGCACGATGATTCTAGTGTACGTGAGCGGCAATTCTCGTCCATCCTTGGCCAAAAACTCTAAGGTCAAGCGCGGCGGACAGGAGTGTCCGCCCTACACTCATCCCATCAGCAGCCCGCCATTCACATTCAGTACATGTCCCGTGATGTACGATGCTTCCTCCGAAGCCAGAAAGCATACGGCGTTGGCTACATCCTGTGGCGCGCCCACTCGTCCCAGCGGGATTGTCTTCACCGCGTTCTGCTTGAATTCCTCGCTTAGCGCCGCCGTCATATTGGTCTCAATGAAGCCGGGAGCCACCGCGTTGCAGGTGATATTGCGCGACGCCACCTCCCGCGCCACGGCCATCGTAAGGCCAATCAGCCCCGCTTTCGATGCGGCATAGTTCGCCTGCCCAGCCTGCCCCGTCTGCCCAAAGACGCTGGTGATGTTGATGATCCGTCCCCAGCGCTGTTTGAGCATGGAGCCGATCACCTGCTGGATGCACAGATATGCCGAGGTTAGATTCGTGTTCAGTACCGTGTCCCAGTCGGCGCGCTTCATACGCATCACCAGTTGGTCTCGGGTTACGCCGGCGTTGTTGACCAGGATGTCGAGCTTGCCGAATTGCGCAATCGCCGACTTGATGCCGGACTTCACCTGCTCTTCCTCCTCGACGTCCATGACGAAGGCCGCCGCCTTGCCTCCCTCGGCTGCAATTTGCGCGACCAGTTCGTCGAGTTTCTGCCGGTTGCGCGCCGCCACCGCGACGGCCGCGCCCTCGCGCGCCAGGGCCAGCGCACAGGCATGACCGATGCCCTGCGACGCCCCCGTAACCAGCGCGACTCGCCCTTCGAGTTTCATCGGTGCTCCTTACTTTCCTCGTTTTCGTTCTTGGCCTTTCTAGGAATCGTTTTTAAGACCTGCAGCTTTGAACCGAGGATTATAACGTCACGGAAGCGCGCTGGTGGGCGTTTCTCTGGTGCTGGCTGGGGACAGGCACTGCAGAGATTTCATTCCCCCGAGGACGGGGCATCAAAGAAGACATTGGCAAGGCGCCGGTCGAAGCTCCCTGAGGGTATCAGCCGGTTTGCGTCGCCGGTCGCCGTAATTCAGACGCCCCAAGAATCTTTTCAATCTTGTCGACCAGCGTTCGCCTGGAATACGGCTTCGCCAGGAAATACGAGTGCGAGCCGGGCGTTTCCGTCTCATATTCCGGGTTGTTGTAACCCGACGTCGCTAGAATCACTACTTCGGGAAAATGCTGCCGCAGATCCTGCCCCAGTTGCTCGCCCGAGCGTCCTGGAAGGACCATATCCGTCATCACCAGGTCGATTCCCCGTTTGCACTCTTGGTAAACCTTCATCGCAGCCAGCGCATTGCCAGCCGGCAAGACTTCAAAACCCGCGCTCTCCAGAATGCTGCATGTGGCCTCCCGAACAAAAGGCTCGTCTTCCACTAGCAGAATAATCCGCCGCCGTGGCCGGTCGTTGGCAAATACAAATGGTTGAAGAGTCACAGGTCACCCCGATTCACTTCCTGAAACTCTCCAGCAATCGCGTGGCCTCGCTGCCTCCCGTAGCAGCGGCGCGCGGCGCACTGACAGGTATGTCTTCGAATTATGAGTCGGAATCTACTTCAATGCAGTCAGAATCGTCTGCTTCGGATCCAGCACAATCTTGCGTGTCCCGCTGGGAGCCACCAGCCGAAACCCAGTCTCCGGGCCGTCCGCCAGCACTTCCCCCAGAAATACTTGAGTGTTGCCCACGGTGACGGCATACACCGGAACCGCAGTCACCAGATCGTCGGGTATGTCCTTTTGTACGATCACACCCGTCACCGTAGTCACCCCAGCCTTCTCCGCGAAGTGTATATCCTTCGCTTCCAGCACCGGTATCGACGTCCCTTCGACCCACCCTTCCAAGAACCAGTCCAACTTGGGACGTTTCTCGTACCAAAGTGGGCGCGGCAATTCCTCTTCGAAAGCCTGCATAAGCTCCGGCGTGCTGATGCTTCTTCCCGCATACCGATCCCTGACCTTTCGCAGCACGCGGAAGAAGGGCTCTTCGGCATCCAACGGCGCACTCGTCGGTCCCTTCCGGGGATGGGATACCGCTTCGGAATCGCGCCGCGCTGAACCGCCCAGCATGGCACCGTGCAGCGTCGAGTCGCGCAACATGCAGCGCAGCATGTGAAACAGCCACGTACCCCGTTCGTAGCTGATCGCCTGGTATCCCGCGGGAAAATGCGACGACTCCAGGCGCTGCCCCAGCGTCACCGGTCCAGCGTCGCGCAGCCGCTCTCCGTCTTTGTTCTGGCTCAGAAGATCGTGCCGGTACTGGTCCAGGACCTGCCGGAATTGAGCCGGATTCTCCTGTTCCAGAATCAACAAGGACGCATAGTTCGCCAGACCTTCCATTAGCCACTGGTCGCGATAGCTTTTCCAACCCACCAGATCGCCCCACCATTGGTGCGCCGTCTCGTGCACCAGAACTTGACGGTCGAGCTCCCGCGTCACTGGATCCAGGCGCAGATCGGCCTGCTCCTCGGGGCTGAGGAACGCGAAACTCGACAGAAAGACCAGACCCGGCCAGCCCTGGCTTAACTCGCCCGGCATCTGCGTCAACGCCAGCGAGTCATACGGATAGGGCCCGAACCACTGCGAAAAGCTCTCCATCGCCTGCGCCGCCCTGTCCGCCACTGCTTGCGCATCGCGAGCGGGGGACGGCGGCGGCGGCGTTACCATCAGCGGCACCATCGAACGTGGCGCCGAAACACCGGGAAACACCGGTTGCTCGATGGCTTCCGCCTTCGGCTTCGGAAATGATTTCTCCACCACCCTGGTGCCGTACGCCTCGACTGGAATGTCGCGCGGTTTCGTCTTCGTCTTGGCCTCCGCTCGAACGTACTTGCCCAGGTTGAACCCAGCTACAGGAATGGGACGCTCCGAGATCCACCGGGAAACCTTCTCTGTGCCAACTTCCTGATTCGTTGCCGCCTCCCCGCCACCGGATGGCGCAACCTGCCGTTTTCCCGTCGCCACCAGGGTCCAGCTCGCCGGATAGTGAAATTCCATATCGAACTGCGCCGAACCTAAACCAAAATTCGGATACCACGTCCCGCGCTCGCCAACATACAGCAATCCGTTCCCCGCATCCGACAGAACCTCACCCGCATAGCGGAAGCGCAGTTTCAATGCCTGCCCCGGCCGGAGCGGCATGGAAAACACCAGCGCCACCAGGTCGTTGCCTTTTCGCTGTAATTGCGTTCCTTCCACCGCCGGATTCTGGATGAAATCCACCGGCCGCCCATCCGCTTCGACCGCATCGATCTTCAGATAACGCGACAATTCAAAAACCAGTGCCCTTTCTCCTCCGCTGCGGATTTGCACATTCATCTCCGTCGCTGCCTGCAACCTCGTCGGAGGCTCGACCGAAGCCCGAATGCGGAGCGCTGAGATCGACGCGTCGGCCGCTGGACCGGCCGTTGCGCCTCCGCTCGGCGCAAACGAAGTCCAAATGTCGAAGAACAGGATCCCGTCCTTCAACCGCGACTGACCGGCCCACAACGGCTCCGGACTGGCCGCATCCCAGACCACTTCAAAATTACCCAGCTTTCTGCCCAGCAGATGCGCGTGCAGCAACCGTGGAAATTCTCGGCCCTCCTCGCGCAGCGGCAGACGCCGCGGTCCGCCCGGCGCCGGAGGTCCGCCCTCCGCGGGTACAGTGGGAAGAAAATGACTGAAGTCGAGTAGCAGGCGCAGCGCATCAAAATCCGCCAGACTGCGGCTGGTATCGTTCCATTTCTTGATGAAGTCCCCACCCTCGTCCGCTGGGGTCAGAAACGGCTGCAAAACCGCTGCCGTGTCGTCGTTAAAGCGCAGATACCCTGACGTGAACTGTTCCTCCAGAATCGCCATCCCGGTGAACAGCGCCATCGATCCGCGTTCAACGCGATTGGGAGGCCGCAGCCGTATCTCGCCCTCGCCTTCGAAAAATGCGCCCGTGATTCGCCCACAGATATCTTCGGTAAACGCCAGCGTGCCGTCATCTAGGTCAAGATGAAGATTCGGCCGGTCAATCGAAGCGTCGCGCACATGGTAGACGCGTTGCCGATCAAGTTCCACCGCCCGAAGCCGCGCGTAAAGACCGCCCGCCGTTTGTGGACACTGCTGACTCGGCTCCGCTGCCAGCGCCCCAGTAGCGGCGGCCGTCAGGCACCAGACCAACCTGATCACCCACTGCGATCGAACCAGCGCGAGCTTCATAAAACCGCTCTCGGTTGTCAATTCGCAGTTCTCAGTTCCAGGAAAGGCCCGAAGAACGTTCCGATTCTCGGCTGAGAACTGAGAACCGGGAACTGAGAACCGCGCGTTTGAGTTCCAGCACCTTGGTCACCTTACCGGCCCGGTCGCGCCATTGCTAGAATCAGCCCAGTGCGACCTCTTGCTCTCATTCTAGTTCTTTTAACGACGCTGCCCGCGCCAGCGGACATCATTCACCTCAAGAATGGTCGCACCATCTGGGCCGACCAGGTCCGCGACAATAAAGATCACGTCGAATACGATCTGGGCGAGGATACTTACGCGATTCCAAAATCTACCGTAGAGCGCATCGAAGCCGGCGGTATCGCGCCCGTTCACGCCGGAAACTCAGCCGGACCGTCGAGCAACCCCGACACTCCCGACATCACTCCGCCCACCCCGTCGTTCCATCACGAAGCCGACGTCGCTGAAAAAGTCATTCGCGACGGAAAGGTCGATACCGAGGCCCTGGCCAGCCTGGGGCGGGCGGAGAATCCCGAACTCGCCGCCACCGCCTACTTCCTCGCCGGAAAACACGAATCCGATCATGGCAACTTTCCGCAGGCCAAGCGCTATTACGAATCCGCGCTCCGTTTCCAGCCGGATAACTCGACCCTCCTGATCTACTACTCGGCCACGCTCATGCGCACCGGCCATGCCGTGGAAGCGCTGCCCTATGCGGAACACGCCGCCAGCGTTGATCCCAACTCGCCCGATGCCGCCGCCATGCTCGGTTTTGTGCAATTCGCCAGCGATCACACTCCCGACGCCATTCGCTCCTGGAAAAAGTCGCTCGCCCTGCGTCCCGATGCGACCGTCAGCCAATATCTCGCGCGCGCCGAACGAGAATCCAGCGCAGAATCGGATTTCTCGCAGCGCGAGAGCAGCCACTTCAACCTCCACTTCGAAGGGAAAGATACCTCCGAGACCTTCCGTCGCGACCTGCTCGCCACTCTCGACTCCGAGTACGACGATCTGGTGCGTGATCTCGGCTACTCACCCCACAGCAACATCGCCGTCACGCTCTATACGCAGCAGGCGTTCTTCGACGTAACCCGCGCGCCCTCCTGGACCGGCGCTATCAACGATGGCAAACTGCGCATCCCGGTCAGCGGTATCCCCAGCGTCACGCGCGACCTCACCCGCGTCCTCAAGCATGAACTGACGCACTCTTTTGTCTCCCAGATGTCCGGCAACCGCTGCCCTACCTGGCTCAACGAAGGCATCGCGCAGTTGGAGGAAGGCAAGTCGTCCGCTTCCTCCGGTCCCCAACTGGCACAACTTTACGCCGCCGGTAACGAGATTCCGTTGAATATGCTGGAAGGTAGTTTCATGAATTTCTCCGCCCCGGAAGCCACCGTCGCCTATGCCGAATCTCTGGCCGCGACCGAATACATTCGCGATACCTACGGCATGAGCGAAATCAACCGCATCCTCGAACTTCTGGCCCAAGGCAGTTCCACGGAAGCCGCGTTGCGTCGCACCGCACACTCAGACTATCGCCAATTGCGCGACGAGATGGCCCGCTCGCTCAAGGAAAAATACGACTAAGCCCGTGGGGCGCGGACACTCTTCTCCGCGTGCAGAAACAGAATCGGAGAAACGCATTTCTCGCCGCGCTGCCTGAGCACCACCGCATCAGCAGAGAATCAAGCCGCAGTCAGCGGCGCATCGGACGCTATCCGGCGCAATTCGAGCATCCGGTGCCTGACATAGCCATCCTCTGTCAAATGCGCGGAGGCACAAGCTTTGCGGCTGGTGGTCACCATCTGATCGACCGGACGGCGCTGGGGGAATTGCGGATCGAGTTCCCGGCAGAACTCACAAGGCCTGCTGGACCGGGTGTCAAAACGATAGATGACGGCGGGGTCAATGTGTTCCACGAAGAGCGGCTCCTGGGAGGCGAAAACGGATTCGCCCGACTATGAGGCAGAGTCATACAACTCCGCCTCGAACAATTTGGATGATTGCTTAACGACGCTTTTGTACTACAAGGGGAAGATGCTGGCAAGCCCCTCGTGGCAGGCGCAAACCTGCTGCCTCCCGCGAGGGCCAGGTTGGAAAATAACGGGCAAAAGACAGGAAAATCGATTGTCAATTGCGCTGACGACCCAGCGTCTTTCCCGATTTCTGGCGATTTCTGGCATCATAGGGCGACGCTTCGATCCGCATTTCGTTGCCTGGGGAGCCTGTCCATGCCCGGAGATCCTGTGAATCCCGCTGATGCCAAGCCAGGCATCGTCTTCTTCTTCGATGTCGACAATACTCTGCTCGATAACGATCGCGTGTCCGAAGATCTTAGAAAGTACCTGACCAGGGAAGTGGGCGCGTCCAGTCAGCAACGCTATTGGGAGATCTTTGAGCAGTTGCGGAACGAGCTAGGATACGCCGATTATCTGGGGGCCCTGCAACGCTATCGCATCGAGCGGCCCCGCGATCCCAAGTTGCTGGCCGTCTCCCACTTCATGGTGAATTATCCCTTCGCCAACCGACTCTTTCCCGAGTCGCTGGATGCGGTCGAATACGCCAAGCAACTGGGGCGCGTCGTGATTTTGAGCGACGGCGACGTGGTATTTCAGCCGCGCAAAGTAGACCGGTCGGGCCTCCACGAGATTTTCGAAGGCCGCGTCTTAATCTACATCCATAAGGAACAGGAACTGGAAGACGCTGAGGCCAAGTATCCGGCCGCGCACTACGTGATGGTGGACGACAAAGTACGTATCCTGGCGGCGATCAAGAAATGTTGGGGCGCGCGGGTGACCACGATCTTTCCCCGCCAGGGACACTACGCGCTCGATGCGGCGCTCGTGGCGCAGTACCCGAAACCCGATATTACCCTGGAACGGATTGGGGAATTGCAAGAATACTCGCTGCAACAGATTCTCACCGCCGCCGGAAAGTAGTCATCCTTGGTGCGGTTCGGCGCTCTGGGAGGTAAGGAACTAACTCTGGCGCGTAAAGTTCGGAGACTGCGAATCGAGGAGTTCGCGCCGCTTGCGCTACTCGCTTTCCTCTTCTTCCTCCGAAGCCCCCGCTTGCACCAGGGCGTCCAATTCCCGGCTCAGACTGGCGCTGGTGTCCGCGGGTAAATCGAGAAAACGAAAAGGCTGCAGGCATCCTTTCGTAGCCCACATGGGAAACATCATTTGCGCACGGCAGCGGACGCTGGTGCATCCGAGGTGGAACAAGACCGTCACGCGAATGCCTTCGTCAAGTGGATCCTCAAAGGATCCCAGCCCGCCATTCACCGAGAGTTGATTCATACCACCCCGGATCTGGCGCCCGTTTTCGAGCACGATCAAAACCAGAATCGATCCCCCGAGCTTGACGCGCGACCCTCGTTGTCCTTTTTGTGTAGGGGTTGGCATCCTGCGTCAATTTTGCATCACGTGGCCCACCCACGGCAGATTACGAAAGTCAGCCTCCGGAGGTGCGTCAGTGGTAGGCCTTCCAGAAAAAGTACCCCGACATTCCCGTTCCCACCGCGATCACAAAGCCGCGGATCCATGCCGCCGGTAGCTTCTGCGCATATTTGGCGCCAAAGTATCCGCCCACTAGTGCGCCCCCGATCATCACACTGCCCTGCTTCCAGACCACCGCGCCAGCCACGATGAAGGTAATGACCGCGATACCGTTGATGATTCCTCCCAGCACCACTTTCAAAGCATTCATGGCATGGATGTCAGTCATGCCGAGTGCGGCGAGCATAGCCAGGTTCAAAATCCCAATTCCGCCGCCGAAGTAACCCCCATAGACCGCGACCACCAGCTCAAAAATTGTCGCAATCGCCAACGCCGTGGTGGAAGCATCGCGGGAGATCGACCCTCCAGTGCGACTCGCCAGCCGACCGCCAAACATAAACAGCAACGTCGCTCCCAGCATCAGCCAGGGCATCACGCGGAGGAAGGTCTGGGCCGGTGTGTGCAGCAGAAGGTAAGCCCCGGCAATCGCTCCAATCACGCTCGTGACCGCCAGCGGAACCATGACGCGGCGCGAAATATCGAGGTGCTTGCAATACGCGCCTGTGCTCGCCGTGACTCCCACCCACAGCGCCACGGTATTGGTGGCATTGGCCGCGATGGGCGCGACTCCAGTAAACAAAAGGGCAGGGAAGGCGACAAAACTCCCGCCCCCCGCGACCGCGTTCAGCGCACCGCCAAGCGCGCTGGCGAAAAACAGGAAGATTGCGGTTGGCAAGCTCAAATACTACATGTATCACGGCTGGGCCACTAATCACACTTAGAACTTGTTTTATTGAAAATGGCCATTGTTTAGGACAATACCCAAAGTTCCCTTACTCTTTCTCTCCCCGGCGAATGCCCTTGTCATACATCGCGCCGTAATCCAGATACTGCGCGACGGGGTCGTCCAAATAGCGGATCCCGACTTTCTCGACTTCGCCGCTCTTCCCAAAACGCGCGGTCAAGTGGGCGTTCATGCCGGCAAAATATGTGGGCAGGTTCAGCCTCTTATAACGCGCCAGCACCTGGTCGCGCAGCGCCGGATCGAAATGCACGGCGTATTTGTCAACCAGCGCCTTGATGGCGTCGTAATCGCCTTCCGCCTTGATGCGCATGAGTTCGGCGAGCAGCATACCCACTCCCTGGCGCATCTTCTGATAGTCGGCTACCCGAACGTAGGTCTTGCCATCGCGGGTGAACTGCTCGATCGAGCCTGGAACCTGGTTGGCAACATAATGCGCAATCAACTGACGGTCGCGTTCGTGGTCTTCCTCAATCATGTCGCCGCGCGGAATGCGGCGCAACTGATTCAACGCAACCAGGGCCGCGCTGTCGTACATCGCCTTCGCCACTTCTTCCTGGTCCGAGATCAGCCCCAACTCCTTCAGCTTAGGATCCCACACGTTCCACAGCGCCATCAGGTCGGCGCGCCCTTCCTCGAGCGTGGAGAAGTATTCTTTCAGAAAAGGTTGCGCGCCGCCGCTCACCCGATCGCTCAGTTTTCCGGAGCCGTGGCCGATCACTTCATGCATCGCGGTCATCAGACTGCCCGCTTCCTTGCCGTACTTCTCACTGCGCCCGATTTCAACGGGGCCGGCGGCGAACTCTGCGATGGCCGTCCGTCCCGTGGCTTCATCCAGAGCGCGATTGCTCCCCGTAAATAGAAAATTCTTCGAGCCGTATTTCTCGTGGATTTCGTCTTCGTTGGGCAAGTTGTCTCCAATTGTGCCCACGTTGAAATCGCCCGATTCAATCAGCGTCTCGACCGCCTTCACGACCGGAAGCTTGAACGACTCGCGCTTATACTTGGCGTCCCAGGGAGCTTTCTCTTCAAAATACGCGGCATTTTCGGCGAGCTTTTTCATGGCCGTCGTAACCGGCTTGTCGGTAATGGTGACAAAACTCTGCGAACTCCCTTTGGCGCTGCGCGCGTCGCGATAGACCTCGATAAAGCCGTTGTCGAAATCGACCGTCGCATCGTTCTGCACCCAAGCCGTGCCAAATGCCACCCACTCCGCGTATTCGCCGGTCTGGTAGAAGCGAATCAAATGGTCGATCGCTTCGGCTTGCCCCGGTTCGGCATAGGCGCGCGCCTTTTCGAAGTAGTCGTTTGCCTTCTTCAGGAACGTGGCATACAGCCCTGGAGCGACCTTGCCGTCGGGCGTGCCGGAGCGATACACCAGTTCGGTCAGCTTGCCGTCCGCGCCTCTCACGACCCGCGAGTTCAGCGCGTATTTATCTTGAAATCCCTCCAAATCGCCTTGACTCAAACCGGTGTAAAAAGTGTTCGAACTGGCCTGGATCGTGTCCTTTCCCCCTACTGGATTCTTGGCCGTAATCATCGGTTCAAACGCGGGATCAAACAGCGAAGCGCGCAACGACTCCAACTCCCGCTTCAGATCTGCTGGTTTCTTGAGTGCTGGAAGATCGGCGTACGCCGTCTGAAAGGCACCGTTATGCTGCGCCATCAGCGCCGCCTTTTCCAGTTCTTCAAAGGTGAAGGCGGGCAGAAATTTTTGCGACGTCAGTTCGTCGTGATTGCCGCGGCTGGCCCAGAAAAGCTTCGCGAATTCGGCAATCTTTGCCAGCGCCGCCGGATCAATCCCCTGCGGACGCGCCGTGATTTCCTCGAACAACCGCTTTTGCTGCAATCCATAGGCCGACAACTGATCGTAAATAATCGGGTCGATGGCAATCGAAGCCTGCGTCAGCCAGTACGCCAGGATTTGCTGTCGAAGCGTTAGCGCCTCAAAACTGGGTGCGTGCAACTGAATAAACGCCGTGTCGCCCACGCGCTCGACCAGAACACCGCCGGCTTTACCTGCCTGGCCCAGCGCCGGCGTGAGGAGGGTACCCACCAACAGGATGGGCAAAATCAGACACAAACTGGATTGCGCGTAATAAGACAGCTTCAAGAAATGCCTCCGCTCGATTCCAACCAAGATTCCAACCAATAAGACTCCGCAGCCTATCACAAAGCGGCGTCGCCAGGAGGAAAGGGCGCCTAATATCGCCCTTCCGAACAAACGTCGTCGTGTGCTGGCCGGGCTCGGCCCCGCAGGAACCGGCCAAAGCCCGCTGCCATACATGGTAGAATCGTTATTGTGACTGCCCGAGCCGATGCTTCCTGATATCGAAAAACTGCTGGAGCTGCAGATTGCAGATAAGGAAATCCGCAAACTGCAGGACGAAGTCGCGGCGCTGCCCAAACGCGTGGCGGTGATCGAACAAAAACTGGCTGGAACCAAGGCGCATCTGGAAAAAGCGCGGAATGCAGCCAAGGGCGACGAGGCCAACCGCAAGAAGTTCGAAGCCAATATCAAAGACCTGCAAGGCAAGATCTCCAAGTATCGCGATCAATCCCTCGACGTGAAAACCAACGACCAATACAAGGCTCTGCAGCATGAGATCCAATTCGCCGAACAGGAGATCCGGCTCAACGAAGACCGCATCCTGGAAGTGATGGTCAACGTCGACGCCCGCGAAAAAGACGTCAAGGCGGCCGAAGCCGAACTCAGGGCGGAGACGGCCGCGATCGAAAGAGAAAAAGAGGAAGCTCGAAGAGTTACCGCCGAAGATCAGAAAAAGCTGGCCGAGTGGAACGCCAAGCGCGATGCGCTGCGGCGGGAAATTTCAGAGGATACTCTCCGCCAGTACGAGCGCGTAGCGAAGTTCCGCGGCACCGGACTGGCCGAGGTGCGCGACCAGAAATGCATGGGCTGCCAGGTGATGCTGCGGCCGCAGACCTACAACGAAGTGCGCAATGGCGAGAAGATCATGGTCTGCGAATCGTGCTCCCGAGTCTATTACTTCAATCCCGCCAATGAAGTGAAGCCAGAGCAGGAAGTCGTGACCGTCACCGGCAGAAAGCGGGCGCGTCCCAAGGCGGATGCGCCGCAGGCCTGGTTCTATCGTCCCGATTACGGGGAAGAAGGGGAAGTGCTGCTGGCGTTTGTTAATAACGGCGGCAACTCCTCACGACGCATCTACGAGCTGCACACCGGCCGCCAGGTTGGCGGTGTGCTGCTGCGCGAGGGAACGTACCGGCTGGCCTTTCCCGAGGACATGACCGACTCCGCCCTCCGGCTCAACGGACATTGGGACGAAAAAGAAATCGATGAGTGGGGTTCGGAGATACCTTCGAACGCGCTCGATCTGCTGCAGAAAGATCTGCTCGCCATCCGGCGCGAGCACAAAGCCCACAAGCACGCCACCCCGGCCGCGGAACAGCCGGCTGCCAGCTAATCTTCCTTACTTTGACTTTGTATAGGGATTGGGATAGCGCAGCACTTTGCTCAGATTCTTCCCTCGTACGATTCCAAACTGGTAATACGTCAGTCCCCAGGAATCGATAGACGACAGATCTGGAAAGATGCAGGCTTCGAGCACAGTATCGATCGGATCGGACAACTGCACCCATCCGCCGCCGTTTATGTTGATGCCTCCGAACAGATCCGTGCCGCCCAATTGGGAGCAGTAGCAGGATGCGGGATTGCCGTTGCATACCCCGTTATACGGAACCTGCGCATAATAGGCCAGGGCCGCCATCGTAGGCTGATCGCTGTAAAGAGTCGAGAGCAACACGTGAATCCGCGATCCGTCTTTCTTGGAGGTAAATTTGCAGAAATTGCGCGAGCCCGAGAGACGCAGCCAGTTCTGCGGATCGTCGTTGGTGTTGAAGTAAGGAGCGCGAACGTCGACTTCCCCGCCGTTCTTGACGCAATACTTCTGAGCGTTGATGAGTTCGCTGTCGGCTTGCGAGTCCGCAAGTTTCGCGGTATTTTTCGCGCTGCCCGCCTGTACCGGCTGGGCGACGGGAAGAAAAACCGCAACTCCAAATGCGACACAGGTCATCAACATCATTGCTGCGAATACACGTTTCACGTGGCGCCTCCTGGGAAAAGCGGAGAATCGATTTCCGGTGATCCATCTCGTACCATGCGATTTTCCGCGATCAGCTTTCTGCGATCAACCGAGGCGGAAGATTAACACAAAAATGAACCCTTTGCCCCGGCTTTTACGTTCCTCTCTGAATTCTCCGACGTTGCGCGCAAAGTCTTAGCCACAGATTGCACTGGGGTTCACAGAAACGCGAAATCGAACACTTTTTTGCTGTAAGATGAGCCGCACGAGGTAAGCCCATGGCCCTCCACCAGAACAACAATCTCCCGAAAAACGATCTCGCTAATAACGATCTCCGCCTTCCTTCCGCCTCCCGCCGTTCGTTTCTCGGCCTTTCGGCTGCCGCGTCCGCCGCGTTCGCCTTACGCATTGTGACCGAACCGATGCTCGCTCACGCGCGCGTGCACAGTTTCCCCAAAGACGCGATCCGGATCGATGCCAACGAAAATCCCCTCGGCCCCAGTTCCGCGGCGCGCGAAGCGGCAGCCGACATGGTCGCCCAAGGAGGCCGCTATTCCGACTACCTCACCGACGATCTCGCCAACCTGCTGGCGGAAATCGAAGGGCTGAAACAAGAACAGATTCGCGTCTATGCCGGATCGAGCGAGCCTCTGCATCATACCGTCGCCGCCTTTTCTTCGCCCCAGCGCAGCTATGTCACCGCCGATCCGGGATACGAGGCCGGAATGCACGCCGCTGCCGTCCTCGGCGCGAAGGTGGTGAAAGTACCGCTCACAAAGACCTACGCCCACGACGTCAAGGCCATGCTGGCCGCCGCTCCCGATGCGGGCGTCTTCTATGTCTGCAGTCCCAACAACCCCACTGGCACTCTGACCAGTCATGCCGATATCGAATTTCTCGTCGAGAACAAGCCCAAAGGTTCCGTCGTGCTGGTGGATGAAGCCTACATTCATTTTGCCGACGCGGTGTCGGTGAGGGATTTGGTCAAAGCCGGCAAGGACGTCCTCCTGCTGCGCACTTTCTCGAAGATCTATGGCATGGCGGGCCTGCGCTGCGGAGCCATCTTCGGCCGCCCCGACCTGCTCGAAAAAGTCGATAACTACGGCGGCTGGAACTTCATGCCGATCACCGCCATGGCCGCCGCCTTGGCCAGCCTGAAAGACGCGCAACTCGTGCCCGAGCGCAGGCGCATCAACGCCACCATCCGCAGCCAGGTCTTCGCCTGGCTTGATCGCAACGGCTACTCCTACGTCCCCTCGCAATCCAACTGTTTTATGCTCGACACCAAAGGTCCGGCCAAGGCGGCAATCGACGCCATGGCCCGGCAAAATGTATTTATTGGACGCATTTGGCCGGCCTGGCCAACCTACGCGCGCATTACGATTGGTACCGCGCCCGAGATGGAGCAGTTCCAGACCGCATGGCAGAAAGTAATGACGGGGGCGGTGACAGCAAGTGTTGGCGCGCTGCCAAGCTGCGGAGAATTGGGAAAACGCAATATTGCCCGCACCCCGATTCGCGCCTGACTGACGCTTGACAGCTAAATCGGCGTGCTGCCCTTAAACAGCCAGATCAGATCGATGATCAGAATAATCACCACCATCAGCTCCAGCACAAACGCCCGGCTCTGGTGGAACTGGTCGACCATGAAGCGGTAGAGTTCTTCGGCCGTGTGGACTTTCTGGTTGACCAGATCTTTGTAGTCGGTAACACCTATCTTCGACGCCGCGACCTTATACAAACGCGCCGAGAACATGTCGCTTAGAAACTTGATGGCGTTGTCCGCGCGCTCCGTCAGTTCGTCCACATCGAGCAGGACGGTGTGCAGGCGGCTGGCTCGTTTCGCGGTGCGCCAACGGGCGAGAATGCCCATCGAACCGTGGTCCATGAATTGGTAGACGCTGGCCAGTTCGCGGGTCAGCAGTTCGTCGTAATGGCGGAACTCGAGGAGCTGCGAGTTAGCGTACTCGAGCAGTTGAATCACGGTTTCCGCGCCCGCCGTCGAGTCGTAGAGAAATGCCCCGTTCCAACTGATCACGGCCAGGTCGTTCGGATAGTAGGAGATTTTCGACTGCATGATCTCCTGCTGCTCGCCGTCGGAGAGCGGCATATTCTCGCCGCGCACGATCTGCGCAATGCGCCCACCTTCGGTATGGAGCAGTTCGGCCGCCGACGGATTGCCCGCGATATCGCGCACGTGGAAAACGAAATAATCTTCATGCAGCCAGGTGTCATACAGCTTGACCAGCGCCGGACGGGCGCGTTCGATCTTTTCCTTGACGATTTTCTGCGCGAAACTGGTGAAATCCGTATCCCAAACCCAACGGCCAGCCAGGCGGACCAGGGTATCCCAGTCGCCCGAAAAAGGCAGTTCAAACACCACGCTGAGGACGCCGTAATCGTAGTATTTGATCTGGACATCAAGCCGTTCGCCGCTTTCGAGCACCAGCGGTTCGACCGGTTCGACCACTGGAGCGCGCTGAAAACGAACATATCCCGGAGCCGGATGCTTGAAGCTGGCCTCCTGGCGCCGTGCTCCAAAAATGTCGCGTAGCCCGTCGAGGTTGATCTCCTCGCAAACATCGAACTGGATCAGCACCAAGACCGAACCTTGCAGAGACTTGTTCAAAGTAACGACCGCCGATGGCATCGCCGTTGGCACCAATAGCGTCGTTGGGTTTGCGGTTTCCATAGGGTTCAGCCTCTTCTCGTAGCGCGCTGGCGCCAGTGCGAGGCGCCTTGGGGACCAGAAAGCCGCTACGTGGAGGCCTAGTGTCTATGTCTATTGTCCCAGAAACCGGGAAGGATTGGCAGTAGTGAAATAACTGTATATTTATCAGTAGATTACGTAGAGACGAAACTGAAGCAAGGACGGATTGCGTTAGGGACTGACGCGCTCGTCCGTCCCGCCAGAACCTAACGTTTTCGCGCTAAAGCCAGCAGGAGAGACGCTCCGGCGGCGAGTCCAGCCACAGCCAACCCGGTCCGCTTCATGGATTTCTCGATAGCGGCCCGGTGCGGCCTTACCCAGGCGTCTTCGGGATAGTGCTGCGGTGCCGCGTCGAACATCGGGAAGCCTTCCGGCGTTTCGGTAGCCTCGCGCAGGGCCATCTGGAGCACTTCGGCCAAGTGGAGGGCGTGGCGGTCGGTTTCCTGAGCAATCTGCTCCCGGCAACTGAAACCGTCGGCGACAATCAGCCAGTCGGTGGGAGCCTGCCTTACAGCCGGTAGCAACTCCAGCTCACCGATGGCCTTGGAGACATCGTACTTCTCCTTTTCGAAGCCGAACGCCCCCGCCATGCCGCAGCATCCGGGCGCCGGGGAGGTAAAGTTGACGCCCATACGGTTCAGGACGCCCTCTTCGGCAGTCATCTTCATGATGGCCTTGTGATGGCAATGGCCATGGACCAGAGCCCGACGCGGCAGTTTCGGAAGCGCAAAATCCTTGGCGCGCTGCTCCAGAAATTCGCTGAGCAGGAACACTTGCTTCGAGAGTGCCTGCGCCCGTTCGTCCTTGGGGAAAAGATTCGTCAGTTCGTCGCGAAACACAGTCGCGCAACTCGGCTCCAAGACAACAATGGGCGTCCCCGCCTCGATCTCCGGCAAGAGCTCATCCATGATCTGCAGCAACAGGCTCTTGGCGCGGTCGAGCATGCCGACGTCATAAAGCGGGCGTCCGCAGCAGAGGTGCGCACGCGGCACGCTAACATCGAACCCGGCGGATTCAAGCACTTCGACAGCCGCTTTGGCAGTAGCTGGCAGGAAGTGGTTGTTAAAAGTGTCGGCCCAGAGAAGCACAGAATTGCCAGAGTTCGCCTGGGAACGGACGCCCTCGTCCGTCCCGGCCAGCGAAGCGCCTCGCCGCTCCCACCATCGTTTGAATGTCTCCGGCGCGAACGCCGGAATACGGCGCTGGGCTGGGATTCCCCCCACCAGCTTGGCAAGGTCGCGCAGCCCGGGAAGTTGGGTCGTCAGATTCACCAGTCCCGGCACATGCGAGGCCGCTCTCATCCACAGATCGATATTCGAGAGCCCCATCGCTTTCAGCGGACGGCGGTTGCTCTCGTAGTAATGCGACAAGAATTCCGCTTTGTAGGTCGCGACATCGACGCCAACGGGGCAGTCGCTCTTGCAGCCCTTGCAAGCCAGGCAGAGGTCGAGCGATTCCTTCACCGCTTCGCTCTTCCAGCCGTCTTTGATGACGTCGCGTTTCGTCATCTCCCACAGTAAGTGGGCGCGCCCGCGAGTAGAGTGCTCTTCCTCGCGCGTCACCCGGTAACTCGGGCACATGACTCCGCCAGAATCATGGCGGCACTTGCCGACTCCCACGCAGCGCAGAGTGGCGGCCGCCAGACTGCCATGGTCATCGGGAAATTTGAAATGGGTTTCCGGCTGCCAAGGATCGTATCCCGCGCCCAGCCGCAGATTCTCGTCGAGACGATAAGGCTCGATGAGCTTGCCCGGATTCATTTTCCAGTCCGGATCCCACAGCGATTTGAACTCCCGGAAAGCCTGCATCAATTCCGGCCCAAACATCTTCGGCAGAAGTTCGCCGCGAGACTGCCCATCGCCATGCTCTCCGGAAATCGAGCCTCCGTAGCCCACAACCAGATCGGCCGCCTCCTCCATGAACTGACGAAATTTACGGATGCCCTCCGTCGATTCCAGATCGTAGTCCATGCGGGTGTGCACGCAGGCGTGGCCGAAGTGTCCATAAAACGAACCGTCATAGTGGAAGGCCTGCATCAGCTTGCGCAGGTCACGGAGGTAGGCCCCAAGCTTGTCGGGCCCGACGGCGGAATCTTCGAACCCTTCCCAGCGCAACGGCTCACCGGGAACGTGCGCCGTCACACCCAGACTGGACTCGCGAACATCCCAGATGCGCTTGGCTTGTTTTGGGTCGGTGAACAAGCGCATATTAGGCGGAATCGCGGACCGCTCCAGCGCATCCATCAGATGGCGCGCCTGCGATTCCGCTTCGGCGGCTGTGTCGGCGCCGAACTCGACCATGAGCCAGCCGGCCCCTTCGGGCAGCATCGCCAGTCCATCGAGATTCACACTCTTGCGCCGGCTGGCGTTGACCATAATGTCGTCAAAGCCTTCGAGGCCAATCGGACGATGCTCCATGATCTGCGGGATGTGGTCGGCGCAGATATAGATGTCGGGCCACCCGATAACCAGCAGCACCCGCGCTGGCGGACTCTCCACCAATCGGCAGGTAGCTTCGAGAATCGTGACACACGTTCCCTCCGACCCGACCAGCGCCCGCGCCACATGAAGCCCGCTTTCGGGAAGCAGGTGGTTGAGGTTGTACCCCGACACCCGCCGCGGAATGTTGGGAAACTGGCGGCGAACCTGCTCGCCATAACGGTCCGCCAGAGATTTGAGACCGTTGTAGATTTCCGCTCGGCGACCGCCTTCACGAATGAAGCGCTCGAAATCTTCCGCGCTGGTCGCGCCCACATGCAACCGCTGGCCGCCGTACGTGAGGATTTCAAGCGCCTCGATGTTATCGTCCGTCTTGCCCGCCATGATCGAATGCACGCCGCAGGAGTTATTGCCGATCATGCCTCCGAGCGTGCAGCGGTCATGCGTAGCCGGGTCGGGCGCAAACGTCAGGTGGTGCTTCTCGGCTTCGGCGCGTAACTGGTCGAGCACCACTCCCGGCTCGACCCGCGCGATGCGGCGAGAGGAATCGATTTCCAGGATGTTCGCCATGTACTTCGAGAAGTCGAGCACAACGGCCGCGTTGCAGCATTGTCCCGCCAGCGACGTGCCTCCGCCCCGCGCCAGCAGCGGAGCACCGTGGTCGCGACACAGCGAAACGGCCGCGAGCACATCTTCTTTGTCGCGCGGAATGACAACTCCGATCGGCACCTGGCGGTAATTGGAGCCGTCGGTGGCGTAAACAGCGCGGCTCCCGGAATCAAAGCGAACCTCTCCGCGCAAGTGCCGCCGGAGCGAGGCTTCAAGCGCCAAGGCATCAAGTTGGGTGAAATGCGCCGGAAGTGGGGCAATGTCTTGTGGCATAAGGCACAGAACATCTTCGATCATGCGCGCCGTTAGGCGCAAGAGGATTGCGTGACGCGGTGCTGAATCCGTGTCCCACCCAGAGGAATGCCCCAGGGAAAACTTCCTGAAAATGAGGCTAGCGCCAGGATCGCGTCAGGTAGTCGGCGAGCGAGAGCGAAAGCAGTATGGCGAGAAAGAAGAAGCCGGCAACCACCACCGCCCCCGTCAGCTTTTCGCTCGCGCCTTTGACGTGCATGAAGAAGAGCACCACCAGCGTCGCTTTGACTGTGGCAATGAGCAGCGCCACGACGGGATTGAACGGACCAAGGTTCACGAACGCCGCGCCCACGGTCGTCGCCGTCAGTACGAGCAGGACGGCGCCAATCAGAAGATAAAATCCCTGCGAGTGAGTCGTGTGTTCTTCGTGTTCGGACATAGACAGGTTCTCAGTGATAAGTTCTCAGTTCACGAGTGCCGGCTGATCAGATACAACAACGGAAACAGATAGATCCAGATGATATCGACCAGGTGCCAATACAATCCCGCGTTTTCTATGGGGGTGAAGTAGCCGGGCGAGTAATGGCCCTTCCATGCGAAGATCGCCAGCACGCTGAACAGTCCGCAACCAATAATCATGTGCAGGGCGTGCATGCCGGTCATCGCGAAATAGAGCGAGAAAAATAACTCGGCTTCCTTCGGGTTCACCGGAATTTGCTTGCCGTTGTCGTCGAACGTGTCGGTAAACTTGAAGGTCGGGCCAGGAACGTGGTGCCGCTCAAATTTCTCCCGATACTCGAAGCCCTTGACTACCAGGAAGGTCATGCCCAGCAGCACGGTAACGACCAGGTAGCCGACCAGCAATTTGCGCTTGCCCGCCTCCGCCGCCTTCACCGCCAACACCACCGTCACCGAACTGACGATCAGCACAGCGGTATTGAACGCTCCCATTCCGATGCTCAGTTGCTGGCTGGCCGCCGCGAAGGAATTGAAGTGGGCGACACGGTAGACAAGGTAGGCGCAGAACATGCCGCCGAAGAACATGATTTCCGTTACCAGGAACAGCCACATCCCAAGCGAGGCGGCGTTCTTCTGCTGCTGCGCATCCGAAAAATGGTGCAGCAGCGCTGGATTATGAGCTTCGTGTTCCATCGTCGTAACTGAACCGGCGGTTACTGGGCTATCTGACAACGGGAGCCTCCAGTTCCTTGTCTGGGATCTCGTCGTAGTTATAAGCCTCCCAGGTAACTACGGGAGTTTCGTCAAAATTAAACGTGGGCGGCGGCGAGGTAGTCTTCCACTCCAGGCCCGCTGCATGCCACGGATTCGCTTCGGCGATCGGTCCGTATTTCAGCGACCACAGGAAGTAAATCATCGGCAAAAGGTAGCCCATGGCAAGCACGCTGGAGCCAGCCGTGGAAAGCACATTCAGCACTTGGAACTCCGGCGGATACTGCCAGTAACGCCGCGGCATACCTACGTAGCCGAGAATGAATTGGGGAAAGAAGGTCAGGTTAAATCCAACGAACACTAGCAGGGCCGAAAGTTTCGCCCAGCCTTCGGGATACATGCGGCCGCTGATCTTCGGCCACCAGAAATGCATTCCTCCGAGATACCCCATCAAGACTCCACCAACCATGACGTAGTGGAAGTGGGCGACCACGAAGTAAGTATCCGTAACATGGACGTCGATGCCCAGAGTGGCGAGAAAGAGTCCGGTAAGGCCGCCGATGGTGAATAGTCCCATAAAACCGAAAGCGTAAAGCATCGGCGTAGCGTAAGTTATCGATCCCTTGTAAAGGGTCGCGGTCCAGTTAAACACCTTCACGGCTGAAGGCACGCCCACAAAGAAAGTCAAAAAAGAAAAGATCATCGCGGCATAGAGCGAGATGCCGGCGACAAACATGTGGTGGGCCCAGACCAGAAAACCGATCACGGCGATGGCGATACTCGAAAGCGCGATAAAGTTGTAGCCGAACACGCGCTTGCGCGAGAAACAGGTAATCAGTTCGCTGATCACCCCCATCGACGGCAGAATCATAATGTAAACCGCAGGATGGGAATAAAACCAGAAAAGATGCTGAAACAGCAGCGGATCTCCGCCCAGCCGGGGATCGAAGATGCCGAGATGGAAGAGTCGCTCAACCGCCACGAGAATAATCGTGATGGCGACGACGGGCGTACCCAGGATCATGATGATGCTGGTCGCATAATTCGCCCAGATGAACAAGGGCAGGCGATTCCAGGTCAGCCCCGGAGCCCGCATGCGGTGAATGGTGACGATAAAGTTCAGGCCCGTAAAAATCGAAGAAAAACCAGCCACAAAAGCGGCCAGCCCGGCCTCGACAATCTTGGTATTCGTGTACTCCGTGCTGAAGGGGCTATAAAACGTCCAGCCGGTATCGACGCCGCCCGTCAACATAACATGTGAAATCAGCAGCCCGCCCACGACGTAGAGATACCAGCTCAGCAGGTTGATGCGCGGAAACGCCAGATCCTTCGCCCCGATCATCAACGGCACCAGAAAGTTGCCCAGCACTGCCGGCACTACCGGAATCAGGAAGAAAAACACCATGATCATGCCATGCATGGTGAACACCTTGTTATAGGTGTCGGCCTGCATCAGGTCTCCCTGGGGAGTCAGCAACTCAAGCCGGATGAGCATGGCAAAGAAGCCGCCGAGAAAGAAGAACGTCGTCACCGAAATCAGATAGAGGATCGCAATCCGCTTGTGATCGGTGGTCAACAGCCAGGACTTGAGGCTGTGCCCGTTGTTGAGATAGTTCAATTTCGGAGCCTGATTCGCCGTAACTGCTGTACTCGCCATGACTATTGCACCTGCATATTCTGAGGTTGGTCCGGGGAAGCTGCGGGCTGGTTCTGCAACCCGGCGCTTCCGGGAGTAGGCTGGGCCAACGACTTAACGTAAGCCACCAGCGCGTTCAACTGCTCGTCTGTGACAATGCCCTGAAAAGTCGGCATCACTGGTTTGAATCCGCTCACGATCTTGGCCGTCGGATTGAGAATCGATTCGCGAACGTAATTTTCATCCGCAATCACCGTGCGTCCATCTTCGAGCAAAACCGGCTTGTTATAGATGGCAGTAAGATTCGGTCCGCGTCCCTGCACATCGAAACGATGACAAGTGGCGCATCCGAGCTGCGCGAACAACTCCTTCCCGGTTTCCTGCAAGGGCGCCGTCGCTCCGCCCGCCATCCACTGCGCATAGTCCTGCGGCTCCATGACCACGATGTCTCCGCCCATGCCCGAATGCATCGTCCCGCAATATTCTGCGCAAAATAGATGATAGCGGCCCGGAACAGTCGCCTTGAACCACAGCGTCGTGTAGCGGCCGGGCAACACGTCCTGCTTAATGCGGAATGCCGGAACAAAGAAGCTGTGAATTACATCCTGCGAAGTCATGATCAGCTTGACGTTCTGACCCACCGGAACGTGCAACTCATTGATCTCGCGCTGCCCCTCCATGTGCTCGATCTTCCACATCCACTGTTTCGCGACCACATACACTTCCGTCGAATCGGCGGGAGGTGTGCGCTCCTTAAAGTAGATAACCGCGCCCCAAATGAAGAACGTCAGCATTACAAAAAATGGAATAATCGACCACCCGATTTCGAGAATCGTCGAGCCCTCGATCTGAGTGGCTTCCCGTCCCGCGACGCGACGATACTTGATTGCCAGCACCGTGACCGAGATAAAAATGAGCGCGGTCATGATGCCCGCCACCAGCAGCAGGTAGATATAGAGTGCATCCACCTGGCCTGACATGGTCGAGGCCGAATCCGGCCACAATGGTAGAAATTTCGACATAGTTACCTAACTCGACACCTGACTCACTAACTCAGCACAGGACCTGACTCAACGTCTGATTCTGTCGCGTCTCGCCTAATGCGCGTGCGCCGCGCCGCCATGCGAACGGCGATCGGCGCGGAACATCACAAACATAAACGTTCCCAGGATCAGCATCGTGCCGAGCGCCGCCAGTTTCAATATATTGCTGATCACGGCGCCATATTTCCCGGTCCTGGGGTCGTAGTGATAGCAGTACAGAAGCACCTGATCGCCGATGTTGCCGATCTTGTTCTGCGAAGCCTGCACCAGTCCCAGGCGAAGGTCCTTGGGAGAGAACTCCACTCCATAAAAATATCCCGAGATGTGATGGTCGGGCGTCAGCATCACAATCGCGGTTGCGTGCGCGTACTGTTCCGTTTTCGGATCAAACTGATATTGAAAGCCCACTGACTTGGTCAGCGCATTGATCGCGTCCGGTTTGCCGGTCAGAAAGTGCCATCCCTGATCCGAGTTGGGACGACCATAGCGCTTCATCATGTCCCGCTTTTTTGCGGCGGCCATTTCCGTAGTTTCGCGTGGGTCGAAACTCACCGTCACGATGTCGAAATCCTTACCCAGACTGAAGGTCAGCGCCTTCATCGAACCAACCAGCCCTTGCAGCAGTTCGCTGCACAACATCGGGCATTGATAGTAGCCCAGGTTCAAAATTACGGGGCGACCGTGGCCGAAATAGTCGGAGAGTTTAACCGGGTTGCCAAGTTCATCGCGGAATTCAAGGTCGACGGGAACCTCGGCGTTGAGATGTTGCTCGATGCCGACGAATTCAAGCCCCGGTGGACGCTGGTTCGCAGGTGGACTCATGATGCCGCCGCCCATGATGGGACCGCGCGCCCCCTGCGCAAACAGCGGAGCGACCGCCAGCAGTAGCACGATGATTCCCAGGACACTCGATTTGGCGATACCGCTTCCACTAAGCACTGCGTTTTCCTCTTCCGGCTATCCGGCCGGAGCGGTTGTTTCGCTTAATCTCTTTTATCAGCTCTAACTATGTTTCTTCCTGACTCGATCCCTTTAAGGGCTGGCTATCTGCCGCATTGCTGCTGCCGCTTTTGCGGACCCCTTGTTTTCCGCCTTCGCGCCCGCCTCCGCGTTCGCCGGCGAATACACCGGCAATCCGCGCTGCACAGTCAACTCCATGGCGCGCTCAATCGGAATGTGCGCCACTCCAGCTTTTTCATCCACCCATCCGTAACTGTGGAGCTGGTTCTCCTGATTCATCAGGAAGTCGCGCATCTGCCCGCGTTCGTTGATCTCGAGCATGGGAGCGCCATTGTCCTTAAAGTCCCGGTCCATGTCCGCCTGCGTAACCACGCGCGAGATCGCACCCCTCGAGGTAATCAACGGGCTGGCGGTCGCCATCTTCGAGCGTTCGTAATTGTCCAGAAACGTGTACATGCCCACGATGATGAAATAAATCACGACGCCAAAAATCGCCAGGCCGATCATGAAGGCGAAGACCGCCCGCGTTCCCAGGTCTTCGTGTTCGTACTCGGTTTCGTGGCCGGAGTGGCCGTGGTTCATCTCTTCACTACTCATGCGACGGCTCCAGGAGTCTCAGTGTCTGCGGCGCATTGACGGCGAGCAGCGGACGCGATCTCAGGTTGCGGAAGAAGTAAGCCAGCCAAAGACCACCCATCCCGGCGATGATCGCAAAGTGTACCCAACTCAGATGAAACGTGGGATGCGACACCGGCTCGATGTGCCAGAAAATGTCCACCATGCGCATCAACAGAAGCCACAAGGCGATTCGCACCAGTGTGCGAGCCTTGCGTTTCAACTGGCGCGACAGCAGCAGCGCGAACGGCACTGCAAAGTGAAACACCACCAGAAACAAGCCGACCGTTTCCCATCCACCTTTCATGCGACTTACATACCAGGGGATTTCTTCCGGCAGGTTGCCGGCCCAGATGATCAGCCACTGCGAGAAATTGAAGTAAGCCCAGACCATCACGAAAGCCAGCATGAACTTGCCATGATCGTGGACTTCAGTATCGTTAAGATACTCCGACATCGGCTTGCGCGTTCCGAGAACACTCTCAATGACCACACTCAAGCAGAACGCGGAGAGCGCTTCACCGGCAATAAAGAGAAGTCCGTAGATCGTCGAGATCCACCGCGCCTGCAGCGACATCACCCAGTCGACCACCGCGAAAGAAATTGTAAGCGAGTAGATGACAAGTCCAATGGAGCTCAAAGCGCGAAAGCGCAGTGTGCTCTGACCCGCCGTCGAGTCCTGCTCCGTGGACCAGCGATTCAGAAAATAGGCCATCGCGATCCAGATAACAAAGAAAGCCAGGTAGCGCACCAGAATGCCATTGAAATTTAAGTAACTGTGCGCAATCTCCACGATCTTGGGATCGGCCTTCGGATCGGCAAGCACGTCGGGTCGGGCCCAGAAATAGAGTTTCGGCAGATTCAGAAGAATCGGCACAAATAAGACGAACATGAGCGGCAGCGTCATCATGCCCGATTCCAGCGTGCGCCGAATCACCGTGCCCCACGCCCCGCCAACCAGGTGGTAGAGCATCAGGATCGCCATGCAGCCCAGCGATAGGCCCAGCCAGAACATGAAGCCTTCGAGATAGGCCGAATAAAAGCTGTCGGGAGCCAAAAATGCACCGGCAATGGAGGCAATCGCGCCAAGCACCCCTATGATCAACGACCGCTGCTGCATGATCTGAACCACCGGCGGGGCCATCAGGTCGGATTTAGTCATGGTGGCCGTGGTCATTTCACATCCCCTTCCGTTGTGCTGGGCGGCGCAATTTCAGGCAATGTAGCGCCATTGCCGATATCACGGAACTGCGGCGGCGGTGAGGGTACTTTCTGTCCTGAAGGAATATCGTTCAAGGTTGCATCCTGGCTCAACTGCAGCGCCCGAATGTAAGCGGCAATGCACCAGCGATCCCGCGCCGTCACCTGCGTGCCGTATTCAGGCATCACGCCAAAGCCGTTGGTCATCACGTCAAAGAAGTAGCCGATCGGAGCCTTGCGCAATCGCTCGATGTGATAGGACGGAGGACGGCGGAATCCACGGGTGGGAATGAAGCCGCCACCATCCCCCACGCGTCCGTGACAGGGTGTGCAGTTGATATTGAAGCGCTCGCGCCCGCGGGCCAGCACTTCGGCGGATACCGGGAACGGGAGATATTCGCCGGGAGCATTGCCGATCTTGCCGGTGTAGAAATATGAATCTTCATGGAGGTCGCCGCGCGCGACCGTGCCCTCGACCGGCAAGCGGGCAGAACGCTTGTCGGCAAAAAAATCGCTTTTCGCCATGGGCCGGTAATAAGGCTGAATGTGCATGTCAATGCGGCATCCCGCAGTGACGCCAACCAGCAAGATCACTGCGGGCAAAACTCTTCGTAGGTTGCGATGGGCGCGCATGACTAGCTCGGCACCTCCGCGATCATGCGTGGTGCGAGGCCACTGAGAAACGAGCGCGTGCGGGCCGCATCATACTTTGGATCGCTCGAAAACACGACCAGAAAGAATTTGTTCTCCGAGGCCTTCGCAAACTCGGGCACGTTAAACACCGGGTGATATGGCATCGGAAGGCCGTTCAGCGCAAGCATGCCGATGGCGGAAGATAGACCGCCAAAAAGAATCGTTAACTCGAAGGTCACGATAATAAACGACGGCCAGGAATGGAACGGACGCCCCCCGACGTTGACCGGATAAGTGATCACGGCCACCCAATACTGCAGCGCGTACGCCGAGAGACCGCCGATGATCCCGCCGATCAGAACCACCAGAGGCACGTTGTTCTTGTGAAAACCGATAGCTTCCGCCAGGCCCTCGATAGGAAACGGGCTGTAGGCATCGATCTTCTGATAACCCGCTTCGTGCGTCTTATGTGCGGCGGCCACCAACTCTTGCGCCGAGTCGAATTCCGCCATGAGGCCGTAAACCGGGCCCGAGCTGGAAAAATCGCTCACTGTTTCACCTCCGTGGCCTCGTGCACGTGCGACTCCGGCAACAAGGTGCGCAATTCGAAGATGGAAATCATTGGGAGGATCCGCACAAACAGCCACATCGCCGTCAGGAACATGCCAATCGTTCCGGCGAAAGTCATCCAGTCCCACTTTGTCGGGTAATACATGCCAAACGAAGAATTCAGGAAGTCGCGGCTCAAACTAACCACGACGATGATAAAGCGCTCCAGCCACATGCCCACCAGTACAACAAACGAGATAATCCAGAGCCAGCCCGTGGACACACGAAACTTCTTCAGCCAGAGAACCTGCGGGATCAAAATGTTGCAACCCAGCAGCGCCATGTATGACAGCCGGTAGGGCCCGTGGAGTCGATTCCACAGCAGGAAAGAGTCGAACGGGCTTCCACTATACCAGCCCATGAACGCTTCCATCCCATAGCCGTAAGCGACTATGAGGCCGGTGGCGAGCATAACCTTGGCCGCGTTCTCCAGATGCCGCATGGTTATAAAATCCTGCAGCCCATAGATAGCGCGAATCGGAATCGCCAGACAAAGCACCATGGCAAATCCGGAATAAATGGCGCCCGCCACGAAATAGGGTGGAAAGATGGTCGTATGCCAACCGGGGACGATGCCGACGGCGAAATCGAAACTGACGACCGTATGAACCGACAGCACCAGCGGCGTTGCCAACCCGGCCAAGAGTAAGTAGGCAGTCTCGTAGCGGTGCCAGTGTCGAGCGGAACCGCGCCAGCCCATGGCGAGTAAGCCATAAATACGCTGCACCCAGACATTCTCGGTGCGATCGCGCAAGGTGGCGAGATCGGGAATCAATCCTACAAACCAGAAGACCAGCGAAATGGTGAAGTAAGTCGAGACCGCGAACACATCCCAAACCAGCGGACTGCGGAAATTCGGCCAGTAGCGCATCGTGTTCGGATAAGGAAACAGCCAGTATGCCAGCCACGGACGCCCGGTATGAGCGAGTGGAAAAATGCCGGCGCAAGCCACCGCAAACAAAGTCATGGCCTCCGCAAAACGGTTGATCGAGTTACGCCAGGTCTGGCGCAGCAGGCACAAAATCGCGGAAATGAGCGTGCCCGCGTGGCCGATACCGATCCACCACACGAAATTGACAATGGCAAACCCCCACCCGATGGGGATATTAATGCCCCAGATCCCCGTACCTTTAATGAACAGATACCCGAGAGCCATCATCAGCACGTTCATCATCGAGAACACGATCAGGAAGCCGAATATCCATCCCAGGGAAACGGGGCGGCTCAGCACGATGTTGCTGATCTTCTCGGTGATGGTGGAGAAGGTATGACCCGGCGCGATCACCGGCACTCGCCTGTCAGCCACGGGTATTTGCGTATTGGTAGCCATGCCTTAGGTGCGCTCCGCTGATGCCTTTGTCTCTAACTCAGGGTTAGGATTGCGGACTTCTGCCAGATACGTCGTGCGCGGCCGCGTATTCAATTCGCCCAGCAAGGAGTAATTCCTCGCGTGTGCTTTCCACTTATTCACCTGGCTGTTCGGATCATTGAGGTTGCCGAAGACAATCGCATTCGCCGGACACGACTGCTGGCATGCGGTCTGCAGATCGCCTTCCTTAATCGTGGAGTCGGCGCGCTCCGCGTCAATGCGCTTCTCGCTGATGCGCTGCACGCAGTACGTACATTTTTCCATGACGCCACGGCTGCGCACGGTGACGTCGGGATTACGCATAAGTTTGAACTGCGGCGTCTCCCAGTCCGAGAACAGCAGAAAATTAAACCGTCGCACCTTATATGGGCAGTTATTCGAGCAATAACGCGTGCCGACGCAGCGGTTATAGACCATGTCGTTCAGGCCTTCGCTGCTGTGAATGGTTGCCTGCACCGGACAAACAAGTTCGCAGGGCGCATCCTCGCACTGCATGCAGGGCACGGGCTGGAAAAAGCCCTTCGGATTATCGCGCGGCCCATTGTAATAAGCGTCCACGCGCAGCCAGTGCATATGGCGGCCTTTGAGAGTTTGCTCTTTGCCGACCACGGCGATGTTGTTTTCCGACTGGCAGGCGACGATGCAGTTATTGCATCCGACACAAGCATTCAGGTCGATTGCCATGCCCCACGAGTAAGTCTCCTTCGAGTAATCGAAGGGCTTGTAGAGTGTGAGATCTTCCCGCGGTTCGCCCTCTTTCGCGAAGTTCGGCTCCTTCTTGTACTCCTCCAGACTGCGTTCCTGCACCAGCGGACGCTCGCCCACGGGAGTCTCCATCGTCTGATAACCCTGCGTGCTGGCCAGATCGTAGGTTTCGCCGGTGGCCGTGAGCTTCGCGCCCGCCCCAAACCACGGAGTCTGACTGGTGCGCAGAGGGTAGACATCGAAACCAGTGCCGCTGCCGACTCGGCCAGCATGAGTGCGCCCATAGCCGAGGAATACCGTGATCGAATTGTCAGGATGCCCTGCCTGAATCCAGACTGCCCCTTTGACTTTTTTCCCGTTGCCTTCGAGTTCGGCGACGTCTTTGAAATTCAGCTTCAAGCGCTCGGCCATCGCGGGGCCAATCATGATGGGGTTGTCCCAGGTCAACTTAGTAAGTGGCTTCGGGAGCTCCTGCAACCACCCATTATTCGCAAAACGCCCGTCATAGATGGATGGATCGCGGCGGAAGTTGAGTTCGTAATCGCCGCCCGACGAGGCGGGCGATTCGGGGAAACTCGCAGCTTTCAGCGTGACATTCTTCGGCGCATAGGTGGTGCCGCCGACCCAGCCATCATGCAGAGACTTGCGCCAGAACGCGTCGAAGTCAGCGCCTGCATGCTTCTGCCAGTAACTCTGAACCAGCTCGCGTCCCGTCAAGCCAGACTGTCCCGCGAGAATCGTAATCATCTCGTGCGCCGTCTTGCCGCCGTAGAGCGGCTCGATCAGTGGCTGAACCATACTAACTGTGCCATCGTAAGCGCGAGCATCGCTCCACGACTCGAGATAGTGCGCTTCGGGAACATGCCACTGGCAAAGTTCAGCCGTCTCGTTGCGATGCGTACCAAGAAACACTTTCAGATTGACCGCATTCGATTTTAACGCTGAAGCGAATTCAAGCTCCGCGGGCGCGTCATAAGCGGGGTTCCCGCCAAGGATCAGCAGCAAGTCAACCTTTCCCGCGCGCATATCCTCAACCAGCGAATGCAGTGACTCGCTGCGATTCACAGGATTGGCGTCGACGGGTTCGGTATAGAAGACGGTTTTCCCTACGTTGCCAAGGACATCGTTAATTGCATGCGCTAACGCGTGCACCACCGGCGATTGATGATCGCCTGCAATGACGACGCTCGAACCCTTATGGCGGAGCAGGTCGACCGCAGCAAGATTCCAGCCTTCTCTCTCGCTCACGACTCCGGGGACACGAACGCTAGCGGCTATATCCCTCGCAACCCTTTCAACGTCGCTCGCCTTCACCGGGAGCCGGTGGTCCGCCTTCATCCCCGTAGAACTCGGCGTGCTCTCGATTACATACAGCCGGTTCATGTTCGCGTCAGGATTCCGTCGCGCGGCGAAATCGCGCGTGTAGCGCGCCGATCCGGGGAATCCCGCGTAGAGAAAATCGGCATCGAGCGAAACGATCACGTCGGCCTTCGACAGGTCGTAGCGCGTCTCGACCACTTCGCCGAAGGCCAGTTTCGCGCCTTCGTAAACATTGTCGCGATGGATCGGCTCGTAAACGTGCCACTTCGCCTGCGGATACGCTGCCAGGTAATCTCGAATCTGCCCGGCCAGCGTCGGTGAAGTAACCGTCTGCGTCAGAATGCGAACGCCACTGCCCGCCATGCTCTTCTGCACGCTCATCGGTCCGCGAGCCGCTTCCATAAAGGCATTCCACGACCGCACATCGCCCATGTAAGTGACGTTCTGCGCCCGGTCAGGATCGTAAAGATCGAGAACCGACGCCTGCGCGTACACGTCCGTGCCGCCGAGGCTGGCGGGATGCTGCGGATTGCCCTCAACCTTCGTCGGACGGAAAAGGTGGCTCTCGACCAGAATCGGCGACGCGTAGCCGCCGAGCGTAAACGCGGTCGCATAGAACATCGGGCGCCCGGGAACTACATTCTCCGGCTGCCTCACATAAGGCACGATCTCGGTGATCGGCATCCGCGTGCATCCCGTCAACCCGGCAAGCGCCAGCGACGCGCCCATCGTCTTCAGAAAGCCGCGGCGCGAAAAGTCGTCGAGCCACTCCGAAGCTCCCTTGGGAAACTCGCGGTGCATCATCTCCTGAAACTCTTCGCTGCCGGCCAGTTCTTCGAGGCTCCGCCAATATTCGGGACCCGTCGTCTCCTCGAGTTGCTCCTTGACAGTCGCGAGATCAAGCTGCTTGCGCTTGCTCGGGCAAACGTCGGCTCCCGCAGCTCCGGTCGGTTTCGCTTTTTGCTCGTCCATGCTCATCGTTGAATCGGTTGTCAACTCTCAATTCTCAGCTAGCAGTGTCTAGGATCGACTTCTCTGATCGACTTCTCTGATCGACTTCCACGATCGATTTCTGCGATCGATTTCTACGACCGAACCCCGCCCCTAACGATGGCAAGTATTACAACTCGTGATGTCGCTGACCGACCGCACCTTGTACTGTTCCTTCAAAGCGTTCCCCAGCGCTTCCTGGTCGGAGTACGCTGTCCCGTTCACAATCACCGGCTCACCCGTCGAAGGCGGCTCATAACGCATATTGAACACTTGTTCACGCGGACGCAGATACTTTTCAGTGTTGCGATGGCAGTCCAGACAGAATTCCATCTGCAGCGACGCGTATTGATACATCAAGGGCATCTGGTCTACCGGACCATGGCAGGTATTGCAGCCGACACCTTTATTGATGTGGATGCTGTGATTGAAATATACGAAGTTGGGTAGCTGGTTGACGCGAGTCCATTCCAGCGAGCGCCCGGTGCGAAAACTCTCGCGCACCGGCTCCAGGTAAGCCGCGTTGGTCCAGATCTGCGCGTGGCAGTTGATGCAGGTCTTGGTGGGCGGGATGCCGGCAAAGCTCGATTGTTCCACCGACGTATGACAATAGCGGCAGTCGATCCCGAGCCCGGTCACGTGATGCTGGTGGCTGAAGGGCACGGGTTGCGACTTCCTGACTCCAGCATAGGTAATGTAGGGCGATCGCTCAATCTGCACCATGGCCCAAAACAGGCCAGCCACGGCAAGAACGGTCAGGACCATCGAGGCCCGTGCGATCGCATTGCTGCTGCGTGGAAAAATCTGCATTGATTGTGGGACTTTTAGTGCTGCGAAATTGGCTTGCGCCGCTTTCGGCTGACCGCATTCCTATGATTTGCGTCACCTGTTGCTGTGACAAACGATACTGAAACAGCAGAGTATAACAGTTGATTGGCGAAATGGAATAGGCCGCGCAGCTTTTTTTCTGTTGCTTATTTTCAGACACTGCGCGATTTCAACTTGAGAAATTAACTCCCGCGAAAATTGCGGCTTTCGCCTCGCTGGCAACCTCACCGCAGATGCATGACCAGCAGTTTTGGTTCCGTCATTTCCTGAATCGCATCGCGCAGACCCTCCCGGCCCAGCCCGGAATCTTTAACGCCTCCATAAGGCATATGGTCGATGCGGAACGTAGGCACGTCGCCCGCGATCAAACCTCCGACTTCGAGCTCGTCGTAGGCCTGAAAGATGAGTTTGGCGTCGCGCGTGAAAAGCCCCGCCTGCAATCCATACGCGGAACTGTTGATCTGCTTCAGCGCCGAAGCGAAATCGCTGTAGGGCTCCACCGTCACCACCGGCGCAAAAATCTCCTGGCAATTCACTTTCATGTTGGGCTTGGTGCCGGTTAGAACCGTGGGCTCCAACACGGAACCCTTGCGATTGCCTCCGCAAAGCAGCCGCGCGCCCCCGCGTACCGCTTCCTGAACCCAATCGGCAGCGCGAATGGCATCGCTTTCGCGAATGAGCGGGCCGAGATCGCTCGCTTCGTCCAGCGGATCTCCGGCTTTCAGTTTTCGCACCCCCGCGATGAATAACTCGGTGAATTTTCCGTAGACCGAGTGCTCAACCAGAATCCTCTGCACCGAAATGCAGGACTGTCCCGCGTACGCGAAGCCTCCCGTAACGCAGCGTTCGGCCGCATAAGCGAGATCAGCGTCGCTGTGCACGATGACCCCCGAATTGCCCCCCAGTTCGAGTACCACTTTTTTCTTTCCCGCATTGTTCTTGATGGCCCACCCCACCGCGGCGCTCCCCGTGAAACTGATGAGCTTGACGCGTTCATCGGTGACCAGCAGGCTGGAATCCTCGTTCGAGAGTAAGACAGCGTTGAATCCTCCATCCGGCCATCCCGCCTGCTGGATCACTTCCGCCAGCAAGAGCGCCGTCAGCGGCGTCTGGGGCGCGGGCTTGATCACCATGGAACAGCCAGCCGCAATCGCTGGCGCAACTTTGTGTGCGACCAGGTTCAAGGGAAAATTAAAGGGCGTAATTCCCGCCACGGGTCCTAGTGGAAAACGCTTGACGATGCCCCAACGTCCGGCGGTCGACTGCTGCCAGTCCAGCGGTAAATATTCGCCATACCCGCGAACCGTCTCTTCCGCCGCGATGTTAAACGTAAAGACGGCGCGGTCAACTTCGCTGCGAGCGCTCTTGATGGGTTTGCCCGCTTCCAGCGCAATCGTGCGCGCAAATTCCTCTTTGCGATCGTGAATACCGGTCGCAATCTGGCGCAGGACACGCTGGCGTTCGAAGGCAGGCAGCCGCCGCGTGGTTCCGAAGGCCTTGACTGCGGCGGCAATCGCGGCTTCCGCATGCTCGCGCCGTCCCTGGTGAACATGGGCGATGAGAGCACCGTCGTAAGGCGCCCGAACATCGACGATGTCACCGTCTTCCAGCCACTTCCCGTCTAGAAAAACACCGTGGGTTGCAACCGGAGCCACCGTCATCTCGGACATACTCTACCTCTTTCGATCGCGCTCGCGATTCGCGTCCTCAGAATTTCTGCTTTGATCCCCGTCTGGCGACTCGCTTTTGACAAACCCAGTGATTATAGACCGCGCGACCAATCCCGGCGCGACCTTTCTCTGTGTACTCTACGGTAAACTCCTGGTGGCCGCCCGAGGAAAGCGCAGATTCTGGGGAACACCAGCACGCTGCATGTCATTTGCCATCTGGCGCTTTGAATCGTTCGTCAACTTCCACCCGGTACCCCGCGACCAGGCGATTGGTTTCATTCGCCATGCCCACCACCGACATCAGTTCTTTGAACTGCGCGTCCGTCATACCTTTATTGCGTGCCGACGCCGTATGCGACGCAATACAATATTCGCATTGGTTGGTGACCGATACGGCCACATAAATCATCTCTTTCGTCAGCGGATCGAGCGCTCCCGGACCCATGATCTGTTTAATGTCTTCCCAGGTTCGCTTGAGCATCACGGGATCGTGCGCAATCGCCTTCCAGAAGTTGTTAATCCAATCGGTCTTGCGCGTGGCCATGATGTCGTCATAAATGGCACGGACTTCGGGAGCGGCATCGGCGTATTCAATAAGGCCAAACATTGACATGCGATTCTCCAGTGAGTCGTGCTCGCCGCCGTGGTCCTTGGGTTCTCTGTGGCAGAAATTCCCACGCCACCTGAACCTCAGAGCTCACAGCATAAGACCGCTTGGCGTTTACGACACCCAATCCAGAACCTTGTAATACGCACCCGCAAATGGCAGAAACCATGGCTTGCCGTCATACAGGCCCAGCGGCGCGCCCGGGAATCGAATCTCCGCAAATGGATTGTCAGTCTTTCCGTCAGCAATCCACTCGGCCATTTTCTGGCCTTGATACGTGGCCATGGCAACACCGTGTCCCGCGTATCCCACCGCAAAATAGACGCCATCTACCTGACCGGCGTGCGGCATGATGTCGAAGCAGAAATCGAGCGTGCCTCCCCAAACAAACTCCACTTTCGTGTCGCGCAGTTGCGGATAGACATCGATCATGCCGAGACGCAAAATCTCGGCGCTCTTGCGGACGGTTTGGCTGGTTTCCGGGAAAAAAGCCGCTCGGCCGCCGAACAAAAGACGCCTGTCGAGAGTCAAACGGTAGTAATAAAGATAGTTTTTCGAATCGTAGATCTGGCGATTACGCGGGTTCAGCTCGCGGGCCAGCGCCTCAGAAAGAACTTCAGTGGTAATGATGAATGACCCGATGGGAATAATTTTTTTTCGCAACGCGGGAGTCGCCGCGCCCGTATATCCACTCGTCCCCACCAGCACGTTGCGCGCCCAAATCGCGCCCCGAGAACTGTTGAGCCGGAAGCCCGGCCCCCCAGCGCGCGATTCCCGCTGGATATTTTGCAGTCGTGTGCGTTCGCAGATCCGCGCGCCCGCTCGCATCGCGCCTAGGGCGAGTCCTGCAACATAGCGCGCGGGATTGAGTCCGGCGGAAATTTCGTCGACCATGCCGCCGTAATAAATGTCGGAACCGATTTCGTCGCGGAGTTGCTCTCGGGGCACGACCCGCAACTGGTGACTGAATTCGCGCGCGATCACGTCAACCTGGCGCGCATAGTCGTCGAAATGCGCTTGTTTGCAGGCGACTTCGAGATGCCCGGTGCGCTCGAAATCGCAAGCGATATCTTCCTCTTTTACGATGCGTTCCACCGCATCGATCGTCTCCAGCGACGCCGCGTACATGCGGCGCGTGAGTTCGCGTCCATACATGGAGATAAGTTTGTTGACGCCGAGCTTGAGTCCGGTGAGCACCATGCCGCCGTTCCGTGAACTCGCGCCCCAGCCGATCGTCTCCGATTCCACCACTACCACTTTCGCGCCGCGCTTGGCCAGCGCGAGCGCAGCCGACAGCCCGGTAAATCCGGCGCCAACGATCGCAACGTCAGCGCTCTCCGGAAGCGGTTGCGCCGGGGCGGCTGGCATCTGAACCGTAGTGAGCCAGTAATTAAGTTCCTGGGGCATGTCCTGGAAAACCTCTACCCACGAGATCACCGGGAAATGCTCCTTCGTTTTAGTGATCTCGGGTGAGGCTCTGTCGCCGCCATCATAAATGATCGCTCGCCCAATCGAGACGCAAACTACAGCACCGCCGTCTCGTGAATCGTCCGTCCCTCCGCAAAGCGCGCAAAATTCAGCAGCGACGCATCGATCAAACCAGTCTTCCCAGTCAGAATCAGTTCGCTCAGAATCTTTCCGGTGGCCGGCGCGTGCATCACGCCGTGCCCGCTGAATCCATTCGCAAAGAAAAAGCCGGGGACCTCGGGAGATTCGCCGAGAATGGGGTGATGATCCGGAGTCATTTCATAAAGCCCGGCCCAGGCCCGCTTAGGATTGACCGCGACTTCCTTGAAGACAGGTACGCGATCCGCGGCGCGGGTCAGTATCTTCTCGATGAAGCTCGCTTCAAAATCAGCCTTGTAGCCCGGCGTTTCCGCCGGATCGTTCCAAGCCAGCAGAAATCCGCGGCCCTCGGGTCGAAAGTGGAAACCGTTTGACATATCGACGATCATCGGCGCCGTGTGCGGAAACTGGTCGAATGGTTCCGTCGGAACCAGCATGCGCCTCAGCGGTTCGACCGGAAGATCAATGCCGACCATCTTCGCGATCGCTGCCGACCATGCTCCAGCGCAGTTGACAACCGCGCGAGTCGATACCGTATCGCGAGTGGTTAGGACTCTAAAGCTCCCTTGATCGCGAGTAATTCCCGTGACGCTCGCATTCTTCCACAACGTCGCGCCCCGATCGCCGGCCCAGGTCATGAATCCAATCATGGCGCTATACGGATCGACGAAGCCATCCGTGGAACAAAAACTGCCGCCGATAATGTCGTCGCCGCGGAGTTGCGGATATAGGCCACGAATTTCCGAGCCATCAACCAGCCGCACGTCCTTCAATCCCATGGCGACTTGCTTTTGGTAGTTGGCTCTCAGGTAGGCAATATGCTTTTCGCTGGTCGCGCAAAAAAGATATCCCTGTGGACGATAGTCGCACGGATAGCCAAGCAGCTCCTCAAAGTTCGCATAGAACGGAATCGAGTACAGCGACATCTGAATGTTGACGGGTGTCGAGAACTGCGCCCGTACTCCGCCCATGCTCTTGCCCGTGGATCCCTTGCCCTGCGCCGTCTCCCGCTCGATCACCAAAACATCTTTGCAGCCGGAAGCAACCAGATGGTACGCAATGCTGGAGCCGACAATCCCTCCGCCAATCAGAACGACGTCCGCGGTTTGCATGGGTGCGGAGCAATTGTAAATCGGGCGAGAGCACCGTCGCTCCATACGATCGCCCGCGGGATCGTCTACCGCTTCGCTCTCACAACTCAGGAAGTTGCCGCGGCAAGACCTATCTTGACCAGCACCCAGAAACCAAACCATCCGAACACGATGGCGAACGCCGTGGAACGCTTCACTTTGCTGATGCAGGTCACGCCGATGGCCATCAAGGCCAAACTCCAAAAAGTGAGAATATCGACCGAACTCAAGAGCGCATAAAGCACTGGCGACGAGTTCGGATCAATCATGATCCCGACGTTGGTGGCAGCTGGATTCTGAATCAGGAATCCATCGCTGCTCACGCCCACGAGCAGCGAAAGAATCGCCAGCAAATACACAAATATCGCAGGCAGCCAGGCAAAGACCACGAGAGCGTACATCGTCTTGAATCGGATATCCGCACTCGCCGCAAACTTGAAAGTCCCAAACAGCACGGCGGCAATGATGAGGTAGTAAAGCAGGCCCACTAGGGGAGCTACATAAGAAAACCATTTCCAGAAGCTGGCCTGCTGCCGCATCACATTTTCGTGCTGATCTGCCGGCAAACTATCCATGCGGGCGGCTTGTTTCGGCTGGATTCGTATCTGGTTCTCCACTACCTTGCGAAAGCCGACTTTCTGATCGACGACGTAATTAAACATGACGCCTATGATGGCGACGATCAGAAACGGAAGCCACCAACTGGCGCTCCTCCTAAGGTCGGTAAAGGTCTTGGTGGGCGCAAAAAAAACATTGATGACGCGCTGTACTTCCGACAGGTGTGGGGATTCCTGCGGAGACTGCGCTGGTACCTGCGATAACTGTGTAGGCTGGGATGGCACGGAAGGGTTGGTTGCCATGGGTCCTCCTCGAACAGCAAGAGATTGTAGTTTCCTTTCTCCCCAAGGACAACAGGAAGTACAACCCACTAAAACTGCGCTACGAAACCGCCACCTCCGGAGTCGCCGTCAAAAGTTCGCGCGTGTAATCATGCTGTGGCCGGGCGATGACTTGCTCCGTGTTTCCAACTTCCACAATCTTGCCGCGATACATCACCGCGATGCGGTTCGAGAGATAACGAACCACCGGCATGGAGTGCGAAATAAACAAGTAGGTGAGGCCGAATTCGCGCTGGAGTTGCCGCAGCAGATTCACAATCTGAGCGCCCACACTCACATCGAGCGCGGAAACCGGTTCGTCAGCGACGATAAACTTCGGACGCAGCGCAAGAGCGCGGGCAATACCGATGCGCTGCCGCTGGCCTCCGGAAAATTCGTGCGGATAACGCGCCATGGCCGACTCATCCATCCCAACGGCGCGCAAAAGCTCGCGCACCTGCTGCCGGCGGCCATCGCGGCTCAGGCTTCCACCAGCGGTCCGATGCAGAAGCAGTGGCTCCGCAATTACATCCTCCACCCTGTAGCGCGGGTCGAGCGATCCAAACGGGTCCTGGAATATGATCTGCATATCGCGACGAAGCCGCCGCACCTGGGATCCGTTCGCCTGCAACAGATCGGCACCATCGAAGACAATGGAACCCGATGTCGGTTCGACCAGCCGCAGAATCAGCCGCCCCAGCGTGCTCTTGCCCGAGCCGGATTCGCCCACCAAACCCAGTGTTTCACCCTGGTGAATATCCAGGGAAACACCCTCCACCGCGCGCACTTCTCCCGAACGCTGGCCGCCAAATGGCGATTCCGCGAGTTGAAACACCTTCGAAAGATCGCGAACTTCAACCAGCGCCACGGATTACTTTCTCCTGCCCATCAGTTTTAGATACTTTCCACATTCCCGAATATGAAATGCAACTCTCTTCTTCATCCCGCAATCATCGGCACCGCCGCCAGCGCAGCCACCATGCCAATGGTCCGCGTGCGGCTGAAGTGTTCGTCCAGAAAAATACGAGCGAGCACAACCGTAACCGCCGGATAGAGGGAACTGAGCACCACGGCATCGTCCAGCCGCCCGATCTGGCTCGCGCGGATAAAGACAGCGCTGCCGGTGATGTCGAGAATTCCGGCGCATACAGCCATGGCCAAGACTGGCGCGGACACCGCGCGCACGTGTCTTCCGAACACGACGATAGTCGCGGTAATGAGAAAAGAAGCAGATCGCGAGCACGTCGCCACCCATAATGCCGAAGCGTCGCCCGCCCGGTGGATACAGAGGTAAAAGCCGGCGAACCCGATTCCAGCCAATACCGCCACGCCCAACCCTTTTGGACGCCCCGCGCCGCCTTTAGTTCGCGAGATGAGCCAGACGCCAACTCCGGCGAGAATAAATCCGAGCGCCTGGCGAGTGCCGGGCAAGCCCTGCGCAAATGCGGTCACGATGGCAGGAATCGCGGCGCTGAGAACCGCTGCCACCGGCGCGACCAGTCCCATACTCCCGCGAGCCAACGCGCGATAGAAGAAAACCAGCGACACGCCCCCGAGCGTTCCGGCAAGCAGCGACCAGACCACGCTTACAATCCCCGGGAACGGCGCGTGGACCAGCAGCGCCAAAGCGCCGACCACAACCATGCCGCTGACGTGCACGATCGCGGTAAACAGAAACGCGTTCGCGCGGCGTGCGCCCACTCCGCCTAGAAAATCACTCGCGCCCCAGACCCCGACTGCCGTCAAGCTATAAACAGCGGGAACGTAGTTGGCCGCGATAGCCATGGGTTTCTGAGATTAGCACGCAGCCACCACCAACCACATCCGATGCGTTGTGTAGAGCGAGAAAAGGCTATACCGTCACCGCTGCCGGCTGCGCCTTCCCCGCCAGCAACTGCCGCAGCACATACTGCAGTATTCCTCCGTTGGCGTAATAGAGCGCTTCCTGCGGCGTGTCGATGCGGACGATCGCCTGAAATTCCGAAGTCTTCCCGCCCCTCACCCGCACCGTAATCTTGCGTCCGGAAGTAAACTTCTCGACCACATCGCGAATCCCCGCAATCTCAAATACTTCTTCTCCCGTTAATTTCAGCGTTTCCGCATTGTCTCCGGGCAGAAACTGCAGCGGCAAAATACCCATGCCCACCAGGTTAGAGCGGTGAATACGCTCGTAGCTTTCGGCCACCACGGCCCGAACCCCTAGCAACCGCGGTCCCTTCGCCGCCCAGTCGCGCGAACTTCCCGAGCCGTATTCCTTGCCCGCGAGAATGACCAGCGGCACCCTTTCGGCATGGTATTTTTCCGACGCGTCGAAGATCGACATCTCCGCGCCGTCGGGCAGATGCCGCGTGAATCCGCCTTCCGTACTCACCATCTTGTTACGCAGGCGCACGTTGGCAAACGTGCCGCGCACCATGACTTCATGATTGCCGCGGCGCGATCCATAAGAATTGAAATCCCCCGGCTGCACGCCGTGGGCGATCAGATATTTGCCGGCTGGACCGTCTTTCTTGATCGACCCCGCGGGGGAAATGTGGTCCGTGGTGACGCTGTCTCCCAGGACCGCCAACACCCGCGCGTCTTTGATGTCCTCGACCGCCGAAGGCTGCAGCGCCATGTCATCGAAGTAAGGCGCCTGACGAATGTAGGTCGAGTCCTTTTCCCATCCATAAGTCTCGCCCTTCGGCACCGGCAGCCCCCGCCACCGTTCGTCGCCCGCATAGACCTCGGCATAACTCTTGCGAAACATCTCGGACGTAATCGCGCTCTCCATCGCCTGCTCGATCTCGTTCCGCGAAGGCCAAATATCGACGAGATAAACCGGCTTACCATCCTTGCCGTGGCCCACGGGATCTTTCCTCAGGTCAACGTCGATCCGCCCAGCCAGGGCGAACGCCACCACCAGCGGCGGCGACATCAGATAGTTGGCGCGCACTTCGGAATTGATCCGGCCTTCAAAATTGCGATTGCCCGAGAGCACCGAGGCGACAACCAGATTTTTCTCCTCGATCTCCTTCGAGACCTCAGCCGGCAGCGGCCCCGAGTTCCCAATGCAGGTGGTGCAACCGTAGCCAACGATGTTAAATTTCAACCTCTCTAAATACGGCATCAGGCCGGCCTTTTGCAGATAGTCAAGGACAACCTTCGATCCCGGAGCCAGCGAGGTTTTCACAAATGCCGGCACTTCGAGCCCGCGTTCGACAGCTTTCTTCGCCAGCAGGCCGGCGGCAATCAGCACCGATGGATTCGACGTATTCGTACAACTGGTGATCGCTGCGATCACCACGCTGCCGTGATGCAGGTGCCCGTTGACGGGGGTTTTCGGATCGCCCTTCGCGGCCTTCATCAAGCCCGGCAAAGCCTTCTCGAACGATTCGCCCGCCTTCGACAGCACCACTCGGTCCTGCGGTCGCTTCGGCCCAGCCAGACTCGATTCGACGGTCCCGAGATCAAGGCTCAGCAGTTCGGAGTACTCGGCCTCGGGCGTCTTGGTATCGTGAAATAACCCCTGCTCGCGCGCATACGCTTCGACCAGCGCGATCTGCTCCTCTGTGCGCCCTGTCAGTTTCAGGTAGCGCAGGCTCTCTTTGTCAATCGGAAAGATGCCGCAAGTCGCGCCGTATTCAGGCGCCATATTCGCAATCGTCGCCCGATCGGCAAGCGGCAAGTCCTGCAACCCCGGACCAAAATATTCGACGAATTTACCCACCACGCCATGTTTGCGCAGCATCTCGGTGATGGTAAGAACCAGATCGGTTGCGGTCGCGCCTTCGCGCAGGCGTCCGGTGAGTTTCACGCCGACTACCAGCGGAATCAGCATCGAGACCGGCTGCCCCAGCATTGCCGCCTCGGCTTCTATGCCGCCCACACCCCAGCCCAGCACGCCGAGTCCGTTGACCATCGTGGTATGAGAATCGGTGCCGACAAGCGTGTCTGGATAAGCGGTACGCTTCCCGCCCTCTTCGTGCACAAACACGACGCGCGCCAAATATTCAAGGTTGACCTGGTGAACGATCCCGGTGTCGGGCGGCACAATCGCCAGATTGCGAAAGCCCGTCTGCCCCCAGCGCAGAAACGCGTAGCGCTCTTTATTGCGCTGGAATTCCAACAGCGCATTCGCATCGAAAGCACTCGACGTGCCGAATTCGTCGACCTGCACTGAGTGATCGATAACCAGTTCAGCGGGTTGCAGCGGATTGATAAGCTTGGCGTCGCCACCCAGTCGCTTCATGGCGTCGCGCATCGCCGCCAGATCCACAACCGCGGGGACACCGGTGAAGTCCTGTAACAGCACCCGGCTGGGAGTGAAAGCGATTTCCTTTTCCGGCTTGGAACTCCTGTTCCACGCCGCCAGCGCGCGAATTTCGCCCTTCATTACATTGCGCCCGTCCTCGGTGCGCAGCAGGTTCTCCAACAGAATCCGTAACGAAAACGGTAGGTGTTTCGTCGAGATGCCCTGCCGGTCGAGAGCGTCGATCCGGTAGAGTTCGTATTCTTTGTTGCCGACTTTGAATGTCGCGCGCGCGCCAAAGCTGTCCGATGACATGAGGACCTTCCTTCACTGGCTCCGGCATTGCACCGGAGCGCGATAAAAAGTTCGTAACCTGATAGTGTAATTGGTTTCGCCAGTGTCGTGTGGATACTGCCTGTGCAGAAACGAGTGCGAAGGCGGGGTTTTGCCCCGTCCAGGCCTTCCAGACTCTCAACTACCGCACACTCGTCCAAATCTGATAGATCACAACCCCAACCATAAACACGAGATAAATCCGCAACGCCCAAAAAACCAGCATTTCGATCCGCGTGAGCCGGCGCCGCGGACAATGATGGTGTTCCTTGGCGGAGATAAGCTGATCGGGCTCCAGCGCGGTCATCACCGAGGTCAATTCTTCGCGGCTCACATGATCGGCCTGTGGAGATTCAAACTGTTTTTCCATTACCCGCCTCCAAATATCGCCAACGCATTGGGCGCGATCACGCTGATGCCAAACAAAAGGCCTGCGCCAATCAAAACGAATACAACCGCCAGGGCCAGTACATTCGCCCACAATGGACTGATCAGCGCGCCCATAATCTCCCGGTCGTTCACCAGCATGTAGAGAAAAAGCAACGCCGGAGGCATCGCCAAAACTGCAATCACGTTCACCAGCAGAACGATGTACACCAACGGGATTCCCGGGATCAGAACCAGTCCCGCCGCGGCCGCCGCCTCGACCAGCAGCACGAGATAGAAAGTGCGTCCCTGCCGGAACGGAAGATTCAAACTGTGCGGTCGCCGCGCCACTTCTCCGAACGCGTACGCCGACGAAGTTGAAATAGTGATCGCCGCCACCATCCCTGCCTCAAAGATGCCCAGCGCGAAAAGCGCCGCTCCCCAATGTCCAATAAACGGTCGCAGCGCCTGGGCGAATTCGGCAGCTTCAAAGTTCGCGGTCGACATGTGATGCACGAAAAGAGGAGCCGTTGCCAACATCGTCGCCAAGGCCGCAATCGTCGCCAGAGCCGCTCCCAGCACCGTGTCGACGCGCCCGAAACGAATGTCTCGCGTGGTAAGACCTTTATCGGCAATCGCGCTTTGCTGGAAAAACAACATCCACGGCGTCACCGTTGCGCCGATGTTCGCCAGCAGGATCAGAACTGTCTCCTGCGTCAGCCCGCCCGGAAGCGGCCTCCAGGTCACCAGCGCATTTCCCACCGCTCGCCATGCCGGATGCGCCAGCAGCGCCACTGGCACAAAAATCAGATTGAACATGGCAGCGCCGAGAATGATTCGTTCCCATGTCCAGTAGCGGTGTGTCATGAGCGCAACCGACAGCACTAACAGCGCGCTCAGCACCGCCACCGCCGGCCGCACTCCGAAGAATCCCAACCCCGCGCGAATGGCAATAAATTCGGTAACCAGTGTGAGAAAGTTTCCCACCATCAGGTCCGCCATCGAGAACCAGCCCCAGAACGGCCCGAAACGGTCGAAGATCAACTCCGCGTGTCCGCGGTGGGTGGCCGCGCCTAAACGCACGGTCATTTCCTGCACCACGCACGCCATAAGAAATGTCAACACGACGAACGGCAGGAAGAACCCGATCCCGAATCGCGCCCCGGTCGCCGCATACGAAAGCATGCTGGGACCATCGTTCTCCCCCAGCATCACCAGAATGCCGGGGCCAATAAGCAACCAGAACAACCGCAACCGGGACCGCAGTCCGCGCCGCGCCCGCGTCGCCGAAACCCGTTCGCGGTCATGCGCGCGATCGATGTCCTCGTGCGTGATGACCACGCCCGATTGGGATACGGCTTCCCCTCGACACTCCGAACCTGTCTTTGAATCGTTCATTCCATGAATCGCTCATGCCACCGATGCCGCACGAAAGGAACCGCGGGGTGCCAGCACTTGCCGATGAGTTAGCGCAAGTATACATCAGAGCGTAAACTACAGTTAATAGCTTTCGGGCGTCACTCTTTGGCCGCGCCCTTTGCCGCTTTCACCCACACCTTTTCGGCGGCGGATACCCCTAGCGAAACCCGGCCGGCTCCCGTGGTCAGGGTCAGCGTCTGATCGTAATTGCGGTGCGCAACGTGGACTTTCGCTCCCGGCCGAATGCCGCGCTGTTCCAGAAACTCCAGCAAATGGCGATCGCGTTCGTAGATGCCGCTCACTTGAAAGTTTTCTCCCGGTTCGGCCTGAGCCAGCAGCAGCAGTCCCCGACGGCGGCGACTCGCGGGACTCTCTAACTCGGTCAGGTTGCCGTGCGGACATGCAACTCCGCGCCCGAGTTTAGCCAGCAACCTGGCCTCGAAATCGGGTGAGACGGCGTGCTCCAGCCGTTCCGCCTCGTCATGCACCTTGTACCATTCCATCCCGAAAATCTCGGCCAGCATGCGCTCGATCAGGTGATGGCGAACTGTCAGTTTGCGGGCTATCTTCTTCCCCGCAGATGTCAGGCGAACCCGCCCGTCGGCATTCACCCGCACCAGGCCGTCTTTCTTCAATCGGCGCACCGCCATGGTTACCGCCGGAGGCGACACCTTGAGCCAGTGCGCCAGCGTCGCCGAAATGACAGTTTCCCCCTCGCTCTCGGCCTCGAGAATCGCTTTGAGGTAGTCCTCTTTGGAAACAGTAATCACGTGAACTGTATTATACGGCGGGATTAAGCATAGTTAACTGGAAGATCGCAGAGGCTGGATGAGGCCAAAGGTCAGAGGTCAGATGGCTGGGGCAAACCCGAACTTCTTCAATTTGACCTCACACTTTTGACCTCCTCCGTTTGACATCATCTCATCGCACCCCTACCCTTGAATGTTCAATTATGAAGGTCCTCGTCATCGGCAGTGGCGGACGCGAGCACGCTTTGGTCTGGAAACTCCGGCAATCCCCGCGCGTCACGAAAATCTACTGCGCGCCGGGGAACGGTGGCATCGCCGATGAAGCGGAGTGCGTTGCGGCCGACGTCAAAAGCCTCGACTCCATGGTGGCTCTTGCCCACCAGCTTCAACCCGACCTCACGGTGGTGGGACCGGAATTACCCCTGATGCTCGGCGTCGTCGACGAATTCACGCGGCGTGGCTGGCGCGTTTTCGGTCCCACTCAAGCGGCCGCACAGCTCGAAACCAGCAAGAGCTTCGCCAAGGAATTTCTGCACCGCCATCACATCCCCACTGCCCATTACGCGATCTGCGATTCTCCCGAACAGGTGCGCGACGCGCTGCCCCACTTCCACACGCCAATCGTTGTGAAAGCCGACGGATTGGCTGCCGGCAAGGGAGTGGTCATCGCCAAGAGCAAAGACGAGGCCTCGACCGTCGCTAACCAAATGCTCAGCGGCAGAATGCTCGGCGAAGCCGGAGCGCGTGTCGTCCTCGAAGAGTTTCTGGAAGGAGACGAACTCTCGTTCTTGGTCGTCAGCGACGGCGAGCGGGTTGCGCCGCTGGTTGCCGCCCAGGACCACAAGCGCGTCGGCAACGGCGACACCGGCCCCAACACCGGCGGCATGGGCGCCTACACCACCCCGACCATCATCGATGACCAGATGCGCGACTGGTTGCTCGCCCACATCATGCGGCCCGTCGTCGCGGGTATGAAAGACGAAGGCGCCGAATTCAAAGGCGTCCTCTATTGCGGCTTGATGATGACCGCGCGTGGCCCCATGGTGCTCGAATTCAATTGCCGCTTCGGCGATCCGGAGACTCAGCCCATTCTGCTGCGTCTCGAAAGCGATTTGCTCGAGGCGATGGAAGCGTCCATCGACGGCCGCACCAGTGACGGCGATTTCAAGTGGTCGAACGATTCCGCCGCCTGCGTCGTGATGGCTTCGGGCGGTTATCCCGGCGCCTACGAGGCAGGCAAGAAAATTAATGGCCTGGCGGAAGCCGCGCAGGTCGAGGGCGTGAAGATTTTTCATGCTGGCACTTCGAAACGCGATGAGTATTCCTATACTTCGGGCGGACGCGTGCTCGGCGTAACCGCGCGGGCCGCGGACTTGGAAACGGCCGTACAGCGCGCCTATGACGCGTGCGCCAGGATCGGCTTCGACGGCGCGCACTATCGCAAAGACATCGCCGCGCGCGCCCTGAAGAAGGACTAGCGCCGGCTCGTGCGGATTCGCGATACCGATTAAAATGTCATCACTGCATTACGACTTTCAAAAAGGGGATCAACAAAACGAATCATGAGCACGCCACTCGTTTCCATCGTCATGGGCAGTGACTCCGACCTCGAGATCATGCGCGAAGCCGCCAAAGCTCTCGATGAATTCGGTATCGCCTACGAGATCGACATAACCTCCGCCCATCGCTCGCCTGATCGCACCGCGGAGTATGCTCGCAAGGCCGCTACCCGCGGCCTTCACGTTATCATCGCCGGCGCCGGCGGAGCGGCGCACCTGGCCGGCGTAATCGCGGCCCACACCACTCTTCCCGTTATTGGCGTTCCCATCCCGTCAACTTCCCTGCAGGGCATGGATTCGCTGCTCGCCATCGTGCAAATGCCCGCCGGCATTCCCGTCGCCACCGTCGCCATCGGCAAGCCCGGCGCTACCAATGCAGGAATCCTCGCGGCACAAATCATTGGCGCGGCGGACGCATCGGTCGCCAAGAAGCTTGCCGACCACAAGGTGAAACTCGCGCGCGGAGTGGAAGAGAAATCAAACAAGCTGAAAGCGACTCTGAAAAACTGACCCCTAGGAAGGACTTACCCGAAGGAAAGACTGACTCCGAAGTTTGTGTGGCTGTTCTTGTGTGGGGCCGGACTCCGCCCCGCAAATCGGCCCTTAGCCAGGTTTCCACCGCTTCACAGCTTCAGACTTTTCAGATACTCCCGAAACTCTCCGCCCAGGTCTTCCCGCTTCAGCGCGAAGTCGACCGTTGCTTTGAGAAACCCCAGCTTATCGCCCGTATCGAAGCGGCGTCCTTCATAGACGTAGGCGTACATCTTCTCGCGCTGCAGCAACCCACGCAGTCCGTCCGTAAGCTGTAACTCGCCGCCCGCGCCCGGTTTGATATCCGAAAGCGTTTCAAAGATCGTCGGGGTCAGAATGTAGCGCCCGATCACCGCCAGATTCGAAGGCGCATCCTCGAACTTGGGCTTCTCCACCAGGTCCAGCACTTCGTAAAGTCTGCCGCCCGTCCCCGCAACCTCTTTCGCCTTCAGCACGCCATAGGAGGAAATCGTTGGGCCCTCGACTACCTGCGTGGCGATCACCGAGCAGTGCTTCTCGTCGAATACATCGACCAGTTGCTTGAGCACCGGCACCTTCGCGTCGATCACGTCGTCGGCAAGCAGGGTCGCGAACGGCTCTTCACCAATCAATTCGCGCGCGGTCAGCACGGCATGTCCCAGTCCCAACGCTTCCTTCTGACGCACGTATGCGACATAAATCATGTCTGAAATCTGGCGCACGATCTTGAGCAAGTCGTACTTGCCCTTTTCCTCCAACATCTTTTCCAGTTCGTAGCTGACATCGAAATGATCTTCAATCGCGCTCTTGCCGCGTCCAGTAATAATGATGATCTGGTCGCATCCCGCCGCCACCGCCTCTTCCACGCCATATTGAATAATCGGCTTATCCACCAGCGGCAGCATTTCTTTGGGTTGAGCTTTCGTGGCTGGCAGAAAGCGCGTGCCTAATCCGGCTGCCGGAAAAATCGCTTTTCGGACTTTCCGCACCTTGCGGCGCTCGCCATTCGTTCTTCGTTCGTTGTTCGGTATCATCGCAGATTGATTGTAAATGCTCGCCTTCACACCTGCCGTACCACATCTTCCCGCGCTTCCAGTTCCTCCAGCAGGTCGCGCAGCGTTTGCAGGATTCCGCCGGCGCTATCGATCTTGATCGAAAACTTCAACGTCCCGTCCGGAGTAAATTGCGTCCCGCGCTGCGCTGCCACAAAACGCGCCAGCTTCCCCGGATCAATCGCCGCCGTCGGGCTGAACTTGATGCTCACGAATTCACGTTTGCGCTCGATACTGTTGGCGCCCACTCGCATCGCCTGCAGTTTGAGCGCGGCATAATCCAACAGGTTGCGCACTGCGCTGGGCGGCTCGCCATACCGGTCGATCAACTCCGAACGCACGTCGTGCAACTGCGACTCCGTCTCCACCCCCGCGACCCGCTTATACATCCGCAACCGCTGGTTCTCTTCCTTTATATAGTCCGACGGAATGCGAATGTTCAAACCAAGATTAAGTTGAATCTCGGTCGCCTCCACGCCCGTCTCGCCTTTCATCTCCCGCACGGCGCGTTCCAGCATCTGGGTATAAAGCTCAAATCCCACCGCTTCAATGTGCCCGCTCTGCTCTCCACCCAGAAGATTTCCCGCGCCCCGCAATTCGAGATCAAGCGCCGCGATCTTGAAGCCCGCGCCCAGATCGGAGAACTCCTTCAAAGCCGCCAAACGCCGCCGCGCAATCGGCGTCAACTCGATTTCAGCGGGCAACAGCAAATATGCGTACGCGCGGCGGTTCGATCGGCCCACTCGTCCGCGCAACTGATAAAGTTCCGACAAGCCAAGCCGGTCAGCCCGATTGATGATGATCGTGTTGCACAGCGGGATGTCGAGCCCGTTCTCGATGATCGTCGTCGACACCAGGATGTCCGCTTCGTGATGCATGAATTTCAGCATCACTTTTTCCAACTCTCCTTCGCCCATTTGCCCGTGGCCCACCGTGATACGCGCACTCGGAACCAGGCTTTGCAGCTTGGCCGCAATCTCCCAGATCGTATCGACGCGGTTGTGCACAAAATACACCTGCCCACCCCGATCCAGTTCCTGTTCGATCGCCGACTGAATCAGCTTTTCGTCCCAGTTCGCCACCACCGTCTGAATCGCCATCCGATCTTTGGGCGGAGTCTCAATCACGCTCATGTCGCGCAGCCCCACCAGCGACATATGCAACGTGCGCGGGATCGGCGTCGCCGACATGGTCAGTACGTCAACTTCGGTGCGCATCTGCTTGATGCGCTCCTTGTGCCGCACCCCGAAACGCTGCTCCTCGTCCACCACCAGCAAGCCCAGATCGGCGAACTTCACGTCCTTCGATAGCAGGCGATGCGTGCCAATCAGGATGTCGACCTTGCCCGCTTCCACTCTCTGCAGGATTTCCTTGACCTGCTTTGCCGTCCGAAAGCGGCTGATCATTTCGACCGTCAGCGGAAACGGCGCGAATCTCTGCTTAAAAGTTTCGAAGTGTTGAAACGCAAGCACCGTCGTGGGCGCCAGCACCGCAACCTGCTTGTTATCGCTCAGCGCCTTGAAGGCAGCCCGCATCGCCACCTCCGTCTTGCCATAACCAACATCGCCGCACAGCAGCCGATCCATGGGGAGTTGCGATTCCATATCGCGCTTCACATCCGCGATCGCCTGCGCCTGGTCCTCGGTTTCGTTGTATTCGAACGAGTCTTCGAACTCCTTCATCCACTCCGTATCGGCCGGAAATATATGCCCGCGCGCCGCCTGCCGCTGCGCATACAGTTTGAGCAACTCGTCCGTCATATCCTTCATCGCCTTGCGCACGCGGGCTTTCGTCTTTCCCCATGCCGCGCTGCCCAGATGATTCAGCACCGGCTTCGCGCCTTCCGACGAACGGTACTTCTGCACCAGATCGAGCCGTGTCAGCGGAACATACAGCCGCGCCGCGTCCGCATACTCCAGCAGCATGAATTCCGCCGCGCCGTCGCCCTGGTTGATTTCCTTCAGACCTTGATACTGACCGATCCCATGCTCCACGTGCACCACGTAATCGCCCACCTGCAAATCGCGGAAGTCGGAAAGAAACGCCGAGACTTTCGACTTCTGCCGTTGCGGCCGCGCCGCCACCAGGTCCGATTCGTCGAACAGATCCCGCGCCCCAAAAATCGCGAGATGCGCTTCCGGCAATACAAATCCGTCGGGAAGATACGCCTTGAGCAGCGTGGTGGTGAGAACGTCCCCGGCAAAATAAGAAGTCTCGTCGGCGTAGCTCTCCCCACTCCGCGTGCGGCTGCCCAGACGATACGAAGCGTTGTATTCAGTGAACATGTCGGCCAGGCGCTCGACCTCACCCGTGTTGGGCACGGCCAGAACCACCTGCGTCCCGCCGCCTACCAGCTTTTGAACTTCCTCGATCATCGCCGGAACCGCGCCATGGAAACGCGTCGCAGGCTGCGAAAGAAAAGCGGCTTCCAGTCTTGATCCCTCGGTTTGGTCGGATTCCCGAGCCAGCCCCAGATATTCAAAATCCGCGCCCGCCAGCGCCGCGGTTTTTTCTCGCCAGCTTCCCGGCGTCAAATAAAGATCGCCGGGACGCACCAGATTCCCCACTTCGCTGCGCTCGTGCGCTTCTTCAATGCGAGCCCACACCTTGTCCAGTTCCTGCCCCAGCGCTTTGGGCTCATCGAGAATCACCCGCGCATCCGGAAGCAACCCGAAAATCGTGCGGTCCGCCCCCGCCACCGGAGCATAAAACTCCCAGCCCGGAAACACTCCCGCGCCCGAATCGCGCGCCGCCTGCTCCACCACTTCCGCCGACCCCGTAATGCGCTTCCCCGAAAGCCGCGCGTTGATCGAACCCAGCAGTTCTTCCGTCACCGGCGTTTCCGTCAACGGCAACAGCAGCACTTCATCCACCGGGTTCGAAGACCGCTGGCTGGCCGGGTCGAACTTGCGCATCGACTCGATTTCATCCCCGAAAAACTCGACTCGCACCGGCCGATCCGCTTCCGGAGAATACACATCCAGAATCCCGCCCCGAGCCGCATACTGCCCCGGCATCTCCACCACATCGGTCGAACTGTAGCCAACCGTGTTCAGGTGTTGCAGCAGTTTCTCCAGATCGAAAACCTCACCCCGCCGCAGAACCCGCGCCAGGTCGGCATAGTACTCCGGTCCGCGCAGCAGGATTGTGGTGGCAGTTACGGGAGAAACAACGATGGCCGCGCGCCCGGTCGCGACCTTCCACAACGCCGTGGCCCGCTCTTCCTGAATCTCCGGATGCGGCGACAAATTTTGGAAGGGAAGTACATCGCGCGCCGGCAGGTTGACGACCGAGTCTGGATCCGCCGCTCCCGTAAGCTCGCAGAACGCGCGCAATACCGGTATCAACTCTTCAGCCGCGCGGTTGTCGGCCACCACCAGCACAAACGGGCGCTCAACAGTGCGCCGCAACAGAACAACGATCAGCGCCTTCGCCGCCGCCGAAAGCCCAGTAACACGCATCCGCCCCGCGCTCTCCCGCAGATGGGAGGCCGCACGCGTGAAGGCAGCTAATTGTTCCACCTCCGCAAAAATTTCGCGGACGAACGGCAAGAGCATTGCCCTTTGATTCTACCAAGGCGAGCGCAATGGGGCCGCGGAGCTGCCGACGACTACGGCTGGGTGTACACTGTTCGCGGTTTTTCAGGACACTAATTATGCGTAGTCTCCCTCTACTGATTCTGTTACTGAGTGCTGTGATTCCAGGAAACGCCCAAGATAAGCCTGCAGCATCCGATGATTTGGGTAAGGCTCGAGTCTTTATTACTGACAGCCAATCTTGGGAGACAGCCGGAGGGGGAGGTGGGGCCCGAGGATCATACGGCACCAGCTTCAGCGGCGGAGCTCGTCCGCAGACGGCCGAAATCATATAGACTTTTGGAGAGCGCTGCCCGGGTGTCACAGTTAATAACATCCCAGAAAAGACTGACTATATCGTCCTTCTTGATCACGAGGGTGGAAAGGGTGCTTTGCGGCACAAGAATAAAGTCGCGGTCTTCGCAAGGGTTAGCGGGGATTCCATCGTGAGCAGATCAACACTTTCTCTCGGAGGATCAGTTCAGGACGCATGTGAGGCCATTAGCAACGATTGGGCGTCACACGGTTCCGCGATGCGGGCGGCCGCAGCCCAGAGTAAATCCGCCGCTGTTGCCCAACCTCTGGCTGCGGCCATACTAGCTCCGGCGTCCCCATCTACAGCGAAACTGTCCGTGGTTTCGGTTCCAGACGGGGCTGACATCGAGGTCGACGGCAGTTTCGTCGGGAATACGCCGTCCGATTTGCAACTCTTGGAGGGCGATCACTCGATTTCCGTGAAAAAGCGGGGTTCAGGAATTGGGAGCGAAAAGTGAAGGTGTCCGCAGGCAGCAGCGTGCGCCTGAATGCTGCATTGGAAAAAGAGAATTAAAAAGATGTCGCGTTGACTGCCCCGTCATCAAACCCTGCCAGCTACTTCCGCAGCAGCGGCCGCGTCAAGCACGTCGGCCCGCCCCCTCCATTAATGCAAATTTCCGACCCCGGAAACGTCCGCACCTCAAAACCCGCATCGCGTAATTGCTGATTTGTCTTGCCGTTTTCTTCGATCGCAATCAGCCGCTTCTGCCCTAGTGCCAGCACATTGCACGCCATCGAATCGCGCTCCGAATACTCAATCTCAATCAACCGGAAGCCACGCGCCCTCAGCAATTCGACCGTCTCCACCGCGAGCCACGGCAGGTCGACCAGCATCGTCCGCTCATCCAGCACGCTCATCAGCGACATCAGGTGGAGACAAGTCGACGGCCCCGCCCCATAAGGCAGCGGCGCCGACAGCACCTCAACCCCCTTCGCGGACAACAAGTCCCGCATCTGGCCAATCCCTGCCTGATTCGTCCGATACCCGTTTCCAATCAGCAGCGTCTCCGCATCAAGCCACACCACGTCGCCCGATTCGCACGTCCCGGGCAGTTCTACTTCGCCGAAAACCGGAATACCCAACTGCCCGCCATAGTCGGCATGCGCCCGCGCCTCCGCCACTCGATTCTTCTTTCCCGGATTCATCAGCACCAGACCATAGTCCGTCGCCAGCGAAGCGTCGTGCGCATACACTGCATCGAGCGTCAGCGATTCCGTCGTCGGCAGCATCAGAACCTCCGCGCCGCTCTCCCCCAGCAACCCGCACAGAGTCTCATGTTGCGCCTGCGCCGCCACAAAATCTGGCGCATGCTGGAATCCAAGCTCCTGCCATGCCGCAGCCTTTGCGGAAACATTCCAGCCCGCGCTGACCGGCGGACACACCATCACCCGCTGCAGTTCGCCACTCATGGAATGTCCGTTGAAATTTTCAGCAGTGACAAGCGCAGGCACTAGAAATATCTCCGGCACGGCGGTAATCTCTCCCCCTTGATTCTAATTGGCGACGCACTTATTAAGCACGCCGATATTGCTTGCCTAAACACCCTCTCGTGATGTACATATCTTCGGTATCCCAACCTGCCCACGTGCTCGAAGTTCAGGTAGCTGGAGAAAAACCGCGCACTCTGATTCCCGCCTTCCGCGACCGCGATGTCGCGGAAGCTCCCAGGAGCCTTATGAAAGCGTCCGCCTCGTTGCGTCTATTCTGTTTTGCGGTCTTATCCTTCCTCGTCCCTCAAGTTGCTTTTGCCCAGGGCGCAGCCACCGGCGATCTCCACGTCACCGTGAAAGATGAGAAAGGCAGCGCCGTGACCACTGCGACCGTGGTCGCGCGCGAGGTCGCCAAGGGCCTGGAACGCGCCGCCAGCAGCGACGGCCAGGGCGGCTACAACGTACGCCAGTTGGCTCCCGGCATCTATTCCGTCACCGTTGACACCCCGGGCTTTGCCAAGTCCGAACTCACCAACGTCGCCATCACCGTCGGCGGACTCGTCGAGTTGCCCGTCACTCTCTCCGTCGCCGGCGGCAAGGAAATCATCGAAGTCAGCGCCCAGGCCGAACTCGTCGAAACTTCCCGCAGCTCTTCCACCGACACCATCGGCGAACGTCGCATCGACAATCTGCCCATCAATGGCCGCAACTACATTCAGTTCACCCTGACCGATTCCCAGGTGCAGCGCGACAGCGCTCCCCAAATCGGCGCCGCACCCACCTCCGGACTCAACATGAGCGGCCAGCGCGCACGCTCCAACTTAGTCAACGTCGATGGCGCCGACGCCACCGACAACTCCACCAACGGCGTCCGTTCCACCGTCTCCCAGGAAGCCGTGCAGGAGTTCCAGATCATCACTAACAACTACGCCGCCGAATACGGCCGCGCCGCCGGTGGCGTCGTCAACATCATCACCCGCTCCGGCTCCAACGACTTCCACGGCGACGTCTACGGATACCTCCGCAACCGCAACTTCCAGGCCGTCAACCCCTTCAGCACCACGCCCAATCCCGCTTACACCCGCGTTCAGGGAGGCACAGCCTTCGGCGGACCCATCAAAAAAGACAAAACTTACTATTACTTCTCCTACGAAGTCACCCGCCGCCACGAAACCGGTTTCTCCAGCGTCGGCCAAGGCAACTTCGGCCTGACCGGAGTTGACATCTCCCCCTACTTCGGACAGGCTCCGGGAACCTTCCCCGACATTCAGGCCACCGGCCCTCAAGCCGCTTTCCTCACCGCTCCTCCAAACGGCGTCCCACTTTCCACCTTGCAGCTTTATGCCTTCATGGTCGGCGCGTCTTCCGGCATCGCTCTCAACGGAAGCTATCCCGCCTGGTTCGCAAATCTTCCCCCATCCCTCGTCCCCGCCGGACTGCAGCAGTTTCCTTCTTCTTGCAATCCCGCATTCGCCTCGCCCGCCGGTGCCAACTTCCCGTTCTACTGCACCGGACTACCCACCTCTTTCCAGACGCTGACCTCGCAGGAAGGCAATTTCCCCGTCTTTGAAGGCACCAGCCTCTACTCCCTCCGCCTCGATCACAACATAAGCAGCGACAACCGCATCACCTTCCGCGTCAATGCCAGCCCCAGCACTATCACCGGCATCGAAGGCAGCGGACAAGATCAGCCCTTCGGCCAAAATGCCTACTCGCGCACTTCCCAACAGAGCTACCGCGACGTCGCCGGAATTGTGCAAGATACTTGGACTCTCGGCCCCCGCAAGGTCAACGAATTCACCTTCCAGTATGCCCGCCGCGGTCTGAATTACTTTTACAACACCAACATCGCGAGCGGCACCGACCCGGCCGTCAACATCCCCGGTTACGGCTACTTCGGACGCGAGCCATACTCCTACATTCAGCGCGTCGAAAAGCGCTACCAGTTCGTCGACAATTTTTCCTGGAGTATCGGAACCCACAGCACCAAGTTCGGAGGCGACTTCAGCTATCTCCCGCTCCAGGCCACCTTCACCGTGAATTACGGCGGCGTCTATGACTTCGGCACCCAGAGCCTGTTTCCAACCGGCTTCCCATCCTTTAGCCCGGTGCAAGCCTACGGCCTCGGCATGCCCGGAGACTTCGTGCAAGGCCTCGGCAGTCCCAGCGACTCGTTCTCCAATAAACCGCTGGGCCTTTTCTGGCAGGATTCCTGGCGCGTCCATCACAATTTCACGCTCAACTACGGCGTGCGCTACGACGTGGAATTCCCGCCGCAGTTCACGCCCCCGCAAGGACTGGCTCTGCCCGCATACAACGCTTTGGGATTGCAGAAAGGCATCAAGACTGACAAAAACAACATCCAGCCCCGCATCGGCCTCGCTTGGGATCCCAAGGGAGACGGAAAAACTGTAGTCCGCGCTTCCTTCGGCATGTTCTACGACCACCCCTTGCTCGGCCTCTATTTCCTCGGCAACGCTTCCGACGGCTCATCGAGCGGCCAGTTGGCATTCGTCGGCACCGGATTCTGCTCCGGTGCGGGTAGCGCCGGCAACCTTAACGCAATCCCGATTTTCCAGGGAAACCTCATCAATCCCGCCGCGCCGCAGTGTGCCCCCTCGTCCTTCCCACAGGGCAATGCCAATCTTTTCTACGAGCCAAATCAACAGCAATTCCAGTCTCTCAATACTCCGAACTCCGTGTTCCTCAACCAGAACTACCTTAACCTCGCGCAAGGAACATTCCTGCCGCTGGGCTTCCAGCCCTTCGGCTATCCCCAAGGCAAGGGCTTCGTCTATGCCTATGCCCAACAAGCCAACCTCACCATCGAGCGCGACCTGGGCAACGGCTTTGCCCTCAGCCTGGCTTACAACTTCAACGGCGGACGCCACATCAACCGCCCCATCAATGCCAACACCGTTCGCGGCGACTTAATGACGGCCAACTACGACGCGGCCTATTACGACGCTCAGGTCGCTGGCATCACGCCTCCTTCCAGCCCATTCACCGTCAGCGGCTGCAATCCAACTGGAGCTCCCCTACCCTACGTCGATCCCGCGCTCACCAATTTCTTCCGCCCCGGCGGACTCAATCCATCGATCGCCGCCGGTTTCTATTTGAGTGGTCAAGGCGCTTGCGTGCAGCAGGCCCAGGCTCTGCTCGGCACCTTGCCCGGCTTCAACGCGAAGTGCAATCCGGCTCCGCCCACCTTCGACTACACCAACTGCGTCCCCTTCGGCGACATGGACGCCAACTACTCCAACGGTAGTTCCGTCTACCACGGCTTCACCGCCAATCTGCGCAAGCGCTTCACCAACCACTACGAATTCCTCGCTTCCTACACCTGGTCGCACGCCATCGACGACTCCACCGACCTGCAATCGACGCTCACTCCTCAGGATAGCTACTACCCTGGCCTTGATCGCTCCACCTCTCTGTTTGACCAGCGTCACCGCTTCGTCTTCAGCGGCGTCTACCAGACGGGCAAGGTTAGCGGCAACGGCTTCGCCAGCAAGCTACTCAGCAACTGGACCATCGCTCCCCAGATCGAGTTCGGTGCCGGACGCCCCTTCAACATCATCACCGGCAATGGAGACAACCTCCAGATTTCCTCCCTCACCGCTCGCCCCAATATTGTTCCTGCGGGCACTCCCACCAACGCCTGCGGCTACCCGATCGTGCCTTCCAAGTTCTCCAGCACCGGTTACTTTCAAGAACCTTGCTTCGCCGATGTCACGCCCGCTCAACTCGCATCGCCCAACGCCCTGCTCTACCTCGACGGCAACCTCGGCCGCAATGCCGGCATCACGCCGTGGAACGTTTTCAACGATCTCCGTATCGCCAAGAAGGTCTACTTCAGTGAGCGCTTTAACATGGACCTCATCGCCGACATGTTCAACCTCGCTAACGTGTACAACGTGGCCGCCGTCAGCCCCCTCTTCACCAACGCCGGCCAGGCTACCGCTTCCTACGACCCGCGCCAGTTCCAGTTCGCCTTGAAAGTGAACTGGTAAAATCGAGCGATAGGACTAGTCATGGGACTGAGGTAGACAGTTTTGAAGGGACCAAGCTTTTTGAAGGGCCGAAGCGTCACGAACTGTAGCCGGGCTCTGATGGCGCCAGAGTTTTGGGAAAAGTACGACTGCAGTCGTGCCGCCGAGCCGCATGAATGCCATCGCCCTTCCCGGCCGTTGGGCAGTATTTTACTCGCGCGCTCAGCGCTCGCCTTGATTCTGCTGGCGCTGCTCTCCACCTTCACCGTTGCCGAAACCGGAGCCGATGTCTACAAAACGAGATGTTCAGCCTGCCACGGCGCCACCGGCGCGGGCGACACCATGCTCGGCAGGAACCTCAAGATTCGCCCGCTCGCTTCCGACGACGTACAAAAGCAATCCGACGATGAACTCGCCACCGTCATCGGCAAAGGCAGAAACAAGATGCCGCCTTACGACCGCAAGCTCTCGAAGGATCAAATCGCCGAGGTAGTGAAGTACATTCGCTCTCTAAAAAAATACTGATGGGACCAGACTCCGTCTCCCGCTGCCAAAGAGAAAAGCCGCAGTGTTCCCGCGGCTGTCCTTCTCGTTCGAAACTCTAAGACTCCAGCATTAACCTCGCCGACTACTGATGCTTGTCTTTGTAAATGCTCTTACTGATCCGGTTCTGCTGCCGGTTGATCCCTTTCTGCTCGGCCTTGGTCAGATGGCCGTTGTTCTTCGCCATATCTCTCTGCTCACGATTCTGCACGCTCGTCTCGCGTTTCTCGAGATTGGCCGTCTGCCGCGAATTCAGCTTCCCGCTGCTGACGCCGTTCGCAATTCGCTGCTGCTGGTTTTCTTCCCGCCGGTTCACTTGATTCACCCGCGGATGCCCCGGATCGACAACGCCCGGCCCCGCGCCCGAGGTAGTGGTTGAGGTTTGAGCAACCGCGGAACCAGCAAGCATCAGTCCCCCGGCTGCCAACGCTAACAGCGACTTACTGAATGTGTTTTTCATGCAGATGGAAACCCCCAGCCGAAAGGTTAGTTGCAGAAGGTCGGGATTGACGAGGTTACCGAGGTCTCGGCTCTCAAGTTACGCCCAGAGCGGACACTCCTGTCCGCCGCCCTTGCCCTTGCTTTTGCCCTTAGTTCTTGACGTTAGTTCTCGAAGAGACGTCAGCCTCCGAAACTGCCGCCCACCATGATTCAGGGTCATTCCAGTTGCGAATGCACTTAAATCCAGTCCCCACTTCGATTTCCACTTTTCATGCTGCCATCGCCTCACGACCGTAGTAAACTTTCTCCCCAGTGGAAGCTTGGCGAACAGCGCCCGCTTCCGGCCAGGCTAGACCCGGGGGTATTCTGCAATGCCATCGCGAAAACTGTCTTTAGGTATTCTGTTGTTGTCTGCCGCAACCACACTCATTCTCCAGCCTGCGTTCGCCCAACACAACCAGTCCCGCCTTCCCAAGCGCCTGGTAGCCGACTACACGGCTTACAGCAAGTATCTCGACCCCCCTTACGACGTCGCCCAAATACCTTTCAACAAGCTGACTCACATCATCCACGCCGGCGTTCCCTGGAATTCCGATGGCAGCCTTTCCGTGCCCGAAGGCTTCGTCGAACCCGACCTCATCCGCAAGGCCCACAACAACGGCGTGAAGGTCATGCTTTTGACCGGAGGCGATTTTGCAGCGATCGAATCCAGCCCAGCGGTTTTCCAAACCGTTCTCGCAAACCTGCAAGCCTTCGTCACCACCAACGACTATGACGGCATCGATATCGACTGGGAATTTCCCTCGGATGCCACCGACAGAGCTTTCTTCGCGACTCTGATGAGTCAGCTGCGCGCCACCTTTCCCAGCCCGCGCTACACTCTCTCCGCCGATCTTGCCCCCTGGAACATCACCTGGTATCCGCTGGACCGATTGAAAGATTCTACCGACTTCTTCAATCTCATGGTCTACGATTGCGCCGGCCCCTGGACCAGTATCGGCCATCTCAATTCCCCGATTTTCTGGGACCCGCACGATCCTCAGCCCTCCGAATGTCAGCCCGGAGCCAGCGACCAGCAGGCCGCCGCCCTCTACCTGAAACACGTGCCCGCCGAGCAACTCAACATGGGCACTCCTTTCTACGGTTACAACTACACCAACATCAACCACCTCTTCGAAGCCTGCCCCAACGACCCCATCACTCCTGACGGCGATTGCGACGGCACCGTCGTGACCGTAAACTACGGCCCCAACGTCAAAAAGCTGCTCAGCAAAAAAGCATGGCAGCGCTATTACGACCCCATCGCCCTCGTCCCCTACTTAGTAAGAACGGATGGCCGCCCGGGCTTCATCACCTACGATGACGAATTCTCCACTTACACCCGAGTCTTATATTCCGACTGGATCCTCGGCCTGGGCGGCACATTCATGTGGTCCCTGGACGCTGACTATGACGGCCACTCCCAGGACCTGCTGGATGCCATGTACCAGGCAACCATCAAGGGCCCAAACTAGTGTTTTGCGTCGAACAGATCAACATCGATAACTCGCCGGTTCCCTTTGGGCCGCTGCGAACCCGGTGTAGCTCGGGGTGCGGCCATCAACTCGGCAAGATCCAGTGAATCTCCACTCCCGCCGCGACTTCTTCCCGAACAGCGGGTTATGATTCCGTAAGATGCGTTGCCGGCAGCGGTGGAAGAAGCCTTCGAGCGGATCGACCGGGAAATCTGGGACTGATTCGGGGATGATTCTCGACACCGACGCGCTGTCAGCCGCGGCCGACAACGTTCCTGCGGTGATTGCTCAACTCGCTCGCGCCGACGAAATGGCGATTCCGGTCATTGTGCTGGGGGAGTATCGGCACGGAATCGCGCAGTCGCGAAATCGCAAGGCCTACGAAAACTGGCTAGCGGGACTACTCCAGGACTGCACCGTGCTCGACATCACCGAGCCCACCACCCACTGTTACGCAGAAATCACCCTCGAATTAAAGCGCAAAAGGAAGCCGATTCCAGCCAACGACATCTGGATCGCGGCCCTCTGCCGGCAGCATTCGTTTCCGCTGCTGAGCCGCGATCGGCAATTTGATTTGGTGGTGGGGAATAAGAGGGTCGGGTGGTGAGAGTCTCATCAGTGGCGGGAGGGCCACTTCCCCGGCACGATCATAACGCGTCCGCTTTGAATCGTTGAATCAACTAACTGGGGGTGCCCCACTTCTCGCGCTTTTCGAGAAGTGGGCCGCCACGCCGCCGACAGCA
>Ga0182013_10000356_pt1 | contig 63229 bp, 56 predicted proteins | sample 612S2MmetaG_FD_120487 | JGI IMG/M metagenome (GOLD analysis project Ga0182013, IMG submission 120487) | Permafrost microbial communities from Stordalen Mire, Sweden - 612S2M metaG | ecosystem: Environmental > Terrestrial > Soil > Wetlands > Permafrost | place: Sweden: Stordalen | collected...
GATGGGCCGTGCAGGAATCGAACCTGCAACCTTGGGCTTAAGAGGCCCCTGCTCTGCCGGTTGAGCTAACGGCCCGTGAGCGTTCCGGCCACGTGGCCGGGTCAGAGGCGGATTCTACCCAATGCGCGGCTGCGCGCTGGGCGTCAGCCTTTGGCTTTGGTCGTCGAAGTGCCGCCGACCGTGGTGGTGATACCCGGCGTGGTCGTGGTGCCGGTCGAGGTGGTGCTCGCGGTCGAAGAGCTGCTCGACGTTCCGGTCGGGTTCTTCTTGACTTCCGCGAGCGCTGTCTTCAGCCTCGCGCGCTGTTCGGGCGGTGCGAGGGCGATCGCCTTCGCCGCCGCGAGATCACCGAGCCGCGTGTTTTTCGCTTTGTATGCGAACAGCGCCAGTTCGCGGTTATAGGTGTAGCTGTCCGGTTCCGCCGCGACGATCAGGTTCAGCGCCTGGAGGATCTGCGTTGGTTCGTTCAGGCCTTCTTCGCCGTACACCGGCAGCATCTCCTTCGCGAGCTGCGTGCTCGTCTTCGGCGGATTCAGCGCGAGATAGGAATGCCAGGATTCCGATGCTTCGGTGAACAGCTTCTTCGCCTTGCCGGTCAGCCCGGAACCCGAGACGTAGGTTTCGCCGCCTGCTTCGTGCAGCAGCGCCCTCGTGAGTTTTTCCCATGCCACGGCATCCGTGGGCTGCGTCTGCGTCTGTTTCCGGTATTTCTTGACTTCAGCCGCGAAGGAGGCGCTGTTCGAGCCTTCGTTGTTGGTCGCGGCCGTGAACAATCCGCCGCCGCCGAAGCCGCCGCCGATCCCGAAACCGACCAGGCCGACGCCCATCAGGAGCGCAAGGCCGATGTAGATGACGCGGACCGCCCGGCGGCGGCCCTTTCCGCGAAGGTCGAACAGCATCAGTCTGAGAGATCCTTGTCCACATGATCGATGATCTGTTGCACGGTTGGCTCCGGCTCCTGTGACTGTTGTGCCGGATCCTGGCCTGCAGGCCCAGCGCCCTCAGCGCCAAGGCCGTCTCTGCGAGCCGCCCTGGCATCGGCTCGCGCGGCGAGCGATGCAAGCAGAATACTCGCCTCGAAGAGCACGTACAGCGGCACCGTCTCCAGCAGGAGCGTGATCGCGTCGCCGGGGAGCAGCGCAGCGATCGCTGCGCAGGCGACGATCGCGTACTTGCGGTTCTTTCGCAGCTGCTTCGGAGTGACCAGTCCGACGCGTGTTGCGCCGAGGATCGCGACGGGTACCTGGAAGACGAATCCCATCGCCAGGAGGATCGTTGCGGCGAACGTGTAGTACGTGCTCGCCTGGACCAGGATGTTGAATTGTTCAGAGTTGAAGTTCACGAAGAACCTGACCGCTGCCGGGAGCACCACGAAATAGCCGAAGGACACCCCGATCACGAACAGGAACGGGACAGCGATCAGGAGGGGTTTGGCCAGGCGCCGCTCCACGGGGTTCAGGGCCGGGACGATGAAGCCGTAGAGCTCGTAGAGGATCACTGGCAGCGCTAACACGAGCGCGAAGTAGAGCGACACGGTGATGGTCGTCGTGAACGGCTCGCCGACGCCCAGCGTGACGGGCTTGTCGCCGGGCGGCGTCTTCGGGATCTGTGAGGTGTCGCGCCGGAGCGCCGCGATCGGCGCGGCGAGCTGGGCACGCGTAGCCGCGGGGAGACCGCTGCTGGGGCGCGCGAGGATCGCGAGCGCAGCCCGCGTGTCGGCGGCCACCTTCAGCACCGCCTGCTGCGCCACGACCGCCTGCCCCACCGTGCCCTGTCCTTTTTCGACCTGTTTCTGGGTCTGCTTGGTGAGGGGCCTGTTCATCACCGAGAGCAGCGTGTGGTTCTGCCAGAGGCATACCCCGAACGCGACGGCGAGGACGGCCCCGCTGATCATCAGGCGAGTTCGGAGCTCGTCGAGGTGGTCTACGAGGGTGAGCTTCTCCTCGTGCCCGACCGGTCGTATCGCAGGGGACATCGATGGCCAACCTACCACCGCCCGGAGGCGTGGAGCCGGGCCTGTCCTGGTCACGGGCGGGCCCGGCTGCGCTCCCGGCCGCGGGTGACGGTTCTCCGGTTCCCCCCCACAACTTCCTCATCTGTTGCCGGTTATCGAACCCGACGGCGCTCTCGCCGATGCGAGCAGCCCGTTTGACCGAAAGCTAAAGCCCCCCGCCCTGCGCGTCGATGAAAACCGAGAAGAGCATGGACTCCGAGAACAACCCAGACATCAAACGCCCCGCGAAGACCCCGGCCGCCGACCAGGCGAACGTCGTGTACGGCGCTCACCGGCGCCCGCGCGACAGCGGCTGCGCGCCCGAGCAGCTGCACATCTGCTTCCACTGCGCCGGCGAGCTGGTCTACCCGCTCGACTGGTCGGAGGAGGGCGCACGCCACTGGCGTGTGGTCCTGCGCTGCCCAGAGTGCGAGTCCAGGCGCGAGGGCGTGTTCGACCAGGGAACCGTGGAGCGGCTCGACGACGAGCTCGACCGCGGCTCCGGCGCCCTGCTCGGCGACCTGCGCCGCATGACGCACGCCAACATGTCGGAGGAAATCGAATTCTTCGTCCGCGCCCTCGACGCCGACCTGATAACCCCGTCGGACTTCTAGGTTCTCAGCGGTAGCGGTCGACGACGGCGTCGGCGACCATCTCGAGGATCACCGAGCGCCCTGCGGGCAGGACGGCGGGCAGGGCGGCCTTCGCATCGGCCACCAGGCTCATCGCGCGTGCGCGCGAATCATCGAGCGCACCGGTAGCCGCGATCCGGTCGCACAGCTGCTGCGCCTGCTCCGGGCCGCTGAGCCGGCGCAGGTCGAAGACGGCGAGGTCCTCGTCGCGTTCCCGCGCGAGTATCAGCGGCAGCGTGACGGTCCCGTCGAGCAGGTCCGTACCCGGCATCTTGCCGGTCCGCTCGGCCGGGCCGGCCACATCGAGGACGTCGTCGAGGATCTGGAAGGCGATCCCGATCTGGCGCGCGAAGCTGCGCAGGTTCTCGGCCAGCACGGTCGAGGACTCCCTCGACGCGAATGCCCCCAGCCGGCATGCGGCCTCGAAAAGGGCGGCTGTCTTGAGCTCACAGCGGCGCAGGTACCGGTCGACCTCCACGTGATCGGCGTAGGCGTCCTGGCGTTGCAGCAGCTCTCCTTCAGCGAGCGCGCAGCTCGCGTCCGAGAGCGCGCTCAGCTGCTCGACGCTGCCGTTCCGCGCGAGCTCCGCGAACGCGCGTGAGAAGAGCAGGTCGCCTGTAGCGAGGGCTGTGTGCCGGCCGGCGACTGCCGAGACCGTCGGCTGGCCACGGCGCAGGCTCGCACCGTCGATGATGTCGTCGTGCACGAGCGTCGCCGAGTGCACGAGCTCGACGGCGACGGCGGCTCGTATGACGCCCTCCTCCCCCTCGGGGCCATCCGGTGCACCGCCGCCCGAACGCGCCGCGAGCATCACCAGCAGCGGACGAAGCCGCTTGCCGCCCGCGCTCACGGTGGCGTGAGCGTGCTCGGAGAGCGGCACACCCGACTGGCCTGTCACGGCAGCGAGGTGTTCCTCGGCGCGCTGCATCGTGGCGGCGAGCGCCGGGCCGCCGAGCTCGAGGATCGCGTCGAACGAGTCAACCCCCCGCGCAGCGCCCCTGTCTGCGTTCTCCTGCATGGCGCTCCTCACGACGGCGGAGCCGGGACGGTCCCGGCATGGATCGCGACGATACCGCCGGCTGTGATCAGATACGTGATCTCCGACAGCCCGGCGCGCTGCATCTCGGCTGCGAGCTCGGGCGGCCCCGGGAAGCGCTTCACGGAGTTCGGGAGGTACGTGTACGCGTCCGCGATCTCGGGCCGCGCGCCGGACCCCCGCGCTCGTCCGATCGCGGCCGCCGCCGCACCGGCGGCGCCCCCCAGCGCGGGGACCACGCGATCGAACCAGAGCCGGTAGAAGTGCGAGAGCGGAGGGCGCGTCGGGGTCGTGATCTCGAGAACGACCACCCTGCCCCCGGGGCGCACCACCCGCGCCATCTCGGAAAGGCCCATCCCGAGATCATCGAAGTTGCGCGCGCCGAACCCGACCGTGGCGGCGTCGAAGGAGTCCTCGTCATAGGGGAGCGCCATCGCGTCGGCCCATTCGAACCGGGGCCGCACGAATCCCGGCGGAGGAACGGAGGCCTTCGCTCGAGCGCGGTCGAGCATGCCCTCGGAGAAGTCGCTCCCCACCACCTCGCCGCCCGGGGCGACGCGGCGTGCGAGCTCGAGCGCGAGATCCCCGGTGCCGGTGGCCACGTCCAGGACGCGGCTGCCGGGCCCGACGCGTGCAAGGTCCGCGGCACGGGCGCGCCAGCGGTGGTGGAGTCCCGCGGTCATCGCGGTGTTCATCAGGTCATAGACGCCGGAGATGCGGTCGAACATCGCCCGCACCTGTCCCGCCTCCAGCCGTCCGGCGCCGGCTCCCTGGCGAGCGGCCATGCCTGCGCTATTTGAGCTGAGAGAGGAAATTGACGATCGCCGTGAACTTCTGCGGCGGCAGGTTCCTGAACGACGGCATCGGCGCCGTCGGGTTCACAAGCGTCCGCGCGATCGCCAGGCGCGGCAGCCGCGCCCCTATGTGCGTCAGGTTGGGGCCTGGGCCCGCGTTGCCGTTCTCCCCGATCTTGTGGCACGCCAGGCAGCCCGACTGCGCCACGACCTTCTTGCCCGCTTCGTATTCGGCGAGCTGCGCACCGCCCGCCTGCACCACGGCCGCCGGCGTGGCCATTTCGATGACCGTCGGCGAGCCGGCGCTCGCGCCCTCGTATGTGAGGTATCCCATCGCGAAGATCACGACGATCCCGGCGATCGTCGCTATCGGGCGATGCTCGGGACGGCGCTCCGGGCCACGGTCGTAGAAGGGCAGCAGGAACAGCAGGATCATGCAGATCGTGGGCACGCCGATCGTCGCGAGCGGAACCAGGCTCGGCGGCTTTATGACGCGCAGGACCTCGAACAGGAAGAAGAAGTACCACTCGGGACGCGGCACGTACGTCGTGGTGGTCGGGTTGGCCTTCGATCCGAGCTCGGCACCGAGGACGAGGGACATGGTGATGATGACCGCCATCACGACGCAGGCCATTGCCGCGTCCTTGCCGACGGCGTACGGGAAGAACGGCTTGCCTTTGGCCTTCAGCAGCGCGTACTCGCGGAGGTACTCCTCCTTCTCGCGCTGGTTCATGTCCGCCGGCCTGTCGCGGGCGGGTATGAGAACTGGGACACGCCTCTAGACCTCCGTCTCGCGCAGCTCGCTGCGCGTCTCAGCTTTGACCCAGGGAGGAGCGGTTGTCCCGAGCTTCGCCACGAGGTAGAGGTGGGCGCCGATCAGGGCGGCGATCAGGCCGGGCACCAGGAGCATGTGGATCGCATAGAACCGCGAGAGCGTGGTCGCGCCGAATTCCGATCCCCCTCGCAGGAAGTCGCTCAGGTACGGCCCGAGGAGCGGTCCGGTCCCGTTGATGTTGACCCCGACGATCGTCGCCCAGTATGCGCGCTGGTCGAACGGGAGCAGGTAGCCGGTGAACGACATCGTCATCGTCAGGATCAGAAGGACGACGCCGATGACCCAGTTGAGCTCGCGGGGATACTTGTAGGCGCCGAAGAAGAACGTTCGCCCCATGTGCAGGAAGATCAGGATGACCATCACGCTCGAGCCCCACTTGTGCATCCCGCGCACGAACTGCCCGAGGAACACGTCGTTGGTCACATATCTGATCGATTCGTACGCACCGCCGGACGGGTCAGGGCGGTAGTACATCGCGAGGAACACGCCGGTGACGGCCTGCGAGAGGAACGCGAACATCGTCGCCGAGCCGAGGGTGTAGAACCAGTTGGTGCCCTTCGGCACCTTGCGGAACATCAGCCAGCGGGCGCCGCCGCTCAGCGAGGTCCGCTCGTCGACCCAGTCGACGACGGTGATGCCGGCGTGCTTGGCCCCCTCGACGGGGCCCTTCGGCCCGGTGTCCTCGCCCGGCCGCGGAGGCGGCGGCGTCATCGCCGGGGGCATCGGGGGCGCGGGTAGCTTGGGTAGCTTGGGCATCTATCTCGGGCTACGACGACTGCTGGAGCTTGAGTTCTTCGCTGCGGGAGAGTTTCTGTGCGCCTGGTCGCGACGGGTACAGGTACTGCCCGATCCCGTCGAGTGGCTCGCCGGGATCGCGCGGGGAGAAGCGCCGGAGCTGGCTGTTGACTGAGAAGCGGGGACCGAGCTGGACATCTCCGGCCACGACCCGCGTGTAGAAGCGGTCGAGCGGCCTGACGGGCGGGCCACCCACGCGGCGCCCGAGCAGGTCGTACACGCCACCGTGGCACGGGCAGATGAAGCGCTCGGCCGCGTCGACCCAGCGGACGGGGCACCCTAGGTGCGCACAGCGGTTGGAGATCGCGATGTAGGGCGTGCCCTGGTCATAGGGGTCGGTGTCGATTTCCGGGTTGAAGCGCCGCACGTAAGCGGTCGCCTTGCCGGCCTCGCCGATGCCGGGCGAGAGCGTGAGCACCACCGGGACGTAGTTGGTGTCCGTGAACATCGACTCGGGGCCGACGGTTTCCCAGCGGTGCGGAGTGCTTTTGAAGATCGGGCCGATCGCGAACCCGAGCGCCGGCAGCAGGAACGCGGCTGCGGCGATCCCGCCCGCGGCCTGACCGCCCACGACCATCGCCCTGCGGCGGGTGACGGTCTCACCCTCGAACGCACCGGGGATGTTGCGGTCAATCGTGTACTTCGACTTGTGCTTATCGTGCTTGTCGGCCACCGGCACACACAATATCGAGGCGCGATTGCGTGCGTACTCACACGCTCCGGGCGATTGTGCGCATCGCCTCGATCGCATCCTGAGAGCCCGTCAACACGAGGCTCTTGGCGTGATCGTGGCCCGGGCTGGGGCCCCATCCGACAGCTCTCGCCCCGGCCGCCCAGACCTCCAGCGCCAGCTCGGGGTCGCCGGCGCCCTGCGCGAGCGCGCTCAGGGAGATCGTGTCGGCGAGCTCCGCGACGGCGAACGTGTCGCCGATCTCGACGAGCCGCGCGAGACCCAGGGCATACAGCCTGTCCCCCACGAGCAGCCCGAGGTCGGGGTCCTCGCAGCGGACCACGCGCGGCTGCCCGTAGTGGAGCAGGTAGCCCTCGTAGATCGCCTCGACGAGCAGTTCGTACTCGTCGCTCCTGCTCCTCGTCCGCGGGCCGTTCGCCGCCACCACGGCCGGCGAGGGACTGCCCGAAGCGCCGGGGCCCTCGACGAGCTCCGCGACCAGGCCCCCGTCCTCGCGGAGCAACTCCGCGAGCAGGTCCAGGCCACATGCGCTCGCACGCGCCCCCGCGCTCACGCCCTGCTCACAGGGTCCGGGAGGCACGAGAACGCCGCCGCTGCGACTGCGATCGTGCGCTCGAGCTGCTCGGGCTCGTGGGCCAGCGACGGAAACCATGCCTCGAACTGCGACGGCGGCGGGTAGACCCCGCGCGAGAGCAGCTCCCGGCACCACAGTGCGTAGGCCTGCTGGTCGCACCCGAGGGCATCCTCGAAGTCCGACACGGGTTGGTCTGTGAAGAACACCGTGAGAAGCCCCGGCACGGTCGCGACCTGCACCGGGTAGTCGCCGGCTGCCTCGCGCAGGCCCTCGGCCAGGCGCTCGGTGCTCGCCGCGAGCCGCAGGTATGCGGGTTCGTCGAGCAGTTCGAGGGTCGCAAGCCCCGCTGCGACGGCGAGCGGGTTCCCGGACAGCGTCCCTGCCTGGTAGACGTCCCCCGCCGGGGAGAGCATGCGCATCAGCTCAGCCCTGCCTCCGAGCGCCGCGGCGGGCAGGCCGCCCCCGATGATCTTCCCCATCACCGTGAGGTCCCCGCGGACCCCCATGAGTTCCTGGGCACCCCCGCGAGCGACGCGGAACCCGCTGATCACCTCGTCGAGGATCAGCACGGCCCCGCTCGAGTCGGCGCGCTCGCGCAGCAGCTCGAGGAAGCCCTCGACCGGCGGCACCAGACCCATGTTGGCGGGAAGCGGCTCCGCGATGATCGCCGCGAGCTCGTGTTCCTCACAGGCGTCGATGACGGCCTGCGGATCATTCCAGGGGACGACGATCGTGCCCGCCGCTGCGCTCGCGGGCACGCCGGGGCTGGACGGCAGGGACTGTGTGGCGAGCCCCGAGCCGGCCTGGGCGAGCAGCCCGTCGACGTGGCCGTGGTAGGCGCCGGCGAACTTCAGCACGAGCTCGCGGCCTGTGGCAGCCCGCGCGAGACGGATCGCGGTCATGCTCGCCTCGGTTCCCGAGGAGGTCATGCGCAGCATCTCCACAGCCTCCATGCGTCGCGCGACCTCGCACGCAAGATCGACCTCGCCGGCCGTCGGCGCACCGTACGTGCTGCCTCGGGCGGCGGCGGAGGTGATCGCCTCGAGCACATGCGGGTCGGCGTGGCCGTGGATCAGCGGGCCCCACGAGCACACGTAGTCGATGAACCGGTTGCCGTCGACGTCGACCAGCTCCGCCCCCTCGCCGCGGGCGATGAAGATCGGGTCGCGGCCGATCGAGCGCATCGCCCTCACGGGCGAGTTGACGCCGCCGGGGATCACCTCGAGGGCACGGCGGTAGAGCTCGCTGGAGCGGGTGTCTGTGAGCGAGGCGCTCACGCGGTAATACTCATGCGTACTCGCTCTCCGCGCCCCTGAAATCCTGCGTGAGGCACATCGCGCGGATCTTGAGCTCGTCGAGGACCAGAGGGTCGCGCGGTCCCGTATCCCGATCTGCTCGGCTCGCCGGGCATCAGTTCTGTCCTGCTAGCCATCGGGCTGCGTCCTTTGAGTGGTAGGAGATGATCGTGTCGGCGCCGGCCCTCCTCAGAGAGGTCAGGATCTCGAGCACCGCCGCCCGCTCATCGATGCTTCCGGCCGCCGCAGCAGCCCTGACCATCGCATACTCGCCGCTCACGTTGTAGGCGGCGACCGGCAGCCCCGTCGCGGCGGCGACCGCGCTGATGAGGTCCCCGTACGCGAGCGCCGGCTTGACCATGACCATGTCCGCCCCCTCCTGAACGTCGAGCATGGCCTCGCGGACGGCCTCCCTTCCGTTCGCCGGATCCATCTGGTAGCCGCGCCTGTCGCCGAACGCGGGGGTGGACCCCGCAGCATCTCGGAACGGGCCGTAGAACGCCGAGGCGAACTTCGCCGAATACGCGAGGATCGGGGTCTCCGTGAAGCCCTCGTCATCCAGGGCTTCACGTATCGCACCGACGCGGCCGTCCATCATGTCCGAAGGCGCGACGAGGTCCGCGCCGGCGCGCGCATGGCTGACGGCGGTGCGCGCGATCAGCTCGACCGTCGCATCGTTGTCGACGGTGCCGTCCGCGCGCAGCACGCCGCAATGCCCGTGATCGGTGTACTCGCAGAGACAGACGTCGCTCGCGACCAGCAGCCCGGGAACGGCACGCTTGATCGCGCCGGCCGCGAGCTGTACCGCGCCCTCCGGGTCCCAGGCACCGGATCCCTGCTCGTCCTTCTCCCCCGGGATACCGAACAGCAGGACTCCGCCCAGCCCGAGCGCCGCGGCCTCCTGCGCCTCGGCGACGGCGGCGGTGACCGATAGTCGCTCGACACCGGGCATCGCCTCAATCGGCTCGCGGGCCGGCGCGCCGTCCGCGTCGGTGACGAACAGGGGGAGCACCAGCCGGTCTGCGGTCACGTCTGTCTCTCGCACGAGTCCGCGCAGAGGAGCCGTAGCCCGCAGCCTGCGCATGCGCGTCTGTGGAAAGGCCATAGCGCCCCTCAGGTTAGAGCGTCATGGCAACGGCGGCGCTCTCACTCGGCCCGGCTCAGGCCTGCGCGCGCGAGGAGCCCGAAGAGGATCGTCAGGCCCGCGAGATGCGCCAGCGAGCCCGGCAGCGGCGGCGCAGCCGAGTTGACCGCGCAGTCGAGCGCCTGCAGGCAGGCCTTGAACGGGAACACGAACGAGATGACGTTTATCACGCCCAGGAACGCGCCGGAGACCGCACCGGCGGGGACGAGCGCGAGCAGCGCGAGCGGGAGCGAGAGCAGGAACGCGAGCAGCGTCGCGGCTCGAACCTCGCGGGCGAGCGCGCCGATTGCCACCCCGAGCGCGCCGAACGCGAGCGCGCCGAACGCGAGCGCGATCACCCACAGTCCGACGCGGCTCCAGTCGAGCGTGACGAAGGCGCCCACCCCCGCGAGCATCGCGAATGCGAGCACGAACGAGCATGCCGCGGCGAGCAGACCCTTCTCGGCCAGAAGGCCCTCGCGGGAGACCAGGCCGCGCAGCAGACGAGAGAGCGTGTTCTCCTCGCGCTCGAGGGCTAGGCCGCCGGCCGCCTGCAGCACGCACACGAACATCAGCGAGATGCTCACCGCCACGACGACGGCGAACGTGTTCAGCGGGGTGCGCCGCCCGTGCAGGAGCCTGCTCGTCACATGGATCGGCTGGCTGATCGTCGACAGGACGGTCCGCGAGACGGCGAGGTTCTCAGCCGCGAACGTCGCGAACGTGTTGATCCTTTCGAGCTCCGTGCGCTCTGCTCCCGCGGGCGTCCGGGCGATGATGCTCGTCAGTGACGCCGGGATTTCGCGCAACCCGATCAGGTCGGCCGGCGCCCCCAGGCTGCCGAGGTTCCCTCCGGTCAGCAGCGACTGGATCGCCTTCGCCGCCGCCTGCTGGATCTGTTCGGAGAAACCGAGGTTCGCCTGCGCGAGCGCCGATTCCAGACTCGACTGCACGAGCGACTGCTCGAGCGCGTCACCGTTGTAGAGGACTTCGAGGTTCCCCTGGCTGACGTCGGAGGAGATGCGCGCGGCGATGTTCGCCGGTATCACGACGGCGGCGAGGACCTGGCCTGACTTGATCTGTTCGATCGCCTCTTCGCGTGAGCCGACGGGCACCGCGTCGACCTGTTTGAAGATCTCCTGCGCGTACTGGCTGACGCTGACACGCTGGCTCCCCACCCGCACGGTCTGCCCGGGTGGTGTTTCGTCCACGATCGCCACCCGTGGCTTGGACGGGCTGCGGGAGATCGCAAACCCGATCAGGAGCGCTATCGCGATCGGGTATATGACGAGCAGGGCGAGCAGCAGGCGCGAGCGCCCCAGGATCAGCAGGTCCTTTCGGAGCAGCGATCTCATCCCGTGCCCTCGGCCTCGTGCTCGCGCAGGAACGCGACCACCGCCTGCTCGAGGTCTCCGCCGGGCTCGGCCCCCGGAAGGGAGGCGGGGATGCCATCGAACAGCAGGCGCCCGTCCCCGAGGAGGAGCATCCGGCCGGCGTGGCGCTGCACCTCGCCGATGTTGTGGGTCGAGAACAGTACGGTGGTCCCGCCCGCGGCGAGCCGTCCGATGAACTCCCACAGGCGCTCGCGCTGTCCAGGGTCGAGCGACGCCGAGGGCTCGTCGAGCGCAAGGACGGGCGGGTCGGCGATGAGGCCGAGGGCGACGTTGACGCGCTGGCGGTTGCCGCCCGACAGCCGCCCCACCCGCTCCCGTTCGCGTTCGCGCAGCCCCGTCTGCTCGAGCATCCTGTCCACGGCCGCACGCGGGTCCTGCACCCGCTCCAGCCGCGCGAACAGCTCGAGGTTCTCGGCGACCGACAGCTTTGAGTACAGGGCGCTCTGCTGCGGGGCCCACCCGACTTCGCCGGGGCCCGTGCTCACCTCACCCGACGTCGGCTGCTGGATGCCGGCGATGATCGACAGCAGGGTCGTCTTCCCGGCGCCGTTGGGCCCGACGATGGCAACCATCTCGCCGGTGGAGACATCGAAGCTTACGTCGGAGAGTGCCAGGAGCTCGCCGTAGCGCTTGGCGAGGCCCTGCACGCGCAGGACCGCGCTCACAGGATGCCGTCTGGCCGGTTATCCCAGGGTTCCAGGACGACGTGACGGCCGAGGTAGACGGTCGTCTCGCGCAGAACAGACAGGATCGGCAGCGCTATCAGCGCCCCGACGATGCCCTGAACCTGCAGCCCGATCAGGAGGGCGAAGATGACCAGCAGGGGGTTGATCCGCAGGGTATGCCCGAAGATCTGCGGGGCGACGAGGTGGCCCTCGAGCTGCTGCAGACCGACGAACAGCAGCGTGACCCACACCGCGGAGATCGGGTCCGTGAACAGGGCCACGAGCACTGGGGGGAGAGCGCCGATGAACGGCCCGAGGTACGGGACGAGCTCCATCACCCCGAAGAACACCCCGAAGACGACCGCGTACTTGCTGCCCGCGGGGAAGATGCCGAGAACACCGAACAGGTAGAGCGCGAGTCCAGCGGTGGTGCCCATGATGATGCTGAACAGCAGCTGGCCGCCGACATACCGCGCGACGGCGTTCTGGACGAGAGTGGGGTAGTCGTCCTCGGGTGTGCCGTCGCCGTCCGGCATGGCTCTTCGGACGAGCCGCCCGATGCGCGGGCCGTAGACGAGCATGTAGATCGACAGCACGAACACCAGCAGGACATCGAATCCGCCGGTCACGACTTCCGTGAGCAGCCCGCCGCCGAAGGAGACGATCGAGCTCGAGGCCTTCGTGACTTTGTCGCCGAGCGTCTGGAGCGCCGTCTCTCCCTGCTTGTGGAACTGCACGTGCACGCCGTCTTCGTTGAGGGTCGTCTGGAGTTCGGCGAGCGAGTTGTTGGCGTGGCGCACGAGGTGCGGCACGTTGCTGCTGAACGCGGCGACCTGGTTGGAGATCGGGTTAGCGAGCAGGAACCCGATCCCGCTGAGCGCGAGGAAGAACGCGAGGTATACGCTCAGGACCGCCAGCCCGCGCGGAAAGCGCAGGTGCGCGAGCGCGGCCACGAGGGGATTGAGGATCAGCGCGATGATCGAGGCGACCACGAAGATCAGGACCACTTTGCTTCCGGCTTTCACGACGACATACGCCGCGAGCAGCGCGATCGGCAGCAGCACCAGCTGGATCCAGCGCGGGACCACCACGCGGGGCGGCATCCTCGGCTCGCCGCGCGCGCCGGTGTCCGCCGGCTCCTGTGCGCCCTCCTCAGGGGCCTGCACGGGCTTCTCCGAGACGCCTGTCACTTGCCGCCCGCCATGGGCAGAGTATGTCTGAGGACGAGGCGTCCCACGGCGCCGCGCGCATCCTCTTCGTGGGCGACGTCGTCGGCGGCATCGGCCGCCGAACGCTGCTGGAGTGCCTTCCAATCCTCACCGAGCGGCTGTCTCCGACGTTCGTCGTGGTCAACGGCGAGAACTCCGCGGGAGGCCTGGGGATAACTCCGAAGATCGCAGACCAGATGTTCGCCGCGGGAGTTGACGTGATCACGCTTGGCAACCATGCCTACCACCACAGGGAGATCTACCCGTATCTGGAAAACAACTCTCGCATCATCCGGCCCGCGAACTACCTGCGCAGCCAGCCGGGCCGCGGCACCTGCGTCGTCGAGAAGCAGGGGGTCCGGCTCGGTGTCGTGAACCTCAGCGGCAACCTGTACCTGCGCGCCGGCCGCTCGGCGTTCACGGAGGTCGAGGTCGCGCTCGGCGAACTCGGGGACGCCGACCATGTCCTGGTGGACATGCATGCGGAGGCGACCTCCGAGAAGGTGGCGCTCGGCTGGCATCTGGACGGTCGGGTCACCGCCGTCGTGGGCACCCACACCCATGTGCCGACCGCCGACGCCCGCGTGCTGCCGGCGGGAACCGCTTACATCACCGACGTCGGGATGACCGGCCCCCGCGGCGGCGTCATCGGCGTCGACAGCGCCAAGGCGATCGAGTCGCTGCTCACGCAGATGCCGGTTCGCTTCGAGACCTCGACCGAGGATCCGTGGCTGATGGGTGTCCTGGTCAGCTGCTCGCAACCGCTGCGGGCAGACTCGATAGAGCAGGTGATGATGCCGCGTCCGCCGTCCCAGGCCGGTTCGGATCGCTGAAACGCCCGAGCAGGGCCACCATCACAAGCGGGAAGAACCACGGGATGTACAGGTAGAACCAGTATTCGACGCTGAGCTCCTCGGCGATGAGCACGGCAGCACACGCGGCCGCGAGCCCGACTATGTCGGAGCGCCGCGGGAGCACCGCGACAGCGAGCGCGAGCAGCACAACGCCGACCTCCACGAACTTCTGCACACCCTGCAGTCCGTATAGCCCCCACACCGAGAAGGGGGATCCGCGTTCGGACTGGTAGAGCAGGGTGCGGTTGTAGATCGTCTGAAGCGAGGTGTGATCGAGAGCCGGGATCGATACGACAGCGCCGGCGAGGAGGAAGCCGGCCATGAACAGTCCGAACGCGAGCGGCCTGCGCGAACGGGGCATCTCGCGCAGGCCGTGTGTTGCCAGCACCGGCACGAGGGCCAGCTGCGCGATCTTGGACAGTGCCGCGAGGGCCGCCATCACGCCGCGGGCGCCCGTTGCGAGCCGGGAGCGGTAGGTCGCCGCGAGCACCGCCGCGAGCACCAGCGCAGCTGGCAGCGCGTCGTTGGAGTCGCTGTTCAGCGTGAACAGGGTGAACGGGTAGGCCGCCCAGGCATATGCGAGCGCTATCCCGAGCGTGGGGCCGCGCATCCGGCGGCCGATCAGGAACAGGAGCGCGGCCGAGAGGAGGTCGAAGAACACCGCGGCGGCGTGCGCCGCCGGCAGATCGTCCCAGGTACCGCTCCACCCGAACAGTTGCTCGAACGGGATGTACGCCTCGTAGTTGACCGGGCCGTACGTGTCGCCGTGTTCGTTGTCCGACGGGAAGGATCCATAGAGCGGCCTGTCCTCGACGATGCGCTGGGCGCCGATCACCCCGGCGTAGCCGACGTCGATGACGTTCGCGTCCGTGACATTCAGCGCTATCCGGAACGACAGCAGGAAGACCAGCCCGACGGCGAGCCACGGAGCCGGGATCAGGAGCTTCAGGGGCGCGGCGGGGCGCGCGCCCGCCCGCGCCCTTCGGAGCATTGCGAGCATTCGCGCGAGCAGGTACAGGAGCGGCGGGTAGGACAGGGGTACGGACGCGTAGATGTTGGCGTGGTCGAAGAAGGCGAGCGAGACCGAGAACGAGAGCAGCACGAGCAGGTCGAGGTTCAGCAGCGACAGCGGCCTGCGGAAGTTCACAAACGGGAGCAGGAACAGCACGCACAGCGGCAACCACACGTACAGCGCACCCGCGTGCCGGGCGAACGCCCCCGGATATCCGCGCGCCATCGTCCACGCGACCTGAAAGCCGGTCCACGCTTCCAGGACGCTGCCGGTGCCGTCGGCGATGATCACCTGGCCGATCTCCTTCTTGCCGCCGCGCGTGAAGTAGCTGACCTGCCACCGGTACGGGCCCTTCAGGTAGGCGCCGGCGTACGAGCGGGGGTGTTCGCGCTTGAGCGCCTTCATCTTCGACACCGTCGCGGCGATCGCAAGGGCCTGGTTGGCCGACAGGTGCCGGCCGGGAGGCGGGGTGTTCGACGGTGGCACCGGGACGGGCGTTTCCGAGCTCGTCGACGCCGTGGTCCTCGTGCCCTCGGGGCCCGGTATCGAGCGTGTCTGCCTGCGGGCCACCGTCCGTGCACCGCTGCCGCCGCCGCCTGCGGCCAGCGCCGCGGAGGCCGGGCAGAGCACGAGCACGCACGCAAGGATGGGCAGGATGCGGCGCATCAAGGCAGGTTAACGCGGGGTACTGGCAGCCCGGGCTGCGCCCGCTTCAGCCGTCGGCGAGACCGAAGTGCTCGCGCACGATCGGCGCGATGTCCCTTATGGCCCATTGGGCGGGCTGCGGGTCGGGCAGTTCGACTCCGCTGAGCACGAGCGCCCCGAGCGAGTCGGATGCGTGCAGCGATCCGTGGCTGCCGCCGCCGATGTGCGCCTGGCGACCCCAGTCCATGAACTCGTACCCGGGTGCTGCCGACAGAAGCACCTCACCGGAGTTCGCGCACGTGAGCGCCGACCACACCCGCGAGAGGGCGTCGGGGTAGGACGGGCTGATGAGCTTCCCGTCCCGGACCTCGCCATCGATCGCCGCCAGCGAGCCGTCGATGCTCCAGGAGACCCCGCGCGGGTCCACGACGGGACCTCCGGGCGCGAAACGCAGCTCTCCCTTCCTGCGGCTTGCGATGACTGCCTCACGGGGTTCTTCGTGGGCGTCGCGCTCGAGCCAGATCACGAGGTCGACGCCTTCGATCGTCAGCGAGCGGCCGGCCACGGATGCGCGCATGGCGTCGCGCTCGTCCTCATGCAGCGCATACACCATCGCGGCGCGCTGGGAGGGGCACACGGCGATCCGCGGTTCCTCGCTGCGGCCGCCCTCCGAGGAGCGCACAGGGCCCATGACGCCCAGTGGCGCGAGCTCGTCCTGCAGTGCGATCGAGGCGAGCACCTCCGCCTGCGAATGATCCGCCATCGCGATCACGGCATGATCGGCGAGGAACTCCTCCACGCCCCCGGCCGCGTTCATGACACGCGCGAGCTGCAGGTCCGCCTGTGCGAGGGACTGGAGCTGAGCCTCCGGGCCGCGCTTGTGCGAGAACCAGTCGTTGTCAGGGAGCGAGAGCAGCAGGAAGTCGAAAAGATCGTGCTCGACCAGATATGCGGACACGCAGCCCGAGTGCCTGTCGCGAACGCCCGGCATGCCCAGCCCCGACCTGCAGCCGGTGCGCCGAGAAGCGAACAGGTCGGCGTAGAACAGCTCACGGGGTCCCATCACGGGGTGGCGCATGAGCGTCGCCGCGACCCTCGAGAGGGTCGTGTCGCGCTGGGGCTCGTGGATGTAACGGCCGCGGTACATCAGATACGTCGTCCCCGCCGTCCGCACGTCGGCGTCGTCGAGCGACTCGAACACCGTCAGCGTGTCGGCGGCGAGATGGGTGCGGTTCATGTTGTAGACCGTGTCGGTGAGCTGCTTTGCGAACCCGAAGCGCTGGGCGGAGCGGAAGCTCGAGCCGTATTCGACGTAGCGCTGCTCGGAGCGGTCGAACCAGTTCATCGCCGGGATCCGATGCTCGTCCTGGCCCACACCCGTGACGATCGACGCCGCGCACACAGGGGTCACCGACGGGAATGCCGCGACGCAGTCGGGTACGTAGACGCCACCTGCGATCAGGCGCTCGAGGACCGGGGCCGTTCCCGCTGCTATCGCACGCTCGAGCATCTCCGGCGCCATCGCGTCGATGACGCACAGCACGAGCTTTGGCGGGTGCCCGCTCACACTCCGCCGATCAACGGCGCAGGATCCGCAGGCCTGCGAACTTCTCGCTCGAGCGGGCGCGCGCCCCGATCGCCAGCCAGGCGAGCAGCCCGACCGCGACGTACCCGAGGGGATAGATCGCGCATGTCAGCGCGGCGGTCACGAACGACGCGGCATCCAGGTACACGGTGAGCGCCTCGCGGGCCGGGCGATCGGGGAGCCTCAGCCGGGCGCGCGCGATCACGGGCCCGGACGCCCGCTGCGCGAGTCCGGCCGCGAGCAGACCCCCGATCAGCCCGGGCCACCAGGCGTCGTGGTGCGCCGCGAGCGTGCCGGCGAACAGGACCGCGCCGGCGCCGAGCCCGATCCCCGCGAGCGCAGCCGCGAGCGGGTCGGGCCGGGTGCGCGAGCCGGCCGGATCCAGTGTCGGAGACATCCGCATGAGCAGCTGCAACGCGTACGCGGCCACCAGCGCGACGGCGACCACGAGCAGCCACCAGCTTTCCTGCAGGAAGCGGTAGGGGTCGGCCGAGAAGCTGATGCCGAGGGTGCCCGAGGACGCGAGCGCGCCGGCCAGGAGCAGCGGAAGGAACGGCCGCAGTCCGCAGGCCGCCGCCAATCCGAGGCCCAGCCCTATGTAGAAGAAGATCCCGTGCATTCAGCGAGCATCTTGGTGTGCGGTACCGTGCGGGTGCGGGGCAGCACGATAGACGACCGGTGGAGCCTGCCGGCGCTCGGCCCGCAAGGTGACGGCGGTGCGGCGGCGAATTGAGGGTCAGCGGACATGGAGCGATCGAGCAGCGGAAGCGGAGACGGGCGGGGCGCACGCAGGACAGCGCACGAGCTCGCGCGCTATGAGTCCCTGTTCGCAGCACGCACCCGCGGCATGAAGAGCTCGGCGATGCGGGAGATGATGGCGCTCACCGAGCGCACCGACCTCATCTCCCTCGCGGGCGGACTCCCCGACACCGGCACCTTCCCGCCGGAGCTGTACGCGAAGCTGATGTCTCGGGTCGCGGCGGACTCGACGGCGCGGGCGCTGCAGTACGGCCCCACCGAGGGCATGGCCGCCACGGCGCAGTGCATCGTCGAGGTGATGGCGGCCGAGGGCACGGCCGTCGACGCCTCGGAGATCATCGTGACGACGGGCGGCCAGCAGGTGATCGACCTGGTCTGCAAGACCCTCATCGACCCGGGCGACGTGATCGTGGCTGAGGCGCCGACCTACCCCGGGGCGGTCCCGACATTCAGCGCCTACCAGGCCGACGTCGAGCAGATCGAGATGGACGGCGACGGGATGCCCATCGACGCGCTGGAGAGCACCCTCGACCGTCTCGCCGCCGAGGGCAGGCGCCCGAAGTTCATCTACACGATCCCCAACTTCCAGAACCCGGGCGGCGTCACCATGTCGCTCGCCCGCAGGCGCCGCCTGATCGAGGTCGCGCGTGAGCGCGAGCTGCTCGTGCTCGAGGACAACCCCTATGGCCTTCTGCGCTACGAGGGAGACCCGCTGCCGACCCTCTATTCGCTCGATGCGCAGGCGGTCGGCAGAGGGGGCGCCTCGGACCTCGTGATCTACCTCGGGACCTTCTCGAAGATCCTCTCGCCGGGTCTGCGCCTGGGCTGGGCCGTGGCGCCGCGGCCGGTGCTCGAGAAGCTCAACCTCGGCAAACAGGGCTCCGACCTGTGTTCCTCGTCGGTGACGCAGACGTTCGTGAGCGCCTACTTCGAGGAGCGCGGCACGGGCGGCGGACCGGCATGGCGCGAGTACATAGACCAGCTGCGGGTGCTCTACGGACGACGGCGCGACACGATGCTCGAGGCTCTGGACGAGCACTTCGGCGACAGCGCCAGGTGGACGCGGCCGCAGGGCGGGCTGTTCATATGGGCGACGCTCGACGAACGGATCGACACGACCGACCTGCTCGCGCTCGCGCGCAAGTCCAGGGGCGTGGCCTTCGTGCCCGGGCGCGCCGCCTACATGGACGGTAGGAGCGGCTCGTCCTCGATGCGCCTGAATTTCGCGGGTGTCCCCGAGCAGGACATACGCGAGGGGGTCCGCCGGATCGGCGCGGCCGTCCATGAGCAGCTGGGTCTGCTCGGGTCGCTCACGGGGCCCGGCCGGGCCGCGCCCGCTGCCGGCGCGGCCGAGGACCCGGGGGCCGGCACCCGGCTCGCGGACGTGCTCTCGCTTCCCGTGCGCGAGCGCTCCGGCGACGAGCGCCGGCGCCGGGACCGATGAGTCCAAGCCGGGTCGCGGTCCTGAAGGGAGGCCGGTCGCTGGAGCGTGCGGTGTCCCTGCGCTCCGGGGCGCAGGTGCAGGACGCGCTCGCCCGCCTCGGGCACGAGGTGGTGCCGATAGATGCGGGCGCCGGCATGGTCGGCGAGCTTCTGGACTCCGGCGCCGACGTGGCGTTCGTCGCCCTCCACGGGCGCGACGGTGAGGATGGGACGGTCCAGAGCCTGCTCGAGGCGATAGGCATGCCATACACGGGCTCCGGGCCCGCTGCCTGCGCACGCTGCACCGACAAGGCGCTGGCCAAGCGGCTCATGCGCGAGGCCGGGATACCGACGCCGCCCTTTCACACGCTCAAGGAGACCTCGATCAGGGAGCTCGGGGCGGCGGCGGCGCTCGAACGCATCGAAGCCGACCTTTCGTTCCCGCTCGTGGTCAAGCCCGCGAAGGGCGGCTCGGCGCTGGGCGTGAAGTTCGCACGCACCGGCGAGGAGCTGCCGGCCGCGCTAGTGGGGGCGTTCTCCTACGACAGCACGATCGTGCTCGAGCGCTATGTGAAGGGCCGCGACCTCGCCGTCTCGGTGCTCGAAGGTGAGCCGGCGCCCGAATCCGCGAGTGCTTCAGCGAGCGCGCTGCCGGTGGTTGAGGCTGTCCCGCGCGAGGAGGAGTTCTACGACTACGAGTCCCGCTACGCGATAGGGATGACGACCTTCGTGTGTCCCGCCGAGCTTCCCGCCCAGACAACGGCGCGGGCGCAGGAGCTCGCACTCGCCGTCTATGAGCTCCTGGGCTGCCACGGCGTCGCGCGGGTGGACCTCATGCTCGACTCTGCCACGGGCGAGCTCTGGGTGCTCGAGACGAACGTCATTCCCGGAATGACCGAGACGAGCCTGCTGCCCCAGGCGGCGGATGCTGCAGGAATCGGCTTCGACGAGCTCGTCGGCCGGATTCTCGCCGGCGCGTTCTCGCGCTAGGAGTCGCCCGCCGCGAAATCCTCAGGTGAGACCTGGTCCAGGAACTCCTTGAACTTCTCGACCACGTCCTCGGACTCCTCGACGTCGTGCTCGAACTCGATCGCGGACTCGGAGATGACCTCCTCCGCGGCGAAGATCGGAGCCCCCGAGCGGACGGCGAGAGCGATCGCATCGCTCGGACGCGAGTCGATCTCAAGCTGACGTCCCCCGACGCTGAGCGTGATCGAGGCGAAGAAAGTGTTCTCGCGGAGCTCCGTGACCGCGACCTGCGTGCACTTGACGTCGAGCTCCCCCAGGATGTCGCACAGGAGGTCGTGCGTCATGGGTCGAGGGGTGCCCGCGCCCTGCAGCTTCATGAGGATCGACGCAGCCTCGGGGTGCCCGATCCAGATCGGCAGGAACTTGTTGCCGTCGACCGTCTTCAGGAGCACGATCGGCTGCTTGCCCACCATGTCGAAGCTGACGCCGTAGATCACCATCTCCTGCACAAAGATCCTCCGGGTGGGGGGAATTCAGAGTATAGGTTCGCGCTGGGTCGTCCGCCGGGCCCGCACCGCAGAGGCGGGCTGGACCGCCGGACCGCTCAAGCTCGTGCCCGAAAGCTCCAGAGCTTGTTGCCCAGGAAGTTGAGCGGCATCGACAGCCCGACGGCGAGCGCCTGGGCGGGGACCTTCGCGAATCCCGCGTTCTCGACGAGCAGCGTCAGCACGAGCAGGCTGAAGACCTCAGCGATCAGGCTGACGACGAGAAAGCGGACCGCCTGCCTGTGGGCCCGTTCGCCGCCCGCGTCGAACGTCCAGTGCCGGTTGAGTATGAAGTTGTTGCAAACGGCCACGAGCCACGCCGCCACCGAGGCGACGCGGTACTCCATCCCGATCGGGTGCACGCAGAGCGTGTAGACGACGAGGTTGACGATGAAGCCGACCCCTCCGACGAGGCCGAAGCGCACCAGCTGCAGCCAGTTGGCGGGCTTGCGCATGCCGTGAAGCAGGCGCATGTGGGGCCGGATCTCCAAAGCTGTGGCATCTTGACGCATCGATCAAGGGTAGCGGCCGCGAGAGCGGTCCGGCCTCGCTAGCCTTCTGTGCATGAGAGTTCCCCGCAAGGCCGCCGCCACGCTGGCCGGCCTCTCGGCAGCGTGCGCCCTAGCCGCCTGCGGGTCCTCGGAAGTTCCCGGCAGGGCAGCCGCCACCTCGGCCGCGGCCGCGAGGACAGCCCCCACGAACCTTGTGGCCGGCACGCTCGCCCCGGCCGCGACGAGCGCCCATGTCAGGGCGAAGGAGGTCGCGGACCCACAGGAAGCCTCCAGCTACCCGGCGCCCGCCACCGTGCAGCATGCGAGCGCGGCGACCCCCGTCAAGGCAGGCGAACTGCACATAGCTGCGGGAGCCCGTTCGGAAGAAGAAGTCAAGAGCGAGCTGAAGGCTCTGCAGGCGATCCAGCGGAGTTCCAGCACGGCCCAGCTTCAGCGCCTCACCCCGGTCCCCGGGGGAGAGTCGATAGGCGGGGACGGCCAGATACCGATCCCGGCCTCGGTTCCGGAAGTGATCCAGAAGGTGATCGCGGGCGCGAACGAGATCGCCGACTTCCCGTACGTGTTCGGCGGCGGGCATGCCTCGTTCGTGGACAACGCGTATGACTGCTCGGGCTCGGTCAGCTACGCACTGGCGGCCGGCGGCCTTCTGAACCGACCGGAGACATCGGGCGAACTCGAGAGCTGGGGCGCCGCCGGACCCGGCCGCTACATCACGGTCTACGCGAACGCGGGACACACATACATGTATGTGGACGGCGTCCTGTATGACACCGCGGGACGCAGCGGTGTCTACGCGTCGCGCTGGCAGGTGGGCGGGACCGACAACTCCGGCTACGTGGTGCGCCACTACCCCGGGCTCTAGCGGCAGGAGCGGGCCATGCAACTGCTCACCCTGCTCTCGCTCCCCCTGGCGCTCGACGGCGAATCAGTCACAGGGAACAACGAGGCGCTCGCGATCATCTCGGTGGTCTCGATGGCCACGGGTTACATACTGCTCGCGCTGCTGTGGTGGTTCGTCTTCCGCGAGAAGGCACGCGAGAAACGGCGCACCAAGAGCGGACAGGACTGAACAGGTCCCGCGTCAGCGCGGGAGCGTCGCGCGGGTTATGACGGTGACGCTCGCGACGGAGTTGTGGACGATCAGGCGCAGCGTGATCGACGCGGACCGCGCACGCGCCAGACGCGCCGCCGTGGCCTTGGAGAAGATGATGTGCATGGTGCTCGTGCCCCCGCGAGTGGTGACCAGCACCGCACGCGCGATTACGCGCTCGGGAGCCGACCCCGCAGGAAGCCCTGTCGCCATGGGCCCGGACACACCGAGCTTGCGGGCTGCCGTCGCCGCGACGAGGACCTGGAAGTTGCCGGCGACCTGCTCGTTGACCGAGTAGCGCACCGCGAGGCCCTTGCTGGCCGCCTGGCGCAGCGTCTTTGAGACCACAGCTGCGAAGGCGGTGGGCGGGACCGCAGCCGTCGTCGCAGGCGTGGTGCCCGTTCCTGTGCCCGTGCCCGTGCCGGGGACCGAGCTGCCGGACCCGCTCCCGCTACCGGACCCGCTCCCGGAGCCCGAGCCGGAGCCGCCGCCGGTGCCGGGGGGCGGGGGCCCGTCGACGCTCACCAGGGAGGTGTAGCTCGCGGTGTTGCCGCCCACGTCGGTGACGGTCAGGGTGACGTAGTACTCGCCGCCGTACTGGAATGTGTGGAAGACGCTCGCCGCACACGGGCTCTGCCAGGGCGTTTCACACGCCGGGGCGCCAGGTGCGAAACCGGTGACGATCGGGGTGCCGTCTCCGAAGTTCCAGCTGTACGTCGCGTAGTTCGGTTCCACCTTGCCGGTCGGGGAGTACTTGACGGCGGAGTCGAGCATGATGTCGGACTCCATGCCGTCGAAGCCGACGATCTGGCCGGTGCTGACCGGGTTGGGGGCCGTGAAGTGCGGCGCCAGGTTGACGCCTCCCACACACGGTACGCCGGGGTAGTTCATTCGAAGCGCGGCGTAGTTGAACGCGTCGTTGATGTAGTAGTCGTGCAGGTTGAAGGTCTGGTTGAACAGCGAGCCGGCGCCCGTTTCTTCGCTCGCCGCCGACGCGCCGCCGAGGGTGGGCGCGAAGAAGTTGCGGCACTCGTCGGTTGCCTCATTGCCCCCCGAGTCCTGCCAGGCGTTCAGCAGCGGGTTCGTGACGATGTTCTGCTGCTCGACCGCGATCTGGTTGATGATGAGGTCGGCCAGGCCGGTGTCGCAGTAGCCGTCTCCGCTCGGGCATCTGCCCCAGTTGGGCTCCTGCTGGCGGGGGCCTTCGAGGGCGCGGGCCCGTTCGAGCGCGGATTTTTCTTCAAGCGTGCCGTTGAGCATCACTTCCTTTTCCGCTTTCGTTTCTTCTTTGGCGTGCTCGCGTTCCTCGAGGACCTTCGCGCTCGGATCGAATGCGCCGTCCTGGCAGTCGTAGGCCTTGCGGATCAGGTGGCTCGTCTTGATCTGGCCGTCCGCGAGATATCCGGCCGTCCACGGCACGACGCCGTAGAGCACGGTGCTCGAGCTGCCGGTTGCCGGCGCCCCCGGGTTGATCGCCGAGTGGTAGCTGCAGAAGCTGTGGGTGTAGCTTTCGTTCTCGCTGAGCAGTTCCGGCGTCTTTTCTTCCTGTTTGGTCGCCGCGTAGTCGGAGCAGTGGCCAGTGGCTGTTCCGGAGTCCAGGCAGACGGTGGCGCCGGGGGGCGTGAGCAGGTAGTAGATCGTGTTCATGCCGGTCGGCAGTTTCTGTTCGGCGATGAAACGCTGGAGCTCGGTCTGGATCTGCGCGTCGGTCACACACGTGAGGGGCCCGGTTTTCTGAGCTTCGGACACCGAGATCGGCGCGGGATCCGTGCAGTTGTATTCCCCCGTCGGATAAGCGTGGGTGTCGGTGTATGAGCCGCGGTAGTTGAAGTTGTATTCGGCCGGCTTGTCCGTCAGGTCGGTGTACTGCGTGTCAACCGCGAAGATGTTGTCCCGTGTCCCGCTCGCGAGGCCGACCCCCTGCACGAAGGTGTCGATCACTTCCTGCCAGTCGGCGTGGTAGGCGTCGGCGGGATCCCAGTAGATGACGTAGACGTTGCTGCCGTGGACCACCGGGTCACCGAGCGGGTTTGCGAAGGACGCCGGGGTCGTGATTTCTTCACCGAAGGTTTCGAGCGTTTTCGACGTAGGTTCGACGGGGCGCACGCCGGCTTCCAGGATGCCGTCGAGGTATGTCGTTCCGTTGCGCGGCTGAACGCCGGCTTCGACGGTCCCAGCTTTGGTCACGATCTTCGTCACATGCGCACCTGCGGGCGATGCGCAGAGAAGCAGGGCGGATCCGGCGAGGGCCACGGTGATGAATCGGGCAGCGATGGACCGCAGCGCGGTCGGGCGGGGCAACGAGCGAAGAAAGATGGTCACGGGAGCTCATCGGCAGAGCCGCCGCTTTTCCTTAGCCCCGTGGACGAGTTCGCCGCGTGCGGCTACTTCGAGCGTGTGATCTTCCGCGTCGACCTGACGGTCGCGCGAAGCTTCGCCTTCGCTCTCGCCTTCGCCGCGGTGGCGGCCGCAGCGGTGCTGTACGCCGAGCGAAGGTTCGCGAGCGTTTCGTGCGAGGTCTGCCCGACATACGGCAGTTCTTCGGGATGGGCCACTCCTCGAGGGTCTATCCCGATCTCCAGGTGGGGGGCGTCGGAGAGTCCGACGATCCCGCATCCGACGTCGGCTATCGGCTGGCCCGCGCTGACATGGGTGCCAACGGGAACGAGGTCGGGGTCGGCGTGGCCGTAGTAGATGTAGCGCCCGCGGTCCGGACCGCTTTCGACCAGCAGCACCGGGGCCCACTGCCCGAAACCTTCAAGGCCCTCGTGGACGATCTTGCCGCTGGCGACCGCGAGCTCGACCAGCTGTTTGCCGCACTGGTTGGCATTGCCGCCGAGGTCCACTCCCTCGTCGAGGGTCCACCAGGTGCTGGGCGCCACGCGCGCGAGCGGGTAGAGCGGGAAGACCCACCCGGACGGGCTCGCGGGGTACGGGCTGCCGCTGAAGATCGGGGACGGGGTGCTCGTCGACGGTGTGCTCGTGCTGGCGCCGCCGGTGCCCTCCGAGGACACGGGAGCTTCACCGGTGGGCTCGGCGGAGACGATCACGGGCTCGGGCGCAGGCGCCGTACCGCCGGTCTGCGCGGCGAGGGAGACGCCCGCGAGCATCGCCGATACCGCGAGCAGTATGAGCAGGAGCATGAACGCACGCCTGGGTGACCGCCTTCGCAAGTCTGCCTCTCAATCGTCGGCCGGCGGGGTTAGCTGACGGGCTAGCGATCTTTCGCCTCCCGCGGATTACCGCGGAACTCGCCCCAACAACTCGGTTCCCCCGCTCACGGACACGTGCCCGTGATTAGGCGACCCGTAGGCTAGCGCACGAACTGGCGCCAAGCGGCACGCCTGCCTTCACGGCGAGCTCGAGTAGAGCGCGAGCATCAACCGGTCCACCTCCGGCGAGGTGACCCCGTACGCCGGGCAGCAGGTGGCACCGCCGGGGGGCGTGAGGCCGATCTCAAGATGCGGACCCGAGGAGAATCCGACGTCGCCACAGCCGACCTCGGCGATGGGCTGGCCCGCGACGACTTGGGCACCCACCGGAACGAGAGCCGGTGCGGCATGGCCGTAATAGAACAACCATCCCTGATAGGGCCCGCTTTCGATACGCAGCACTGGGGCGTAGGGCCCAAAGCCGGGGATGCCCTCGCGCACGATCGTGCCGGCTGTGATGGCAACCTCGACGGCGGCGCTTCCGCACGCCGCGTTCAGGGTGGAGATGTCGACGCCCTGGTCCTCGCTCCAGCTCTGCGGAGCGAGGACCAGGGTGGTCGGCTGGATCGGGAAGACCCAGTTCGCGCCCCCACCCCCGCCCGCGAAGGTGGCGCCGCGTTCAAAGGACTGCGCGCTGTCGCCCGTCGGCAGGACGATCCCGTCCTTGCGAGCCTGGGCAACTTCGGCTTTGATCTGCGCGTCTGAGGGCGCGCCCGGTGCCACATAGGTCGCTGTGGGAGTGGGCAGCGAGTCGGCGGGGCCCACCTTGCCCGCGACCTCGTGTCCCACGAGTCCGCCTGCGTTCGGCGGGAGGGGCAGGACCTCGCGGCCCGACTGTCCGGTCCTCGGCGATGTTGAGGGCGTGTCCTGCTCGCTCTTCGCGGCAGGGGCGGGCTCGGCGGACATCGATGTGCCCCCGCGGCCGTGGTGTGTCGCAGCGCCGCAGCCCGCCGCCACGAGCCACACCAACCCGAGCGCGAACACGATCGGGAGTGCATTCGCGCGAGGCATCGCGTGATGCTACTCATCGCGCCCTCTGCGCCCGCCGTTGTGCACCCGACCTGTTGATTCGTCCAGTCCCCCCGCAAACTGCGACAGATAGCGGCCCGCGGGCCCGATCCTCGCGTTGATCAAACGTGGTGGGCCGCAAGCAAGGGCGCACCGTGGGGGGAGCAACCATATGTCCACGAGCGATACGCCCAGAGAGCACGGAGCCTCAACGACGCCGACGGCGTCTCGCCCGAATCTTGCGCACCGGATTCGCGCCAGGTTCCACGGGCGCAACGCCGTCTGGATCGCCGCCGCGATACTCGTTGTGCTCGGAGGTTCGATCGCTTCGTTCGTGGGCGCGCAGGGGATGGCACAGTCGAGCACCGAGAAAGCCCGCCTCGCGTTCCGCCTGAACTCGGCTGAGGTTGCCGCGACCCTCAAGCTCGCGATCCAGCATGAGGAAGATCTTGTCGTGAACGCGAGCGCGTTCATCACGGGCAACCCGCACGCGAGCCCGGTTCAGTTCGACCGGTGGGCCGAATCGGTGAGGGCCATGCAGCGCTATCCAGAGCTGCACGACATCGGATTCGTCGAACTGGTGCCCGCCCGCGCACTCCCCGCCTTCGAACGCAAGATGGCGCTGAGCCCGCTGCGCCCGATCGGCGCGAGCGCGCCCATCCCGGTGCAGAGCCACGCACTGATCCCCTACGGCAGCAGGGCGTACTACTGCCTGGCCGTCGACGCCCTGGTCAACAACGCCGCGAGCCTGATGCCCGGCAACATCGACTACTGCGCGTTCGCGCCCTCGCTCGCCGCGAGCCGGTATTCGGGCGAGGCGAGCTACGCCCCCTTCGTCCTGGGCAGCACTACGACGCTTGGCGTCGAGACGCCCGTCTACAGGGGCGGCGGCGTACCGGCGTCCCGCGCGGCCCGCGAACACGAGTTCATGGGATGGCTCGGCGAGCTGCTGGTACCCGGTGCGGTGCTCAACCAGGCCCTCAACGGCCACCCGGGCCTCGCGGTGCAGTTCGTGTACTCCTCGGGCACCTCGCATGTGGCCTTCTCGAGCGGAACTACACCCGCGCACGCAGAACAGACGACGATCAACCTTCACAACGGATGGTGGGTGCTCAGCTACGGGCCCGAGATGGCCGCCGGCGTGTTCGGCAACCAGCAGGCGCTGCTGCTGCTCGCAGCCGGTGTCCTGGTGAGCATCATGTTCGGACTGCTCGTGCTCACGCTCGGAACCGGCCGCACGCGGGCGATGACGCTCGTCAGCGAGAAGACGCGCGAGCTCTCCCGCCTCGCGCTGCATGATGCTCTCACGGGACTTCCGAACCGCGCCCTGGTGCTCGACCGTGCCGACCAGATGCTGGCGCGCGCGGAGCGCGACCCGGGGATGCTGGCAGGCGCCCTCTTCATCGACATCGACGGCTTCAAGCACGTGAACGACAGTCACGGTCACGCCGCCGGGGATCAGCTCCTGAAGGTCAGCGGTGAACGGCTCCAGGGCTCGGTGCGCGACCAGGACACGGTGGGTCGTCTCGGAGGCGACGAGTTCGTGGTGCTGGTCGAGTCGACGGCGGGCGAGTCGACGCTGGACCTGCTGGCCGACCGCCTCACGGACGTCCTGCGCGACCCGATCGAGCTGGACGACGGGCGCAAGATCTTCTCCGTCACGGCAAGCATCGGGGTTGCCGCGGGCCAGTATGCGACCCCCGACGACCTGCTTCGCGACGCCGACCTCGCGCTGTACGCGGCGAAGGCCGCGGGCAAGGACCGCTACACGCTCTTCGACGAGAAACTTCACGCCGGAGGAGACCTGCTCGAGCTCGAGGCGGACCTGAGCGCCGCGGTCCAGGCCGACCAGCTGTTCCTTGTCTACCAGCCGATCTTCGCGCTGCCCGGGCAGGAAGTGGTCTCCGTCGAGGCGCTCATCCGCTGGCAGCACCCGACCCGAGGGATCGTCCCTCCTGACAGCTTCATACCGCTGGCCGAGGAGAACGGGCTGATCGTGACGATCGGCCGATGGGTCCTGGACGAGGCCTGCAGACAGGCCTCGGTCTGGGCGAAGGAAGGTCTGCAGCTCGGTATCTCCGTCAACGTGTCTGCGCACCAGCTCGGACGCAAAGGCTTCGCCGACGACGTCCGCGCCGCGCTCGCGGAGTCGGGTATCGAGCCGTCCTCGCTCACACTCGAGGTCACCGAGACGACGCTGATGCGCGACGTCGACGCGGCGTGCGAACACCTCGACGCGATCAAGGCACTCGGGGTGCAGGTGGCGATCGACGACTTCGGCACCGGCTACGCGTCGCTGTCGCACCTGCGCCGGATGCCCGTCGACATCCTGAAGATCGACCGCAGCTTCGTCACGGCGCTGAACGACGGCGGGCACAGCAGGGAGCTGCTGGAGGCGATCTTCGGCGTCGGACAGGCCCTGTCGCTCACCGTCGTGGCGGAGGGCGTCGAGGACGACAGCCAGCTCGTGGTGCTCGAGGAGATGGGCTGCGACCGCGCGCAGGGCTTCCTACTCGGCATGCCGAGTCCCCCGGCGGTCGTCGAGGGCATGCTCGGACCGCACGCGGGCCGCCGCACCGTCGGCTCGCCCGCTGCCTGAGCGCCCGCGCACCAGAGGTGTGTTGACGGTGCGACCGTATACTTGCGCGGCCTCGACCTGTTGCGGGGCAGCCACCGACACCCAGTTCAGGGAGGTTTCACATGAGCAAGCTGATCGCCAGGATCGGCGTTCCCGCGCTCGCAGTCCTCGCGCTCGCAGGCTGTGGCAGCAGCAGTTCGAGCTCGACGACCACGGGCACGACGGCGACGTCGAGCTCGACGTCGAACACCGCGAACGCGGCGGTCGTCGCGCTCGTACCTGCCGCCATCAAATCGAAAGGCACCCTCACGGTGGCCGCGGACGCGACGTACGCCCCGAACGAGTTCATCGCCGAAGACGGCCACACCGTGATCGGCATGGACCCCGACCTGATGAAGGCGCTCGGCGAAGTCATGGGACTGAAGGTCAACGTGGTCAACGCGACCTTCGACACGATCATCCCCGGCCTGGCCGCGGGTAAATACGACGTCGGTGCGTCCTCGTTCACCGACACGAAGGAACGGCAGAAGACCGTCGACTTCGTGACGTACTTCACCGCCGGCGTCTCCTTCTACGGCAAGACGTCGGGCGCCCCGAACATCAAGAGCATCGAAGAACTGTGCGGCAAGACCGTCTCGGTCGAGAAGGGCACCACCGAGGAAGAAGAAGCCAAAGCACAGAGCGAAAAGTGCACGAAGGCCGGGAAGAAGTCCGTGACGGTGCTCGTGTTCCCCGACCAGAACGGCGCGAACCTCGCGATCACCAGCGGTCGCGCGGAACTGGGCATGGCGGACTCGCCCGTGGCGGCATACGCCGTCAAGCAGTCGAACGGCACACTGAAGCTGATCGGCAGCACATACGGCTCGGCCCCCTACGGGATCGCGCTCCCGAAGGGTGACGGCATGACCGTCCCGATCCAGTCGGCGCTCAAGGTGCTCATCAGCAACGGCACATACATGAAAATCCTCGAAAAGTGGGGAATTCAGGCGGGAGCGATCACCAACCCCGAAATCAACGGGGCGAAGAGCTAGAGGAAGCGCAGGGTGTCCTCAACCGAGGTCACCAGCTCGGCCGGGCGGCCCGAAGAGATCGTGGCCGTCCCGGTCCGGCGCCCCGGCCGGTGGGTGGCGGCCGTGATCGTCCTGGTGATCGCGGCCGCGATCACCAGGTCCGTCGTAACCGACCCGAACTTCGAATGGAGCGTGGTCGGCGAATACCTCTTCAGGACGCCGATCCTCGAAGGCCTCGTCGTGACCCTCGAGCTGACGGTCATCGCGATGGTGATCGGGATCGCCTTCGGGGTGGTGCTCGCGGTGATGCGCCGCTCGCCGAACCCGCTCGTCTCCCGCGCGAGCTGGCTCTACATCTGGTTCTTCCGCGGCACGCCGGTCCTGGTCCAGCTGCTGTTCTGGTACAACATCGCCGCGCTGTACCCGAAGCTCGGGTTGGGGATCCCGTTCGGCCCGGCCTTCGTCCATCCCGACGTGAACACGCTGATCACGGCCTTCAGGGCTGCCGTGCTCGCGCTCGGGCTCAACGAGGCGGCGTACATGGCGGAGATCGTCAGGGCCGGGATGATCTCGGTGGACGAGGGCCAGACCCACGCTGCGCAGTCCCTCGGCATGACGCGACTTCAGACGATGCAGCGGATCGTGCTCCCGCAGGCGATGAGGGTGATCATCCCGCCGACGGGCAACGAGACGATCTCGATGCTCAAGACGACCTCGCTGGCGAGCACGATCGCGGTCGCCGAGCTCCTGTACTCGGCTCAGCTGATCTACGCCCGTACGTACAAGGTCATCCCGCTGCTGATCGTGGTCAGCATCTGGTACATCGTCTGCACGAGTGTCCTGTACGTGGGGCAGCACTACCTCGAGCGTCACTACGGCAGGGGCAGCACACGCGAGGCGAAAGCCCGCCAGTGGCTGAAAATGGAGAACGCCGCGGCACCGCACGACGGGGGTCTTTAGATGACCGTTCCGATGGTCAGCGCCGAGGGCGTGCACAAGCGCTTCGGGCGCCTGGAGGTGCTCAAAGGCATCACGCTGAACGTCGACCCAGGCGAGGTGATGTGCCTGCTCGGCCCTTCAGGCTCGGGCAAGTCGACGTTCCTGCGCTGCATCAACCACCTGGAGAAAATCAACTCCGGGAGGCTGATGGTGGACGGCGACCTCGTCGGCTACCGGCAGGTGGGCGACAAGCTGCACGAGCTGCGCGAGTCCGAGGTGGCCCAGAAGCGTGCGCAGATCGGCATGGTCTTCCAGCACTTCAACCTGTTCCCCCACATGACGGCGATCGACAACATCACGTGCGCCCCGATACACGTGAGGGGGATCTCCGGTGATAAGGCGCGCGCGAACGCCACGGAGCTGCTCGCGCGGGTCGGCCTCGCCGACAAGGCCGACGCGTACCCCGTACAGCTCTCCGGCGGACAGCAGCAGCGCGTCGCGATAGCGCGAGCCCTCGCGATGGAGCCGAAGCTGATGCTGTTCGACGAGCCGACGTCGGCGCTGGACCCGGAGCTCGTCGGCGACGTTCTGCAGGTGATGCAGCAGCTCTGCCGGGACGGCATGACGATGATCGTCGTCACCCACGAGATCGGGTTCGCGCGCGAGGTCGCGGACACGGTGGTCTTCATGGACGGCGGCGTCGTGGTCGAGGCCGGCCCTCCTGACGCGGTGCTCGGCAACCCGAGGCACGAGCGCACCCGTGCGTTCCTGTCAAAGGTCCTCTAGCTCCCGACGTTCAGCCGAGATGGGAGTCAAGGCGCGCGACCGCCTGCGGCAGGTTTGCGCGGCCGAAGCCGACACGCAGATGGCGCGGCTGCTCGTACACGTCGCCCGGGAGCAGCAGGACGCCGGCGGACTGCGCGATCTCCTCGCACCAGGAGCGCACGTCGACATCACGCAGAACGCGGGGAAACGCGATCGGGCCCGCCGTGGGCTCCACCCACTCCAGTTCATCTGAACGGCGTTCGATCAGGTCGCGTACGAGCGGGAGGTTCCCGACCACGATGTCCCGGCAGCGGCCCACCAGCTGATCGCTGTGGCGCAGCGCGAGCGCGAGCAGCAGTTCGCTGGGCGCGCTCGAGCAGATCGTGGTGTACAGCTTCAGTTCCCGTATCGAGTTGATCAGGGCCGGATCGCGGGCGGCCAGCCACCCGATCCTCAGTCCCGGCAGCCCGTATGCCTTCGAGCCGGTGTTGAGCGACAGCGCCCGCTCATACAGGTCGCACGCGCGCGGCAGCCTGGCGGCCTCCTCGTGCTCCAGGCCGCGGTAGACCTCGTCGCTGAGAAGCACTATGCCGCGCTCCCTGCACATCTCGATCACGCTCCCCAGGACGCCCGGCTGCATCTGGGTTCCCGTGGGGTTGTGGGGGCTGTTGACGTAGATGAGCCGCGTGTCCGAGCGCAGTATGGAGCGGAGGTCCTGCAGGTCGTGAGCCCAGCCGTCCTCGTAGCGGCGCTGCCACAGGCTCACCGACGCTCCGGTGCTGCGCGCGACCTCGATCGCGGAGCCGTAGCAGGGCGCCTCCACCACGACGTGATCCCCCGGTCCCAGAAGCGCGTGGTAGGCCAGGAAGATTCCCTCCTCGGCGGCCGCCAGCGTCAGCACGTCCTCGGGTGCCACCGACTCGTGGAGTGCCGCGATGGCCTCGCGCAGCTCGAGCGAGCCTGCGACCTCCGTGTAACCCAGACGCTGCTCGAGCAGGCGCTCGGCCGCGCCGTCCTCGAGCGCGAGCAGGTCGGCAGTCGAGAGCGACTCGCAGTCACTGCTCGAGAGCATCAGCTCGGCGCTGAACTCCCACCTGTCGTAGAAACGCTCGATCTCGAACGGTCTGATTCTCACGTTACGATCGTATTCGCCGCAGGCCCCCGAGACCGGCGCCCCCTGCCCACCGAGCCAAGCCCCCGATCGAGGAGCCAGAATGCGTTTCCTATCCGTCGTGCTGGTCATCGCCGCGGTCGCACTCGCGGGATGCGGTTCGAGCTCGTCGGGCAGCTCGAGCACGGCGGCCACCACCGCGAGCTCTCCGTCCTCTCTGAGCACCGCGAAGTTCGTGCTGCACGCGGGATTGGCCTTCGGCGCGTTCCACCGCTACATCTACAAGCCGATCAAGGAAGGCAAGCTGAGCAGCCCGTTCTCGCATAAGCTCACCGTCCTGAAGGCTGCCGCTGCCGCGGCGTTCATGGCCCATGAGATCAAGGAAGCCGCTGCGGACGCGCAGAGCAGCCCGACGCTGGCGAAGCTCGTGCTCCCTCTGACCGCGCTCGCGGCGGGCGTGAAGGCGACGGTGACATCGGCCAAAGGCGGGAGCGTGAGCACAGCGCAGCTCGAACAGGGCAAGTCGGCGATCGAATCGATCCAGACCTCGGCGGCGAGCTCCGGGGCGACGATCGCCGAACAGGCGCCGTCCCTCCCCTAGAAGCTCGCGCCGGCCGTGCGGTCATTCGGCCAGGTGGGTCACTCCGTTGAGCACGAGGTAGCCGCCGACGCCAGCGAGCAGGAGCACGACGATCTGCCGGCCACGACCCGCGAACCAGCCGTTGACCGTGTCGAGCGTCCTCGTGGCCCGCTCCGGTGCGACGAAGAGCATCACCATCGGCAGCTCCACCATCCACAGCATCACGGCGACCATCACCCCGAGCGAGACCAGCTCGCTGCCCCTCCTGAGGTTCGCGTCCGCGAGTGCCTTGATCGCCCCGAGGTACTGGGGTGACGGGAGCGCATAGAGCGTGACGCCGAGCACGAACGCCAGGGGGGTGCTGGCGAGGTACCTCGCGGTTTTCGAGGTCCTGTCGGGGTCGGCGGGCCTGGGCGGCCTCCGGCGAACGTAGAGCGCAAGCCCGATCAGCGCGAGACCGACCGCGAGCTGCAGCGCCGCGCTGGGCGTCCGGTGGTGGATGCCGCTGATGCCAAGTTCAACGATCAGCAGCAGCAGCAGCAACCCGAGCGCGTAGGTCGTCGCGGCCGCGGCGAGCACAAATGCGAGCAGCCTGGTGCGCATCCGCGGGCCGCGGGCGATCGCGATGACGGCCGCGAGCGCCGGCGGGTATATCGAGCCCGCCAGCGCGAGCGTGATCGCCTGCGTCGGCATGTCCGTGCGCCGCGGCGGGCCGTTCGCGGCGGACGGCGCGGACCCTAGGAGTCCTGCGCGATCCCCCGCTCGGCCCGGGCGTCGAGCTCGCGGAGAAGCTCCTGCGTGTCTCGGTTGCGGCGCAGCCGGATATCGGTGAGCGGCTCGGTGATGCCGCGCAGCACCGAGAGGGCCGTCCAGCGGCGAGGACGGACTATGCGCGAGCGGCGTTCCTGGATCCCGTCGGCGATCGCCTCGCCCGCCACGGTCGGCGAGAGCCTCTTCTGCAGAGACCGCGGGAACGTGCTGAGCATCCGCTGGGCCAGCGGGTCCGCATCGAGCGCTCCTCGGACCATCTCGGTATCGATGAAGCCGAAGTACGCGACGCTGACGCCCGCACCGTGCTGAGCCAGCTCGACCCTCAGAGCTCGGCCGAACTGCTCGACCGCCGCCTTGCTCATCGCGTACGGGGCCTCGCCCACACCGTTCAGGAACGCGTAGACGGACGAGATCACCACGATGTGACCGCGCCTGCGGATGACCTCCGGCAGAGCGGCGTCGACTGTCCTGCACACGCCCATCAGGTTCACGTCGAGCACGCGCTCGAAGGTCTCGGTGGGCATCGTGCGGAACGTCGAGATCGGGGCTGCGATCCCGGCGTTCGCAACCAGCACGTCCAGCGACCCGAAACGCTCGACTGTCCTTGCGACCGCACGCTGCATCGCCGATCGGTCCGCGACGTCGGCGGCGAGACCGATCGCGCGCTGGTCGTGCAGGCGCGCCGCCGCGCCAGCCACAACTTCGGCATCGAGATCGACGAGCGCGACCGATGCCCCCCGGTCGATGAGCGCCCGCGCCGTCTCGAAGCCGATCCCCCGCGCTCCGCCGGTCACCAGCGCGACCCTTCCCTGAAGGTTGTAGCTCGCCATCGGCTGAACTCTCTCAGATCGGCCCGGCGGGTATACCTGTATGCGCTTTGGACTGGGGACTCGCAACGCTCGGGCTCACCCTGCTGCTTGTCGCGGCGGTATCGGGGCGTCTGACGGGCACGTCGCTGACACCGCCGATGGTGGTGGTCGTCGTCGGTGTCCTCGCCGGACCGCTTGTCCTGGGCGACATCACGGTGGGGCCGTCGAGCGAGACGGTGCGCACGCTCGCCGAGGCCACCCTCGCGGTCGTCCTGTTCTCCGACGCCTCGAGGATCGACCTCGCGGCGCTGCGGCGAGAGAAGGGCCTGCCCATCAGGCTGCTCGGGATCGGGCTGCCGCTGACGATCGCGCTCGGCGCCCTCGCGGCCGCCGCGCTGTTCGGATCGCTCTCGTTCGGGAGCGTCGTCATCCTGGGCGTGATCCTGGCCCCGACGGACGCGGGTCTCGGGAGCGCTGTCGTGACCGACGCCCGCCTGCCCCAGAGGGTGCGACAGTCCCTGAACGTCGAGAGCGGGCTGAACGACGGCATCTGCGTCCCCGTCCTGCTGATCGTGCTCGCCGCCGCCGAGGGCCCGGCGCATCCCGCGAAGGTGCTCCTCGAAGCGATCGGGTTCGGGATTGTCGGCGGCGCCGTCGCGGGTGCGCTCGCGGGCGCGATCGTCACGTTCGGAGGGCGCCGTGGCCTGATCGAGAGCGCGTGGTTGCAGATCATCCCGGTCGCGGCCGCGGTGCTCGCCTATGGCGCCGCGGGAGCGCTGGGCGGCTCCGGCCTGATCGCCGCGTTCATGGCGGGAGCGGTGTTCGGGGGGATCGCCCATCCCGGCGACGCGGGCGAGACACGGTTCACCGAGGAGGCCGGCGCGCTGCTGACCGCGGCCACCTTCCTCGTGTTCGGGGCCGTGCTCCTCGGACCCGAGCTGGACCATCTCAGCTGGCAGATAGTCCTCTACGCCGGTCTCAGCCTGACCCTGGTGCGGATGATCCCGGTCGCCGCCGCGATGGCCGGCAGCGGCGCGCGCAAACCCACGGTCGCGTTCATCGGCTGGTTCGGCCCGCGCGGGCTGGCGTCGATCGTGTTCGCGGTCATCGTCGAGGACGCGCACTGGCCGCACACGGCGACGATCCTCACCGCGACCTACCTCACCGTCGGGCTCTCCGTCATGGTCCACGGGGCTTCGGCGGTACCGCTGGTGAGACGTTACGCGAGCTGGTTCAGCTCGCAGTCGGGCGAGCCCGGGGGTGCGCCGCTCGAGTCCGTTCCAGCCCACGAGCACCGCGTTCGAGGTCCCGCGGCGCCCGTGCGGGCAAAGGCATAGGGACGAGTCCGACTACTCCAGCGTCACGCTGTAGCCGGCGTGCTCGAGCGCGGCGAGGAGCTCGCGTGTGTGGCCGGGGCCGCGGGTCTCGAGCGTCAACTCGACACCTGTCTCGCGGACGTGAAGGGGCACCGCCTCGCGGACGTGCTCCAGCGTCACAAGGTTCGCGCGCGCGCCTGCCACCGTGCTGAGAAGCTCGGCGAGACCGCCGGGCTGATCCGGCACGCGCGTGAAGATCCGCACCCGCCTGCCCTCCTCGGTTTCGCGCCGCCTGAGCAGCCCGGCGAGCAGGCCGCTGTCGACGTTGCCACCGGAGACCACGGCGACCGTCGTGCCCCGCACCGGCGCCAGACGCCCGCCGAGCAGCAGCGCCACCCCCACAGCGCCCGCCCCCTCGACGACCAGCTTCGCGTGCTCGGCGAGGTAGACCATCGATTCGGCTATCTCGTCCTCCCCCACCGTCTGAAGGTCGTCCAGGAGATCCCGCAGCAGGGGCAGCGTGAGAGCGCCGGGGCGCTTGATCGCTATCCCGTCGGCGATCGTGGCGGAGCTCGGGGCATGCGCTCCGTCGCCGGTCCCGCGCAGCAGCTCCGCGTAGGGGGCACAAGCGCTCGCCTGGACGCCCACGATCTCCACGCGGGCCCCGGCGTCGCGCAGCGCGATCCCGATTCCTGCCGCGAGGCCGCCGCCACCGACGGGGACGATCACGCGGGCGAGATCGGGGACGTCCTCGAGCAGCTCGCACGCCACGGTGCCCTGGCCCGAGATCACGTCGATGTCATCGAACGGGTGAACGAGCGCGGCGCCGGTGAGCGCGGAGGACTCGCGGGCGAGCGCGAGCGCATCGTCCACCGATGAGCCCTCCAGCTTCACGCGGGCGCCCAGCCTCTCGACCGCGGCGACCTTCGACACGGCGGCATCCACGGGCATGAAGACCTCGCAGGAGACCCCGCGCACGCGCGCGGCCTCGGCGAGCGCCCGTGCGTGATTGCCGGCGCTGGCCGTGACCAGGCCCGGCGAGGCTCCGTCCCCGAGTGCCGCGACCTTGTTGAGCGCCCCGCGCAGCTTGAACGAACCCGTGCCCTGCAGGCACTCGGCCTTCAGCGCGACGGGCGTTCCCGCGCGATCGGAGAGGTCGGCGCTGAGCAGCGTCGGAGTCCGCACGGCTACCCCGGCGATCGCGAGCCGTGCAGCCGGGACGTCCGCCCGCGCGATCAGATCCTCGGCGGCGGCGCCCTGCGCCCCGGCGCCCACGGACCGGTCATCGCGTTCCATCCACTGAAGGTATAGGGTGCGCGCCTTATAGCGCAACAGTACGTTTGTGAAATGGATGAGCTCAGTGACATCATGCCGGTCCTGCAGTCCGCGCTCGGCCCTCTGAGCGGCGCTCCCGAGCCCCTCGGCGGCGGCATCACCAACCGCAACTACCGTGCGACGCTGGGCGGGACCGAGTATGTGATCCGGCGCCCGGGCAAGGACACCGAGCTGCTCGGGATCGACCGGGAGGCGGAGCGGATGGCGACCGACGCAGCCTCCCGGCTGGGGATCGCACCGGCCGTCGCGATGAGCGACACGGACTTCCTGGTGACCGGGTACGTCGAGTGCCGCGAGCTCGAGCGGGAGGACTTCGAGCAGGGCGTGGAGGAGCTCGCGCGTGCGCTGCTCGCATTCCACGAGAGCGACATCACGCTGCCGACGCGCTTCTGGGTCCCGGACCTGCTCCTGGACTACGCCCGGATCGTGACCGACCGTGGAGGCGAGGTCACACCGGGCCTGCACGACGCGATCAGGGTGGCGGGGCTGATACAGCGAGCCCTGCCGCTGACGCGGCCGCGGCCGTGCCACGACGACCTGCTGCCGGGCAACATCATCCGGGCGGGCGCCGACGGCAGGCTGATGATCGTCGACTGGGAGTACGCGGGGATGGGTGACCCGCGTTTCGATCTCGGCAACCTGTCGGTGAACAACGACTTCGACGAGGCGATGGACGAGCGCCTGCTCACCGCCTACGGCGGCGGCCCCCCTACCGACTCGCAGCGCGCCGCGCTGAAGCTGATGCGGATGCTCTCGGACGCACGCGAGGGGGCATGGGCTGCGGTGCAGGCTCGTGTCTCAGAGCTCGACTTCGACTTTGACGAGTACGGCCACCGGCACTTCGAACGGCTGCAGGCGGCGGCCGGAGCGCCGGTCTTCCAGGAATGGCTCTCTACAGCAAGTGAGGTGCAGGGTGGCAAGGGCACGTGAGATCCCGGACCGCGCGCGCGTGGTCATCATCGGCGGCGGCGTGGGCGGAACCTCGATAGCCCACCACCTCGCCAAACTCGGCGAGCGCGACGTGGTCCTGCTCGACCGGAACGAGCTCACCAGCGGCTCGACATTCCACTCAGCAGGACTCGTGGGACAGCTCCGCTCGAGCGTGTCCCTGACGCGGATGATGATGGACTCAGTCGAGCTCTACCGAACGCTCGACTGCGGCTGGGTTCAGTCCGGCGGGATCCGCCTGGCATGCACGCCCGAGCGCGAGCAGGAGGTCCTTCGACAGGTCGCGTGGGCGAAGACGTTCGGCCTGCCGCTCGAGCTCATCTCACCCGAGCAGGCACAGGAGCTCTTTCCGCTGATGGACACCGACGGCGTGCGATGCGCCTCCTACCTGCCCAGCGACGGCTACCTGGACCCGTCGCTGCTGACGATGGCCCTGGCCGAGGGCGCGCGGGAAGGCGGCTGCCGGATCTTCACGCACACCCGCGTGGAAGGGATCGACGTGCGCGACGGGCGAGTCTGCGGCGTGCAGACCGAGTGGGGCCCCATCGAGGCCGAGATCGTCGTGAACGCCGGAGGGATGTTCGCCGCGGAGATCGGGCGGCTCGCAGGCGTTCGGGTTCCGATCGTCCCGTTCGCGCACGAGTACCTCGTCACACAGCCGTTCCGCGAGCGCACGCCCGGCGAGCACCTGCCTACGCTGCGCGACCCGGACCTGCTGATCTACTTCCGCGAGGAGGGCGGCGGCCTCGTGATGGGCGGCTACGAGCGCGACTCTGCGCCGTGGGCGCTGGACGAGCACCTCGTCGACGCGATACCGGCGGACTTCAACGGGCGTCTGCTGGAAGAGGACTGGCCGCGGTTCGAGGAGATCGCGAGGAACTCCTCCAGGCGTGTCCCGGTGATGGACCAGATCACCGTCACGAAGCTCATCAACGGACCCGAGGCGTTCACGCCCGACAACGAGTTCGCACTCGGCGAGAGCGAGGTTCGCGGCTTCTTCGTGGCTGCCGGCTTCTGCGCGCACGGACTGGCCGGCGCGGGCGGCATCGGCAAGATCATGGCGGAGTGGATCCTCTCGGGCGAGCCGTCGATGGACGTCTGGGAGATGGACATACGCCGCTTCGGGCCGCACTTTCGCTCGCCGAGCTACACGCTCAAGCGCACGAAGGAGGTCTACGAGACCTACTACGACATCCGCTACCCGGGCCACGAGCGCCTCGCGGGACGACCGCTGCGGACCTCCAGCGCCTATCCGTGGCACCTCGAGCACGGCGCGGCGTTCGGCGAGAAGTCCGGCTGGGAGCGCGTCAACTGGTACGAGAGCAACGCGGCTGCCGGCGATGAGTCGCTGCGCCCGCGCGGCTGGGCCGGCATGCACTGGTCGCCCGCGATCGGCGCTGAGCACATCGCGACCCGCGAGCGCGCAGGCCTGTTCGACGAGTCCTCGTTCGCGAAGCTCGAGATCGCCGGTCCGGGCGCCGCCGCGTTCCTTGAAGATGTCTGCGACAACCGCGTCGCGCGGGACGTCGGCGCGATCACCTACACGCAGATGCTCAACCACCGCGGCGGCATCGAGTGCGACTTCACGGTCACGCGGGTGGAGCAGGACCTGTTCTCGATCGTCACCGGAACGGCGTTCGGCAACCACGACCTGAGTTGGATACGGCGCCAGACACCCGCCGACGGCACCGTCCGCTGCTCTGACGTGACCGCCCGCTGGTCATGCTTCGCGCTGTGGGGGCCGCGCGCACGCGATATCCTCGCGCCGCTCACGTCAGACCCACTCGAGTTCCCGTACATGACGATGCGCGACCTTGCGATCGGGGACGTGCCGGTGCGTGCACTCAGAGTCACGTTCGTCGGCGAGCTCGGCTGGGAGATCTACTGCCCCACCGAGTATGGCGCCGGGTTGTGGAGAACCCTGTGGGAGGCCGGCAGGGAGCACGGCCTGATGGCCTGCGGGTACAAGGCGATCGACTCGATGCGCCTGGAGAAGGGCTACCGCGTCTGGGCAGCGGACATCACCCCGGACGAGACGCCCTTCGAGGGCGGCCTGGGTTTCTGCGTGAAGAAGGACGCCGCGTTCGTCGGCTCCGCGGCGCTGGGCGTCGGCTCTCCAGACGGGCCCGCGGCGCCCGAGAAGCGCCTGCGCTGCCTGGTTCTGTCGGATCCGCGTTCGGTCGCGCTGGGCAACGAGCCCGTCAGGGTCGACGGTCAGGTCGTGGGCCGCGTGACCAGCGGAGGCTACGGCTACACCGTCGAGCGCTCGATCGCCTATGCCTACCTCCCGGCGCACGTCGAGTTCGGCACCGCGGTCGAGGTGGACATCTTCGGCCGGTGGGTTTCCGGAGAGGTCTCGAAAGAGCCGCTGCTCGACCCGAAGGGCGAGCGAGTGCGCGCGTAGCCGGGTTCGCGACGCCTGGAGCATGTGAGAACATACCGACGCCCGATGGACGCCTCACGCCTTGAGAACATCCGCCCGTTCGCGGGACTGACACCAGCCGAGCGCGAGATGCTCGCACGGGTGCTCGACGAGTTCGACGCACCCGAGGGAACCACCCTCGTCAGCCAGGGCGAGTACGGCTATGAGTTCATGGTCATCGAGGACGGCACCGTCGATGTCCTGCGTGACGGCGAGAAGATCGACACGATGGGCCCCGGCGATTTCTTCGGCGAGCTCGCGGTCATCGCCTCCGGCGGTCAGCGCAACGCGACGATCGTCGCCACCTCACCGGTGAAGATGCTCAGCCTCAGCGCGCACTACATGCGTGTGATCCGCGAAAGGATGCCGCGGATCGGCGAGCAGATCGACAGCGTCATCGCCCAGCGCACCCACTAGACAGACGGGGACTGCTGCTGCATGCGCTCGAGCGTGGGCGCGTGATGCGAGCACACGAGCTCGACCTCTGCGCCGTGCGATACCGCAAGCTCCGTAAGCCGGTCGCGGTTGCTTCGACGGGCTCGAGCGTCCACCTGGGTGGCCGCCGCGAACAGCGACAGACCGGGCGGGCATCGCCTGGGAGCCGAGATGTCGCCGGGATGGAAGTACGCGTCCCCGCAGTGCAGCAGCCAGCCGTCCGCGCGCCGCACCGCGACGCCGGTGTGTCCGCGCGTGTGGCCGACCAGGGGGATGAGCAGAATCTCGTCGTCGCTGCCGGGCAGCGCCCTGACGCTCTCGAACCCGAACCAGCTCTCGCCGTCCGGCTCGTGTGTGACCCACCGCGGCCCATGCGCCCAGTGGGCAGCGACGTAGCGCGGCCTCTCGCGCACGCTCGGGTGCATTGCAGCGTCGAGTTCCCGGCCGAGTAGGTGGACCTCGGCGTCGGGGAAGTCCGGGAGCCCGCCGGCGTGGTCGAGATCCAGGTGCGTCGTGATGATGTGTCTGACGTCGGACGGGTCGTGCCCCATTGCGCGAAGCTGCGAGTGGGCGGTCTCCGCGGCGAGGACCCGCGGGCGGGTCAGCGCCCTGAAGGGACGCCCGAGCTGCGCGGGGTAACGCGCGTCCTGGAGGCCGAAGCCGGTGTCGACGAGGATCAGCCCCTCCGCGCCCTCGATCAGGAGGCAGTGGCACACGAGCGTCGCCGGTTCGAGCAGCCCGCCCTCTCCCTGCAGCAGCCGTGCACCATGAGGACACATCGTGCCGCAGTTCAGGTGGCGTATCTCTCTCGGGGCGCTGTTCACCGAAGCGCAGCGTAGAGGCTCCGCAGGGCCCACGCCCCCGCGACGGGACGCGCGCGGCGCCGAGCAGGGAAGATACGTCGCGCACCTGCGGAAATCGACCAAGGAGAGCCGGGAAAATGACGAGCGTTCGCGATGCCGCTTTCGAACTGTTCCGGGACCGCGGGATGACGACGATCTTCGGCAACCCGGGTTCGACCGAGCTGCCGATGCTCGCCCCCCTGCCCGACGACTTCCGTTACGTGCTCGGCCTGCACGAGGGAGTCGCCGTCGGGATGGCCGACGGCTTCGCACAGGCAAGCGGTTCGGTCACGCACGTCAACCTGCACACCGCGCCGGGTGTCGGGAACGCCGTGGGCGCGATCTTCAACGCGAAGGCGAACAAGGCGCCGCTGCTCGTCACCGCGGGCCAGCAGCTCCGCTCGTTCGTGACCATGCAGGCCAATCTCACCAACCGCGATGCGGTCGAGGTCCCAAAGCCGTTCGTCAAGTGGAGCCACGAGCCACCGCGCGCGGCCGATGTGCCGCACGCTCTCGCGCAGGCGATCCATCACGCGTCCCTCGCCCCGACCGGACCGGCGTTCGTCTCGGTGCACATGGACGACTGGCTGCAGGAGATCGAGCCGATCGACTACTCCCGGCAGATCGCGCGCACGGTGACCGGACGCTCGGTGCCCGACAGCGAGCAGATCGGCGCCCTCGCGGCACGCCTGGCTGCGGCACGCAACCCGGTCTTCGTCGCCGGACCCAACATCGACGCGTCCGGCGGCTGGGACGCGGCGATCGCACTGGTCGAGAGCCAGCACCTCCCGGTCTGGGCCTCCCCCGCGACCGGTGGTAACCGCCTCGGGTTCCCCGAGGACCACCCCGCGTTCCAGGGGATCCTGCTGCCGGCCGTGGGACCCATCGGCCTCACGCTCGCAGAGCACGACCTCGTGCTGGTGGCTGGATCCTCCGTCTTCCCTTACTACCCCAACATTCCCGGAGACTTCCTGGCCGAGGGCACCGAGCTCGTCATGATCACCAGCGACCCGGACGAGGCGGCGAGGGCCCCGGTGGGGGACGCGATCGTCGCAGATGTCGCGCTCACCCTGAAGGCGCTCGCGGCCGCCTGCGGGGAGGCATCCGAGCGGCCGTCGCCTCCTGGCCGCGAGGAAGCCGAGCAGGCCCCGGACAGCGACCCGATGTCGCCGTCCACGGCGTGCGCGACGCTCGCAGAGCTCTTCCCGCGAGATGGCATCGTGGTCCTCGAGGCCGCCACGAGCACCAACGCGCTGCGCAACCAGCTGCGTCTCTCCACGCCCGGCTCCTACTACTTCGCAGCGGGCGGAGGACTCGGCTTCGGCCTGCCCGCCTCGCTCGGCGTCCAGCTCGCGCAGCCCGAGCGCCAGGTCATATGCGTGCTCGGCGAGGGCGCCGCCCAGTACGCGATCACAGCGTTCTGGACGGCGGCCGCCTACGACATCCCGGTCAAGTTCCTGGTCCTGCGCAACCACGAGTACTCGATCCTGAAGTGGTTCGCGACGATGGAGAACCTCACGGGCGCACCCGCACTCGACCTCCCGAGCCTGGACGTCGCCGCCACCGCCGCCAGCTACGGGGTGCCCGCAGCGAGCGTCACGGGCCGCGATGAGCTTCACTCGGCGCTCGAGCAGGCACTCGGGGAGAGCGGACCGCGGCTCGTTCAGGTCGAGGTCGCAGCAGGGATGGCGCTCGCGTGAGGAGCCCGCGGCCCGGACTTCTCGCGCCCGACCCCCGCCGCATCGGACACCCGCCCGGAGGACCCGCCGACGACCGCGCCCCCGACACGCTTGCCTCCGGCACGGCTGAGCCGCTGCGCGGCGACCTGCAGGCGCTGCTGGGCGTTGACCGGGTCCTCGCCCGCGCGATCGACCTGGTCCGCTACGCGTCCGACGCGAGCCCGTACCGTCGCCTCCCCGCAGCCGTCGTCATGGCCCACGGCGCCGGCGATGTCGCGAAGGTCCTCGGGTATGCGCGCGAGAACGCGATCGCCGTCAATTTCCGGGGCGGGGGCACGAGCCTGAACGGCCAGGCACAGACCGACGGGATCATGATCGACGTCAGGCAGTGGTTCTCCGGCGTCCGGATCCAGGACGGTGGTGCGCGGGTCCGCGTCAAACCCGGGACGCTCGTCGGGATGGCGAACCGGCTGCTGGAGCCGTACGGCTACCGGCTCGGTCCCGACCCCGCGAGCAAAGACATCGCGACGATCGGCGGCGTCCTCGCCAACAACTCGGGCGGCATGCGCTGCGGGGTGACGTGGGACTCCTACTCGACAGTCGAGTCGATGACGTTCGTGCTGGCATCCGGCACGGTCATCAACACGGCAGACGACGCGGCCGAGGATCAGTTCGTGCAGGCTGCGCCGGAGCTCGCCAGCTCGCTGCTCGACATACGCCGCGAGATCCTCGCCGACACCGCGCTCGCCGAGAGGATCAGGCGAAAGTACGAGATCAAGAACGTGACCGGCTACAGGCTCTGCGCCTTCCTGGACGCCGATACGCCCCTCGAGATCTTCAGACGTCTGCTGATCGGGTCCGAGGGCACGCTCGCCTTCATCGCCGAGGCGGTCATGCGGACACAACCCGAGCCCGCTCGGACGACGCTCGCCTGGGCCCACTTCGCGAACATCGACGATGCGGCGGCCGCGGTTCCCGCCCTCGTCGCGGCGGGCGCCCGCGCGACCGAGCTGATGGTGGCCCCCGCCCTTATCGCCGCCGCGTGGAACATGCAGGGCACTCCGGAGCACTGGCGTGAGCTTCCGTTCGAGTCGGCGGCGCTGATCATCGAGTTCGGCGGGAACGACGAGGACGAGCTCGCTTCCCAGGAGGCTGCCGCACTGCAGGTGCTCGCCGGCCACGAGCTGATCTCCCCGGCGGTGTTCACGCGCGAGGAGCGGGAGATAGAGATGACGTGGCGGGTGCGCGAGGGCCTCTTCGGCCTCGTGGGCCGCCTGCGCCCACTCGGCAGTGCCCTGATCATCGAGGATGTCTGTGTCAGGCCCGAGCGGATCGCCGAGTGCGCACGCGACCTGCAGGAGCTGCTCGGCAAGCATGAGTTCCTCGTGGGCGTTGCGGGTCACGCCTCGGCCGGGAACCTCCACTTCCAGCTCACGCCCGGGTTCGCGCAGGAGGAGGACCTCCGGCGCTATGAGGCTTTCATGCAGGAGCTGGTCGACCTGATCGTCGACAAGTACGACGGTTCGCTGAAGGCCGAGCACGGCACCGGGGTGAACATGGCCCCCTACGTGCAGCGCGAGTGGGGCGAGAAGGCGACCGAGATGATGTGGCGGGTCAAGGAGCTCGCAGACCCGCACGGGATCCTGAACCCCGGGTCGGTACTGAGCCGTGACCCGGGGATACATCTCAGGCACCTGAAGAGCCAGCCCGAGATCGAGCAGGAGGCCGCTCACTGCGTGGAGTGCGGGTTCTGCGAGCCGGTGTGCCCGTCCCGCAACACGACCACGACGCCGCGCCAACGGATCGCCATCCGCCGCGAGATGGCGCGCCAGGCGGAGGGATCACCCGTCTACGAGGCGCTGATGGCCGACTACGAGCACGAGGCGATCCAGACGTGCGCCGCCGACGGGACGTGCCAGGACGCTTGCCCGGTCGCGATAGACACGGGCGCGCTGATGAAGGAGTTCCGCCGGCGCGAGAGGACCGACCGCGAGGAGACCGTCGCGCTGGCACTGGCCAGGAACTACGCGGCCGTCGAACGGGCCGCGCGAATCGGGATCACGGGCGCGCGCGCCGCGGCCGGCGCCGTCGGGCACGACCGCACGGCGAAGATCCCCGCCGCGATCCGCGAGCGTGTCAGCCGTGATCTGGTGCCCTCGCTCCCCTCCAGCCTGCCCGCCGCGGCTCACCCCACGATGCCTGCCACCCGGCATGCCGATGCCGCAGCCGTCTACCTGCCCGCCTGCATCAACCGGATCTTCGGCAACCCCGATGGCGTGACGGGCGGGCTCACGCTCCCGCAGGCGCTGGTGGAGGTATCCGCCCGCGCGGGGTTGCCCGTGTGGATCCCCGACGACGTCGCCGGACATTGCTGCGGCACCCCCTGGAGCTCGAAGGGGTACACCCGCGGCCACGACCACATGGCGGCGAAGAGCGCTGCGGCGCTCTGGCGCTGGAGCGACGCAGGGCGACTGCCGGTCGTCATAGACGCGAGCTCCTGTGCGCAGGGTTTGGCCGAGGAGCTCGCCCCGCATCTGCCCGATCCCGACCGCGAGCGTTTCGAGCGCATCGAGATCCTGGACTCGATCGCGTGGGTGCACGACCGTCTCCTCGAGCACCTGAGCGTCGCGCGCAAGGTTCCCTGCGCCGCCCTCCACCCGACGTGCTCGGCCACGCGCATGGGCCTCTCAGGCAAGCTGGGTGCGATCGCCGCCGAGCTCGCGGACGAGGTCCGTGTACCGGCTGGAACGACCTGCTGCGGAATGGCCGGCGACCGCGGCATGCTCCATCCCGAGCTGCCGGCCTCGGCACTGCGGGACGCTGCCGCAGACCTTCTCGAGCACCCATGCGCCGAGCATCTCTCGAGCAACCGCACGTGTGAGATCGGGCTGCAGGAGGTCACGGGCCAGCCCTACGGCTCCTTTGTGCTGCTGCTCGAGCGCCTGACCCGTCCTGGCACGCCGGCGATCTAGGCGGTCCGCCGCCTGGTTACAGCGAGCGCGAGCGGCCCCGGCCGGCAGGCCGCTCCGCCGGAGAACACGGGGCCTGCCGCGACCTCGCCCTCCGAGCGCCGGGGCTCGGCACCGTTCGCGGCAGGGCACTCGTCCGCCTGCGCCGGGATGAAACGGGGGCTCTCCCTGAGCAGTTCGGCGAACGCCGAGGGCGCGACCGGCTTTGAGAAGTAGAAGCCCTGGCCCACGTCGCAGCCGATGCCCTGCAGAAGCGCCGCCTGCTCGAGCGTCTCGATGCCCTCGGCGATCACGGTCTTGCCCAGCGCGTGACCCATCTCGACGATCGCTGATGCGAGGGAGGCAGCCCGCGGGTTCCCGACGACGTCGCGGATCAGCGAGCGATCGATCTTGACGCTGTCGAACGGAAGCTGACCCAGGTAGCTCAGCGAGCTGTAACCGGTACCGAAGTCGTCCAGCGACAGCCGCATGCCGAGCTCGGCCAGCATGCCGAGAGCTTCCCCGGCGTCCTCGAGACGTTCGATGAGGACTCCCTCGGTTATCTCCAGGGTCAGGAAGCCGGGCTCGAGGCCGGCGGCGGCGAGGGTGTCTCGCGCCAGCTCTGCGACCTCCGCCGGATCGGCGAGCTGCAGCGGCGAGACGTTCACGGCAATGCCCTTGAAGTCCTCGAACCCGGTCCACGCGGAGGCCTGCATGAGCGAGTCCTGCAGGATCCTTGCGCCCAGCGCGTGGATTGCGCCGCTCTCCTCTGCCACCGGGATGAACTCGGCTGGGGGCACAGGACCCCACTCGGGATGCGTCCAGCGGGCGAGCGCCTCCGCGCCGATGACCGCACCGCTGCGCAGGGACACGAGCGCCTGATAGTGGACGTGGATCTCGTGCTCGCCGGCCAGCGCGGAACGCAGGGCACCCTCCAGGCGCACACGGTCGAGAATGCGCGCTCGCATCTGCGTCTCGAAGACCTCGTAACCGCCCCGGCCTGATGACTTGGCATGGCTCAGCGCAGAGTCTGCGTCGCGCAGGAGCTCACCTGCGCCTGAGCCGTTGCGCCCGAGGGCGATCCCGACACATGCACCGAACGTGTGGGTCGCGTCAGCGATCGCCATCGGCTCGCGGGTGGCGGCGAGCATACGCTCGGCGATGTGGCCCGCAGCCTCGGGCGAGGGGAGCCTTTCGCACAGCACGGCGAACTCGCCTCCTGCGAGGCGCGCGAGGGTGTCCCCGGGTCGAATCGCACACTGCAGGCGTGGAGCGAGGCGGCACAGCGCGTCGTCGCCGGCGGCGTACCCGAGACTCTCGTTGATGATCCTGAAGTGGTCGATGTCGAGCATCAGCACGGCCAGCGTGCCCCCGTCCTCGCGCGAGCGCTCGAGCGCATGCTCCACCCTGTCGAGGAACAGCCCGCGGTTCGCGAGCCCCGTCAGCGGATCGTGCAGGCCCTGACGCCGGATCTGCGCTCTCGCCTCACGGCTGAGCAGCGCGTCGGCGAGCACATTCGCAAGGGCCTGCAGGAACGGCACACAGTCGGGGTGGATCCTGGCAGGCGTGCGGAAGTTGACGATCAGCACGCCGAACGGCGAGTCGGTGTCCCCCACCTCCACGGCGGCGCTGCTCCCGGCTGCGCCCGCGGTCGGCGCGCGCGCGCCGCGCAGGCGCGGCTCGTGCTCCCAGTCCTCGACCACCGTCGGATTGCGTGTGCGCAGCACATGTTCCCCCAGCCAGGTGTCCTGCCCGCCGGTGTGCTCGTGGTCCGCGCCGCCCTGGGTGCGGACCACGACCAGCAGGCCGCGGCCGGCTGGCCGCTGCTCGAGCAGAAGCGCCTCGTCGGCGCCGAGCACCCTCACGGCGGCCTCGATGGCGCGCTCGAAGAGGCGCTCGCACGACTCCCCGCGCAGGGCGAGTCGTCCCAGCGCAGCGATCTCCTGCTGAGACTCGATGTGGCGTTCGGTCAGTTCCTGCGCCTCGCGGCGCGCACGGATGTCCACGGCGACGCTGATGGTTCCCTCGGGGGTGGGCCTCCCGGGGATCGAGGGCACCTTCCGTGAGCGTATGTACACGGGGACCTCGCGACCGTTGCTGTCTGTCGCGTCGAGCTCTCCCTCAACCTGGAGACCGTCCCCGCGGGCTTCGCGCATCTCGTCCAGGACCCGGAGCTGATCTGCGTCGAGCAACGAATCGACCGACCGACCGATCATCTCATCGCGCGCGTAGCCGAAGAGTCGCTGCGCGCCGGCGCTCCAGAAGGTCACGGTCCGCGCATCGCCGTCGGTCACGATCACGGCAGCGTCCACCTCGTCGAGCATCGCGGCCTGCAGGGACAGCCGCTCTGTTGCGAGCACCTCAGCCGTGATGTCGCGGTGGATCCCCGCCCCGCCGGTGACGGTGCCGTCCGCGTCGGTGATGGGCGAAACCGAAAGCGAGATCATCCGCGTGGTTCCGTCTCTCCTCATGCGTTCGACTGTGCGGTCCTCGAGGACCTCCGCCCTCATCATCCTCTCGAGCGTCTCCTGCTCCTCGCCCTGCCTGGATGGAGGGACCAGGATGCCCACATGACGCCCGAGGACTTCGTCCCGGGCCCATCCGTACAGCCGTTCCGCGCCCCGGTTCCAGATCGTGATGCCCCCCGCCGAGTCGACGCCCACGATCGCATCCCGCGAGAACTCGACGATCAGCGCAGCCCGCCGGTCCCCCTCGACGAACCGACGCTTGAACATCGAGACCAGGGCGGTCAATGACACCAGGACAACGCCGAGCATGATCATCGCGGCGACGTCCGAGCCGCTCGCCGTCCACGCCCCTGAGCCGGTCCTCGGACTCAGCCACACCGCGAGCGAGAAGCCGACGAGCATCCCGCCGACCTGCACGCCCGAGGCTCGCGGTGAGGCACACCGCACGGTGGCCGACGCACCCACCGCGAACAGGAGCGCAAACGCCGTCGCAGTCTCCCCTCCAATCCAGATGTAGACACATATGAGCGCCGTGCTCACAAGCCCCGCGGGCGCTATCCAGCGGGGGTGGCTGCTGACCGGTGTCAGCAGCAGCACCAGGACGAATGCGGCCCCGGCCGAAGCGGCGATCAGCATCTCGCGCGTCTGGGGTTCGACGCCCGCGAGGACAGCCCACACCAGTGCCATGGCAGCGCCCACCAGCTGGATGTAGGCGAGCGAGCGCACGAGCACGAGTTCGTCGCTCAGTCGCGTGGAGGCTGCGAGCGTGGAGCGGAGGCTACGCATGCCGCGCCTGGCCGGGGGACGGAGGCACCCCGCCCGGCCCGCTGTGACGGACGTGACAGCCTTTCATTCCTAAAGCTTCGGCCCGCCGTGACCACAAGCCGTCAGTAGTTCGCCCTCCAGCGGCCGCGCGAACGGCTGACAGCCCACGAGCGGGCAGGCAGGGCGGCTCAGCTCAATCCTGCCCCGAGCACGCCTCGGAGGCTAGGGAGCCGCGTCCTTCGGCTTGACCAGCACGAGCTGACCGCTCGGGAGCTGGTAGACCTGTCCGACCGCGCGCCCCTGGCCCGCGGCGGACTGGTGAGCCGAGGGCGTGGTCAGGGTCTGTTCCGTCGTCGCTGTCCTGGCCGCCGACTTGTGGCTCTGTTTGTCGGCGCTGAGTGTCAGCCCGGCGACGAGGAACGCGACGGCGAGCACGAGGCCCAGGTCGAACATGTTCACCAGACCGTCCAGCGGATCACCCGCGTCGGAGTCCAGCTGGCCGTGACGCCCGAGGCCGACCCGGCTCATGTCGCATGCTCCCCGACGGCAGCCGCGACGCGATGATGCGGCGGCGCCGCGGGCTCCCATGAGGCGACCGCCCGCTCCAGTGCCGCGAGGTCCTCCGTGTAGACGCGGGTGCGCACGAGCGTGAGCGTGAACGCACCCGTGCCGACCAGGATGCCGATTACCGTGGCCGCGAACGCAACCTGCAGGTCCCCCGCGAGCTGCGTGTAGTTCCCCGTGCCAAGTGCGGCCAGGCCCGGGGCGAGGGGGATCAGCGTCCCCATCAGCCCGACGGCGGGCCCTGCGCGCACGAGGATACGGGTCCTGTCGAGCCGGCGCTGGATCTGCAGCTCGTAGCTGGCGAGCGCGTTCTCGATCGCGTCGTTGCCGCCGGACTGGGCGGCCGCAGCGAGCCCTATCACCGCGCGCTCGGCGAGCGGCCCGGGCGCCCACCGGGCCAGCCTCCTCGCATTGGTGCTGTCCGCCATCGCACCAGCCGCGACCTTCTCGAGCGGCGGTACACCGGGGCGCACGCGGCGCCATGCCTCCATCGCGATACGCCCGACCTCGAAAGCCAGGACCGCCAGCAGCCCAAGCGCCGCGATGTGCACGGGCTGCTTGAGCGCGTTGGAGATCCCCGACAGCGCCTGGCTGACGCGGTCGGCGGCGATCGGGATTGCTGCTGCGATGGTCATTCTCACGCTCGCTCTCCAGGCCAGCTCAGGGGATCAGCGTGCCCTGCAGGTGCCAATAGCCGGTGAAGCCGTTGAACGGCCCGCCGACGATCAGGCTGTACCAGATGATCTGGTAGGCCTTGGTCCTGCTGTTGTAGGTGCCGTTGACGGGGTGCGTGAGCCCCGGGTAGGAGCCGCCCGGCTTGGGCGAGCCCTGGTTGAAGTAGATGCTGTTCCACTCCGCGGTCCAGGCGCTGAAGTTGCCGACGACCTGTCCCCCGACCGTGCTCAGGGACGGGGCGACGTCGGCCTGCCCGCTCTGCGCGTCCGCGGGCGCGGTGGAGATGCTGAAGTCGATCCCGGCGAACTTCATCGGCTGGACGATGCTGTTGGCGAGCGCGAAGCCATCGCTCGCGAAGGCGGGCGTCGGCGGCTGCTGGAAGGAGCCGAGCCGCAGGCCTTTCTGGGTCCCTGGGACGAACAGCGTGTACGTCTTGTCCTTGGCCTTCGAGTTGGGGTTCCTGAAGTACTTGTCGGTCGCGCCGGGAAGCAGCATCCGGAAGTACGAGCCTGTGTAGTGGGAGGCTTTCCCGTGGCCGGCGGGGACGTACTTGCCGGGTGAGATCGCGAGCGTGCCGCTGAGCGGCGTACCGATCGCCTGCGCCTGGGCGGCAACGGTGAGGATCGCTGCGCCGATGGCGAGCGCGGCAGCGAGCGCCATCCTCGCGCGGCGCGGGCTGAACGTGGTTGAGGTCATGATGCTCCTTGTCTTGGGTGGGGAAAGATGGTCATGCGGCCTGCGGCTCCACGGCGCTCTGGCGCCTTGGGAGGGGTACACGGCCACTCGTTGCGCCGAGCACCACCAGGGCCAGCAGCACCACTCCGGGAAGCACGAAGAGCCACGGGAAGACGCCGAACGGCGGGAGCGCGACCACGGCCTGGTAGTTGCCGACGTTGTCGCTCATGACGCCGATCATCGGCGTCAGGTTCTGCAGGATCCCGATCCATTGTCCTTCGAGCGCTGTGACCGCCGGCAGGGCCGTTTCGATCTGGGCGGTGCTCAACCCACGGGCTTCCAGCGCGGGTATTAGTTCGCCGCCGAGCGCTCCCTCGCCCGTCGTGATCGTCCCGAAGTCGTTCTGGATCTTGGTCACGACGGGGCGGGACTCAACGGTGCGGAAGGCGGTGATCATCTGCTGGCCGCTGGGCGCCCTGCTCCACATCCCGAACGCGAGAGGGGCGAGCATCAGGCCGACACCCAACGCCGCGACCCCCCAGCGAACGTATCGCCATGCCTGCGGAACGGACAGCGCGATGGCCGCCAGGACGAGCAGGATGGCGCCCGGGACGATGAAGAACAGCGGGAACAGGGTGAAGCGAGGGAGCGCTGCCACCGCGTCGTAGTTGGACCTGTTCGCCTGCATGGTTGCGAGCAGTCCGGTGAAGGTCGCGTCGACCGCCGGCCACTGCTGCTCGAACTGGACGAGCTGCGGGTCGGTTGCGCTGAAGTGGCTCAGCGCGACCGCCTTGGACGCCTTAGGCGAGAGAACGGAGGGCCCCAGCGTTGCTGCCTGCGTGAAGCCCTGGTTGAGCTCGCGGACATCCGCCTCGTATGCGGTCAGGCGCGCGGACTGCATGTACGGCTTGAACGCAGTGATCATCTTCGCCCCGCTGGGCGCTCGATGGTTGAGCCCTGTGGCGAACGGGAACGCGATCATGCCGGCTCCCACGATCAATACGGCGAAGGGGACGAAGGCGCCACGGGCACGGGCGTCCGAGAGGAACGCTGCGCCCCCCGCAACGCCCGCGGCCATGAAGGAGCGTTCGTCCTCGCTCGGGCGCCGCGCGTCGACGACGCCTCCGAGCAAGGCGCAGCCGACCAGGAGCGCCGCGAGGGCGAGGGTGGCCTTCTCCGCGGCCGTCAGTCCGCCCGCGCTCTGGCCGGCGACGCTGACGAGGTTCGCTGGCTTGGCGGCGCCGACGACTTCGCCGTTGACTGATGTGCCGCCTGTCGCGTCGGTGGCGGCAGCGTGCTTTGCCGCTGCCTTCTTCGCACCCCCGGCTTTGGCTGCCGTCGACGCCGCGGAGGTCCCGGTGGCGACCGCCTGTTTGTAGGCGCCGGGCCCGGCGCCTGTCGTTGCGGCGCCGCTGACACCCTGCGCGGCGGATCCGGCGCTGACGTGACCTGACTTTGCGGATGTGGAGTTCTTGCCAGGGGGGCCTGACGTGAGATGCCGGACCGGCGCGAGCGGAAACGTGATCCCGTTGAAGGCGGGGAAGGCCTGGGAGGTTTCCGTGACGGAGGGCGGGATTTCGCTGTAGAGGGAACCGTCGGACGTGAGACCTCCACTGCTCTGCTGCTGATACTGGGTGAGACCTTCGAGGACGCTCTTGCCGGTCGGGGTACGGAGTGTGGGCAGGCCGAGCGCCGCGAGCGCCTGGATCGTGAACGCAGTGGCTGTGACGGACCCGCTCGCGATCGCCTGGTCGGTCCGGGTCGACGCCGCGATCGACCCGTCGTTGCCCTGCGCCTTGTGCAGGTAGTCGACGCCTGCCTTCACGGCGGGCGAGGACGCGTTCGCCACGCCGGTGGCCGCGAGCGCCTGCAGGACGAGCGCCGTGGACGCGCTGTCCGAGAGGCCTTCGTTGCCCCAGCCGCCGTCAGGCGTCGGCGACGCGAGCAGCGTCTGGGCGGCCGCGAGCGCGATCTGACGCGATGCGCTGGTGTCGACGGCCATCAGCCCCAGAACCGCCAGCGCCGCCCCTCCGGGTTCCTGCCGCGCGGCCGACGCGGTCAACCGTCCCTCGAGCTTGGCGGCCGGGTTGCCGTACGCCGACGAGCCCTCGGCGGCCGCGTGGACCATCGCGAGCAGCCCGAGTTCCGAGAGCGAGGTGTAGCTCGACTCGTGGTCGGCGAGGTATTCGTCGAGGCTCGCGCCGTTCTTGAGGTACTCATCGACCGGGTTCTTGCCCGCAGCGAGCAGCGCGGCCGCGGCCCACAGGCTCGCGGGCGCCTGAGAGGCCTGGCCGTGCTTTTCCGGGAAGCCTCCGTCCTTGTTCTGGGCGCCCTCTATGAACCCGGCGGCAGACGAAGCATTGCCGGACGCGCTCGCCGCGGCCGGGAGCACGATCGCGATCGCCATCACGAGCAGGCAGAGCACCGCGCCGCACGCCGGAGCACGCTTTGCAACCTGTGCGCGGCCCGCGCGTCCGCCTGAGACCTCGGCATCCATACGGCGCTCCATTACCGAAAGCTTAGCCGCACCCGAGAAATCCGGTGCGATTTGTGAACTTTGCCTCTTCCATGGCGCTGTCAGCGCTGCGGGCCGTGCATCGGGCCATGAGACGCCGCTGCCGGCCCCCGAGACGATGCGAGGGCCGGCAGTGGGTGATTCGTTTGCTACGCGCCGGCTGGAACTAAGACGGAACGTAGGTGCCCTGCAACTGCCAATTGGCGGTGTACGTGTCGAACGGGTTACCCGGCGGGTTTACGATCGGCACGCTCCAATCCAGGGTGATCGTGCCACCCAGGCTCTTGTCTTTCGGGTTGGTCCACGTGAGGGACCCTGTGAGGTTGCCGCCGGCAACGCCGGCGGTGGATCCCGGCGTGTCGAAGAGGAGACCGCCCCAGGCGATGGTCCACCCCGTCAGGTCAGCCGAGGTGACCGCCACGGTCGCGCCTTTGCCGCCCCCGACCTTGATGACGATGCCCTTCTTGCCGTATTTCGCTTTTTTGGCGCTGTTCAGCGTCACGAACGAACTGAAGTTCGTGCCGGCGAACGGCTCCGGAGTGAGGATCGTGTTGGTCAGGGAGTTGCCTTTGGCGTCAAAGGCGGGAGTGGCCTCGCCCTGCACCGGCAGGCCGAGGTCGACGCCCTCGGTGCCGTTGACCAGCGGCGTGTACGTCTGATTCGCAGCAGGTGAGGAGGGGTTGGTGAAGTAGACGGACGGGTTGGCCGTCTCATACAGCTGGACCCACGAGCCCGCGTAAGGCGTGGGTCCGCTGGTCGCGCCCGTCGTGAGCTGGATTGTTCCCTTGAGCGTCGCGGCGCTCGCGGAGACCGCGAGGGCGAGTGATGCGACTCCCACCACCAGGGCCATCAGAACAATCCGAGGCAGCGACGGCTGTCGCCTCGTCGAACTCTGGGTTACCGCCATTCTGTGTCCTTTCGTAGGCATTGCGTGTCCTGTTCTTGGTTTACGTTGGGTTGTGCTTCGTGCCATCGTGAATCAGCGTCACGGTCCGGCCGCACGAGCGCCGCGGTGCGCGTCACGGAACAAACGTGCCTTCCAGGTGCCATGAGCCGAGGAAGCCGTTGAACGGGCCCCCGATGATCGCGCTCTTCCATTCGAGTACGTACTGGCCCGTCGCCGAGTTGTACGTGCCCGTCGGCGCAGTGGTTTCTTCTGGAAGAAGTCCGTTGGGCTTCGGCGAGCCCTGGTTGAACCATTGGTTGTTCCATCCGACGACCCACGCAGTGACTTGGCCCGACAGCTTGCCCGCCGTGTCGATGATGTGGGGAATCGGATCGGCTTCCGATTTGTTCTGGTGATCGACCGCTTCGGTGACGACGCTGAAGTTGTCTCCCTGGAAATCCTGTGGCTGCATGATCTCGTCGGCGAGCGCGTTCAGCCCTTCGCCGGTTTTCTGTTTTTCGAACGCCGGGTTTGGCGCCGGCTGGTACGCCGTGGTCAGCAGACCGCCGCTTGTGCCGGGCGAGAGGGGCGTGTAGTCCGGGTTGTTGGTGAGCGGTGAGTTCCCGTTCTGAAGCGGTGCCCTGTTCCCCGGAATGAGCATCTCGAACCAGCTGCCCTTGACGGCGCCTTTGACTTCCGTGGCGGGAGTGATGTCGAACGTCCCTTGTAGGGCCACCGGGCCGGTCGGCGTTTCGGGTGAGGTCGGTGAGGTGGGCGAGGACGGCGAGGACGGCGTGCCCGACCCGGACGGCGTGGTCGCTTTACCAGGGGTGCTCCCGCTGCCCGTCGAGCCCGGCGCGCCGACATCGAAGGTCCTCACGACGGTCTTGCCGTTTGCCCTGCCTGAGATTGTGACCGCGGCCGTCAGGCGCAGCGCGCCGGTGAGCTTGGTGTCGTGCACGGCCGCGAAGCGGTCCCGCGCGCCGATCTTCGCCGTGAACCGCTCGAGCTCGCCGTGCGTGTCGATCACCGTGACCAGCAGCACTGCCCGCTTCCGCCTGCGCGCGGCGGAGGCCGAGAGGGACACCTTGCCGTCGAGCGTGATCTTCGAGCCGGAGACGGCGAACTTCGTGATCGTGATCTTCGTCGTCGCGGCCGTGCGGGCCCTCGCCGCCAGTGCCGGTGTCACGGCCAGCGCGAAAAGGAGCGCGAGCGCGGCGGCGAGCGGGCGAGCGATTACGGGTCTTGTGAGGTTCATGGTCGGTCTGGGCACGGCGGGCCTCCGTCGGATCGCGCCAGGTGCCGGCGTTTTCCGGCCGGGTGCGGCCACGTCCAGCATCGAGAGTACTACAATGTTGACTGGCTTTATGAAGAATCTGTTACCGCGCAACTCTCGCGACGCCCCCACGACGGGGCACGCAGCGGCAGGTTGGACCGTTGGCGTGCTGCCGGAGCCGGCTGGACCCCGTGGCAGCAGGCTGATATCTCAGGCGACTGCCTCTAGTGCGGCGGGCTGCGTCTGGGCGGGAAGAGCCGACCCGGTGCTGCGAGCGCCTCGCGGCGGCAGACCGAGCGAGAAGATCTTGCGCACCACGCTCCCGAACTGCTTGGCGAGCGGGCCGGTGTTGTAGGGGATGCCGTACCGCTCGCACGTCGCACGCACCTCGCGGGAGATCTCCGCGTAGCGGTGGGCTGGAAGATCCGGAAAGAGGTGGTGCTCGATCTGGTGGCTCAGGTTCCCGGCGAGCACGTGGAACGCCCGTCCGCCGGTCAGGTTGGCTGAACCCAGTAGCTGGCGGTAGTACCACTCGGCGCGAGTCTCGTTCTCCGCCTCCTGCTCGCTGAACTGCTCCGTGCCGTCCGGGAAGTGACCGCAGAAGATGATGGTGAAGGCCCAGAGGTTCCGGGTCAGGTTCGCCGTCAGGTTGCCCGCGAGCACGAGCGGGAAAGACGGACCCGACAGGAGCGGGAAGAGGACGTAGTCCTTGAGCGTCTGGCGACGCACCTTGCCCCAGATCGCGCCGATCATCCCCCGCTTCTCGGCGAGGCTCACCTCACCCGAGACGATCCGCTCGCTCTCGAGGTCGTGGAGTGCCACGCCGTACTGGAAGAAGACCGCGAGCAGCCCGGCCCACAGCAGGTTGCCCAGGTAGTACGGGCGCCAGGGCTCCTCATCTGACATGCGCAGGATGCCGTACCCGATATCGCGGTCCTTGCCGACGATGTTCGTGAAGGTGTGGTGCATGTAGTTGTGCGAATGGCGCCAGTGCTCACCCGGGCACGCCGTGTCCCACTCGAACCTCCTGCCGTCCAGGCGAGGGTCCCCCGTCCAGTCGTACTGACCATGCATGACGTTGTGGCCGATCTCCATGTTGTCCAGGATCTTCGAGAGCGAGAGCGCGGCCGTGCCCGCGAGCCACGCGGGCGGGATGAGTCCGAACTCCAACAGGCCGCGGCCGGCGAGCTCGAGCGATCGTTGGGCGAGGATCACCCGGTTGATGTAGTCGAGATCGCGCTGACCGAGGTCCGCGACGACCGCCGCGCGGATCGCGTCCATCTCGTGACCGAATGCCTCGAGCTGATCGGGGGTTGGTCTGACCGCTTGTTCAGGCATGGCCGCTCCTTCTGGTTGTGGACGTTCTAGATGTCGAGGACCACGTCGCCCACGGGGGCTGAGACGCAGATCCTGATCTGCTCCTCGTCCGCGGTCGATACGGCGCCCGAGATCACGTTTCTCACGGTTCCCGTGCTCTTCAGGCAGCTGCAGGAGTTGCAGATGCCCATGCGGCACCCGTACGCGGGCGTCAGTCCCGCATCCTCGGCCTGCTCCAGAAGCGGAAGGCCGGTGTTGGGCGCCTCGAGTCCGCTGGAGGCGAAACGCACGACGCCACGTGCGTTCTCGGTGTCGATTGAGAGCACGGGCCCGCTGAAGGTCTCGATGGCCGGTTCGGCCAGCCCCTCGCTCGCGCAGATCGTGCGCACGGACTCCACGAGGGCGGGCGGCCCGCACGCGAAGATCGCGGGATCCGCGTGCTGATCGATCACGGCGGATAGGTGCTCGCGACAGAGGCGCCCCGTGATCTGGCCGCCCGTGGAACGGGTGAAGCCCCTCGCAACGCGCAGTCCAGGGTGGGCGGACTCCAGGTGGCGCAGCTCTCCCTCATAGAGCGCCGTGAGCGGCGAGCGCGCGTAGTTCAGGAAGCCGATCTTGGGTACCTCGCGCTCATCGCAGAGTGTGCGCAGCATTGCCATGACCGGCGTGATCCCGCTCCCGCCACTGATCAGGAGCACGCCTTCAGGCCGCCTGTCGGGGAGGACGAATTCGCCCTGAGCCTGGGTCAGGTCGACGACCAGCCCCGCCCGGACGTGCTCGCGCAGGTGACGCGAGAGCCTGCCCATCGGGTGGGTGGAGACGGTCATCTCCAGGGTGCCGTCGGTCGCGTGCTCGGAACCCGCGAGCGAGTAGGGCCTGCTCACGCGAACCCCCGCGACGTTCGCACTGAGTCCCACGAACTGCCCCGCCCGGAATCCCTCCCAGTTCGCGTTCGGTCGAAGCGTGAGGGTGACGCTCTTCGGGGTCTGGAGGCGAACTCCCACGACCTCGGCGCGAACGTCGCGAGCGAGCATCAGCGGGCGGATCAACTCCGTATACCGGTCCACGCCGTGCGGATATGCGAGTGCCTCCAGCAGTCCCGACCGGAGCAGGCGCCGGCCGATTCGGCGGGGGCTCTGGGCTTCGGCAAGAGTCCTGATCACCATGACGCGAAATGATGATACCTCAAATGAGGTTACATAGCTTGTAGTACTCTCGGTGCCAGTGCCTCAGACATCTCCGCATCCGCTAGATCGATCCTCCGGTGCGAGCGCTCCGCCCGTCTACGACCTCACGATCGAGCAGCTGGCTGCGGAGGTCGGGATGACGGTTCGCAATATCCGCAACCACCACACTCGCGGTCTGCTGCCGCCGCCTGAGGTGCGCGCTCGCGTCGGCTACTACAACGCTGACCATGTGGCGCGCCTGCGCCTGATCCTCGACCTGCAGGCCGACGGATTCAACCTCGCGGCGATCGAACGCCTCCTCAGCGGGTCCGACGGGCTCGCAGAGCGTCTCCTCGGGCTGCGCAACGCCGTCACGGCCCCGTTCGAGCCCGAGCCCGCCGAGGTGATAACGGCCGACGAACTCTCAGCACGATTTGGGCCAATCGAGCCGAAGGACGTCGCTCGTGTGCGCAAGATGAAGCTGCTGGTACCGCTCGGCGAGGACCGCTTCGAAGTCCCCAGCCCGGCGCTTCTGAGGGCCGCCGAGCAGGTGATGGCCCTGGGCATCTCACTTCATGCGACCCTCGCGCTCGTGGAGCGGGTCAACCGCGACTGCGAGTCGGTCGCGAAATCCTTCACGCGCCTCTATCTGAAGGAGCTGTGGGAGCCCTTCGAGCGCGCCGGCCAGCCGGAGGAGGGCTGGGACGAACTGATCGACGCCGTCAACTCGCTGCGGCCGCTGGCATCCGAGGCCCTGCTCGCTCTCTTCAAGCAGCGCATGACCACCGAGCTCGAGGACGCGTTCGGGAAAGTCATCGAGCACCAGGCAAAGCGCAAGTGAACCGCGCCTGAGAGCGCCTGCTCACGCCGGCGGGGCCGGTTCGACGGCGGCGAGCGCCTCGCTGCAGGGAAGGTTGAAGTCCACGTGCACCACCCGCGAGTCGCGGACCGTCCAGATCGCTGCGCGCCTGAGGGTGCACTCAGGAGTGTCGCGCCGGCGCCGGCACTGCGCACGGTGGATGACCACGACGCGGTCGCCCGCGTCGATGACATCCTCGACCTCGATTCGGTAGCTCGCCCAGTAACGCATCCAGTCGCGCCACGCGGCCGACACGCCCTCGAGCCCGCCCGTGTACGTCACGGGTGCCAATCCGGGGAATCGCATCGTGCACTGCATCGACGAGTCGTAGGAGCGGCTGACCGTCGCGATCAGCTCAGCCGCCGCCTGTTGGTCGCCAGCCAGGGCCGCCACGTCGCTCTCGGGGCTTATCTGAAGCGACATGACGAGATTGACGCTTTCAGCGGACACCGCGTGACCTCCACTGATGCCTCGCTCCAGCGCCGGGAGCGCCTGGGATTCGCATGACCATCACTCCGATGATCGGCAGCCGCGCAGCCGCGCTTTAGCAGCGCCCGAGGTGCAGCTGGCGTCGCCGGTGCGCCAGCTCGGGGCGGCGAGCGCCTCTGGTCCTGGCGCGGAGACCCGCGCGACGCGCGTCTGGAACCGGTGCGGCTGTCCGGCCGCGGTGTTCGTCGGCAAGGGGGCGGTTCTTGAGTGGGCGATCCAGGATTCGAACCTGGGACCTCTTCCTTATCAGAGAAGCGCTCTAACCGACTGAGCTAATCGCCCTTTTGGCTTTGCAGTGCGGGTTGTTGGAGCCTGCTCCGAGACGTACAACAGTCTATGGAACATTGATGGAACATTGGACCCGAAGCGCACTCTGCATCGCAACCGCATCTTACCGTCGCGGACTCGTGTAGTTCAGTCGGCATGTTGAGTCTGCAGCAGCTTGACGCGTTGGACGGCGAGCTCTGGGAGACGTGGCGGCAAACCATCGGTTTCGTTGGCGGCCGCTGCGATGGCATCGGGGAGCCGCGCAAGGACATCGGTGACGATCGTCTCGGCACCGCTCTTCGCCATCCCCCACCGAGTCGCCTCCTTGATGAGGCGCCCTGCGGTGACGCGGTCAGCCTTTTGGACGGCGTCGACGTACATTGCGAGCGTTTCGTCTAGGGGATACAGGCGCGTAGCGAGGATGTCGTAGAGCGGTGCCAAGCGGAGTACGCCGGTTTGGGTGTGCAGCAGAGAGAAGTTCTTGCCGTGTGCGTCGCAGTTTCCGAGCGCCACGTTGAGCGTCGCTGCACAAAGAAACGTCTCGACGGATGCTGTATCTGCGACATCGCCCAGCACTCTCGCGATGCGAGCGAGCGTGGGCCCGGCGTCCTGCTCGTACTTTTTGGAGGGCGGGAGTCCGAGCGCCTGGCAGAAGTCCTCTTGGTGAACACGCTGGACCCTCCCGTCTGCATCAACGATTCGGTCGTAGCGCTCGACGACCAGCACTGGGCGGTCATCGACGAGGATGGTCTCGACATTGGCGACGTTCAGCTGCAGATGCTTTGCGACGCGCATGCAGAAGGCCTCGTTCTCGACGGTATTGCCGAAGGTTTCTATCTCCGGCTTGAGGATGTGGGTGCTTGGTGCGCCGTCGACTGGGCGTCCCCATCTCCCGTCGGGCATCCGCGTGAGGAGCAGCTTTTCTTGGACGCCGGCCAGCGAGAGACGGACGTTGCGGTCGATGCCGAGCGGGGCGTTGCGCAGATTCGCGACGAGCTGGGCGAGGTCATCGTCACTCAGAGCTTCTGCGTCCTGGGTAGTCGGGACTGTGGGTGGCGGCTCGTCTTGCGGTTGCACGACGAGTGCTCCTGCACAGTCCTTGCCGAGTGCCCCGATGAGGCCGAACACGTCGCTGGCGAGCAAGTCGAGGTCCGCTGCGATGGCGTTGCGCGGGTCGCCCTCGGGGAGAAGCCCATCGAGAAAGGCCCGCGTCACTCCATTGGGATAGCGGTCGCGGGTCAGCGGGAGTGCCAGCGACAGAAGTGGCGTGCCTCCTTCAAACGCCGATAAGGCGTCCTCGGTGTAGGAGAGTCGGAGGCGGTGATTGCGCTCCTTGTCGACGACCGCAACCTGGCGTCCGTAGAGCCAGACCGCGAGTTGTTCGGCCATTACCAGTCGGCTTCTTGGAGCGTTGCCCGGACGCCGAGAAGCTTAAGGACGCGCAGGATACGGCGCATCTGCTCGGTCTCCTTGCCCTGCTCTAGGTTGGACAGGTAGCTGCGGTTGAGGCCAGCCATGTCCGCGAGTTCGGCTTGTGTGAGGCCAGCTTGCTCACGATAGTGGCGTATGGCTGGACCTACCGACGCCGCGGTGTAAAGGCGGAAGGGCATGTGGGGCCGCGGAGCGTCGGGAGGCGAGCCGCCCCCATTTGCAGGTGTCGACATATGTGAACATCATAGCACTCCGCGCCGAATGTCGATATATCAGGACATCAGTAGGAGGCTGTCAAATGTCCGCATTTGCCGACAGGGTGTAAGAGGACGTTTGTATCAACGGGTGGCCAAGATGGCTGCAGCGCTTTGTTGTCGTCGAGACGCGAGGCATCGGCGCGCTCGTGCTCCGTCGGTGGGTCAGGTGGCCTTATAGACGTGCAGTTGAACGCCGTCAGGCCCGACGATCCGGCTCTCGGCGAGCGCAAGGCGCAGCCGGTCGATGTCGTCTGGGAAGAGTCGCTCGCCGCGGCCGAGGATCGTCGGGAAGACCCATGCCGGCGGGCGACGATACGCAGGCTGAAACCCCAGTCGGCGCCGGGTCCCATCAGTTGGTGGACCAAGATGCGCCGACCGGGCAAGAAGTAGGCCCCCGAGAACGACCGAGCGGTCAGCGGAATCAGACCTCGCCTGATCGAAGCCGTCGTAGAACAGCCGCGGCCGTGCGCTCGCCGCTGAACA